>OOBN01001370.1_pt1 | contig 17847 bp, 13 predicted proteins | sample 1671091 | NCBI WGS metagenome assembly OOBN01 (sample SAMN06348121, study PRJEB24527) | human gut metagenome | biome: human gut; feature: ankylosing spondylitis patient; material: feces | host: Homo sapiens | place: China | collected 2015-10 | reverse complement strand
GGGGTCCGTTCCTTGGGAGATGGTGATATAGTAGCCGTTTGGCTCCCCATCCATGTTCACGCCACCGCCGATGAGGCGGCAGACAGGCTCATCCATGTCCAGCAGAGCGCCCAGCAGGCGGATAATGGCCTGGCCTTGCTCCAACGCTCCCTCCGGGGTGGTGGTGTCGGAAGACAGGGGGAAGTCTTGGGGCAGGGCGGACGAGGGCAGATATACCCGGTAGGTCAGGTCATAGTGAATCTTGATTGCCATACCGTTGGGCGCAGCGGCCTCCAGATAGACCAGAGAGATATTCTCCTGCCCAGAGGCATCCCAGCCCTCAGAGGTGGTCCGAGTGACCTCACAGTCTGCCTGGGTCAGACCCAGCCGGGCCAGAACGTCATCCAGCAGGGCTTCCATAGCGACCTCGTCGGAGGAGACGGGGGTGCCAGAGTCATATCGTTCAACGGTGCTCCGATAGACAGACAGGGTATCTGTTCCGTCAGGCAAGGGGATGGCGTCGCTGAGGTAGTCTCGTACCGCCTGCCGTGGGTCCGGACCTGCGAAGGCCAAAAGACCCATGCTGCCCTCTTCGCCGGTGAATGGCTCCCGGATGCTTAAGACAGGCAGTTCGCCCTGTTCCGGTGGCGCACCTTCCCCGCTGGGAGGTTCGGCATCGCCTGGAGGCTCCTCGCCGGGTGCGGCACCGTCAGAGCCGCTGTACTCAGGACCGGCGCCGCCGCTGCTGCCCTCGGAGATGTCGGCGGTGCTCATGACGCAGGGCAGGGCGTACCGCTCCACATCCCGCTGCGTGGCGCTGACGATGCCGGAGCTGACTGCCAGCCCCAGGCCCAGGGGATTGCCGATGGCGTAGACCGTGTCGCCCGCCCGCAGGTCTCCGGTGCCGGAATCCGCGATGTCCAGCGTGGCAAAAGCAGAGGTGTCGTGTCCCTTCAGGGCGGCGTGGGAGACGCGGATCACCGCGATATCGATGTCCGGATCGTAGTAGATGACCCGCTCCACCTCATATACATCCCCGGTGGAGAGCGTGGCGGTGGCGGAGACCGCGTCCGCGATGGAGTGGTAGTTGGTGACGGCCAGCCCGTCCTCCGTGATGAAGAAGCCGCTGGCCTCGCCGGTGACAAGGCCTTCGTCCCGGTACGCCTCCGTCTCATAGGTGTCCAGACGGAACACGGCGGCCGCGCAGCGGTCCGCCACCTGCCGGGCGGTGAGGGCGGGGGTCAGCAGGCCCAGGGCGTTGGCCGCGGCCCGGGAGACGGTCCCCTGGCTCACCAGGCGCCCGATCACTGTGGCGCTGCCGTCCCGGTAGGAGAAGGACAGAGCGTCCGCCGCCATCTCAAACAGGTCCCCCTGGGTCAGGGTGCCGGTATAGGCGATGGGGAAGAGGCCGATCCGCTGGGCGAAACCCGCGGCGTCGGCAATGGTAAAGTCGCCCGCCTTGTCGGAATACCCCAGCATCCGCAGCAGGAAGGCGCTCCAGGCGTTGGCGGTGAGGGCCGCGTCCGGCCGGAAGGCTGTCGCCGTGACGCCGGTGATCCAGCCCTGCCGGGCGGCGTAGTTCACCTCCTGGGCGATGGAGGCGGGAACATCCCGGAAGCCGGCCAGCCAGTTGTCTGCCGCGGCGGCCTGTTCTGCCCCGGCCAGATGCACCAGCAGCACGGCCGCCTGTGCCCGGGTGGCGGGGGCGTCCAGATTATATGTAGAGTCGATCAGTCCCAGGGTGGAGAGGGTGTCCGCGGCCCGGGCCGCCTCCCCCTCCAGAGCGGAGGCGGCGGGGATCACGCTCACCGTCAGGACAAGGACACAGAGGAGCGAAAGAAGTCGTTTTTTCATGGGGTAGCCTCCAAATCTTGAGAATGGCTCCATTTTAGCACCGGGCAGAGCGCTTGGCAAGGCCCGGTCCCTTTACTGCCCGGGCCGATTTGGACGTTCCCAAGACTCTCTTGGCGGAAAAGACGGAACAGAACGGTATATAAAAGGCCCCGCTGCCGCACATGAGGGCCTTGGTTCCACTATTCTGTATATTGGGATCACGCTCTTCTGCCCTTCAGAAAAGAACGCATCAGCATCGCGATCATGCCAATCATGAGATAGCAGACGCAATACAACAAAAACGCTGTTTCACCCATCGCAAAGAATAGCCACGCCCCTGCCAGAAATAATCCCGCGACAACAATTGGAAGGGGCCACAGCCGCTTGATGTCCTTTCCTGCAAATACGCCGCATACAGCAGAAAATATGGGATTGACCCCAAAGAACAGCAGAAGGCAGACGGCCATTCCCGCGCTGCCTGCAAATGTTGCTGCCAACCACGGACAGCCTATCATCAACAGCATTGCCAATATAGACCAGAAGATCAATGGCTTCATGTGGATGGCCTCCCTTTTATACGGAAATGGTTGCTTTTCTATATGATATCATATACGTCTGGCTGCTTCAAGGTTTGGAAGCGGGCCCCTTCAGCGAAAGCGCCGGAGCTGCCCATCCGTCCGGAGGAGGCGGGGGAGCAAGGCCCGTCTCACTGGACAGGCGGGCCAAAGTCTGCTATACTGAATCTACCTTTTGGAAAGGAAGCGGCCCATGGCGGAGCGATTGGCGGAGGACCTCTGGCGGCTGGACATCCCCTTGGTGGGGAACCCGCTGAAAAACTTGAACAGCTATTTGCTGACCGGAGAGCGGAGCCTGCTGATCGACACGGGCTTCCGCCAGCAGTCCTGCCGCGAGGCCATGGAGCGCCAGCTGGCGGAGACGCACGTGGACCGGGACCGGCTGGACATTTTCTGCACCCACCTCCACAGCGACCACACAGGGCTGGCGCCGGAGCTGATCCGCCCCGGCTGCCGGATCTATATCGGGGAGATCGACAGCCCCGGCGTGAAAAACGCCTCGGATCCGTCCTGTTGGAAGCGGCTTTACGGGGAATATGTGCGGGACGGCTTCACCCAGGCGGAGATGGAGGCCCTGTGGGGAGACAATCCGGCCCAGACGGCGGCCCCGCCCTGGCGGGAAGGGCTCTATACGGAGCTGCAGGACGGCGCGGCGCTCCATTACGGCGGCCGTATGCTGCGGTGCGTGCTGACGCCGGGCCACACGCCGGGGCACCTGTGCCTGTATGACCCGGCCCGCCGGCGGCTGTTCTGCGGCGACCATGTGCTGTTTCACATCACGCCCAACATCTGCCGCTGGCAGGGAGTGGAGGACTCTTTGGGGGACTATCTCAGCAGTCTGGACAGGACGGCCGCTCTGGACACAGCGGAGCTGTATCCCGCCCACCGGGCGGAGACCGGGGACCTGCGGCAGCGGACGGCGGAGCTGAAGGCCCACCACGCCCGCCGGCTGGAGGACACCCTGCGGACCGTGGAGAAGGCGCCGGGCCTCACCGCCTATCAGATCGCAGGCCGGATGCGTTGGAGCATCCGCTGCCGGAACTGGGCGGATTTTCCCCTGGCGCAGAAGTTCTTTGCCGTGGGAGAGGCCCTGGCCCATCTGGACCATCTGGAGGCCCAAGGGCGGGTCTTCCGCCAGGAGATACATGGAAAACGGGTATATTTCGCCGGCGTGGGCGACAAAATATGAATGATAAAGGAGATGCTTCAAATGGAAGTGAAAGAGATTCTGAGCAAGTGCGACCACACTCTGCTGGCCCAAACGGCCACCTGGAAGGAGATCCGGGCCATCTGCGACGATGGTATGAAGTACGGCTGCGCCAGCGTCTGCATCCCTGCCAGCTATGTCAAGCAGGCGGCGGAGTATGTGGCGGGAAAGCTGCCCATCTGCACGGTGATCGGCTTCCCCAACGGGTATGACACCACCGCCGCCAAGTGCTTTGAGGCGGAGGACGCCGTGAACAACGGTGCTTCCGAGGTGGATATGGTCATTAACATCGGCTGGGTGAAGGACGGCCTGTACGATCAGGTGCTGGAGGAGATCCGGGCCGTGAAGACTGCCTGCCACGGCAAGCTGCTGAAGGTCATCATCGAGACCTGTATGCTCACCGATGCCGAGAAGATCGAGATGTGCCGTGTGGTGTCCGACTCCGGCGCCGAGTACATCAAGACCTCCACCGGCTTCGGCGGAGGCGGCGCCACCCGTGAGGATGTGGCCCTCTTCAAGGCCCATGTGGCTCCCCATGTGAAGATCAAGGCTGCCGGCGGCATCGCCGACCTCAACGACGCCCGTGACTTCGTGGCCCTTGGGGCCGACCGTCTGGGCACCAGCCGCATCGTCAAGGCCGTGAAGGCCATGGAAGAGAAATAAGGAGGAAATGAAAGCATGGGAACTCCCCATAACGAGGCGGCCCAGGGGGCCTTTGCCAAGACCGTTCTGATGCCCGGCGATCCGCTGCGGGCCAAATTCATCGCGGAGACCTTTCTGCAGGACGCGAAGCTGGTGAACAACGTCCGGGGCGTCCAGGGCTACACCGGCACCTATCAGGGCACGCCTGTGTCCGTCATGGCCTCCGGCATGGGGATGCCCTCCATCGGCATTTACTCCCATGAGCTGTTCCACTTCTATGATGTGGACAACATCATCCGGGTGGGCAGCGCCGGCGCCATCTCCCCCCAGCTGAAGGTGCGGGACGTGGTGTTCGGCCAGGGCTCCTGCACGGACTCCAACTACGCCCACCAGTTCGGCCTGGGCGGCACCTTCGCCCCCATCGCGGACTTCACCCTGCTGGAGACCGCCGTGACGGTAGCCCGGAAGCTCGGCATCGAGCCCCATGTGGGCAGCCTGCTCAGCTCCGACGTGTTCTACAACAAGGCGGGCAACACTCTGGACTGGGGCAAGATGGGCGTGCTGGCCGTAGAGATGGAGAGCGCGGCCCTGTACTGCAACGCCGCCGAGGCGGGCAAGCGGGCCCTGGCCATCTGTACCATCTCCGACAGCTTGATTACCGGCGAGGAGCTGCCTGCCGCCGACCGCCAGACCACCTTCACCCAGATGATGGAGATTGCCCTGGGCGTTGCTGTGGAGATGGCGAAGAAGTAAGGCGAGTTCAAAAAAGAAGAATCAGTCCCCGCGGCCACGCAGGGGAAGCATGAAGGGGGACGTTGAGTCCCCCTTCATAGTTAATCGGCCCGCCGCAGCGGCGACTTTCGGCAAAGGTGAAAGCGGGAGGCCCGCCGGCAAAGCCGCCGGGACGCGGAGCATCTTTTCCATATTTTCCCGGTCCGGCACAGGCCGAACCTCTCCGGGAAATGACCGGTGACAATGGAAACAGAGCCGTGACAAACCACAGCAAAAATTTTGCAGAATTGGTTCTGCTTTTTACAAAACCGTAAAAAAGATATCCGAAATTCATAAAAATTTCAACAAAATGTGGCGAAAAAGAAAACAATTTGGAAATGCGGTTGCAATCCTCAGGAAGAGTTGTTATAATGGGCCTGACCCGTTGAGGTCATCCTGCGCGGAGAGATTTTCGCGCGGATAACAAAACGAAGGAAGGTAGATTCCAATGAAGAAGTTTCTTGCATTGCTCCTGGCATTGGTGATGTCCCTGTCCCTGGTCGCCTGCGGCGGCGGGGACGACACCGCCGCTGACGGGGGCGCCGATGCGGAGGATGGCGGCAACGCCGAGACCGCCGCTTATCAGGTGGCTATGATTACTGACTACGGCGATATCACCGACCAGTCCTTCAACCAGACCACCTATGAGGCCTGCCAGGAGTTCTGTGACGCCGAGGGCCTGCAGTTCGAGTACTACAAGCCCGCCGGTGACTCCACCGCCGAGCGTGTGGCCATGGTGGACGCCGCTGTGGCTGACGGCTACAACGTCATCGTGATGCCCGGCTACGCCTTTGCCGAGACCATCAAGGAGACCGCGGAGCTGTATCCCGACGTGACCTTCATCGCGCTGGACGTGGCGCAGGGCGATCTGGGCGAGGACTACACCGTGCCCTCCAACGTGTACTGCGCTGTGTATCAGGAAGAGCTGTGCGGCTACATGGCCGGCTACGCCGCCGTGAAGCTGGGCTACACCCACCTGGGCGTGCTGGGCGGCATGGCCGTTCCCGCCGTGCAGCGGTTCGGCTATGGCTTCGTGCAGGGCGCTGACGCCGCTGCCGTGGAAATGGGCATCGCCGATCAGGTTGTGATGGAATACGTCTACGGCAACCAGTTCTTTGGCGACAGCGATATCACCGCTTACATGGACAACTGGTATCAGACCCTGGGCGTGGAGGTTGTCTTCGCCAGCGGCGGCGGCATCTACACCTCCGCGGCTGAGGCTGCTGCCAAGGTCGGCGGCAAGCTGATCGGCGTGGACGTGGACCAGTCCGGCAACATCAACACCTATGGCGAGGGCATGTGCGTGACCTCCGCCATGAAGGGTCTGGCCGAGACCGTCAAGCACATGCTGGGCGAGGTCGTGGCAGGCAACTTTGCCAACTACGGCGGCCAGGTGGAGACCCTGGGCCTGGTGAGCGGCGATGATCCTACCGCCAACTATGTCCAGCTGCCCATGGAGAGCACCCAGTGGGGCGACGGCTTCACTCAGGATGACTACAAGGCCCTGGTGAAGGCGATGTACGACGGCGGTGTCACTGTTTCCAATGACATTTCTGCCATGCCCGCGACCACCATCACGGTCAATTTCGCCGGCAACATCAAGTAAAGATCAAAGTCTTTGCAGGAAGAGGACGGGAGTAATCCCGTCCTCTTTTTTGCCTCTGGGCAAATTTTACAAAACAAACCTCATATTCCTGTATTTTTTCTTTGAAATATTCCGGAAGATATAGTACAATAAATACACTATACAAGAGGAGGAGGGCGGTAAGCTTGGAACAGCCATATGCCATTGAAATGCTGAATATCACCAAGCGCTTTCCGGGAATTGTCGCAAACGACAACATCACGCTCCAACTGAAGCGGGGCGAGATCCACGCGCTGTTGGGAGAAAACGGCGCCGGAAAGTCCACGCTGATGAGCGTGCTGTTCGGCCTGTACCAGCCGGAGGCTGGTCAGATCCGCAAGAACGGCAAGGAGGTCGCCATCCGCAACCCCAACGATGCAAATGCACTGGGCATCGGCATGGTCCACCAGCACTTCAAGCTGGTGGAATGCTTTTCCATTTTAGACAACATCATCCTGGGCGTGGAACCCTGCAAGAACGGCTTCCTGCAGAAGCAGGAGGCCCGGGAGAAGGTCCTGGCCCTGTCGGAGAAGTACGGCCTGCAGGTGGACCCGGACGCACTGGTGGAGGATGTCACCGTGGGCATGCAGCAGCGCACGGAGATCCTGAAGATGCTCTACCGGGACAATGAGATCCTGATCTTCGACGAGCCCACCGCTGTGCTGACGCCGCAGGAGATCGACGAGCTGATGCAGATCATGAAGAACCTGGCGGCAGAGGGCAAATCCATCCTGTTCATCTCCCACAAGCTGAATGAGATCATGTCCGTGGCGGACCGCTGCACGGTCCTGCGGAAGGGCAAATACATCGGCACGGTGAACATCGCCGAGACCAGCCGTGAAGAGCTGTCCCGCATGATGGTGGGCCGGGACGTGGAGTTCGCAGTCCACAAGGAGCCCTCCAAGCCCAAGGATCCCATCCTGGTGGTGGAGGGTATGACCGTGGCCTCCAAGCTCCATAACAACAATGCTGTGAAGAATATCTCCTTTACGGTCCGGGCGGGAGAGATTGTCTGCATTGCCGGTATTGACGGCAACGGCCAGACGGAGCTGATCTACGGCCTGACGGGCCTGGAGCCCCTGGAGTCCGGCAAGATTACGCTCTGCGGCCAGGACATCACCCGCGCCCCCATCCGGCAGCGGTCTCTGCTGGGCATGAGCCACATCCCGGAGGACCGCCACAAGCACGGCCTGGTGCTGGACTACACCCTGGAGGACAACATGGTGCTCCAGCGGTACTTTGAGCCTCAGTTCGTCAGCAAGGCGGGCTTCCTGAAGCGCAAGGCCATCCGCGAGTACGCCAACCGCCTGATCGAGCAGTACGACGTCCGCTCCGGCCAGGGGCCTGTCACAGTGGCCCGCAGCATGTCCGGCGGCAACCAGCAGAAGGCCATCATCGCCCGGGAGATCGACAAGGACCCGGAGCTGCTGATCGCCGTGCAGCCCACCCGCGGCCTGGACGTGGGCGCCATCGAGTATATCCACAAGCAGATCGTGGCCCAGCGGGACGCCGGCAAGGCGGTGCTGCTGGTGAGCTTGGAGCTGGACGAGGTCATGTCCCTGTCCGACCGTATCCTGGCGATCTATGAGGGCGAGATCGTGGGCGAGCTGGACCCCAAGACCACCACGGCGGAAGAGATGGGCCTGTACATGGCCGGCGCCAAGCGGAAGGGGGCTTGAGAAACCATGAGACAAGAAAAATCATCCCTCCTGCGGAACAAGGGATTCCAGTCCCTGCTGGCATCCCTGCTGTGCATCGTGCTGGGCCTGCTGATCGGCTACATCGTGCTGCTGATTATCAACCCCGCCGGCGCGGGAGAGGCCATCCGCACCATTGTGGAGAACTTCCTGTACTATCCCAGCGCCGCGGCCCGGCTGCGGTATCTGGGCAACACGCTGGTGAAGACCGCGCCGCTGCTGATGTGCAGCCTGTCGGTGCTGTTCGCCTATAAGGTGGGCCTGTTCAACATCGGCGCCGCCGGCCAGTACGTCATCGGCGCCGGCGCCAGCCTGTACTGCGCCTTGGGCTTCGGGCTGCCCTGGTACGTGTGCCTGTTGGCGGCTATTGCTGCCGGTGCGGTGCTGGGCGCCATCTCCGGGCTCCTGAAGGCGTACCGCAATGTGAATGAGGTCATCTCCTGCATCATGCTCAACTGGATCAGCCTGTATCTGGTGAACGCCCTGCTGTCCCAGGTGAAGGAGACAGCCAGTCCCTACACCTTCACCCTGAGCAGCACGAATCCCGACGCCATCCTGCCCTCTCTGGGCCTGGGCGCCCTGTTCTCCGACAACCAGTATGTGACCATCGCCATCCCCCTGACGGTGATCGTGGCCGTGGGCATCTGGGTCCTGCTGGAGAAGACCAAGCTGGGCTATGAGCTGCGGGCCACCGGCTGCAACAAGTTTGCGGCCAAGTACTGCGGCATGAAGGAGAAGCGAAACATCATCCTCACCATGGCCATCGCCGGCGGCCTTGCCGGCATGGGCGCGGCCACGCTGTTCCTCACCGGATTCGAGCAGTGGCAGGTCACGCAGTCCGCAGTGCCGGCCATGGGCTTCAACGGCATCGCCGCCGCCTTCCTGGGCGGACTGAATCCCATCGGCGCTATCTTCTCCTCGTATTTCATTCAGCACATCACCAACGGCGGCGCGTATGTGGACAAGACCATGTACTCCGCCCAGATCTCTGATCTGATCTCCGCCCTGATTATCTACCTGTGCGGCTTCGTACTGTTCTTCAAGGTCTTTATGAACAGCCGGCTGGACCGGCGGGATGAAAAGCGGCGGGCAAAGGAAGACCGGCCCGGCTCTGAGGAAGGAGGGAAGGCGTAATGTTACTGCTGCTGCAATACACGCTGATTTTCGCCTCCGTCCTGCTGCTGGTGGCGCTGGGCGGCTGCTTCTCTGAACACTCCGGCGTCATCAACATCGGCCTGGAGGGCATCATGGTCATGGGCGCCCTGGGCGGTGCGCTGATGATGAAGTTCCTGCCTGCAGGCACCTCCGCCTTTGTGGTGGTGCTGTTGACGGTGCTGGCCAGTATCCTGCTGGGCATGATCTACTCCCTGCTGCTGGCGGTGGCGGCCGTGAACTTCAAGGCGGACCAGACACTGGTGGGCACGGCCATGAACCTGCTGGGCACCGCCGCGGCCACCGTGTTCGTGAAGGCCATGAACACCGCCGCCGATCCGGACAACGTGTCCTCCACCATCCAGTACCTGGACGGCCGCAAGGCATTCCTGGTGAACATCGGCGGCTTTGAGTTCAACTGGTGCATGCTGCTGGCGGTGATCGCCCTGGTAATCGCCTATGTGGTGCTGTACAAGACCCGCTTCGGCCTGCGTCTGCGGGCCTGCGGCGAGCATCCCCAGGCAGCCGACTCGGTGGGCATCAATGTCTACAAGATGCGCTACGCTGGTGTGCTGCTCTCCGGTGCCCTGGGTGCCATTGGCGGCATGGCTTACATCGTGCCCCCGGTGCAGACCTGGAACTTTGAGGTGGGCGTGGCCGGTGCAGGCTTCCTTGCCATGGCTGTTATGATCTTTGGCCAGTGGAAGCCCTTCAACATCTTTGGCGCGGCCATGTTCTTTGCCGTGTTCAAGAGCCTGGCCAACATTGCAGATTCCACCTTCCTGGCACAGCTGCACTGGTCCAGCAACATCTACAACATGATGCCGTTCGTGGCGTCCATGGTCATCCTGGCCTTCACGTCCAAGAACAGCATGGCCCCCAAGGCAGAGGGCATCCCCTACGACAAGGGTTCCCGCTGATCCGGGGCGTTTCTCCGCAAACCTCACAGGCGCAGTTGCTTTTTCGGGCAGCTGCGCCTTTTTGCTTAAAAATGGGCAAAAGTTACAGAAAAAACCTTGCTTTTGACTGGAATTTTGCTATACTGAGACTACAATGTCATACTATTTCGACAGGAGCGTGAAGTTATGCGCATTTATGATCTGATCGCCAAAAAACGCGACGGCGGCACCCACAGCCGTGAAGAGCTGGAGAGCATCGTCAACGGTTATGTGTCCGGTGAGGTGGCCGATTATCAGATGGCTGCCTGGATGATGGCTGTGTACCTGCGCGGCATGACCGACGAAGAGACGGCAGAGCTTACCGATGTGATGGCCCACAGCGGCGTCATGGTGGACCTTTCGCCCATTCCGGGCATCAAGGTGGACAAACACTCCACCGGTGGCGTGGGCGACAAGACCACGCTGGTGATCGCCCCCATCGTGGCAGCCTGCGGGGTCAAGATCGCCAAGATGAGCGGCCGCGGTCTGGGCCACACCGGCGGCACCATCGACAAGATGGAGAGCGTGCCTGGCACCAAGACGGCCCTGACGCAGGAAGAGTTCTTTGCACAGGTCAACCGCATCGGTCTGTCGGTCATCGGCCAGAGCGAGGGCATCGCCGTGGCAGACAAAAAGATGTACGCCCTGCGGGATGTGACCGCCACCGTGAGCTGCATCCCGCTCATTGCGTCCAGCATCATGTCCAAGAAGCTGGCTTCCGGCTCGGACGCCATTCTGCTGGATGTGACCACCGGCACCGGTGCCTTTATGAAAACCGTGGACCAGAGCATTGAGCTGGCAAAGCTCATGGTGTCCATCGGCACCCACCATGGCCGCCGGGTGGCCGCCATGATCACCGACATGGACACCCCGCTGGGCCACAACATCGGCAACAGCCTGGAGGTCATGGAGAGCATGGATGTGCTCAAGGGCCACGGTCCCGCCGACCTGACCGAGGTGTGCCTGCAGCTGGCCGCCAATATGCTGGTGCTGGCAGGGAAGGGCACCCCCGCCGAATGCCGCGCCATGGCACAGGCGGTGATCGCGGACGGCTCTGCCTTTGCCAAGTGCAAGGAGATGTTTGCCGCCCAGGGCGGTGATACCCGCGTGCTGGATGACTACAGCTTGTTTGAGCAGCCTGCTGCCCGCTATGAGCTGCTGGCCGAGCAGGATGGGTACATCGTGGCCAACGATGCCGAAAAGATCGGCTCGGCCAGTGTGCTGCTGGGTGCCGGCCGCCAGAAAAAGGGCGACCCGCTGGACTTTGCCGCCGGCATCACCCTGCACAAAAAGCGCGGCGACTACGTCCACAAGGGCGAGAGCCTGGCGACCTTTTACGGTGCAGCGGACAAGTTTGAAGCCGCTGCCGCCGAGTACCGCAGCGGCCTTGTGTACGGCGCGGAAAAGCCGGAGGAAGCCCCGCTGGTATACGCCCTTGTCACCAAGGACGGCGTAGAGCGGTACTGAGACCTGACAGCAGGGGAGACCTTGCTCTTATAACGATACTTTTCCGCTGATGACGCCCAAAGCGCACGCGGAGGGCATTCTGAATCATTTCGACCCAAGGGGCTGCTGCACAAAAGCTGTGCGGCAGCCCCTTTTTTGCGCTTTCACGCTGAAAACAGGTAATCCTGCACAAAAGAACCGTCGCTTTTTAAGCAATTCGATGTATTTGTGGGGCAAGCAGTGGAACTTTGCGGCTGGATATGATATACTAAGCTGTATTTGTATACCCCGGGAAAGGGGCTGCCAAAGGAGAAAGGACTTGTTATGAAGATCATTCTGGTGGGCAGCGGCAAGGTCGGTACCGCCCTTGCGCGGCAGCTCAGCGAGGAGGGCCACAACGTGACCGTTGTGGACACGAACAAGGCGCGGGTGGAGCACCTGATCGAGACGTACGACGTGCTGGGCATCGTGGGCAACGGCTCCTCCATCACCACCCTGTCCGAAGCCGGCATTGAGGATGCGGACGTGTTCATTGCCGTGACCGGTTCGGACGAGCTGAACCTGCTGTGCTGTATGTTTGCCAAAAAGGCGGGCCACTGCCACGCCATTGCCCGCGTGCGCAACCCGTCCTACAGCCACGAGCTGGACTTTATCAAAAAACAGATCGGCATTTCGGCCATCATCAACCCGGAAATGGCGGCAGCCAAGGAGATCTCCCATCTGCTGCGGTTCCCGGGGGCCAGCAAGATCGACACCTTTGCGGGCGGCCGCGTGCGGCTGATCAAGTTTGCGCTCACCGAGGCACAGGGGCTGGACGGCGTAGCCATCCGCGAGATCCCCAGTCGGCTCAAGAGCGACATTCTGGTGTGTGCCGTGGAGCGTGACGGCGGGGTGATCATCCCCAACGGCAACTTTGTGCTGCAGAACGGCGATCAGGTCACCTTCCTGGCCACCCAGGAAAACGCGCATGCCTTCTTCCGGCAGATCCACATGCCGGTGCGGCCGGTGCGCAACGCCCTGATCGTGGGCGGCGGCGCCATCGCGTTCTACCTGAGCCAAGAGCTGATAGACAACCATGTGCGGGTGCGCATCGTGGAGCGGGATGCCGCCCGCGCCCAGGAGCTGGCCGAGCAGCTGCCCGGTGCCCAGGTCCTGAACGAGGACGGCTCCAACCGGGACTTCCTGCTGTCGGAGGGCCTGGAGTCCGCAGAGTCCTTTGTGGCTCTGACCAACATCGACGAAGAAAACGTGCTGCTGACCCTGTTTGCCAAAAAGCATTCCCACGGCAAGCTGGTGACCAAGGTGAACCGTCTGGAGTTCGATGACATTCTGGCCGGGCTGGACCTGGGCAGCGTGGTGTACCCCAAGTACATGACCTGCGATTACATTGTGCAGTATGTGCGTGCCCTGCAGAATGAGGCGGGCAGCAACATCAAGACCCTGTACCGCATCCTGGACGACCGCGTGGAAGCGTTGGAATTCACGGTGCACGAGGAGAGCCGGGCCACCGGTGTGCCCCTGAGCCAGCTGCATCTGAAAAAGAACCTGCTGCTGTGCTGCATCACCCGCGGCGACCGCATCCTGATCCCCCGCGGCGGCGACCAGATCCAGGTGGGCGACAACGTGATCGTGGTCACGCTGGAGCATGGCCTGCATGACCTGCGGGACATCGTGGAGAGCTGACGGAGGCGGGCTATGAATTATGCGATCGTTTTCCGTCTGCTGGGCTATATCCTGATGATCGAGGGCGCCCTGCTGCTTCTGCCCGCCGCTGCCAGCCTGATCTACGGCGAGTGGATGGTACTGGCAGTGTTCCTGCTCACGGCTGCCGTGAGCGCAGGCATCGGCTTTGCGCTGCGGGCCATCAAGCCCCGCAGCAAGGTATTCTATATGCGGGAGGGCTTTACTGCCACCGCACTGAGCTGGATCGTCATCTCGGTGGTTGGTGCCGCGCCTTTCGTGCTCACCGGCTGCATCCCCAACCCGGTGGATGCCCTGTTTGAAACCGTGTCCGGCTTTACCACCACCGGTGCCAGCATTCTGCCCGCCGTGGAGGGCCTGCCCAAGGGCATTTTGTTCTGGCGCAGCTTTACCCACTGGATCGGCGGCATGGGCGTGCTGGTGTTCCTGCTTTCGCTGCTGCCGCTGACCGGCGGCTCCCACGTCAACCTGATGAAGGCGGAGAGCCCCGGCCCGCAGGTGGACAAGCTGGTGCCCAAGGTGCAGTCCACTGCCAAGATCCTGTACGGCATCTACCTGGCCTTGACCGTGCTGGAACTGCTGTTCCTGATGGCGGGGCACATGCCGCTGTTTGAGGCCCTGCTTACCGCCTTTGGCACGGCGGGCACCGGCGGCTTCGGCTTCCGGAACGACAGCTTTGCCAGCTTTTCGCCCTACATCCAGTGGGTCGTGACCGTGTTCATGATCCTGTTCGGCGTCAACTTCAACGCCTACTTCCTGCTGCTGATGCGTCGGTTCCGCCGGGCGGCGGCCAGCGAAGAGGTGCGCGGCTACTTTGTGGTCATTGCAGCCGCCATTGCCATCATCACGGCCAACATCTACAGCCTCTACAACAGCTTTGGCGAGGCGCTGCGGCAAGCGGCGTTCCAGGTGGGTTCCATCATCACCACCACGGGCTTTTCCAGCTGCGATTTTGACCTGTGGCCCACCCTGTCCAAGGAAGTGCTGGTGGTGCTGATGTTCATTGGTGCCTGTGCCGGAAGCACCGGCGGCGGCATCAAGGTGAGCCGCATCCTCATTTTGGGCAAGACGCTGGGCAAGGAACTCAAGCAGGCTCTGCACCCGCAGGTGGTGGCTCCGGCGCGTATGGACGGCAAGCTGCTGAACCATGAGACCATCCGTACCACCAACGTGTTCATGGCGGCCTACAGCTTCATCTTTGTGGGGTCCTTCCTGCTCATCAGTCTGAACGGCTTTGACATGGTGACCAATTTCACTGCCGTGGCCGCCACGCTGAACAACATCGGCCCGGGCCTGGAGCTGGTGGGCCCCATGCAGAACTTTAGCGGTTTTGCAGACCCGGCCAAGCTGGTGCTGATCTTTGACATGCTGGCAGGCCGGTTGGAGATCTTCCCCATGCTGGTGCTGTTCCTGCCCGACACCTGGCGCAAATTCTGATCGTACAACGAAATCTAAAAGGGGCCACCCGCTGCGGGCGGCCCCTTTGCCATGCTTGCGTTCTGCAGGCAAAAAGGGTACAATACAACTGCTGGAAAACCAACGCTTTTGGAAGAAAGGACTGCTATGGAATACGATTTTTATACGCTGGGCGTCCTTTACCTGGTCTACTCGTTTGCGGGCTGGGTAGGGGAGACGGTAGTAGCTACGGTGCGGGGCAAGCATTTTGCCAACCGCGGCGCAGCAGCCGGGCCCTTCTGCTTTGTGTACGGCTCCACGGCGGTACTGCTGGCCGTGGGCTTCACGGATCTGCGCAGCGACCCGGTGTACCTCTTCTTTGCCTGTACGCTGGCCTCCACGGTCATGGAGTGGCTGACGGCTAAGCTGCTGGAACGGCTGCACCGCCGCAAATGGTGGGACTACTCCGGTAAGCGCTTCAACCTGAACGGCTATGTCTGCCTGCAGTATTCGCTGCTGTGGGGCGTACTGGGCACTGCCAGCGTGCTGTGGCTCAATGGCCTGCTGCTGCGGCTGTGCCAGGCCATCCCGAGCTGGCTGCTGCACCCGCTGGTGTGGGCGGCGGTCATCGTGGCAGCGCTGGACCAGATCGGTTCGGCCGTGCTGGTGGGGCACTATGCGGCCAAACACCCGGTGCTGGAACAGCTGAACCAGCGGCTGGGTGAAAGCTCCGACGGCCTGCGCCGCCGCATTGCCCTGTATGTGGAAAAGCGCATCCAGCGGGCCTACCCGGCGGCGGCCCGGCAGGAACCGACCATTGCCCAGAACGGCGAAACGCCCCTGAGCGCCGCCGACCTGCTGTGGCTGTTCGTGGTGGGCGCGTTTCTGGGTGACCTGGTGGAAACAGTGTTCTGCCGCCTGACGGCAGGCGTCTGGATGAGCCGTTCCAGTCTGGTGTGGGGGCCGTTTAGCGTGGTGTGGGGCCTGGCTCTGGCCCTGACCACCGTGCTGCTGCGCCAGAATCAGGACAAGAGCGACCGCTACCTGTTTGTGTTCGGCACGGTGATGGGCGGCGTGTACGAGTATGTGTGCAGCGCCGTGACCGAGCTGTTGTTTGGCACGGTGTTCTGGGATTACAGCAAATTCAAATTCAATCTGGGCGGGCGCATCAACCTGCTGTACTGCTTCTTCTGGGGCATGGCGGCCGTGGTGTGGATGCGCTACGGCTACCCGGTGGTCATGAAGTGCATGACCCGTCTGCGCAGCCGGGTGCGGCCGTGGATGACCGTGCTGCTGGCGGTGTTCATGGCGGTGAACATGGTCACCAGCTCGCTGGCGCTGGCCCGTTACGACGCCCGCACCAGCGGGGTGCCAGCTGCCAATGCCGTGGAGACCTATCTGGACGCCCATTTCGACAATGCCCGCATGGAACGCATCTATCCCAATGCGAAAAAAGTGGAAAAGGCAGGGTGAAATTTGCAGGTTTCCCCTTGCGCTTTGCCGTTGAAACAGGTATAATATGCAAAGATAAAAGGGAGTAAAGGGCGTATATCCCGCAAGAGATGATGCGCTGTGCTGCAGCGACAACCCGGCAGAAATGCCCGATGCAGCACCGGATGCTTGAGACTTTTATTACAAGGACGTAGTATGCGTACCCTGTAATAGGAGTCTTTTCTTTTTTGCCCGGCTGAGAGACTCCCGTTCCCGGAGCCGGGCCAAGGAACGATCAAAAAGGAGAAAAAACATGCTTATACCTGTTTTGCTGTTCATCGTGGGCCTGTTGTGCCTGATCAAGGGCGGTGACTGGTTTGTGGACGGTGCCACCGGCATTGCCCGCCGCTTCCATGTGCCGGAGCTGCTCATCGGTGCTACGGTGGTGTCCATCGGCACCACCCTGCCGGAGGTGATGGTGTCTACCACCTCGGCTCTCACCGGTCACGGCGAGATCGCCTACGGCAACGCCATTGGTTCGGTCATCTGCAATTCCGCCCTCATTGCGGCCATTCCCATTGTGGCCAAGCCGGGCAAGGTGGACCCCAAGAGCCTGCGCACCCCGGTGCTGTTCTTCTTTGTGGCGGCAGCCTTCTACGCCGGTGTGGCCTACACCACCGGTTCCTTCACCCGGCCGGTGGGCATCATCCTGCTGGCCATGTTCGTGGCCTACATCGTCTGCAACGTGATGGCCATGAAGAATGCCCCCGCCCCGGAAGAAGAGGAAGAGCCGGAAGAAAACGCTTCCTTTGCCAAGGAACTGGGCCTGCTGGCGGTGGGCGCGGTGCTCATCGCGGTGGGCGCGGACCTGCTGGTGGACAACGGCACCCTCATTGCACAGGCACTGGGCGTGCCGGAGTCGGTCATTGCTCTGACCTTTGTGGCACTGGGTACCTCGCTGCCGGAACTGGTCACGGCCATCACCTCGCTGGCCAAGGGCCACGGGGCGCTGTCGCTGGGCAACGTCATCGGTGCCAACGTGTTCAATCTGGTGCTGGTGAGTGGCGTCAGCGTGACGCTGGCCCCCTTTACCATCCCGCAGAACTCCACCATTGCTGGCATGAACGCCTCGCTGGTGATGGATATTCCGGTGATGTTTGCGGTCATGCTGTTGCTGACGGTGCCCGCCCTGCTCAAGGGCAAGCTCAGCCGCCCGCAGGGCATTGCGCTGCTGTGCATCTACGCTGCTTTCTGCGTGGTGCAGTTCACCATTTGATGACGAAGTAAAAAACAGGCCCCCGCACGGTTTTGTGCGGGGGCCTGTCTGCGTTGGGTAGCTTGAGCGAGCGACAACCACCAGCTCCGCTGGTGGAATAAAAACGGCTTTAGCCCTAGACAAAGAGAAACCTCCCCGTAGAATAGAGTGTGGGTTTGCCAACCACATTCTAGGAACAGG
>OOBN01001369.1_pt1 | contig 17860 bp, 19 predicted proteins | sample 1671091 | NCBI WGS metagenome assembly OOBN01 (sample SAMN06348121, study PRJEB24527) | human gut metagenome | biome: human gut; feature: ankylosing spondylitis patient; material: feces | host: Homo sapiens | place: China | collected 2015-10 | reverse complement strand
CGAAGAGGCGCTGCTGCTGGGCCAGCGGATCATCGTCATGCACCCGGACAGCACGCTCCGCTCCTTTGACCTGACCGGCTTTTCCGATCCCCGCGACCCCGAGTCGCCCGCCCTGCGCGAGCTCAAACGGGAGATCACCGACGAATGCAGAAAGCCTTCTGCCGAATAACGACGAAAAGCCGCCCATCCGGGCGGCTTTTTTGTGCGAAACTGGGCCTTATTCGTACTCCACGCCGTCGTGCTTGTGAACGCCGGTGACGGAGAATTCGACCCACTCGGAGAGGTTCACGGCGTGATCGCCGATGCGCTCAAAATACTTGGCGATCATCAGCAGGTCCAGCGCAAACTCCCCGTCCGAGGGGTCCTTCGCGATGCGCTCGATGAGCGCGCGCTTCACGCGCGCAAAGTAGTCGTCCACAACGTCGTCCTCTGCGATCACCTGCCCGGCGAGCGTTATATCGCCCTTGACGTAGGCGTCGACGCTCTCGGTGACCATTTTGATGGTCGAGCGCGCCATATCGCGCAGCAGGTCGCTGTTCTCCGCGCCGCGGCCGCCGAGGAAGCGGACGATCTCGGCGATGTCCTCGGCCTGGTCGCCGATGCGCTCCATATCCGTGATCATCTTCAGCGCCGCCGAAATCTGGCGCAGGTCCTTCGCCACGGGCTGCTGCTGCAAAAGGAGCTTTAAGCACAGCGACTCGATCTCGCGCTCCTTGCGGTCGATCTCCGCATCCAGCGGAGAAACGCGCGCGGCAAGCGCCGTGTTCCCCTCGGTGAGCGACTGCGAGGCAAGGGCGATGACCTCCTCGCACAGCGCGCCCATTTCGATGAGTTCTTTGTTCAGCAGCGCAAGCTGCTCGTCAAACCGACTTCTCATTTAACCGAACCTCCCCGTGATGTAATCCTCCGTCCGCTTGTCCTGCGGCTGGGAGAAGAGCTTCTCCGTCTCGTCGCACTCGACGAGCTCGCCGAGCAGGAAGAACGCCGTCCGGTCGGAAATGCGCACCGCCTGCTGCATATTGTGCGTGACGATGACGATGGTGTACTGCTCCTTGAGCTCCATGGCGAGCTCCTCGATCTTGGAGGTCGAAATGGGGTCGAGCGCGCTCGTCGGCTCGTCCATCAGCAGCACCTCGGGCTCCACTGCCAGCGCGCGGGCGATGCAGAGCCGCTGCTGCTGGCCACCGGAGAGACCGAGCGCGTTCTTTTTCAGCCGGTCTTTGACCTCGTCCCAGATGGCTGCGCCGCGCAGCGATTTTTCAACGATCTCGTCGAGCTTGGCCTTGTTCTTCATGCCATGGGTACGCGGACCGTAGGCGATGTTGTCGTAAATGCTCATGGGAAAGGGATTCGGCTTCTGGAATACCATGCCCACCTGACGTCGCAGCTCGCTCACGTCGACAGAGGGGGCGAAGATGTCCTCGCCCTTGTAGCAGACGCTGCCCGTGATCTTCACGCTGGGGATGAGGTCATTCATGCGGTCAAGCGTTTTGAGAAAGGTCGACTTGCCGCAGCCGCTCGGCCCGATGAGGGCCGTGATGCTCTTTTCGGGAATTTCGATGTTGATATCCTTGAGGGCCTGATGGCTCCCATACCACAGGCACAGGTCTTTGACAGAAAGGATACTGTTCATAGGCTTTTTTCCTCTTTCAATACGTCCTCAAAGGCGAGGCCGTACCAGTGGGTCTCGCCGCGCGCGGCTGTTTTCCGCACGCATCGGTCACAAAAGTCTGCAGCGCGCGCGAGCGCGTCCGCCGCCCCCCTGCCCGCCATCAGCTCGCCGCAGAGCGCGGAGACAAACACATCTCCCGTTCCGTGCAGCGTACGGGGAAGACAGGGCTTGAAAATTTCCACAGATTCGCCGTTCAGCCGCGCGCAGTAGCCGATCTCCTCGCCGCGGCGCACGCCGGTGATGATAACGTTCGGCACGGCGAGCCTTGCAAGGAGCTCATCGGCCGGCGCGTCCATCGCGCAACCCGCGAGCAGCGCCGCCTCCGTGCGGTTGGGCGTGATGAACTGCGCGTCGGCGCAGAGCGCGCGCATGGCGGTCACAAATTCGTCGGTAAAGCAGCCGTACAGCGCGCCGTTGTCGCCGAGGACCGGGTCCACGACCACGAGCGTCGAAGGGTCTGCAAAATCGCGCAGGAACTGCTGCGCGAAGCTAAGCTGTGAAACGGAGCCGAAAAAGCCGGTGCACACGCCGTCGAAGCGAATGCCGAGTCTCCTCCAGTGCGCGGCGAAGGCCTCCATCTCGTCCGTCATGTCGCGCATGACGTAATCGCCGAAGCCGTCGGCCGTGTGGGTGGAGAGGATTGCCGTCGGCAGCGGGACCGCCTCAATGCCGCAGGCCGAGAGAATGGGCATCGCCACGCTCAGCGAGCACTTGCCAAAGCACGAGAGGTCATTCAAGAGCGCCATGCGCTTCATTCCGCTTCCGTTCACAGTCCTGTTCATTCCTGTTTCCTCCTGAAGTGTCGGCCGACCAAGTCGGCAGTAAGATCAATGAGCATCGTCAACAGCATCAGGATGGCCGCGATAGCAAACACCACGCCCGTATCGCTCGACTCCTTGGCATAGAAGTACAGCGCCACGGTGAGCGTCGCGCCCGCGTTCTGCATTCCCTCGAAGAAGTTGTAGAGCATATGCGCCGAGCCCGCCGTGAACAGGAGCGCCGCCGATTCGCCGAGGATGCGCCCGATCGACAGGATGCAGCCCGTCACAATGCCGTCCACACAGCTCGGCAGCACCACCGTGCGGATGGTGCGCCACTTGCCCGCGCCCAGGCCAAACGCGCCCTCGCGGTAGCTCTGCGGCACGGTCTTCAGGCTCTCCTGCGTTGTGCGCATGATGGTCGGCAGGTTCATGATCGTGAGCGTCAGCGCGCCCGCGAGGAGCGACGTGCCGTTTTTGCAGAAGATGAGCATACCGACGAGGCCGTAGATGATCGACGGGATGCCCGAGAGCGTCTCGGAGGCGTATTCGATGGCAGAGACGAGCTTTTTGTTCGCGGCGTATTCGTTCAGGTAGATGGCCGCGCCCACGCCGAGCGGCAGCACGATCAAAAGCGTCGCGATGACGATATAGAGCGTGCTCAGGGTATCCGGCAGGATACCGACGCGGTTTGCAAGATAGCTCGGCGCGGTGGAGAGCATCTCCCAGGTGATGTTCAGGATGCCGTTGCCCAATATATAGCCAATCATACCGACTACGAGCGCACAAGTCAATACCGCGGCAACGCCCATCAGCAGCTTCATGAGCGTGATATAGGCCCTGCGGCGGGCCGAGGACTGCATTTTCAGCATCAGGCTCCCTCCTTATCGCGCTTTAAGAAGAAATTGAGCGAAGCGTTGATGAGCAGGATGAAAAGATACAGCACAAGCGCGATGGAAAAGAGCGCCTGATGCTGCAAGCCCGAGGAGTAGGCCATTTCGCTTGCAACGGCCGTTGTGAGAAAGCGGACGCTCTCAAAAATCGACGATGGCATATTCGACACGTTGCCCGAGACCATCATCACCGCCATCGCTTCGCCGATGGCGCGGCCCACGCCGAGCACGACCGCCGCGGCAATGCCGCTCTTCGCCGCCGGGACGGAAACCTTGAAATACGTCTCAATGGGCGTCGCGCCGAGCGCGAGCGATGCGTCCTCATACTCGGGCGGCACGGCCTCGAGCGCCGTGACGGACACCTTGATGATCGACGGCAGGATCATGATCGCCAGCACGACGATGGCGGCGAGCAGGCTCGCGCCGTCGGCCAGGTGAAACACCTTGCGGATGCCCGGCACGAGCACGAGCATACCCACAAGGCCGTAGACGACCGACGGGATGCCGGCCAGCAGACTCACGGCCGATTCGAGCACGGTCTTGAGCCGCGGCGGGGCGACCTTCGCCAGATACACGGCCGTCAGGAAGCCCAGCGGCACGCCGAGCACGATGGCCCCGGCCGTGCCGTATACACTTGTCAGAATGAACGGCAAAATGCCGTACGACGGCTCTGCCGCCGTGGAGGCCCACGTCTTGCCGAACAGAAACGGGACGAGCCCGATCTTCCGGATGGCGGGGATACCGGAGACGATCAGGTACACGCTGATGAGCAGCACACACCCGACGGTGATAAGGCCAAGGAGCAGAAACACGCCATGCACGACCGTCTCCAGAACTTGAGATCTCTTTTTCATATCCAGCACCTCTGTATATGCGAAAGGCGGCTGGTCTCCAGCCGCCTGTACGCTTGTCTGTGGCTCAGGCCACCGGGACTGCGCCCGCCGCGGAGATGATGGACGCGGCGTCCGCAGAGGTCGCAAAGTCGAAGAACTTCTGCGCGGTCTCGCTCAGGGCCACGCCTTCCTTCGTCACGAGGACGAACGGACGCTGCACGAGGTAGGTGCCGTCCTTGACGGTCGCTTCCGTCGGGGCAACACCGTTGACGGTCAGGGCCTTGACGCTGTCCTTGATGGCAGCCAGAGAGGCATAGCCGATGGCGTTCGGGTTCTGGGACACGGTAGTGATGACATCGCCCGTGGAGGTCAGCTCCTGACGGTACTGGCAGGCATCCTTCGTGTCGGTGATGGACTCGAAGCCGTCGCGCGTGCCGCTGCCGGCCTCGCGGCCGATGAGGACGATCTCGGCGTCGTTGCCGCCGACATCCTTCCAGTTGGTGATCTCACCGGTGTAGATCTTGGCGATCTGCTCCAGGGTCAGGTCCTTGACGGGGTTCTGGGGGTTGACGATGATGGCGATGCCGTCGAGGGCGAGGGTGGTCTCCTTCAGGCCGGATGCCTTCTCGTCGTCCTTGAGCGCGCGGCTCGACAGGCCGATGTCGCAGCGGCCCTCGGAGACGGCCTGGATGCCGGAGCCGGAGCCGGTCGGGTTATAGGTGAAGGTCGTGCCCGAGTTTGCTTCCATGAAGGACTCGCCGAGCGCGCCGATGACTTTTTCCATCGAGGTGGAACCGTCGGTCGAGACCGTGCCGCCGGCAGCGGCCGTGTTGTTATCATCCGCCTTCTGGCCGCAGCCCGCAAACAGCGAGAGCGCCATGACGGCAATGCACAAAATGGTAATGATCTTTTTCAAGATGAAGTGCTCCTTTCGAACTTCGATTTTGATTTTGGTTTTTTGTTCCCTACGCTTCACAGGATAAGCATGGGATGTAAAAACGAAAAGAGCGCTTATGTAAAATGCGTGTAAAATTGTAAAACGCCACAGTTTGCAGCGCGTTTTTCACCAAATTTCGTATCTCGCGTTGATAAACAGACGTTTTCCGTGCGACTGTCAGCAAATATTTCATGAAAAATCTGCGCATATTTTCATCCCCTACGGGGGCTTACAGTTTCGGCCGCCGTCCGTTATACTAATGACAATGCTCCGAAACGGAGAAATACAGGAAGAGAGGATACACGCACTATGCGAAATCGAAGATGGATCTGCCTGCTGCTGGCAGTCTTGACGCTGCTGGCCTGCACGGCCTGCGGCGTAAAAACGAACGACGGCGCCTCCGGCGACGTGCGCACGCTCACCGACAGCAAAAACCGCACCGTGGAAGTCCCCAAACAGGTGGACCGCGTCGTGTGCGTCGGCGTCGGCGCGCTGCGCTACAGCTGCTATGTCGGCGCGGCTGACCGCGTGGTCGGCGTGGAGGACTACGAGACCAAGGCCGGCATGAGCCGCCTGTATAACTACGTGAACTTCGACAAATTCAAGGATCTGCCCGTCACCGGTACGAACGGCGAGCCGTATGTGGAGCAGATCATCGACGTCGCGCCGCAGGTCATCGTCATGAGCGCCTACGCCTCGTGCGATGCGGACGAGCTGAGCGCGAAGACCGGCATCCCGGTCTTTGTCGTGCCCGGCAGCGACACCACGCTCGATGACGCCGCCTACGAGACCATCCGTCTGCTCGGCGAGCTCTACGGGCTGGAAACGCGCGCGCAAGAGCTGACCAAGTACCTCAAGGGCATCCAGACCGACCTCGACACGCGCACGGCCAAGATTGCAGACGATCAGAAGCCGTCCGTCTATGTCGGCGGCGTGTCCTTCAAGGGGCAGCACGGCTTTGAGGGCACGGAGGCAGGCTACGGCCCGTTCGCGCTCATCCACGCCAAAAACCTCGCCGACACGACCGGGCAGACCGGCGCGTTCAACATCGACACCGAGCAGGTGCTCGCCTGGGACCCGGACGTGATCTTCCTGGACTTTAATGGTATGCCCCTGATCAACGAAGATTATCAGGCGAATCCTGCATTTTATAACAGCCTCACCGCCGTACGCAGCGGAAAGGTCTACTCGCAGATCTCGTTCCGCTCCTCGGCCTCCAATCTGGAGACGGCGCTGGCCGACGCCTATTATGCCGCCTGCGTGCTGTATCCGGAGCAGTTTGCCGACATTGACCCCGAGGCCAAGGCCGGCGAGATCTTTACGGAGCTGCTCGGCTCCAACCCCTATCCCGATCTGAAGGAGGCCGGGTATGCATTCCGTGCCATCACACTCGGCGAGTAAGCCGCACGATTCCGACTACAGCCGCAACCGCGCCAGAAGCATCCGCTTTCTGGTTCTGCTGACGGCCATTCTGGCGCTCGCGTTCTTTTTGTCGCTGCGCGCCGGGTCTTACAACACGCCCGCCGCCGAGCTCATCCGGGGCATCTTCGGCCGGGCGTCGGACGCGAAGATCAATCTCGTCATCCGCAATAACCGCCTGCCGCGCATCTGCACCGCCATGGTCGCCGGCGCGGGACTGGGGCTGGCCGGGTGCATCCTGCAGGCCGTGCTGCGCAATCCGCTCGCCTCGGCCTCTACGCTCGGCGTGTCGCAGGGTGCGACGTTCGGCGCAGCCGTCGCCATCATCGGTCTCGGCCTGAGCCAGGCCGGCAGCTGGGCTATTCCGCTGTGCTCGTTTCTCGGCTCGCTGCTTGTCGCGGCCGTCATTCTGGGGCTGAGCCAGTTCAAGCAGATCTCCTCGGAGGGCATCGTGCTCGCGGGCGTCGCCATCAGCTCCATGCTGACCGGCGCGACCACGCTGCTGCAATACTTTGCCGACGAGGTCGCGCTCTCGTCGCTCGTATTCTGGACGTTCGGCGACCTCGGCAGCACGGACTGGCAGTCCCTGCGCGGCATGGCGCTGGCCGTACTGCTGCTGATCGGCTACTGCTACCTGCACCGCTGGGACTATAACGCCCTGCTCTCCGGCGAGGAGACGGCGCTGAGTCTCGGCATCCATGTGCGGCGGCTGACACTCACGAACGTTGTGCTCACGTGCTTTGTCTGCTCGGTGATCGTGTCGCACGTCGGCCTCATCAACTTCATCGGTCTCGTTGCGCCGCACATCGTGCGCATGGTCGTCGGCAACAACTATATCTATCTCATCCCCGGCTCCGTGCTCGCCGGCGCGGCGCTGCTGCTGCTGAGTGATCTGGCCGCGCGCGTGATCATCATGCCGGTCATTCTGCCGATCGGCGCGCTGACGGCGTTTCTCGGCGGCCCGCTGTTTTTGTACCTGCTGTTCAAGGGGAGGGGTCGGACATGATCCAGGTCGACCACCTCTGCTATCACTATAAGGGCGGGCGGCCAATCCTCCGCGATGTGAGCTTTGAACTGGAGACCGGGCACTTTCTGGCCGTACTCGGCAACAACGGCGTCGGCAAGAGCACACTGCTCAAGTGCATGAACCGTATCCTCACGGCTGACAGTGGGCACTGCCGTATCGACGGCGAGGATCTGCTCACGCTCTCCCACCGGGAGATCGCAAAACGCGTAGCCTTCGTGGCACAGCACGTGCCCGACACACAGATGACCGTGCACGACATGGTCATGCTCGGACGGCGGCCCTACATGACCTGGGGCGTGACGGAGCACGACCACCATGTCGTGCACGAGGCCATGCGCTATCTGAATCTGGAGGACATGCGCGGCCGGTTCCTCAACCGGCTCTCCGGCGGCGAGCGGCAGAAGGTCATGCTCGCCCGCGCGCTGGCGCAGGAGCCGACGCTCCTGCTGCTGGACGAACCGACCAGCAATCTCGACATCCGCAATCAATACCAGGTGCTGCAGATCACGCGCGACCTGTGCCGCGAGCAGAACCTCACGGCGATGATCGTCATCCACGACCTGAACCTTGCGCTGCGGTTCTGCGACCGCTTTCTGCTGCTGCGCGAGGGCGAGGTGTACCGTTACGGCGGCGCGGAGATCTTCGACGCCGACGCCCTGCGGGACGTCTACGGTGTGGACGCTGAGCCCGTGGTTGTGAACGGACGGCACATCGTGCTTGTGAACGAATGAAACAGGAGGCAACGACAATGGACGAAAACAAAGAACTCTGGCAGAAAGCCGCCGACTTCCACGGTCACGTTTGCGGCGGGCTGACGATCGGATATAAGGCCGCGTGCTACGCCGCCGAGCTGCTGGAGCTGTCCTTCTCCGGCGACGAGCAGGTCGTGTGCATCGCGGAAAACGACGCCTGCGGCGTGGACGCCATTCAGGCGCTGCTCGGGTGCAGCATCGGCAAGGGCAACCTGCTGTTTCATATGCGCGGCAAACAGGCGTTCTCGTTTTATAACCGCGCCACGGGCAAGTCCGTGCGCCTGGTGCTCCGGCCGCGGCCGGAGGGGATGACGCGCGAGGAATCCTTCGCCTACTATCAGGCGCAGAAACCGGCTGACCTGTTCGACGTCAAGCCGGCGACCATCCCGCTGCCAGAGCCGGCCAAACTATTTGACTCCTACCCGTGCGCGTGCTGCGGCGAGGTGACGGGCGCCAACTGGATCCGCCTCGTCGGCGGGCAGAAGCTCTGCCTCGACTGCGCCGGGAACTACGACCGGTTCGACGTCTGAAAACAACAAAAAATCCGGCTTCCGTGTTGGAAGCCGGATTTTTTATCCGCTGCACCTCAGCCGCGCAGCAGCGCGAGCTGGTAAAACGCGACGGCGCTCGCCGCGGCCACATTGAGCGAATCGACCCCATGCGTCATGGGGATGCGCACCGTGTAATCGCACGCGGCGATCGTGCGGGCGGCCAGCCCGTCGCCCTCCGTGCCGAGCACGATGGCGAGGCGCGGCACGGCGCGCAGGCGCTTGTCGTCGATGCGCAGCGAATCGTCCCGCAGCGCCATGGCCGCCGTTTGAAAGCCGAGGGCGTGCAGCGTCTGTTGCCAGTCGCCGTCCTCAGGCAGGTACGTCCACGGCACCTGAAAGACCGTGCCCATGCTCACGCGCACGGCGCGGCGGTAGAGCGGGTCGCTGCCCGCCGACGTGAGCAGCACGGCGTCCACGCCGAGTGCCGCCGCCGAGCGGAAGATCGCGCCGATGTTCGTCGGGTTCATCACGTTTTCCAGCACGGCCACGCGCGCAGCGTTGGCGCACAGGACGGCGACCTCCGGCAGTGCCGGGCGGCGCATGGCGCAGAGCATGCCGCGCGTGAGATGAAAGCCTGTCAGCTGCGTGAGCACGTCGAGCTCGGCGGCATAGACCGGGATGTCCGCGGGGCAGCGCGCCAGGATCTCGCGCGCCTTGCCGTCCACGTGGCGGCGCTCCATCAAAAACGACACCGGCACGCACCCCGCGTCGAGCGCGCGGCCGATCACGAGCGGGCTCTCGGCGATGAAGAGGGCGTTTGCCGGGTCGGCGCGGTTGACGAGCTGGTTTTCCGTCAGGCGGGCGTACACGTCCAGCTCCGGCGCGGAAAAGTCCGAAATATCAAAAATCTTTGCCATAGCTGCATCTCTCTTTTCCATAGGGTCAGCCCGATTATAACCGATTTTGCGCGCGGACGCCACCGGTTTTTTTCCGCCGGTGTATGTCCCGCCGCGCCGGTGGGCATACTGGCACTGAGGTGATATTTATGCAGTTGACCCCAAAAGAGGCCAGTTTACTCAAAGATCTCAAAGGGCAGGAGCAGCTGTGCGTGGACAAATATAACCGCCACGCCGCCAGCGCCAACGACCCGCAGCTGAAAAACCTGTTCGAGCAGATCGCGCAGGTCGAGCAGCAGCATCTCGACGCGATCACGCAGATGGAGGGCGGCACCGTCGCCGCACCGGCAGACTCCGCGACCGTGCCGACGACGTTCACGGCGACCTACAACAACACCGAGACCCCGCAAAAGCAAAACGACTGCTACCTGTGCACGGACGTGCTCGCAATGGAAAAGCACGCCTCGCACCTGTACGACACGTGCGTGTTCGAATTCAATGATGCCAACGCCCGCAGCGTGCTCAACGACATTCAAAAGCAGGAGCAGCACCACGGCAAGGTCATCTATGACTATATGAACACCAACGCCATGTACGCCTGACACCATCTACGCAAAAACGGCGTCCCCGAGGGCTCGGGGACGCCGTTTTTGTCTGCGAAATTTATTTGGTCAGGCCGTAGCTCCCGGCCAGCTTGCGGAACGCCGGGAGCGAGCGCTCGAGCTGGCTGCGCGCCACGCAGTAGGCCAGGCGCGCATAGCCGGGGCAACCGAAATCATCGCCCGGCACGAGCAGGATGTCATAGTCCATCGCGCGGCGGCAAAACGCCCGGGCGTCCGGCTCCGGCGACTTGAGGAAGAGATAAAACGCGCCGTCCGGCCGCGCGCACGCATAGCCCATGTCCGTGAGCGCGCCGTAGATCAGCTCGCGGTTGGCGGCATAGGCCGCGATGTCCGCCGTCTGGCCGAGGCACTCGGCCACGGCGAGCTGGAACAGCGACGACACGCACACATACCCCAGCGCGCGCCCCGCGCCGAGCACGGCCGCGTGCACGGCGGCGTAATCGTCCATGGCCGGGTGCAGGGCGAGAAAGCCCACGCGCTCGCCGGGCAGGGACAGCGTCTTGCTGTAGGAATAGCAGTAGATCGCGTTCGGATAGATCGCGGGCAGGAACGGCACCTCCACCCCGCCGTAGACCAGCTCGCGGTACGGCTCGTCGGCAATGATATAGATCGGGTGGCCGTACCGGGCCTGTTTTTCGCGCAGGAGCGCTGCCAGCGCCTCGAGCTCCGGGCGCGAGACGACGACACCGGAGGGGTTGTTCGGCGAGTTCAGGATGAGCAGCGCGGTCTTTTCCGTCACCGCGGCCGCGAGCGCATCGAGATCGAGCGCGAACGTGTCCGCCCGGCACGGCACAACGCGCACGCTGCCGCCCGCCGCCTCGGCATAGACGGCGTACTCCGGGAAGTACGGTGCGAACACGATGGCCTCATCCCCCGGACCCATGAGCGCGCGCGTGAGGATGGCCAGCGCACTCGACGCGCCGTCGGTCATGTAAATATCCTGCGCGCGGTACACCTCGCCGAAGGTGTCCGTCAGGTAAGCCGCGACCTTTTCGCGCACGGACGCCATGCCCGGCGCGGGCGCGTAGGCGTGCAGCTGCGTGGGCGGCACGGTGTGCAGCAGCCGCTCGACCGCCTCCTGCACGCAGTCCGGCGGGTCGATGCTCGGGTTGCCGATGGCGAAGTTATAGACGTTTTCCGGGCCGATCTCGGCCGCGCGGCGCTCACCGTAGGCCGCGATCTCGCGGATGGAAGAGCCGCTCTCGCCCCAGGCGACCATTTGTTTCGAGATCATGCGTTTGCCTCCTCCAGATACTGTTTCAGGTACAAAATGGCCTGACGGTAGCCCTCGAAGCCGAGACCCATGTATGTTTTCACGCACGCCATGCCGGCATAGGAGATCTGGCGAAAATCCTCCCGGGTGCTGACGTCCGACAGGTGCACCTCCACCGCCGGGAGGGCCACGGCCTTGAGCGCGTCGAGAATGGCGACACTCGTGTGCGTATAGGCAGCGGGGTTGATGACGATGCCGTCGGCCGTGCCGTAGGCCGCCTGAATGGCATCGACGATCGCGCCCTCGTGGTTGGACTGGAACAGGTCGACCTCTACGCCCGCATCGGCGGCGGATGCGCGGATGAAATCCTGCAGCGCGGCAAAGCTCCGGCTGCCGTAAATGGCCGGCTCACGCAGGCCGAGCAGGTTCAGGTTCGGGCCGTTGATGACGAGAAACTTCATGCCAGCACCTCCAGAATTTTGCGCACCGTCTCCTCCGGCGTGCCGTTGTTGTCAATGACCGCGTCGGCGAAGCGGGCGTACAGCGGCGCACGCTGCGCGTAGAGCGCGGCGAGGTCGCTGCGCTGGGAGATGGGGCGGCCGTCCTTCGGCAGCAGCGCGAGGTCGCGCTGAAGCCAGAAAATCGTGCCGTTCTGGTGCAGGAGCGGGTAATTTTCCTCGCGGCAGATGCTGCCGCCGCCGGTTGCAAGCACCGCGCCCGAGCGCTTGCCGAGCTCGGCGAGTGCGGCCGTCTCCCGCGCGCGGAAGGCGTCCTCTCCACCGGCGGAAAAGATGTCCGGGATGGACATGCCCGCCGTCTCGACGACCTGCGCGTCGCTGTCGAGCACCGGGCGGTGCAGCCGCTCGGCAAGCAGCGCCGCGATGGTGCTCTTGCCGCTGCCGGGCATGCCGATGAGGACGATGTTTTCCATCTCCTGCCGCAGCAGGCGGTGGATGCGCAGGATCTCCGCGTCGTCGATCACCGTATCGGTGAACACCTCGCAGCTGCGCTTGGCCTGCGCCACGAGCATATACAGTCCGCCCGCGCACGGGATGCCGAGGCTTTCCGCCTGCAGCAGCAGCGCCGTGCGCGCGGGGTTATAGACGATATCGAGCACGCCCGCGCACTGTGGGAACTGCCGCAGATCGACGGCGGCCCTGCCCGTGTTCGGATACATACCGACCGGCGTGGTGTTGACGATCACGCGCGCGTCGGCGTGGCGGTCGAGATTGTCGTAGTTATCCGGCCCGTGGCGGGAGATGACCGTCACGCGCGCGCCGAGCTGCTCGAGCACGGCCTGAATGGTCGCGGACGCGCCGCCGTTGCCGAGCACGAGCGCCTTTTGCCCCGCGACGTCGATGCCGCTGTGACGCACAAGGTACTCGAAGCCGAAGGCATCGGCATTATCGCCATAGAGCGTGCCGTCCGCCCGGCGGACGAGCACGTTCACGCTGCCGAGCCTGCGCGCGATCGGCGAGAGCTCGGCGCAGTACGGGATGACCGCCTTTTTATACGGGATGGTCACGTTGAGCGCGTCGAAATCGCCGCCGGTCAAAAACGCCGGCAGGTCCTCCGGCGCGACCTCATAGAGCCCGTAGGCATAGTCAGCGAGCTGCGCGTGGATGGCCGGCGAATAGCTGTGGCCGAGCTTTTCGCCCAGAAGTCCGCACCGCATCATCACACCACCTCTCGGTAGCTGCCGAGGTAGGAGAATTCCTCACACAGGCCCGGCAGCTCGCCCATGAGCTGCTGGAACTGCGGCGAATAGACCGACGTCTCGAGATCGAAGTAGAACATGAACTCAAAGTCGCGCTCCGGCAGCGGACGGCTCTCGAGCTTGTTGAGGTTGATGCCGAGCGCGTAAAAGCGCGAGAGCACCTTGTACAGAGAGCCCGGCTTGTGCGGCAGCACCATCATGAGGCTCGTGCGGTCAGCGCCGGGATAGATCTCGAGATCCTTGGCGATGCAGATGAAACGCGTGTAGTTATTGCCCTGATCCTGCACGGAGGAGGCCAGGCTCTCGAGCCCGTAGAGCCCGACGCACGCGCGCGACGAGAGCGCCGCGACGTCCGTGCGGTCCGACTCGGCCACGCGCTTGGCGGCCACGGCAGTGTTCTCGCAGCGCACGACCGTCACGCCCGGCAGGCTCTGCAGGAAGCGGCCGCACTGGCTGATGGCCTGCTCGTGCGAGTAGATCTCCCTGATGTCCGAGAGCTTCGTGCCGGGCTTGGCCAGCAGGCAGTGGTCGATCTTCAGGCGCACGCTGCGCACGATGCGGAAGTTGTGCTGCATCATCAGGTCGTACACGGCGTTGACGGAGCCGGCCGTGCTGTTTTCCAGCGGGATGACGCCGTAGCGGCACAGGCCCTTTTCGATGGCGGCAAACACCGCCTCGAACGTGGCGCAGTAAAACACGTTCGGCATCGTGAACAGGCGGTCGCACGCGAGCTGGGAATACGCGCCCTCCACGCCCTGACACGCGACGGCCGGGTGCTCCGGGAACAGTTGCGGTGTGCGCGCGATGGCCTGCTCGATCTCGGCAGTCAGCGGACTCGTGACGCCGAGCAGCCGGTTCTGGCAGCTGCGGCTGAGCTCAAAGATGAGCGAGTAGAGCGACACGGCGTATTCGCGCAGGTCCTCCGGCGCAGCGTCCGCGATCTGCTGCAGCTTCGCGCGCTCGCGCCCGGCATCGAGCGCCGGGAGATTGTGCGCCTTCTTGTAGCCCGCGATCTGCGCCGCGACCTCCATGCGCTGGTAAAACAGAGCGAGCAGCTGACTGTCGATGCCGTCGATCTGCTGGCGATAATCACTAAGTTCCATGGTCAAGCTCCTTATTCAAGATCTGTATTTTCCGCCGCGGGAACGGTTTTCAGCGCGGAAAGATCCGTCCAGAAGCGGGGGTAGGATTTGTCGGTACAGGCGCAGTCGCGCACCGTGACGGGCGCGGTGCAGCCGCTGGCGGCGGCCGCCGCCGCCATGGCGATGCGGTGGTCGTGCTGCGGGTCGACCGTGCCGCCGGTGAGCACCTTTCGGCCGGTGACGGTCAGGCCGCTGTCGTGCACCTCCACCTGCGCGCCGAGCGCGCGCAGCATGGCGGCCGTGCTCTCGAGCCGGTCGGACTCCTTGAGCCGCAGGCGGGCGGCGTTGACGATCTGCGTCTGGCCGTCCGCGAGCGCGGCGACGACGCTCAGCACCGGGATCAGATCCGGGATGGGCGCGGCGTCGATCGTGACGCCGCGCAGCGCGCCGCGCCGAACGGTGACGGCATCCTGCGTCTCGCGCACATCCGCGCCGAAGCGGCGCAGCACATCCAGCACCGCGCGGTCGCCCTGCGACGAGTCGGACGCAAGGCCCGTGACCGTGACGCCGGCGGGCGAGAGCGCGCCCATGCACAGGAAAAACGCGGCGTTCGACCAGTCGCCCTCCACATGGCACCGGGCCGGGAGGCGCGCCGTCTGGCCGCCGGAGATGATGTACGTCCGCTCCCGCTTTTGCAGGCGGATGCCGGACAGGCGCAGCGCGTCCTCCGTCATGGCGATGTAGCCCGCGGACTCGAGCCGGCCCGTCACGGCGAGCGTGCTCTCCCCCGGCAGGCGCGGCAGCGCCATGAGCAGGCCGGAGATGTACTGCGAGGACACGTCGCCCGGCAGCGCGTAGGCACCGGGCCGCAGCCGGCCGCCGGCGTGCAGCAGCGCGCCGTCGCGCCGGATGGTCATGCCGTGCGCCGTGAGCACCGCGTCGAGGGGTGACAGCGGCCGCTTCGGCAGGCGCCCTTCCATGTGGAAGGTCACGTCCGCGCCGAGCGCGCCCACGACCGGCAGCAGAAAGCGCAGCGTCGAGCCGCTCTCGCCGCAGAAAAGATCTGCGTGCGCGGGCATTTCCCCGGCAATGGGGTCGATGCGCAGCGTGCCCGCGCCGTCGTCCGTGATGTCCGCGCCGAGGGCGGACAGGCAGCGCGCCGTGGCGGCGATGTCGGCCGAGACACCGTCGCACCGCAGCGCCACGGGCTGCGCGCCGAGCGCGGCGCAGATGAGCAGGCGGTGCGCCTGCGATTTCGAAGCCGGGATGCGCACGCTGCCCGTGCGCGGCCCGGGGGAAACGGTCTGATTCATGCGATGCCTCCGTCCGCGAGCCAGGCGGGGATATCCGCCGCCGGGATCGTCTCGATGCGGCAGCGGCCGATGCGCTCCGGCACGATGAGGTGCAGCTTGCCGTCGGCGATCTTTTTATCCGAGTGCGCGGCGTCCGTGAGCGCGTCACGGGTAAACGCCGTCTCCGTCGGCAGGCCGTACTGCCGCAGGAGCGCGAGGATCTGCGCGCAGGTATCGTCCGTGCAGATGCCGCGTTTGGCGGCCGCGCGCGCGATGATGGCCATGCCGATGGCCACGCCGCAGCCGTGCGGCACGGCGTAGTCGCTGCATTTTTCGACCGCGTGGCCGAACGAGTGGCCGAGGTTCAGCAGCTGGCGGCTGCCGCGGTCAAACTCATCGGCCGCGACGAGGTCACGCTTCATGCCGACACACGTTGCGATGACGTGCTCCACCTGTGCGCTGACCGGCTCTGCGCGCAGCGCGTCAAAAAACGGCTCGCTGCGCAGCACGGCATATTTGATGACCTCGGCGCAGCCGTTGCGGTATTCCTCCGGCGGGAGGGTGCGCAGCGTGTCCGGGTCGCAGAGCACGAGGCTCGGCTGATAGAAGCAGCCGACCTGATTTTTGCCGCTTGCGAGGTTCACGGCCGTCTTGCCGCCGACGGAGGAGTCCACGGCGGCCAGCAGCGTCGTCGGCACCTGCACGAACGGGATACCGCGCTGATACGTCGCGGCGGCAAAGCCCGCGAGGTCGCCGGTCACGCCGCCGCCGAGCGCGACGATGAGGTCGCTGCGGCTCAGGCGGTGCGCGGCCAGAAAGTCCAGCAGCGCCGCATAGGTGGCGAGCGTCTTGCAGTGCTCGCCGCCGGGATAGGTGAACGTCACGGCGCGAAAGCCCGCGCGCGTGAGCGACGCCGCGAGCCGCCCGGCATACAGACCCGCCACGGTCTCGCCCGCGACGATGGCCGCCGTGCGGCCCGTGCCGAGCACGCGCGCGATCTGCGCGCCGGCGTCGTCGAGCAGGCCCGGCTGCACCAGCACGTCATAGTCGCGCGAGGCAGTCACGTGGATGGTCGTCATCGGCCGTCTACCTCCTCCTTGCGCCGGCGGCCCTCATCGAGCAGGCGCGTGAGCGCGGGCAGGTCGTCGCGCGCCATCGCGTCGCGGTACTCGCCCAGGTGCGTCATGAACATGTCCAGCTCATGGAGCAGATTGTCCTTGTTTTCCAGAAAGAGCTCGGCCCACATCTCGGGGCTCAGCCACGCGACACGGGTCATGTCCTTGTAGCTGCCGGCGGAAAAGCCCTTGTGCTGCGACGCCGTGGGGCTCTTGATATATGCGTTCGAGACCACATGCGCCATCTGCGAGGTGAAGGCGATCATCTCGTCGTGCGCCTCCGCCGTCGTGAAGGAAAAGCGCGCAAAGCCCGCGGGCTGGAGCAGCTGCTTGACGTGGTCGAAGAGCAGCACATCGTCAAAGTCCGGCGGCACGATGACCATCGGCGCGCCGTGGTACATGGTCGCCTTCGCGTTCTTGAAGCCGGAATACTGCGTGCCGGCCATCGGGTGGCCGCCGAGGAACGTGACGCCGTGTTCCTTTGCGATCGGGAAGCACGCGGCGCAGATGGTGCGCTTCGTGCCGCCGCAGTCGAGCACGACGGGGTGCGAGCCGATGTGCGGGGCCATGCGGCGAAACCACTCGATGGTCGCCTCCGGGTAGAGCGCGATGAGCACAAGATCGCACGCGGCGATGTTGTCCTCCGTGAGCTCGGCGTCCACCGCGCCGCTCATGACGGCGAAATCGAGCACGCTGCGGCTGCGGTTCCAGGCGAGCACGGTCGCGCCCGCTTCCTGATACGCCTTGGCAAAGGAGCCGCCGATCAGGCCCAGGCCAACGATGCCGACCGTCATTTCGCGATCACCTCACGGATGCTGCGCACCTTTTTGGCGACGTCGTCGTAGACCTCCGGACGCAGGGACTGCGCGCCGTCGCACAGAGCGTGCATGGGGTCGTTGTGCACCTCGATGATGAGGCCGTCCGCGCCGCAGGCCGTCGCGGCAAGCGCCATCGGCTCGACCAGGCGGGCAATGCCGGTCGCATGGCTCGGGTCGACGATGATGGGCAGGTGCGTCAGCTCCTTGAGCATGGGCACGGCCGCGAGGTCGAGCGTGTTGCGGGTGTAATCGTCGAACGTGCGGATGCCGCGCTCGCAGAGGATGACCTGCTCGTTGCCGCCGGCCATGATGTACTCGGCGC
>OOBN01001358.1_pt1 | contig 17951 bp, 18 predicted proteins | sample 1671091 | NCBI WGS metagenome assembly OOBN01 (sample SAMN06348121, study PRJEB24527) | human gut metagenome | biome: human gut; feature: ankylosing spondylitis patient; material: feces | host: Homo sapiens | place: China | collected 2015-10 | reverse complement strand
GGGCCAAGAGAAGGTGGCCTGGGCCATTGCGACGACGAGCCGCCGCGGGCAAAGTCACTCGCCGCCCGCAGGCGGCGAAATCCCCTGGCAAAGAAGAAACCACCCTCAGTCATATCCCCCGGCCTGTCCACATAGGATAGAGCAAAGGCCGGTGAGGAATATGGAACACAATCAACAGGCATACGAACAGGCGGCCCGGGTGCTCCCCATCCGCCTGCGGCAGGAGGCGCTGAGCCTCCCCCCTGCGGACCGGGGGCGGGCGGAGGAGCTGCGGCTCCGGTGCGGACAGCCCCTGACGGCGGTCCTCCCGGAGGGGGAGCGGACCCTGGGCCGGGAGCCGGTGACAGGCCGGGACCTGGAGCAGCTGCTGGAGCTGGCCAGCCGAGCCTCGGTCCACACGGTGCTGGACCAGCTGCGCCGGGGATATCTGACCGTGGAGGGGGGCCACCGGGTGGGGCTGTGCGGCACCGCCGTCCTCCGGGGCGGGGAGATCTTCAACCTGCGAAACCTGTCCTCCGCCTCCGTGCGGGTGGCCCGCCAGGGCCTGGGGGCGGCGGATCCGGTGTGGGACAAGCTGACGGGCACGGACGGCTGTCTGGAGAGCACCCTCATCCTGGCCCCTCCGGGGGCGGGCAAGACCACCCTCCTGCGTGACCTGATCCGCATGGCCTCCGACGGGGTGCACATGCCCCCCCAGCGGGTGGGGGTGGCCGACGAGCGGGGGGAGATTGCCGCCCTGTGGAACGGCCGCCCTCAGCTGGCGGTGGGGAGGCGCACCGACGTGCTGGAGGGCTGCCCCAAGGCCCAGGGGCTGATGATGCTCCTGCGGGCCATGAACCCCCAGATTCTGGCGGCGGACGAGATCACCGCCCCGGAGGACGTCCGGGCCCTGGTGACGGCGGCGGGGTGCGGAACCGCCCTGCTGGCCACCGCCCACGGCCGGGACCGGGAGGACTTGACCCGCCGCCCCCTCTACCGGGAGCTGATGGAGGCCCGGGTGTTCCGGCGTCTGGTGTACATCCGCCCCCAGCAGGGGGCGCGGCGGTATGAAGTGGAGGGATTGGCATGATGCGTCTGATGGGGGCGGTGCTGGTAGCCTTCGGGGCCGCCTGGCTGGGTCTGACGGCGGCGGCGGAGCTGGGGCGGAAGGTGCGGCGGCTGGAGCAGCTGTCCATTGGTCTGGAGCTGCTGGAGCGGGAGCTGTGGGAGCGGGGCAGCCCCCTGCCCCAGGTGCTGGAGGAGTTATCTCTCCGGACGGGGGAGCCGGCCAGCACCCTGTTTGCCCAGTGCTCCGCCGCATGCGGGCGGCTGGACCAGGAGCCCTTCCCCGACGCATGGCAGCGGCTGGTGACCGAGCTGGAGGGCCTCACCCCGGAGGGCCGGGCCGCCCTGCTCCCCCTGGGGGAGGTCTTGGGCCGGTACGAGGCCCAGGGCCAGCGGGAGGCCATCGCCCAGGCCCGCGCCGCCCTGGACCGGGAGCGGGAGCGGGCGGAGGGAGAGAAGCTGCGCATGGGCCGGGTGTACCAGGCCCTGGGGCTGAGCGGCGGCGCGTTTCTGGTCATTTTGCTCCTTTGAGGGAGTACAATACTGTCTGCGGCGGGAGGCCATCCCGAGGCGGACGCCACGAAAGAGGGATGGACACATGGAGGTAGACCTGATTTTCCGCATTGCGGCCATCGGCATCCTGGTGGCGGTACTCAACCAGGTGTTGATCCGGGCGGGCCGGGACGAGCAGGCCATGATGACCACGCTGGCGGGGCTGGTGGTGGTGCTGATGATGGTGGTGCAGGAGATCGCCGACCTGTTCGACCTGGTGAAAAACCTGTTCGGCCTATGACGGAGCTGATGACCCAGGCGGCGGCGGTGGCAATGACGGCCGCCCTGTGCGCCGCCGTGGTGCGGCGGGGAACCCCGGAAATCGCCCTGGTGCTGGTGCTGGCGGCGGGGGTCTGGGTGCTGCTGAGCGCGGCGGAGGGCCTCACTTCGGTGGCCGCCCTCATGGAGGAGCTGGCCCAGCTGGCCGGCCTGGACCGGACGGTGGTGGAGCCGGTGTTCAAGACGGTGGTGCTGTCCATCCTCACCAAGCTCACCGGCGAGGTGTGCCGCTCGGCGGGGGAGGGCGGGCTGGCCTCCGCCGTGGAGATTGCGGGGACGGTGCTGGCCCTGGCGGCCGCCCTGCCTCTGGTGCGGGGGGTCATGGAGCTGATGGCGGAGATGCTGGTATGAGACGGATGATCTGTGTGCTGATGGTGCTGCTCCCCTTCCTGGTCCTGCCCGCCCTGGGGGCGGAGCTGTCCTTCCCCCAGGTGGACGAGCTTCTCCAGGAGGCGGAGGGCTACGGGGTGACGGAGACCGACGGCCTGGGCCAGGGGGTCCAGAGCATTTTGGAGACGGGACTGGACCAGGCGGGGAGCCTGCTCCAGCACAGCCTCCAGACCGGGCTGAAGCTGCTGGCGGTGGTCCTGCTGTGCGGCCTGGCGGAGAGCGCCGCGCTGGACGGGAAGGCGGGCGGCCTGAAGGCGGTGGAGGTGGCGGGGGCCCTGGCGGTGACCGCCCTGACGGTGAGCGACATGAACGCCATGATCGGCCTGGGCCGGGAGACGATCCAGCAGATGGACGCCTTTGCCGGCCTCCTCCTGCCCGCCATGGCCACCCTCACCGCCGCCACCGGCGGCGTCACCGGGGCGGCGGTGCGGCAGGGGGTGACGGTGCTCTTCTCCGACCTGCTCATCACCGCCATCGACCGGCTGCTGGTCCCCCTGCTGTACGCCTATGTGGCCGCCTGCTGCGCCCAGGCCGCCCTGGGCAATGAGGGGCTGAAGAAGCTCTCCGCCCTCATCAAGGGGGCCATCACCTTCCTGCTCACCGGGGGGCTTCTGGTGTTCGTGGGGTACTTAACGGCCAGCGGGGCCATTGCCGGGTCGGCGGACGCGGCGGCGGTGAAGGCGGCCAAGCTGGCCATCTCCCGGGCGGTGCCGGTGGTGGGGGGCATCCTCTCCGACGCGGCGGAGACCGTCCTGGCCGGGGCCGGGGTGCTCCGGGGGACGGTGGGGGTGGTGGGCACCCTGGTGGTGCTGGCCATCTGCATGGTGCCCTTTCTCCAGCTGGCGTTTCACTATCTGACCTACAAGGGGGCGGCGGTTTTGACAGGCACAGTGGCGGGCAGCGGATTGAGCCGGCTCATGGACGAGATCGGCGGGGCCTTCGGGCTGATTCTGGGGATGACGGGGAGCTGCGCCCTGATCCTTCTGTTCAGCATCGTGTCCGCGGTCTCGGCGGTGGCCTCGCCATGATGGAGCTGCTGCGCGCCTGGCTCACCGGGATCACCGCCGCCGCCATCCTGTGCGCCCTGGCCAACAGCCTGATGCCCGAGGGGGCGGTGCGGCGGGTGGGAAAGCTGGCCTGCGGGCTGGTGATGCTCGCGGCCGTTCTCAGGCCCCTGGTAGAGGTAGAGGCCCTATCCCCCGGTGACCTTCTGGAGGGCTATCAGGCCCAGACCGCCGTCCAGACCCAGGCGCTGGAGGAGGGGCGGAACACGGCGCTGAAATCCATCATAGAGCAGGAATTTGCCGCATATATTGTGGACAAGGCGGCCCAGATGGGGGCGGCATGCACCGCCCAGGTCACCTGCCAGCTGGGGGAGGACGGCGTCTTTCTCCCCCAGTCCGCCGCAGTCCAGGGCAGCTTCACCCCCCAGCAGCAGGAGGACCTGGCCCGCATCCTGGAGGAGGAGCTGGCCATCCCCCGGGCGCGGCAGAGCTTTCTAACGAAGGAGGAGGAGGAATCCCCATGAAATTTTCCTGGCCCAAGGGACTGGCTCCCGGAATCAAAAAGCTGCTGAGCCGGTACCAGTATGTCCTGCTGGTGCTGGCGGCGGGCGTTCTGCTCCTGCTGCTGCCTCTGGGCGGCGGAGAGAAGGAGGACCGTGCCCAGACTCCGGCACAGCTCCAGGAAGAGTTCGACCTGGAGGCCTTTGAGGACCGGCTGGCGGGGGCCCTGTCCCAGATCCAGGGGGCCGGAGAGGCCCAGGTGGTTCTTACCTTAAAGAGCGGCAGCCGGCAGGTGCTGGCCCAGGACACCCAGCGGGGGGCGGACGGGGACTCCAGCTCCGCCACCGTCACCCTGGGCCGGGGCTCGGGCAGCCAGGAGGTGGTCCCCCTCCAGACCCTGGCCCCCCAGTTCCAGGGGGCCCTGGTGGTCTGTCCCGGCGGAGGGGACCCGGAGGTGTGCCTCCAGATCATCCAGGCGGTCTCCGCCCTCACCGGCCTGGGCAGCGACCGAATTTCCGTGTGTCCCAGCGGCTAACACGCTGGCTCTGTATGGATGAAAACGCAGCATAAAATTTGATGTCAGGGAGGAATCGGGACATGAAAACGAAAGGCAAGGGACTCTCTCAACTCTGGAAGCGCAACGCGGTGGTGGCGGCCATCGCCCTGTTCGTGTGCGCGGCGGTGTATCTGAACTGGAGCTATAAGCAGGAGGCGGCGGGCAAGACCCTGGGGGAGTCCACCCTGGTGGGCAAGGAGGACCCCCTGCTGGGCGGGGGTGCGGACGGCTCCTCCTCCGGCGCGGCGGAGGGGGACGGCCAGACCGGGGAGAGCGCGCAGGCGCAGGAGGGGACCAGCCAGACCGGCGCCGCCTCCAGCGACTACTTCTCCACCGCACGGCTCAACCGTCAGCAGTCCCGGGACAGCGCTCTGGCCCTGCTCCAGGACGCCGCCGGGGAGGACGCGGACCAGACCTTGAAGGATGAGGCCAACGAGACCATTCAGGCCATGGCCGATTACACCGTCACCGAGGCCCAGATTGAAAACCTGGTCATTGCCAAGGGGTATGCCGACTGTGTGGCCTTCATCGGGGAGAACGCCCTGAGCCTGGCGGTGGCCGCCCCGGAGGGGGGGCTCACCGACACGGACACCGCCCGGATCGTGGATGTGGTCCATCAGACCACCGGCTTTACCGCCGATCAGGTCAAAATCATCTCAGTAGATCCCCAGGCCTGAGCCTCCGCGCCGCTCCGTCCTGCGCCGCTTCCCCGCAACTTCCCGGTTTTCAGTTGTCAAAACCACTCCGGCGTGGTACAATAAGGCCAAGAATTCCGTGGGACGTGTTTTCCTCTGTCAGGGACCCGTCCGGGAAGTCAATGTGAAGGAGCGTGACCATCTGTGAGTGAGAACAAGGAGTATGTCTCCCGCTCTGACGAGCTGGGCAACATCCATATTTCCGAGGAGGTGCTGGCGGGCATCGCCGCCGCCGCCGCTCTGGAGGTGGAGGGGGTCAGCGGCCTGGCCGCCAACCTGGGCAGTGACATCGCCGAGCTGCTGGGCAAGAAAAATCTGGCCAAGGGCGTCCGCGTCCAGATGGAGGACGAGAAGGTGACCGTGGACCTGTCCATTCTCATGGCCTATGGCCACACCATTCCCGAGGTGGGCCGCGCCGTGCAGGACGGCGTGAAAAACGCGGTGGAGTCTATGACCGGCCTGGAGATCGCAGCGGTGAACGTCAATGTGGGCGGGATCACTTTCCCCCCGGCGGCCAAGGCATAATCCGGATCACATGGAACCCATGGAGGCGGCGCTGTGCGCCGCCTCTCAGTTTGTCAAAAAACCTGTGCAGAATCAAATTCACCTGAGTCAGGGCGGGGGAGCTCGAGGGGGCGGCAGCCCGCCTCGAGTGGGATCAAATGCCCTGAATGCCTTGCTTGGCAAGGCGTTCAGCGAGCGCAGCGAGGACTTTTCCGCCGTTGAACGGCGGGAAAGTAACGGCATTTTTCAGGCTGTCGGAAAAGTCCTTGGACTTTTTTGACAGCCTGGGAGGCGGCGCTGTGCGCCGCCTCTTTTCCTTTTTTCGGAAGTCAACGCCGGCGCTCCCCAAAAATTCCAGGAAACCCGCCCGCGTAATTGTGAATAAATCTTGACATGACCCCCAGTTGCCTTTAAAATAATCGGTAGGACAAAAATTGAAAAACTTGGGGGATGTTTTTCAGTTGTCGCAAGGATGGTGGGCCACCGCGGCACAGCACGCCTTGCGGCTCCTTTTATGCTGTCTGACCCGGCGGGAAGGTCCCGCCCGCCGGTGTGAAACCATATTCCCGCGGCACAGGCCGCGCCGGGGAGCGGGGCGTCCCCAACCAACTTTTGTATTTTTGGAGGTGTAAGCATCCCACATGGAGTATATCATCGGAGCTGTCATCGGCCTTCTGGTGGGTGCTGTGCTGGTGTACGTGTTCGGCGTTCTGCGGGAGCGGAAGCAGGCGGAGGAGGATCTGAACTCCGCCCGAAACCAGGCCAAGCAGATCGTCAACGAGGCGTATAAGAGCGCAGAGAACAAGAAGCGGGAGGCCATGGTCGAGGCCAAGGAGGAAATCCTGAAGGCCCGCAATGAGTACGAACAGGAAGAAAAAGAGCGCCGCGCCGACCTGCAGAAGCAGGAGCGCCGGCTGCAGCAGAAGGAAGAGAACCTGGACCGCAAGACGGAGAACATGGAGAAGAAGGAAGAACACCTGTCCAACCGTCTCGCCAAGCTGGAGGCCACCCAGGCGGAGGCCGAACAGCTCAAGCAGGAGCAGGTGGCCAAGCTGGAGGAGATCTCCGGCTTTACCGCCGAGGAGGCCAAGGCCTACCTGCTTGACCAGCTGGAGGCCGACGTGACCCACGAGTCCGCCATGAAGATCAAGGAGATCGAGGCCCGGTTCAAGGACGAGGCGGACACCAAGGCCCGGGAGATTATCTCTCTGGCCATCCAGCGCTGCGCCGCCGACCACGTGGCCGAGGCCACGGTGTCTGTGGTCCCCCTGCCCAACGACGAGATGAAGGGACGCATCATCGGCCGCGAGGGCCGCAACATCCGCACCCTGGAGACCCTGACCGGGGTGGATCTGATCATCGACGACACGCCGGAGGCCATCACCGTCTCCTGCTTTGACCCCGTCCGCCGGGAGATCGCCCGGCTGGCTCTGGAGAAGCTGATCCTGGACGGCCGCATCCACCCCGCCCGCATCGAGGAGATGGTGGAGAAGGCCAAACGGGAGGTGGACGCCACCATCAAGGCCGAGGGCGAGCGCGCCATCTTCGAGACCAACGTCCACGGCCTGCACCCGGAGCTGGTGAAGCTCCTGGGCCGGATGCGCTACCGCACCAGCTACGGCCAGAACGTGCTCAACCACTCCATCGAGGTCAGCCACATCGCCGGCCTGCTGGCCGCCGAGATCGGCGCCAACGTGGCCGAGGCCAAGCGGGCCGGACTGCTCCACGACCTGGGCAAGTCCATCGACCACGAGGTGGAGGGCTCCCATGTCACCATCGGCGTGGAGCTGGCCCGGAAGTACCATGAGAGCGAGGCCGTCATCCACGCCATCCACGCCCACCACAACGACGTGGAGCCCCAGACGGTGGTGGCCTGCCTGGTTCAGGCGGCCGACGCCATCTCCGCCGCCCGGCCCGGCGCCCGGCGGGAGAACCTGGAGAACTATATCAAGCGTCTGGAGAAGCTGGAGGAGATTACCTCCTCCTTCCCCGGCGTGGAGAAGTCCTTCGCCATCCAGGCGGGCCGTGAGGTCCGCATCATGGTCAAGCCCGACCAGGTCAGCGAGGACCAGATGGTGCTCCTGGCCCGGGAGATCGCCAAGAAGATCGAGGACGAGCTGGAATACCCCGGCCAGATCAAGGTCAACCTCCTGCGGGAGACCAAGGCCATCGAGTACGCGAAGTAATATCCCCCAACAAAAATACGTCTTTAAAAGCCCGGAAGAGCAGAGTACTCTCCCGGGCTTTTCTTTTCCGTGTCTGACCGGAACCACCGGTTTTTTCTTCCGCGCCCATCACGGCCCGGCGGCGCCCCTGTCGTCCTCCGCCCCCAGAATGGCGTGGCAGTGCTCCAGGGCCGCCTGGAGCTCCTGTGTCTCGGCGGCGGTGAGGGGGAGGCCGTCCACCGCCTGGTCAGCCAGGGCCTGATGGATGTTCACCAGATACCGCTGCTGTCCCGCCGGCTGTCCATTTCGGTGGACCATGTAGTAGGGCAGATAGCTCACATGGGTGAGACTGGTCTCCCCCGTCCCCGGATCTTGGGTGAGCTCCAGCTCCAGCACCGCCGTGGTGCGGGTCTCCAGGTCCTGCTGGTTGGAGATGAAGTTGCCCAGGGAGTAGCAGACAAAGCCCTGCCGCTCCCGGCCGTCCCAGCCGGTGACCGAGATGGTCTCATAGGGCTGGAGCACGTGGGGGTGGCTCCCCAGCACCAGGTCGGCCCCCTGCTCCACCAGGAACCGGGCCATATTGGTCTGGTAGGTGTTGGGGGCGTTCTGGTACTCCACCCCCCAGTGGATGATGACGGCGATCAGGTCGGCGTCCAGCGCCCGGGCCGCCTCCAGGTCCGCCTGGAGCCGGTCGTAGTCCGGGTCGGACAGGGTAGTGTAGTAGTCCAGATTAAAGAGGTTGACGGCGTACTCCTCCCCCTGGGGCAGGCGGAAGCCGTTGAGCCCGTAGGTGTAGGACAGGAAGGCCACCGAGACGCCCCCCACGTCGGCCACATAGACGCCGGAGGAGGCGTCCCGCTCCTCCTGGGACCGATAGGTCCCCGCGTGGGCCAGCCCCTCCTGGTCCAGCACGTCCAGGGTCCGGTAGACCCCCCGGGTCCCCCGGTCCAGGCTGTGGTTGTTGGCGGTGGACAGCAGGTCAAAGCCCGCCGCCCTCAGGTCGGAGGCCAGGCTGTCCGGGGCGTTGAAGGTGGGGTAGCCGGAGTAGTCCGGCCCGCCCGCCAGAGGGGTCTCCAGATTGGCCAGGGCGTAGTCCGCCCCGGAGAGCTGCTCCGCCGCGTCCTGGAGCATGTGGGCAAAGCTGTAAGTACCCGAGGCGGCCACAAAGGCGTCGTTGGTGATGGGCATGTGGCTCATCACATCCCCCGCCGCCATCAGGCGGACCACTGTGGGCTCCGGTTCGGGCTCCGGCTCAGGCTCGGGGACCGGAACCGGCTGGACTGAGGAGGAGGACTGGACGGCCGCCCCCTCCTCCGGGACAGAGCTTCCGCCGGACGGGGCGCACCCGGCCAGCAGGGCCAGAATCAGCAGCAGGGATAGGAGCGTCTTTTTCATGCTTCATGTTCCTCCATGGCGGCGTACAATTTTTCCGACAGGCGGGCGCACAGCTGGTACAGCCCCCGGTCGTCCACCTGCCGGGGGGCTCCGGTGGTGAGGACCACCACCCCGTCCCCGGTATTGGGGTCATAGGACAGCAGGGCGTACACCCCGTAGGCGCTGCCCGTGTGGTAATAGAGCTCCTCCCGGCCCAGCAGGTTCTCCTGCCGCCGGAGGATCAGGCACTGGTCAAAGGGGGTGGTGCCGTCCCCCGGGTCCACGGAGAACTGGACGGTCTCCATCTCCTCCACCGACTGTTTGGACAGGAGCGCCTCCCCGTTGTACATCCCGTCGCCCGCCAGAACGGACACCAGCTTGGCCAGGTCCACCGCGCTGATGGTCAGCCCGCCCGGGTAGTAGGAGGCCCCCAGGCCGATCTCGTCCGGGACGGACTGGCCCGTCTGCTGTCCGGGGCTCCGCAGCACATTCCCCTTGGCATCGTAGAGAGAGGCCACCTCCTCCGCCTCCAGCTTCCCTGCATGGAGAGAGGCCCGGATGCCCATGGGCTCCAGGAAGCGGCTCTGAAAATAGCTGTCCAGCAGCTGCCCGGAGGACAGCTCCAGAGTGGTGCCCAGCACGCAGACGCCGAAGTTGCTGTAATACCAGGCCTCTGGGGTCCCCGGCTCCACATTCCGCCAGGCGGAGGAGCTGGACAAAGTCCCCCTCAGCTTGGACAGCCCCCGGGTCACGCCGAAATCCTTCAGGCCGGAGGCGTGGGCCATGAGGGTGCGGATGGAGGGCTGGGGCTGGGCGTATGGGTCCCGGACCCCCTCCCCCCAGTACGTCCCCAGGGGGGCGTCCAGATCGGCCAGCCCGTCCTCCGCCATGGCCATGGCGCACAGGCCCACCGCCGTCTTGCTGAGGGAGGCCGCCCGTATCTTGGTGTCCGCCGTCATGGGCCGCTCCCCCCGGACCGCCCAGCCCCAGGCGGCGGAGGCCCCCACCTCCCCATCTTCAATCACAGTCAGCGAGACCCCCACGGCGGAGGAGCCGGCCATGACCTCCTCCAAGATCTGCTCCGCCTCCTCCTGAGTGAGGGGCTCCGGCTCCGGGAGCGGCGCGGGCTCCGGCTCCGGCTTCTCCTCTGTTGTCTGGGACCCCTCCGCCCAGGCGGAGACGGCGGGCTCGTCCACAGTCTGGGGCTCCTGCGGAAGCTGACAGGCGGTGAGGGCGCACAAAAGCCCACACAGCGCCGCCAGGGCCGCGCCTTTACTTCGCTTCATCCCCTGTTTTTCCCCTCTTTCCCGCAAATCTCTGTTGTCTCCATTATAGTGGAAGTTCTCCGCCCCTGCAAGCAATCCCGGAAGAAGTTCCCGCCGCCCCTCCCCCGCAATCAGCCGGTCCGCTGCCGGCCATGCAAAAGCGGCGGCACAGGAGCCCCTGTGCCGCCGTCTGGCTGCGATTACTGCTTCTGGAACCCCAGCAGCCGCTGGGCATTGCCCCCCAGGATGGCGTCCTTCTCCTGGTCGGTGAGAGGCAGGGCGCGGAAGCGCTCCAGGCTCTCCTGCTGGCCGCTCCAGGGGCTGTCGGTGCCGAACAGGAACCGCTCGTATCCGAAGGTTTGGATGATGCGCAGGAACTGCTCCTCCCCCATCATGGGCAGGTCCTCGGGCTTGTAGTAGCCGTCGTCCAGGGGGCGGATGCTCCCCAGGGAGTAGGAGGTGTCCAGGTACACCGGCGCATAGGGCAGCAGTTCCTCCACCTCTTCCCAGTTCCGCCAGCCCCCCATGTGGGCCAGGATCAGGGTGAGGGGTCCCACCTCCTGAATGGCGTGAAGGACCATCTTGGGGGTGACCCGCACCTCCCCGGGGAAGCCAATGTCCAGGCCGGAGTGAGTGAGAACGATGAGCCCCAGCTCAGCCGCCCGGTCCAGGATGCGCAGGGTGCGGATGTCGTCAAAGTCCACCCCCTGGTACACCGGGTGGAGCTTGATACCCTTCATCCCCAGTTCCTTTACCCGGGAGAGCTCCGCGCGGTAATCGGAGAAGTCCGGGTGCATGCAGCCGAAGGAGTACACCCCGGTCTCCGGGCCCAGATCATTGATCTGGGCGGAGCTGTCGTTCACATGGACCACCTGGCGGGGGTTGGTGGCCACCGGCAGCACCAGGGAGGCGTCCACCCCCGCCCGGGCCATGGAGGCCCGCAGGCCGGAGATAGTGCCGTCCACATAGGCCCGGGTGTGGGACATCCCCTCCAGCTTGGGGATGGTGGTGGCGGCCAGCTTGTCCGGGAAGGTGTGGGTGTGGATATCAATGACCATGAAGCTCACAGTCCTTTCTCGTAAAAATGGTGTGGTCCGGAAAAACCGGGCTCCGGGTACAGGGTACCACAGGAGCCCGGCTTTGAAAAGGAACTTTCTTGCCCAAAAACTGCCGTTTTTGGACCAAACGGAGGTCACTCGCCGTCGCCCAGAGCCTCCCGCTGGCGCACCAGCACCTTCTGGTCGTAGCAGGAGAAGGCGTCGTCCACTAATTTCTGATCCGGCTTGGGGGTCACCAGGGAGACCACCGGCACGATAATCAGCCCGGCCAGCATGCAGAAGGCGCCGGCGTTGATGGAGGACCGGAGCACCTCCGGGAACAGCTGGGGCGCCAGCATGTTGGCCAGCATGACCACCACCGAGAACAGGAAGCTGGCCCAGCAGCCGGCCTTCGTCGCCTTTTTCCAGTACAGCCCAAACAGGAAGGGGGCCAGGAAGGCGCCGGCCAGCGCCCCCCAGGAGATGCCCATGAGCTGGGCGATGAAGGTCACGTTGGAGCGATACTGCACAATGGCGATGACCACCGAGATGGCGATGAAGATGACGATGAGCACCCGCATGATGAGCACCTGGGTCTTTTCCTTCATATCCTTCACAAAGTTGTCCTTCAAAAAGTCCAGGGTCAGGGTGGAGCTGGAGGCCAGCACCAGGGAGGACAGGGTGGACATGGAGGCGGACAGCACCAGGATCACCACAATGGCGATGAGCACGTCGGGCAGTCCGGAGAGCATGGTGGGGATGATGGAGTCATAGCCGTCGGCAGCCACGTCCACCTGATCGGAGAACAGCCGCCCGAAGCCCCCCAGGAAGTAGCACCCGCCGGCGACGATGAGGGCGAACACGGTGGAGATGATCATGCCCTTGTGGACGGCGGTCTCGCTCTTGATGGCGTAGAACTTCTGCACCATCTGGGGCAGGCCCCAGGTGCCCAGGCTCGTGAGGAGCACCACCCCCAGCAGGTTCAGGGGGTCGGGGCCGAAGAAGGAGGCGAACACGCCGGGGGTAGAGGAGGCGGCGGGGTCGCTGACCCGGGCCAGGCCGTCCAGGGCGGCCATAAATCCTCCCTGGCTGCCCAGCACGGCGGCGATGACGGCGACGATGCCCACGATCATGATGATGCCCTGAATGAAGTCGTTGATGGCGGTGGCCATGTAGCCCCCGGCGATGACGTACACCCCGGTGAGCACCGCCATGACAATGACGCACACGGCGTAGTCGATGTCAAAGGCCATGCCGAACAGCCGGGACAGGCCATTGTACAGGGAGGCGGTGTAGGGGATCAAAAACAGAAAGGTGATGGCCGAGGCGGCGATCTTCAGCGACCGGGAGCCGAAGCGCTTGCCGAAGAACTCGGGCATGGTGGCGCTGTCCAGATGCTGGGTGATGATCCGGGTGCGGCGTCCCAGTACCGCCCAGGCCAGCAGCGAGCCCAGAATGGCGTTGCCGATGCCCGCCCAGGTGGCAGCCACGCCGTATTTCCAGCCAAACTGCCCGGCGTAGCCCACAAAGACCACGGCGGAGAAGTAGGAGGTGCCGTAGGCAAAGGCGGTGAGCCAGGGCCCAACCGACCGTCCGCCCAGTACGAAGCCGTTCACATCGGAGGCGTGCCGGCGGCAGTACAGGCCGATGCCCACCATGACCGCGAAAAACACCAGAAGCATACCCAGTTTGATTGCCATAAGAGGATCTGTCCCTTCTCTTGTTTCTTTCAACGATTTGCTGCGTTGACGCGTTACAGTTTAACGCAGAAAAGCAATAAAGTCAAGAGGGGAAACCATATTTTTTTCGCCGCCGCGCCGGGGCTGCATCCCGGAAACATACCAACCCTTTTCACAGAATACAGTAGAGGGAGGGGGGATGAGCTTGGCACGGGAACGTGGAATGACCGCCGGGGGGAGCGTGCTGTTCCTCACGGTGCTGGGGACCCTGTCTCAGCTGCTGGGATTCAGCTACCGGGTGGCCCTGTCCCGTATGGTGGGGGCGGAGGTGATGGGCCTCTATCAGCTCATCATGCCGGTGTACTCCGTCCTTCTCTCCCTCACCGCCGTGGGACTGACGGCGGCGGTGTCCAATCTGACCCCCCAGTATCTGGCTTTAGGCAACAGCCGGGGGATTCCCCAGCTGCTGGGCACCTGCCTGAAAATTCTATTTCTGCTGATGGTCCCCATCTCGGCGGTGGTCCTGCTGTGCTACGACCCCATCTCGGTCTACTGGCTGGGGGACGCCCGGACCCAGCTGGGGCTGATCCTCCTCCTCCCCTGCGTGGCCCTCACCGGGGTGGAGAATCTGCACAAGCACTTCTTCTACGGCTCCAGCCTGGTGCGCCCCCCGGCGGTGGCCGAGCTGCTGGAGCAGCTGGTGCGTACCGGGGCGGTGCTGGGCCTGCTGGCCTATTTTCTGCCCCAGTACCCGGAGCGGGTGGTGGGCCTTATTGTGGCGGGCATGGTCATCTGCGAGGTGGCCTCCGCCGTGCCCCTCACCGTGCTGTGCCGCTGGAGGCTCAGCCGCATGGGCCTGAAGGGCCCCGGGGAGCCGGGGAGGGTGCGCCGGAGACGGGTATTCTCCATCGCCCTGCCGGTGGGGCTCAACGCCCTGCTGGGCAATCTCATGGGGGCGGTGAACGCCGCCCTGGTGCCCCAGAAGCTGGTGGAGGGGGGCATGGAGCCCTCCCAGGCCATCTCCGAGCTGGGGGTGGTGTGCGGCATGACCCTGCCCATGCTGGCCCTGCCCACCGTCTTTTTAAGCGCCATGAGTCTGGTGCTGGTCCCCCGGCTGGCCCGGTCCACCGCCCTGAACCGCCCCCAGGCGGTGCGGGACACCGTCTCCAAGGCCCTGTCCGCCGTGTCGGTGCTGGCCCTCCCCGCCATGGGGATGATGGCGGTGCTGGGGGAGGAACTGGGGGTGCTCCTGTTCCGCCAGGAGGCGGTGGGAGAGTACCTCCTCCCCCTGGCGGCGGCCACCGCTCTGAGCTGCTACCAGGCCATTCTGGGGGCCTCCCTCAACGGGGTGGGCCGCCAGGGGACGGTGGCCTGGATCTCCCTGGTGTGCGACGGGGTACAGCTGGCCTTCACCGCCTGTCTGGTGGGCGTCCCCTCCGTGGGCATGGGGGGCTTTGTGGCGGGGATGCTGGTCTCCACCGCCCTGGGGCTGGTCCTGTGCGCCTGGCGGCTGCGCGCCTTCACCGGACTGTCCTTCCGCCTGTTCCACTGGGTGACCGCCCCGGGGCTGGCCGCTCTCCTGTCCGCCCTGGTCACCAACCTGCTGTTTCAGGTGCTCCGGGACAGCGGCGTGCCCGTCCTCTGGCGCATCCCCGGCGCCCTGGCCTTTGGCCTGGTCCTCTATATCGCCGCCCTCAGCGCCCAGGGGGTGCCCCTGCGGGGGCTGTTCCGGCTGGAGTAAGGGAGACGCCGCCCATACGGGCGGCGTTTCTCTGTCAAGAAAACAGGAACCCCTGCAGCTGCCCCAGCAGCTCCATGGATTTGAATTTCAGCACATAGCCCTGGTCCTCCTCGGTGATGAGGGCGGCCTGGTCCTGGGAGAAGTACCCCGCGGCGGCGGCGTCCTCCACTGTGTCGGAGGCCGCCCCCAGGCACAGGGGCGGGAAGGCCACACACCACCAGTTCTGCCCCTCCCCCTCGCCGATGACCACCCGCAGGGCGGTGTACTCCCCGGCGGGGAGGGCGAAGCCGTCGTACTCCTTAGTGGGGAACCAGCACTTCTCCAGGGAGGCAGTCACCGGGTAGTCGTACCCGGCCGCCTCCACCGTCTCCTGCCCTGTCCGGGCCAGCACCCCCAGGTGATCGGACAGGGCATCCCTGGCCTCCTCCAGGCTGGCCTCCTGGGGATAAAACTCCTCCGTGGCCGAGAGCACCGCGTCCCGCACCTGGAGCTTCAGGGCCTGGTCCTCCGGAGTGTCCGAGTTGGCAATCACGTGGAACCGGATCACCCGGTCGGCCAGCTGGGTCTGCTCCTCCCCCAGCCAGAAGCCGCACAGGAGGGCGCACAGCACCCCCGCCATCAGGGCGATCTCCCATCGCTTTAAACTTCGATCCAAAGGCATAAAAAACACCGTCCATTCTATTGGCATCCGTTATGTATCGGTACCCATAGAATAGCCGGTGTTTTCTCTTTTTAAACCGTCTCGCACAAAAAAGTGTCCCGGTAGCGCTGGGCCAGACAGGCCCGGGCCTCCTGGGCCGCCTCCAGGCGGTCGAACAGGCCGAATGCGGTGGGGCCGCTGCCGCTCATGTTGGCCCCCAGGGCCCCGCACTGGATCAGGATGTTTTTAATCTCGGCCACCCGGGTATAGAGGCGGGCGGGGAGCACGTCCTCAAAGACGTTGTACATCCGCCGGGCCACGCCCCCCAGGTCCCCCGCCTCCAGGGCGGCCACCAGTCCGGCGGTGTCCGGCCGGCGGCGGAGCTTCACCCGGTCGGCCTGGGCGAACAGCTCCGGGGTGGAGATGGGGAAGTCGGGCTTGCAGGCCACCACCCAGCACCGGGGCAGGGGGGGCAGCGGGGTGAGCACCTCTCCCCTCCCCTCCGCCAGGGCGGTGCCCCCCAGCACGCAGTAGGGCACGTCGGAGCCCACCCGCTCCCCCAGCCGGGCCAGCTCTTTGGGGGAGAAGGGCTCCCCGGAGCGCTGGTTCAGGGCCCGGAGGACGGCGGCGGCGTCGCTGCTCCCCCCGGCCATCCCGGCACACACCGGGATGCGCTTCTCAATGCGGATGTCCAGGTCCTCCGGCTCCCGGCCCAGGGCCTCCCAGAACCGGAGGGCGGCGGCGGCGGCCAGGTTCTTCTCCCCGGTGGGGAGAAAGCGCAGGTTGGCGCTCACCCGCAGCCCCTCCCCCCGGTTCTCCTCCAGAGTGAGGGTATCCGCCAGGGTGATGGACTGCATCACCATCCGCAGATCGTGGTAGCCGTCCTCCCGCCTGCCCAGAATGTCCAGGGTCAGATTCAATTTGGCAAAGGCCTGTATTTCCACACCGTCACCTCCCTGCCGGGGATTTCATTTCGGTCAGTCCCGGATCTTCCGGGCCTCCAGATAAAAGCGCTTGTCGTGGGCCTCCCCCATGGAGAAGGTCTTGCGGGGGAGCACCCCGTCCCGGATAACCGTGGGGAAGAGCTCCTCCTTGCCCATGGCGGGCAGCAGGAATCCCACCGTGTCCGGCTGAGCGGAGAGCTTCCGCACCACGTCCTCCCCGTGGATGTAGTCCACCCGCACCCCCTTGTGCCGGGCCAGGTACCAGTCCAGGAAGTTCTGGAGGGTGCCCACCGGCAGCTGGGCCGCCGGGTCGGGGACGGAGACCACGCCCTGGTTTTCCCCGTACACATAGGCCAGCTTGTGGCCGTCGGCCCCGTCGTCCCGCTGAGCCCCCGGGTAATACTCCACCAGGGCGGAGAGCAGTTCCTCCGGCTTCGCTCCGAACACCAAGCGGTGGATGGGCTCGAACTCCAGGGAGGCGTCGTGAAGGTTGTCCAGCTCCACCAGGGCGTACCGGGCGGGCAGGTTGGCCCAGTGCTCCGGGGGTGTGAGCCGCTTCTGCCGCTCATAGCACTCCTTGGCGGTGGCCAGGGAGTGGTTGCCGTCCCCCACGGCAAAGAGCATCACCGCCGCGTCCTTGGTGCCGTAGCGGTCGTTGAACTTGGCCGGGTCGGCCAGGGCGGACAGGGCGCGGGCCACCTGGGCCTGCTGGTCCTCCGTCAGCTCCCAGCCCTTGATATGGCCGCCGTGCTCCATCAGGTCAAAGTCGTAGAGCACCTGCATGGAGCCCGTCTGGTCCGCCAGGGGCTCGATCACCGTCTGGTCCGGGTCGTCCACCAGGAGCATCACGTGGGGCAGCTCCACCGGGGCGTTTTTCCGCACCGCCACCCGGGGCGGGATGCGGGAGAGCACCGTCCACTCGGCGGCCCGGATGGGGGCGGAGGAGCCCGGCTCATAGTCGTACTGCTCCAGGTCCACCATGCCCATCAGCCCACGGCGCACCCTGCCGTTGTCCAGGGTGCGCTCCACGTAGAACAGGGCGCCGGGGTGCTCCACAAACCGCCCCTCCCGCAGATACCGGCTCATGGTGTTGTTGATCTCCATGATGTCGGTCTCCACATTGGGGCCCTCCAGGCAGCTCTCCGGCAGGATCAGCCGCAGGGTGGAGGGGGACCGGCCCACGTACTCCTCCACCCGCTGCCAGTACTCCGGCTGGGAGGTGTACTGGTCGCAGGCCACCACGCTCCACTTGGAGTACTCGCAGTCCTTGGGCAGGAGGATGTCCGCCGGGCGGAAGGGGAGGGATTCAAATAAATCGTTCATCAATGGTCACTCACTTTAATTGTTCTCTTGATGCAGGGGGAGTTTCGCCGACATCTTCGTCTTTCGCACTTCTGTAGGGCCCGATGCCCTCATCGGGCCGCTGGGTGGTTCTTTTCGCGGGGGATTTCGCCGCCATCTCCGCGCTAAGAGCCGCCGCTTTGCGGCGGTTGCGCTCCGAAACGCGCCTGCGGGCGCAGTGCGGGCGGCGAGTGACTTTCCCAGCGATGGGAAAGTCACCAAAGGATCGCCGGGGGACGG
>OOBN01001356.1_pt1 | contig 17986 bp, 17 predicted proteins | sample 1671091 | NCBI WGS metagenome assembly OOBN01 (sample SAMN06348121, study PRJEB24527) | human gut metagenome | biome: human gut; feature: ankylosing spondylitis patient; material: feces | host: Homo sapiens | place: China | collected 2015-10 | reverse complement strand
GCAAAAGCAAAATTGTCTTTAAATACTACATATAATGGATATGATGTGACTGGAGATGGAAAAGCGGATACCATCAGGATAAGTAGTGTTAGTTTGGAGGCTGACGAGTGGAATGTTGGCTTGAAAGTTGAAATTAATGGGAAAAAAGTTCTATATAAGAAAGACTGCTATTATTATGGAATCGAAGCAAGCCTATGCACATTAAAAAACGGAAAGGTTTATTTGTATCTTTATAATCCAGGAGATGATGGAGATGCGTATTATTGTGGTTTGTATCAGTACAAAAATGGAAAACTAAAATGTGTACTTAATATGAACAAATTCTATGGCTCTGGTAAATTGGGATATCATACAAATGGTGAGGTAAAAGCTGTATCTGGAAATAAAATAACAGTAGGTATTTATCAACAGAATTATGAACTTGGCGGAATTAGTGTGTATTTTGATTACATATATTCCAAAGGAAAACTTGTTCAAAGTAGTAATGTCACAAAAGACTTTGAATGTTGGGCATTAGAAAATAATGGAGGCAAGTTGACCGCTAACTATCATATTACGGTATATACGAAGAAAAATTGTAAGGAAAAGGCCTTTATTTTAAGTGAAGGGGATCAGATAAAAATAAAAAACATTTATTGTAAATCGGGAAAAATGTTATTAAGAGTACAAAAAATTTCTGATAAACAAATAGGATATATTAAATGAATAAAACATTTTCCATTGAAAAAAGGTGCTCCGTTTAAAGAAGTTGTGTATGCAGGATAAGAGATATATAATGAAAAAAACAGCAAAGCAAGTGTAATATTTTAATAGCATTATGTTTCCATAGGTTGGTTGGAAATATCAGCCAGAGTCAATAATAGATCCGTGTCAGTAAGAACTTACTGACACGGACATTTTTACATCAATTTAACAACACATCAATTTCAGAAAAATCAATATACAGACCATCATAAATATTCACTTTAATAGTAGCCTCAAAGAAATATTGAATATTAAGAATATCCTGTTCAAAAAAATTTACGGGAACCGTCCGGCGGTGTGGATCAACAATCCAGTATTCACGTACATCGGCGTTTTTATAGTAGTAAAGTTTGCGGATATAATCGTCCGCAGGATTTCCAGGCGATATAATTTCTATAATAAAATCAGGAGCACCATTGCAGCGTTTTCCATCCAGTTTATTTTTATCACAGATGACTAAGAGATCCGGCTGTACGATGGTTAGAGGCGAATCGTTTAGTTTTACATCAAAAGGGCACAAAAAACGCGGCATGAACCATGTTGTTTTTTGATATAATTGTTGATCGTAGTCGAAAGTTCCACGGAAATGGTCTGGTGTTCATGTGAAGGACTTGCCATATTATAAGGAATGCCTTCAAATACTTCTATATGAGAATCTTCTGTAAGTAATTCGTATTGTTCCAGTGTTGTCAGTTCAGATTGTTTTAAAGCGGACATTAATTCCTCCTGTTTTATCACAGATATTGGCACGGATGAAACGGCACATCTGGAGATGATATGATTATGATATCATGAAGCCCTTTTTTTACAACAAAAGCAAAGAAGCGTTTATTTTTATCGCAGCTTGTGAAAACATCCGGCGGGACATATAAGCAAAAAGATCATTGAAATGTCCAACTTTCAAAAGTTGGCGGGACATATGAGCAAAAAAAATTATTGAAATGTCCCGTTTCAGAAGCTAAGGGGACATATAGACAAAAAGTTCAGCATTATGTCCTGTTTTTGAAAAGTAATGGGACATAGAAGACAAGAAAGAGCGCATATGTCCCAACGAGAGCAAAGAGAGGGACATAGAAGGCAAGAAAAATTGCATATGTCCTCACAATGCCATCGTAACGTTTTGCCCATTTTCTTTAATGATAAAAACTATCGTCTTTTTGGCGAATATTTGACAAATACCCTATGGGGGTATACTATAAGTGTGAAAATAATGCAATAAGGGGATCTATAATGTCGCCGGATATTATAAATTTCTATGCATCATTTGAAACATAATGCAAAAATAAAAATCTTTCAGATATTACAAAAGGAGCAGACACAATGATCAAAACAACCTTAAAAATTGACGGCATGATGTGTGGCATGTGCGAATCTCACATGAATGACGTGATCCGCAAAAATTTTAAAGTAAAAAAAGTGACATCTTCCGCACGGGATGGGGAGACGGTTATCATCAGCGAAGAGCCGATTGATATTCCGTGGGCAAAGAAAGCAATCCATGAAATCGGTTATGAGATGACCGGTAGTTCCAATGAGCCATACGAAAAGAAAGGATTGTTCCACTTCGGGAAAAAATAATAAACGGCTTATTTTTTGTAAAGAACCTGTATACGATAACGAATTGTAACTGTTACTGTTCGCAGAGAAACCTATGAACAGCCGCTTGCAAATGTTTGCAGGTACAGACATAGGGGAGTAGTTTTCAGCTTCGACCTGTGATAAGATAAAATCATTGATACAAAACAAGTATGCAAAAGCACAAGCAGGAGTGTTACAAATGAAAAGGCAAAGCAAATTCTTTGAAGAATTATGGAGGTCACTTCCTTTTCAAAATCAGGTGAGCATGAAATTAGAAATAGAAAAGAGGAAAACAATATGGACGAAAACACAAAAAAGCGCTTAGACCAGCAGTTTGATTTTATCCGGGAAATTGACAGGGAAAAATTTATTGGGAGACAAACCTATTTATCGGATGGCAGACGAAAGGAAAATGATGCGGAGCATGCCTGGCATATGGCGATCATGACCATGCTGCTCAGTGAGTATGCGAATGAACCGATTGATGTGCTTCATACAATCGGCATGCTTTTAATCCATGATCTGGTGGAGATTGATGCCGGAGATACTTATGCTTATGATGAGGAGGGAAAGAAGACACAGGCTGACCGGGAGAAAAAAGCGGCCGACCGGATTTATGGTCTTCTTCCGGAAGAGCAGGGAAAGATGCTGTATGATCTGTGGCTTGAATTTGAGGCGCAGAAGACGCCAGAAGCAAAGTTCGCGCGTGTGATGGATAATCTACAGCCTATGATGTTAAACGCCGCTACAGACGGCAAAGCGTGGGTAGAACACGGGGTGCATCTGGCACAGATTATGAAGCGTAACGAGCATACAGCAGAATATTCTGAAACTTTAATGGAATATGCAAGGGAAATGTTTATACAGCCGAATCTTGACAACGGGCATATCATCGAGGATGAAAAGAAATAGTTCAGGGCTGTAATGCAGAACAAAAGCGTGTGAAAACCAGAAAATTTTCACACGCTTTTTGTCTGCGTTTTTTTATGAGATTGTCATGAAATAATTACGCATTTTTTGCATCGTTGTACTTCTTTACATAATTCTTGATACGATCGTATGGATTTAACAGATCGCTGATAGAAGAATCATGATTTAAAGTATCAATGATATATGCAATATATTTACTCATATCGCAGCTGATATAGTACTCACGGGAGAGAAGCTCCGGAGTCTGATAAATCAGGTTTGTGGTTACTACACGGTAAATCAGGCCTTCTTCGTATGCTTTATCGAAAGAAGCAAGTCCGTTTGTGAATAATCCGAACGTAGAAACAACGAAAATACGGTTTGCTTTACGCTTCTTTAATTCACGTGCAGTGTCAATCATGCTTTCGCCGGAGGAAATCATATCATCAATGATCAGTACATCTTTGCCTTCGACGTTGGAGCCTAAGAATTCATGGGCAACGATCGGGTTACGACCGTCTACGACACGGCTGAAGTCACGTCTCTTGTAAAACATACCCATATCAATGCCAAGTACGTTTGCAAGGTAAATTGCACGGTTGGTGGCACCTTCGTCCGGGCTGATGATCATCAGATGCTCGGCATCAATGGTCAGATCCTTTACGTTCTTTAAGATACCTTTGATGAACTGATAGGAAGGCATTACATTCTCAAAGCCATTCAGAGGAATCGCATTCATAACACGAGGATCGTGAGCATCAAATGTGATGATGTTGTCGATTCCCATATTGTAAAGCTCCTGCAGTGCTAATGGGCAGTCAAGAGATTCACGGGCAGTTCTTCTGTGCTGACGGCTTTCGTACAGGAATGGAAGAATGACAGTGATACGGCGGGCTTTTCCGCCGACCGCAGCAATGACACGCTTTAAATCCGCAAAGTGATCATCTGGAGACATATGATTGGTATGTCCGCAGAGTGAATAGGTCATGCTGTAGTTCGTAACATCTACCATGATATAGAGGTCATAGCCCCGGACAGACTGATTGATAACACATTTCGCTTCTCCGGAACCAAATCGTGGAATATGAGGCTCGATGATGTAGCTCTCTTTGTGATATTCCTTGAAAGCAATATCGTTGTGATGCTCGTGTTCGCGATGCTCTCTCCAGGTGGACAGATAGCTGTCTACTTTTTTCCCTAATTCCATACAGCTTGCAGTCGGAATCAGTCCGAGAGTACCGGTTGGCATGGTTTCCAAAATTCTTTCGTCGTTTGGCATGATTTTCCTCCAGGTTTAAATTAATTGATAAACATATATGCATATAATAGACCCATAACTATGGGGTATTATCTGGAAATGATACGTGTGCGTTTCTGTTTGCGGATATCTTCTTCTGTGAACAGATTGATAAAAGTATAGGAATCTAAAATACGTGAAAATGTTCGTTCAGAATAGGACTCCTTGATCCGTTCCACACTCAGGTTGGTAGAAATAATGGTGGATTTTTGCCGGATCAGCCGTTCATTCACACACAAAAACAGCTGGGAAGAGGTAAAGGAGTTAATCAGTTCTGTTCCCAGGTCGTCGATGACTAACAAATCGCAGTCGAAAATATTCTGGTGTGTGGCAATTGCATCGGAATCTTTTTCAAACACACCTTTGCTTAATATATCAAATAATTGAAATGCTGTAAAGTAAATTACGGAATATCCGTGGTCAAGAAGTTCTTTGGCAACACAGTTTGTCAGAAAAGTTTTTCCGACACCGGTTTTTCCGTAAAACAGCAGATTTTTTGGCTTGTGATCAAAATCGTCAATAAAATAATGACATTCCCGCACCGCTTTTTGTGCGGTTTCATAAGAAGAAAGTCCTGTCAGCGGATTTTTTTCCTCTTTCGAATAAAAATCGTAGCGAAAATTGTCAAAATTTTCAATACGGAGTATTTGGCGAATGTTGGACTGGGCATAGACGGTATTGATAATTGCCTGTTTAAAACAGTGGCATTTTTTCCCGGCGATATACCCGCTGTCTTTGCAATCCGGACAGGTATAAACCGGGTCCAGATAGTCTGCCGGATACCCGCTTGCAGTAAGGAGCTGCTGCCGTTCCAGAGACAGGGCACTTAGTTCCTGTTTTAAGGAGGCCAGTGCATTGGTGTCTCCATCAAGATGCAGACGCGCCTGACGGACGGAAGAAGATGCAACACTTGCATCAATTTCCTTCAGACGGGGAAGCTTTTTTAAAACCTCCGCACGCCGTGTTTCGAGAATATGACGGTTATGCAGTTGGCGCTCATCGTATTCATGCATGATCTCATCATACTGTGCATTGGAAAGCGGCATTTGATTCTCCTTTTATTGCTCAACAGATGATATGGGAGTGATTATGACCGGATCGGAGAGTTTAAAAGCATGGCTTCCAGACTCTTATAGTCATTTTCACGGGATTCAAAGTTATTAAAATTGTTTTTCTTCGGAGAAGCGGCTGCATTTGCTTTCACTGCGGCTCTCTCCTTTTTCTTTTGCTGATGGGTGGCGTCGAGGCGTTTGACATCTTCCAGAGAATGTACCTTGTCGTTATACCAGCTGGTCAGAATAGAATCGGCATAACTGAAACTTGACTGACCGGTACTGGAAATGGTGCGGGCACAGGCTTCCTGGATCAATGACAGATCAAAAGCGTATTCTTTGGTCCATTTGCGGATCATGGCTGTTTCGGAATCGATAAGGTTTCTTCCTGTGATGCCGAAAGCTTTCATGACGGCGTAGTACGCTTTGCTGCGGACGGCGGCTTCACTTTTGGCCTGTTCCACAGAAGTAATTTTTTTCTCATGCCATGCCAGTGCCACTTTATTCAGATAACGAAGATTTGTATGTCCTTTGCTGACGCAATATTCCACCAGATAGACGATCAGTTCGGCAGAAAAGTGAAGATCTTCATGCCAGAATAAGATCGTGTTGATATCATTCTCACTGAATGGATGCCGGATATAGGTTTCCACGACAAAAAGCATTTCCTGAATATCCGGATTTTTCTGAAATTCTGCAATTTCATCCAGCGTATAATGGCGGATCTGCGGTTCCTGCGGCTGATTCACAGGCTGGGAGCCAGAAACGTTTTCCCCTGCAGCGGATGCTGGTGTTTCTTCCAAAGAAACAGCAGACGGGGCAGGAGAGGAAGATGCCTCTTTTGTGTCTGTGGAATCTTCCGGAAACGGAAGAAGACCGATTCCGCACAATTTACCGTCGGCGGTTTCCTCCAGAGAGAGGAGTCCTTCTTTCTGCCAGTAACGCAGTGCACGCTGAATGTCCATTTCTGTATTGTTAAATTTGTCAGCAATTTCAGAAATTGTACAATTTGATGCATGAGAATGGATGCACCGTAATAAATATAAATATACCTTAACAAATTCCCCGTTTGCTGACGGCATAAAGCGGTCAATAAACTGGTTGGGAACGATTGTGTCCGTGGCTGGACAATCATTGTGCAGCTGAATGTTTATCATATGTCATAGTACCTTTCTTATTATGCATTTGTGATTATAGCACAATCATTTTCCAAATGGAAGAAGAAAAACACCCGTAAATCCCTGGTAATCAGGGGGATACTGATTGTGAACAACATTGTGGATAAAGTGGATAAGTCCACCAAAACGTACAAATTCAAAACGGAAAGGAGTGGATAAATATAGACAAAAAATCCACACAGAACGAAGAAAGAATCAACGTTTCTATGTGGATAATGTGGATAAGTTATTTTCCAAGGAGGGATTCGCCGATTTCTACGACATTTCCGGCTCCCATGGTTATCAACAGATCTCCGTTCATACAATTTTTTAATAAAAACTTTTCGATCTCTTCAAAAGAAGGAAAATAGTGCGCGTCTTTTCCTTTGGCTGTCAGGCGCTCCAGAATATCTTTCGAGCTTACACCGAAGGTATTCTGTTCGCGGGCAGCAAAGATGTCTGCCAGAACAATGACATCTGCCATGGAAAGTACTTCGGCAAAATCATCCAGAAAAGCTTTGGTGCGGGAGTAGGTATGTGGCTGGAATACCAGCACCAGACGCTTATGCGGATATTTCTGCGCGGCGGTCAGTGTAGCGCGGATCTCTGTCGGATGATGTGCATAATCGTCAATGATGGTGACACCGTCTACGGTTCCTTTGTACTGGAAACGGCGGTTGGCACCGTGGAAAGCGTCCAGACCTCTGATGATGGCATCTGTGCTGATTCCCATGGTACAGGCAAGGGCGATGGCGGCCATGGCATTTCCGGCATTGTGTCGTCCGGGAACGGCAAGTTTGATTTCACAGATGGCCTCTTTGTTGTGCATGGCGGTAAAAGAAGGACAGGCTTTGTCATCATATGTCAGATTATCTGCATAATATTCACAGGAATCATCAAAACCGTAGGTGATGATCTGCTGTGGAAGTCCGTCGGTCAGTTCCTGATGGTCTGCAATTTCTCCATTGATAATGGTTGCTCCGTCTGCCAGTGTATTGCCGGCAAATTTACGGAAAGAACGACGGATGTCGTTGATATCCTTGAAAAAGTCCAGATGTTCTGCTTCTACATTTAAGATGATGCTGTATTTTGGACGGAAATTCAGGAAACTGTTGGTGTATTCACAGGCCTCCGAAACAAAGATTCCGGAATGACCGACACGCAGGTTTCCTCCGATAGAGGGAAGAATTCCGCCAACAGTGATGGTCGGATCGGATTTCGCAGCAAGAAGAATCTCACTGATCATGGAAGTTGTGGTTGTTTTGCCGTGGGTTCCGGCAACGGCAACGGAATTGTTGTAGTTGTCCATGATCTGTCCAAGCAGTTCTGCACGGGAGAGCATTGGCAGTCCCTGGGATCTGGCCTCTGCAAATTCCGGATTATCCGGATGGATTGCGGCTGTGTAGACAACCAGATCAATGCCGGGAATGATATTTTCAGCACTTTGTCCATAAAAAATCTGAGCACCTTTGGATGCGAGCATGCGGGTAAGATCGGATTCTTTTGCATCGGACCCGGAAATCGTAAAGCCTTTTTCCAGAAGAATTTCAGCGAGTCCGCTCATGCTGATTCCGCCAATTCCGATAAAGTGAATATGAATGGGGTCATTAAATTTTAATTTATACATCAGGATTACCTACCTATTTAATAAAGTTTTTTTCTATTATACCACTCTATAACCAAAGGCGCACCCGAAAATATATTGTGCATTTTGCCAAAAAACAACAAAAAAACTCAGCATTTTTGTATAAACTGTTGTACATAAAAGGATAATATGATATACTACAGTAATAGTAAGAAACAAACATAATATTTAGAACAGACGAGGAGTGATGACGTGATTAAGAAAGAAATGATAGCCATGCTTTTAGCAGGCGGTCAGGGCAGCAGACTTGGAGTTCTGACATCGGACGTCGCCAAACCGGCGGTAGCATTTGGCGGCAAGTACAGAATTATCGATTTTCCACTCAGCAATTGTATCAATTCCGGAATTGATACGGTTGGTGTGCTGACGCAGTATCAGCCACTCCGGCTGAACACACATATCGGCATCGGCATTCCGTGGGATCTCGATCGGAACAATGGTGGAGTGACCGTACTTCCACCGTATGAGAGAAGCAATAACAGTGAATGGTATACCGGTACAGCCAATGCCATTTATCAGAATCTGCGCTATATGGAAAGTTATAATCCGGAATATGTTCTGATCCTTTCCGGAGATCATATTTATAAGATGGATTATGAGGTTATGCTGGACTTCCATAAGGCAAATCATGCGGATGTGACGATTGCGACGATGCCTGTTTCCATGGAGGAGGCAAGCCGTTTCGGAATTGTGATTGCGGATGAAAACAAAAAGATTCAGGATTTTGAGGAAAAACCGGAAAAACCGCGGAGTAATCTGGCATCCATGGGAATTTATATTTTCTCCTGGAAAGTATTAAGAGATGCTCTTATCGAATTAAAAGATCAGCAGAGCTGTGATTTCGGAAAGCATATTATTCCGTATTGCTTCAAAAACAACAAGAGGCTTTTTGCATATGAGTTCAACGGTTACTGGAAGGATGTGGGAACACTTGGCTCATACTGGGAAGCCAATATGGAGCTGATTGATCTGATTCCGGAATTCAATCTCTATGAGGAGTTCTGGAAGATTTACACGAAGTGCGATACGATTGAGCCGCAGTACATAGCACCGGGGGCAAAAGTGGAGCGCTGCATTATTGGGGAGGCAGCAGAGATCCATGGAGCGGTGATCAATTCGGTAATCGGACCGAACGTATATATTGGACCGGGGGCTGTCGTGCGGGATTCCATTATTATGAAGGATACCAGTATCGGCAGGGATGTAACGATCGACAAATCCATAATTGCAGAAAACTGCAGAATTGAAGATGGGGTAACACTGGGAATAGGAGAAGCAGCACCAAACAAATTAAACGAGAGTGTTTATTCGTTTGGGCTGGTAACAATTGGAGACGATTCTGTTGTTCCGGAGAATGTAAAGGTGGGCAAAAACACTGCCATTTCCGGTGTGACAGTAAAAGAAGATTATCCAGACGGGGTATTGGCAGGCGGCGAAGTAATTATTAAGGCAGGTGACAGAAAATGAAAGCAGTAGGAATTATTTTGGCGGGTGGCAATAACAACCGGATGGGAGAACTGTCCAGAAAACGTGCGATTCCGGCGATGCCGGTCGGCGGAAGTTTCCGCTGCATTGACTTTGTCTTAAGTAACATGAGCAATTCGCATGTACAGACAGTTGCGGTACTCACACAGTATAATTCCCGTTCACTGAATGAACATTTAAGTTCTTCAAAATGGTGGGATTTCGGAAGAAAACAGGGAGGTCTGTATCTGTTTACACCGACCGTTACGGCAGAAAACAGTGACTGGTATCGTGGCACGGCAGATGCCATGTATCAGAATATTGATTTCCTGAAAAACCGTCACGAACCGTATGTGATCATATCCAGCGGTGACTGTGTGTATAAGATGGATTACAATGACCTGCTGGAGTTTCATATCGCAAAGAAAGCAGATATTACCATTGCGTGCAAGGATATGCCGGCGGATGCGGATGTCAGCCGTTTCGGAGTCGTCCGTATGAATGAAGATTCCCGGATCACGGATTTTGAGGAAAAACCGCTGGTGGCACAATCCAATACGATTTCCACAGGAGTGTATATTATCCGGAGAAGACAGCTGATCGAAATTCTCGAAAAATCAGCGGAGGAAAACCGGTTTGATTTTGTTACGGATGTGCTGGTGCGTTACCGCAATGTAAAGCGTGTGTATGGATATAAACTGAATAGTTACTGGAGTAATATTGCAAGTGTAGATGATTACTTCCGTACAAATATGGACTTTTTGAAACCGGATGTGAGAAAGTACTTTTTCCGCGAAGAGCCGAAGATTTATTCGAAAGTGGATGATCTTCCGCCGGCAAAATACAATATGGGATCGGATGTCAGCAACAGTCTGATCGCCAGTGGATGTATTATAAACGGCAGGGTAGAAAATTCTGTTTTGTTTAAGAAAGTGTTTGTAGGAAAAAATTGCGTGATCAAGAATTCGATTATCTTGAATGATGCATATATTGGCGATAATACGCATGTAGAAAACTGCATTGTGGAGAGCCATGGAACGCTTCGGGCAAATACATTTTATTCCGGAGACGATGCTGTCCGGATTGTTGCAGAAAACAACGAAAGATATATGCTCTAGGGAGAGACTAGAAGGGGGATACATATGCAGATTACAGACGTTAGAATCCGCAAGGTGGAAAAAGAAGGCAAGATGAAAGCCGTGGTATCTATCACAATCGATGATGAATTTGTCGTACATGATATCAAAGTGATCGAAGGGGAAAAAGGATTGTTTATCGCGATGCCGAGCAGAAAAGCCGGCGACGGAGATTTCCGGGATATCGCACATCCGATCAATTCCGCGACAAGGGATCAGATTCAGGGATTGATACTGAAAAAGTATGAAGAGGTCTTGCAGGAGAAGGAATAAACGATTAAAATAAGAGAAATGGGACTGTGGAGTAATCCATGGTCCTTTTCTTAATTACAGACTTTTTGAATCCGTAATTGCGAAACTTATGGATGGGCAGCCCCAGCCACCACTCGGGAGCCACCCGGCGGTACCTTTCGTAATTAACGGACAAAAATTCAAATAAAAGGAGAATTGGATACATGTTTTTAATTGCAGGACTTGGAAATCCGGACAAGAAATACGAAAAAACAAGACATAATATTGGATTTGATACCGTCGATGCACTGGCAGAAAAATACAACATCAGCATCACGGAGAAAAAACATAAAGCGCTGTGTGGAAGCGGTGTGATCGAAGGCGTAAAAGTCATCCTGGCCAAACCGCAGACCTATATGAATTTAAGCGGAGAAAGCATCGCAGAAATCGTGAATTTCTATAAGCTTGATCCAGAGAGTGAAATGCTGATTATTTTTGATGACATCTCTTTGGCACCGGGAAATATCCGTGTGCGCAAAAAAGGCAGTGCAGGTGGGCATAATGGAATCAAGAGCATTATTTCAAGTGTGGGAACCTCAAACTTTATGCGAATTAAAGTCGGTGTGGGGGAAAAGCCACAGGGATGGGATCTGGCAGACCATGTGCTTGGCCGTTTTTCCGGGGAGGACCGTGCAAGGGTGGAAGAAGCCATACGGGATGCGGAAGATGCAGCAGTCCTGATGATTCAGGGGGAAGCAGACAAGGCAATGAATGATTTTAATGCAAAAAAGCAGGAGAATACAAAGTAAGTGAAAGCATTTATAGAACCGCTGCAGGAATTGAGCGGATATGAAGATATGACAAAAGCGGCCATGCAGCCGGGACTGGTGACCATCAGTGGCTGTATTGATGCACAGAAGCCACATATGATTTACACGCTTGGAAGGACACGCAGCCGGCGTCTGATCGTAACGTTTCATGAGCAGAAAGCGAAAGAATTGTATGACGACTATCGTTTTTTTGATCCATCAGTGGTGTATTATCCGGCAAAGGATGTGCTGTTTTATCAATCGGATATCCGCGGAAACCTTCTTACCGCAGAGCGGATCAGTGCATTGCGGGCAATTCATGAAAATGAACAGGTGACGGTGATCACAACATTTGATGCCCTGATGAATACGATGCCAAGGGATGCACAGGTGTGGGACAGTGTGCTGCATATTGCACAGGGAGATACCCTGGATCTGGATGCACTTGTGGAACAGCTGGTGCGGATGGGATATGAACGGCAGTATCAGGTGGATAATATCGGTCAGTTTGCATTAAGAGGTGGAATTCTTGATATTTTTCCGCTGACGGAAGAAAATCCGGTCCGGATTGAACTGTGGGATGATGAAGTAGATACCCTTCGCACCTTTGATGTGGAAAGTCAGAAATCTATTGAAAATATAGAAAAGCTTGTGGTATATCCGGCATGTGAACTGGTTCTTTCGACCGAAGAGAAAGCAGAAGGTATCCGCAGACTGTTAAAGGAAGCAGAAGCTTTTTCCGATAAATTGCGGAAAGAAATGAAAACCGAGGAAGCCTATCGGGCACTGTCACAGGCAAAAGAACTGGCACAGGAATGGGAAGAATTGTCGGAAACCGCGGGAATGGATGCTTTTTTGTCCTATTTCTGCAGGGAACGGTGGAGCCTTCTGGATTATTTTGATCCGGCAGATACATTTGTGTTTTTCGATGAGCTGAGCCGGAGCGCGGAACGCGGACGGCAGACGGAACTGGAATTTTCGGAGAGCATGAAGCAGCGTCTGGAAATGGGGTATATTCTGCCGGGACAGATGAACGAACTGTTTGGCTATAAGGAAATCATGGGAAGGCTTGAAAAATATTCCTGCTGTGCGGTTTCCGCACTGGATATCAAGACCTGCGGATTAAAATCCAATGGGCAGTTCGGCATTCATGTAAAGAGCGTAAGCGCATACAATAACAGCTTTGAACTTCTGATCGCAGACCTGAAGAAATACAAAAAAAACGGATACCGTATTATTTTACTTTCCGGTTCCCGCACACGCGCGAAGCGTCTGGCGGAGGATATTTTAAACGAAGGACTCAACTGTTTTTATACGGAAGATTACGATCACGATCTGGTGGCAGGACAGATCATGGTCTGCTACGGAAAAGTGCATCAGGGGTATGAATATCCGATCCTGCAGTTTGCAGTGATTACGGATACGGATATTTTCGGGGAAGAAAAAAAGAAAAAGAAGCGGCACCGCACCTATGAGGGCGAAAAAATCCAGCAGTTTACGGATCTGAGTGTCGGGGATTATGTCGTACATGAAAATCATGGGCTTGGTATCTACAAAGGAATTGAAAAGATAGAAGTCGACCGAAAGGTGAAAGATTACATCAAGATCGAATATGCGGGAGGCTCCAATCTGTATATTCTTGCAACACAGCTTGACCAGATCCAGAAATATGCGGGGAAAGACGCAAGAAAACCAAAACTCAATAAACTTGGAAGCCAGGAGTGGACAAAAACCAAGGGAAAAGTGCGTGGAGCCGTGCGTCAGATCGCACAGGATCTGGTGAAATTATATGCCGAGCGGGAAGAACAGAATGGCTATATGTATGGACCGGATACGGTATGGCAGAGAGAGTTTGAAGAACTGTTCCCGTTTGAAGAGACCGAAGATCAGGTGCTTGCCATTGATGCAACCAAGCGGGATATGGAGAGTCATAAGATTATGGACCGGCTGATCTGCGGGGATGTCGGTTACGGAAAGACGGAGATTGCGATCCGTGCAGCTTTCAAAGCAGTGCAGGAGAATAAACAGGTGGCATACCTTGCGCCGACAACCATTCTTGCCCAGCAGATTTATAATACGTTTTCCCAGAGAATGAAGGATTTCCCTGTCCGGGTGGATCTGTTGTGCCGTTTCCGCACGGCAGCGCAGCAGAAGAAGACCATCAGTGATCTGAAAAAAGGACAGGTGGATATTATTGTGGGAACACACCGGATTCTGTCAAAAGATGTGCAGTTTAAAGATCTTGGGCTTCTTGTCGTGGACGAGGAACAACGGTTTGGTGTGGCTCACAAAGAAAAAATCAAACAGTTAAAGACCAATGTGGATGTGCTGACACTTACTGCCACACCGATTCCGCGGACACTTCACATGAGCCTGATCGGAATCCGGGATATGAGCGTTTTAGAGGAACCGCCGATGGACCGTGTCCCGATTCAGACGTATGTCATGGAATATAATGAGGAACTGGTCCGGGAGGCAATCACGCGGGAACTTGCCCGTGGCGGACAGGTATATTATGTGTATAACAAAGTAAGGGATATTGATGAAGTGACGTCACGCATTCAGGAGCTGGTGCCGGAGGCAAATGTGGCATTTGCTCATGGACAGATGAGAGAAAACCAGCTGGAGGATATCATGTACCGGTTTATCAATGGAGACATTGATGTACTGGTATCAACGACAATCATAGAGACGGGACTGGATATCTCAAATGTCAATACCATGATCATTCATGACGCGGATAATATGGGGCTTTCCCAGCTGTATCAGCTGCGCGGGCGGGTCGGCAGATCCAATCGTACGGCGTATGCGTTTCTTATGTACCGCAGAAACAAAATGCTCAAAGAGGTGGCGGAAAAACGACTGGCTGCCATCCGGGAGTATTCGGATCTGGGCAGCGGATTTAAGATTGCCATGCGGGACCTGGAGATCCGGGGAGCCGGAAATCTGCTGGGAGCCGAACAGAGCGGTCACATGGAGGCGGTTGGATATGATCTGTACTGCAAGATGCTTCACGAAGCGGTGAAAGAAGCCCGGGGAGAAGCACCGGCCGAACAGTTTGAGACTTCCGTTGATATCCGGACGGATGCATTTATTCCGTCCACATATATTGCAAATGAGTCGCAGAAACTGGATATGTATAAGCGGATCGCCGGAATTGAAACGGATGAGGAAGCGGAGGAAATGCTCGAAGAACTGATTGACCGTTTTGGAGAGCCTCCGAAGTCCGTGCAGAATCTGCTGACAATTGCCAGACTCAAAGCGGTTGCCCACAGTGTATATATTAAGGAAATTGTTCAAAGAGAAGATCTGTTAAAAATCCTAATGTACGAAAAAGCAAAGATTCACGCACAGCGTATTCCGGAGCTGGTAAAAGCGTTTGCTCCATCACTGAAATTTGCGGCAGATCCGAAGGGACCGTACTTCACTTACCGTCTGGGAGCAAATTCAAGGGAAAAGAACAGGGAAATTCTGGAAGTTCTCAGGCAATTATTGGAACAAATGCACGTTTTTTTGTGTGCGGAGCCGTAAAAGTGCTTGCCTGATGTAGGGAAAAGAATTATAATACTCTGGTATATAGGTGAAAAGAAACTCCCGGGAGGAACTATGAAAGCAAAAAAAGTTACAGCGATTATTTTAGCTGGTGCAATCTGCGCAGCAGCTTTTACCGGATGTGGTATAAATACAGGTGCGGCGGCAGCAAGCATGAAAAATCAGACCGTCACGATGGGCATGGCAAACTTTACATGCCGTTATCAGCAGGCAAATGTAGAAGATTATTATAAGAGCATGATGGGGGCCAAAAGCAGCAGTGAGCTCTGGAGCAAGGATTTATATGGAAACGGAACAACCATGGAAGACACCATGAAAGATTCCGTTATGGAACAGCTTCATGAGATGTATACGTTACAGGCACATATGAAAGACTATGATGTGAGTGTGACAAAAGACGAAAAGGCAGCAATCAAAAAAGCTGCACAGCAGTTTATCAGCGATAATTCTTCCGAGGCACTCAAGGAGATGACTGCAGACGAAGATACCGTGGAGGAACTGCTTACGCTCTACACCATCCGCAGCAAAATGCAGAAAGCTATCGAGGCAGAAGCAGATACCAATGTGACGGATGAAGAGGCAAATGAGCGCGGTTATACGATGATGACTATTTCTACAACTTCCCATCAGGATGATAGCGGAAATACCGTAGAATATACCGATGATGAGAAAAAGCAGCTGAAGGAGACCGCAAACAAAATCGAAGATGCGGTAAAGAATGGAAAAACTCTCGAAGATGCTGCAAAGGATGAGGATCAGCAGACCACTACCGGTGCGTATGCATCCGATGATTCCACACTGGATACATCTGTGAAAAAGGCATTGGATGATTTGAAAGAAGGAGAAACTTCCGATGTGATTGAAACAGACAGTGCATTATATATTGTTCGTCTGGACAGTGAAACAGACAAAGACGCTACAGAAAAAAATCGTCAGAATATTATTGACAAACGTAAAAGTGACCACTACAATGAAGTGCTGGAGGGCTGGCAGAAAAAAGACGGCTGGAAGGTCAATAAAAAGAATGTTGCAAAGATTTCATTTAAGAATTCCCTGACACAGCAGGACCCGAATGCCTCTACAGAGACACAGACTTCCACAGAAACACAGAATGCAGAGAGTACACAGTAATGCAAAAAGATAACATTGTGTTAATTGGAATGCCGGGGGTGGGTAAGAGCACCGTCGGCGTTATCCTTGCTAAGGTGCTGGGATATCAGTTTATAGATGCAGATTTAGTCATTCAGGAGCAGGAGAAGCGCCTGCTTCGTGAGATCATTGCAGAAGAGGGAACCGAAGGGTTCATTCAGGTAGAAAACCGTGTGAATGCGACACTTGAGGCACATCATGCAATTATTGCAACCGGAGGCAGTGTCGTCTACGGAAAAGAAGCTATGGAGCATCTGCAGGAAATCGGAACAGTTATATATCTTGAGGTGGCATATCCGGAGCTGGAAAAGCGTCTGGAAGATATCAAAGGCAGGGGTGTTGTTTTAAGAGACGGACAGACGTTATATGATCTGTATCTGGAGCGCACGCCGCTGTATGAAAAATATGCGGATATCCGGATTTCGGAGACGGGGCTGGATATCGAACAGACCGTTGAACAGATTGTGGATGGTATCACAAATTTACACTAGATGAATAGGATAGATAGTAGGGTAGCGTACTATACGAAATAGGGCGTTTATTGAGGTGAGATATGGAACAATATGTAATCAAAGGCGGAAATCCGCTGAATGGTGAGGTAGAAATCGGCGGGGCAAAGAATGCGGCACTGGCAATTCTTGCAGCTGCGATCATGACGGATGAAACGGTTACAATCGAAAATTTGCCGAACGTGAGAGATATTAATGTATTATTGCAGGCGATTGCAGAGATCGGTGCAATGGTAGACCGTATTGATGCACATACCGTAAAGATCAACGGTTCATTTATCAAAGACGTGACGGTGGACAATGAATTTATCCGTAGAATCCGTGCGTCCTATTATTTGATCGGTGCACTTCTTGGAAAATACAAAAAGGCGGAAGTGGCTCTTCCGGGCGGATGCGATATCGGAAGCAGACCGATTGATCTGCATATCAAAGGATTTCGTGCAATGGGAGCAGACGTGGATATTGCACATGGTCTTGTTATTGCAGAGGCAGAAAAATTAAACGGAACACATATTTATCTGGATAAAGTATCGGTTGGAGCAACGATCAATATTATGATGGCAGCATCCATGGCAGAAGGAAAAACCGTAATTGAAAATGCGGCAAAAGAGCCTCATGTGGTAGATGTGGCAAACTTCCTGAACAGTATGGGAGCCAACATCAAGGGCGCCGGTACGGATGTGATCCGTATCAAGGGCGTATCCCATCTGCAAGATCGGAAGAGCACACGTCTGAACTCCAGTCACACTTGAAT
>OOBN01001350.1_pt1 | contig 18076 bp, 8 predicted proteins | sample 1671091 | NCBI WGS metagenome assembly OOBN01 (sample SAMN06348121, study PRJEB24527) | human gut metagenome | biome: human gut; feature: ankylosing spondylitis patient; material: feces | host: Homo sapiens | place: China | collected 2015-10 | reverse complement strand
GATGTCGGTGTACCAGCGGCCGTTGTATTCGCGCGACTCGATGTTGACCGAGACGTTGTAGGTCGAACCCTCTTTCAGACGGGCCACGTCTTCGGGCTTGTTGAAGAACGTAACGCAGATTTTGCGTGTGAAAGAGCCTTCGTTCATTTCGAAAACCACATCCTGACGCTGCCACTCACCGCGTGCCGACGTTCCCTTCGTCACGGGCAGTATTTTGTAAACGGTTCCTTCGAATTCCATAGTGTAAATAGGGTTTGTTTGCGGCAAAGGTAGCAATTTTCCGGGACATTCGGAGCCTTTCCCGCGGAAAAAACGCCTGACGTCCGAAGATCGGCGGATACGGCGTTTCTGTCCCGGAACCGCGGCGTGCACCCCGTTCCGGTCGGCTCCGTCGGAGGTTCGGCCCTTTCTTTTTGCTGCCTGTTACAGTGGTATGCGGCCCGTAATCCGTATAAAAAAGCAGGGTCCGGTTTGCTTTTTTTGCTTTTTTTGAATTATCTTTGGTGCTGTAATGATATTTTTTATTTGTCGGAGCGTTCTGCCGGACTGTCCGGTTTCGGCTGCGTCCGGCGTGTTGGCACCTTTGTCCATGATGAAAAAACTACTGCTTTTTGTTGCGCTTCTCGGCCTCGCGCTGCCCCTGCGGGCGCAGGACGACAAGGCGCTGGCCGCCGCCGCTGCGAAGGCCGACCTGAAACTGATGTCGTTCAACATCCGCTATTACAAGCCCGGCGCCGACGGCGACAACGGCTGGGTTGCGCGGCGCGCCGCCTGTCTGGAGATGATCCGTGCGGAATCGCCCGACGTCATCGGCTTCCAGGAGCCGCACCGGCCGCAGATCGACTATCTGAAGGTGAACCTCCCCGAATACGCCGAGGTCGACATGGGACGCGACGCCGCGACCGACATCGAGAAGAAACCCGACGGCGGCGAGCATCTGATGATCATGTACCGCCGTTCGAAATACATCCTGCTCGACAGCGGGTTTTTCTGGATCAGCCCCACGCCCGAATGCCCTTCGCGGGGCTGGGACGCCATGTGCCGCCGCGTCACGGTGTGGGTGCAGCTCAAGGACCGGAAAACCGGAAAGGAGTTCTTCTATTTCGACACCCATTTCGATCATATCGGCAAGCAGGCCCGCGCCGAATCGGCCCGGATGATGGTCGCCCGGATGAAGCGGATCGCCGGTGAGAAGGCCGCCGTCTTTCTCTCGGGAGACCTGAATACGACCTACGACAACGCCCTGCTCGATCCGTTGAAGGCGTGGATGCAGTCGGCGCGCCATGCGGCCCCGGTGACCGACGAACTGCCGACGTTCAACGACTTCGGCAAGCGTTCGCTGTGGATCGACTTCATTTTCGCCCGCAACGCCCGTGCGCTGGCCTACCGGACCCTTGTCGATTCCGGGCGTTACGGCGTTCCGTTCCTCTCGGACCACAATCCCGTTTACGCGCTCTACAAACTCTGAATCCGCCGGACGGCCGACAAACCCGGATACAACCAAATTCCGATACCATGAAGAACCTTTCCCTCGTTTTCCGCAGCCTCGCGCTGCCCGTGCTGCTGCTGACGCTGAACGCCGCCGGTGCGCAGGAGAAGCAACCGCTCCGTTACGTCGATGCCGCGACGCTGACCGTCATCGGCAAGAGCATGCCCACTCCCAAACTGTTCCAGCGGGTCGACACCGCCCGTTACGAACTCTGGCAGCCCGTGAAGAACTACTCGGCCTTCTCCACCGGACTGGCCGTCGTTTTCCGCACCGACAGCCGGACGATCCGCGCCCGGTGGAAAACCGGCGGATACGGATTGGGCCACAACATGACCGCCATCGCCCGCAAGGGTCTCGATCTCTACATCGAGCGCGACGGGCAGTGGGTCTACGCCGGTTTCGGCTGGCCCAAGGGCGACAACCACGACAGCGCGCTGGTCGAGTATATGGACGAGGGCGAAAAGACCTGTCTGGTCTACCTGCCCCTGTGGGACGAGGTGCTTTCGCTGGAACTGGGCATCGACGGCGACAGCCGCATCGAGGCCGTTCCGAACCCCTTCCGCCACCGGATCGTGGTGCTCGGGTCGAGCATCACCCACGGCGCTTCGGCCGGGCGTCCCGGCATGACCTGGACGGCGCGGCTGGCCCGCCGGATGGGACTCGATTTCCTGAATCTCGGTTACAGCGGGCAATGCAAGCTGCAACCCGAATTCGCGCGGATGCTGGCCGAGATGGATGCCGACGCCTTTGTTTTCGACGCCTTCTCCAACCCGAGCGCCGGGGAGATCGAGGAGCGGCTCGACGCCTTCGTGGCGACCGTCCGCAAGGCGCATCCCTCGACGCCGCTGATCTTCATTCAGACCGAGGTCCGCGAGACCGTGAATTTCAACCTCCGGGCGCGGAAATTCGAATCCGACAAGCGCGCCGCCGCCGAAGCGGGCGTCCGGCGGCTGATGAAGGACGACCGGAACATCTACTTCATCGACTCCCGGGGGATGATCGGCACGGACCACCTCGGGACGGTCGACGGTTCGCACCCCTCCGACCAGGGTTTCATGTACATGACCCGCCATCTCGAACCGCAGCTGCGCAAGATTTTCCGGAAATACGGAATCCGCTGATCCGCAGACCGGCAGGGCCGCAGCTTTCGGGCTGCGGCTTTTTCGTTTTTTGGGGCAGGAGGTTGCAAATCTGAAATTAATGCTATCTTTGCTTCCGGTATGACCGAAGATTTCATTCAGGAAAACGAGGATCGGGAACTGTTCCGGCGGATCAAGCAGGGGAGCGAGGAGGCTTTCCGGGTGGTTTACGGGAAGTATCACCGGATACTCTATGCCGTGGCCCTGAAGATGCTGAAGGACCGTTCCGCGGCCGAGAACGCCGTGCAGCACGTCTTCGTGAAACTTTGGATCGGGCGGCAGGAGATGACCGTCATGCTGAGCCTGCGGAACTACCTCTACACGATGACCCGCAACTACATCCTCAATTACCTGCGCAGCCGCAATACCGAGCTGGTGCACAGCTACCGCCTGGCGCAGCTCATTCCCGAGGCTTCGGACCCGCTCGACGCGCAGATCGAGCGCGAGGATCTTTTGCAGATGCTCGATACGGTGATCGCGGGGCTTCCGACCCAGAAGCGGCAGGTCATGTACCTGCGCAAGGCGGGCTATTCGAACCCCGAGATCGCCGAAATGCTCAATCTTTCGGTCAACACCGTCCGTTCGCACTACCAGGAGGGCGTCAAACTCCTGAAGAGCCGTTTCGGCCATATCGTCCTGCTTATCGTCATCCTGCAAACTTTATTTTTATGAACAGACCTTCGGAAGAACTTTTGCATAAGACGCTCGAAAACCGCGCCACCGCCGCCGAGGCCGCTTCGGTCGCCGAGTGGCTCGCCACCGATTCGGGCCAGGCATGGGCCAGCCGCTACATCGGCCGCGACTTCGACCGGCAGGAGTCCTGCGGCGACTACGAGCGGGAGGAGGTCGCCTCGGAGCGCATCTTCGCGCGGATCAAAACCGCCCTCACGCGCAGCCGGCGCCGCCGCATTCTTTTTCGCGTCGCCGCCGTCGTGATTCCCGTCGCGCTGGTGCTGGGCGTCGCCCTGCGTCTCGACCGTCAGGTAGGGGGCATCTTTTCGGATGCGGAGTACGGCGAATTCGTCGTCGACCGGGGGCGGCGTACGCAGTGCCTGTTTCAGGACGGCACGGTCGCCCACCTCAATTCCGAGTCGAAAATCCACTATCCCGTGAAGTTCGGGCTTTTCGAGCGTCGCATCCGGCTCGAAGGCGAAGCCTACTTCGAGGTGACCCACAATCCCCGGCGGCCGTTCGTCGTGGAGTTCGAGGGCGGAGAGATCCAGGTGCTCGGCACGTCGTTCAACGTCAAGGCCTACCGCGACGATGACATCGTCGCCGTAACGCTCGACGAGGGGCGCGTGGTGCTCGACGACCGTCGCGGCGGTCGTTTCGAGCTGTCGCCCTCCGAACAGCTGCTCTACGACCGCCGCTCGGGCGAGGGGCGGATCGTCCGCGGAGCCGACGCCATGCGTTATTCGATCTGGAAGGACGACGTGATCTCGTTCCGCGACACGCCCCTTGCAGAGGTGCTCGAAACCCTTTCGCGGTGGTACGACGTGCGCTTCGAAACCGACGGACAGCCCGATCGCCCCATATCCTACACCTTTGCGACCGACAACACGCTGCTGGATAATGTTTTGCGTGAAATGGAACTGATCTCTCCGGTGCGTTTCGAACGCACCAAAACAGAAATAAAGGTAAGTTTCAGATAAAAAAAAGAGTTTCGGCTCATCGTTTTTTCCCGTTTGCGTGTCTATTCTGTGAAAAGCGCGCAAACGGGCTTTTTAGTAAACAACTACCTAAACTAATCTGTATGAAACGAATCAGACTACTATTTCTGATGCTGCTTTGTGTAGCCGGGACGGCCCTGACGGCCCGGGCGCAGAAAGTGACGTTGAATTTCCGGAATGCCAAGCTCGAACAGGTGTTCGGGCGGATTACCGAGCAGACGGGCTACACGTTCTACTACGCGCGTCCGACGGTCAATCCCGACAAGGTCGTCAGCATCGCCGTCGCGGATGTCGACGTGCGTGCGGCGCTGAAACAGCTGCTGGCGGACGACAAGGTCGAAATCGAGATCCGCGACGGCAAGATTTACCTTTCCCCCCCCCGGCAGAGTACCGCTGTGCCGCAATCCGTTAAGGGCGTCGTCCGGGATGCCGCGGGCCAGCCCGTTGTCGGGGCCGCGGTGATCGTCAAGGGAACCACCCGCGGCGTGAGTTCCGGGACCGACGGCTCGTTCTCGTTCGAGGGTCTGGCTGACGGCGCCGTGCTGCAAGTCTCGGCGCTGGGCTACGCCTCTGCCGAAATCCCGGTCGGCAACCGTTCGTTCGTCACCGTGGAGCTGAAGGAGGACGCCACGCTCGTCGACGAGGTGGTGGTCGTGGGCTACGGCACGCAGAAGAAGGCCAACCTGACGGGCGCCGTCGACCAGGTCTCCTCGGAACTTCTGGAGAACCGTCCCGTGGCCAACGTCACGCAGATGTTGCAGGGCGCCGTGCCCAACCTCAATATTTCGCTGGCCGACGGCAAGCCCAACCGCTCGGCGTCGTACAACATTCGCGGCAAGACGTCGATCGGCGCGGGCGGATCGGCTCTGGTGCTGATCGACGGCGTCGAGGGCGACCCCGCGATGCTCAACCCCAACGACATCGAGTCGGTCTCGGTGCTCAAGGACGCAGCTTCGGCCGCCATCTACGGTTCGCGCGCACCCTACGGCGTGGTGCTCATCACCACCAAGGACCCGGGCAAACTCACCGACAAGTTCACGATCAACTACACGGGCAACGTCTCCATCCAGCAGCCCACGGCCATTCCCGACGTCGTGGACGACGGTTACGTCTATTCGCGCCTCTTCTACGACGCATGGTACAACTACCGCTTCAACGAGCCGACGGGCTTCAACAACTCGCAGGACTTTTCGCGTGCGTGGCTCGACACCTTCCGCCAGCGCAAACTCGCGGGCAACAAGCTCGAAACGACGGTCGAACCCGACGGCAAGTATGTCTACTACGGCAATACGGACTACTACGACGCACTTTACAAGGATACGGTGATCGCCCAGACGCACAACATCTCGGTCAGCGGTTCGAACGGCAAGATCAGCCACTACCTTTCGGGGCGTCTGTACGACTACAACGGCCTGTTCAACTTCACGCCCGACACCTACCGCACGATGAACCTCCGTTCGAAGGTCTCCTCGCAGGTGTTCAAATGGCTGAAGATCAGCAATAACTTCGACTATACGCACGACCACTACCGTCAGCCGATGGGTTATTCGAAGGAGGGCGGAGGCGTGCTGTGGCGTTCGCTCAACGACCAGGGGCACCCTTCGTCGCCGATCTTCAATCCCGACGGTACGCTCACCAAGTCGGGCGCCTACGCCATCGGCGGCCTGGTGACGGGCAACAACTGGCTCGACCGCACGACCAAGACGCTCAAGAACACCACCACGCTCAACGTCACGATGCTGGAGAACCGCCTGCGCCTGACGGGCGACTTCTCGTTCCGCACCAAGGACTACACCGAGACTAAAAAGACCACGGCCATTCCTTACAGCGCCTACGAGGGCGAAATCGTCTACCTCGGCACGCCCGAGACCGACGACGTGATGAAGGAGTCGCTGCAACTGACGACCTATATCGCCACCAACGCCTACGCTGAGTTCGAGGACACCTTCGCCGAGAAACACTATTTCAAGGCGCTGGCCGGTTACAACTACGAGCAGCAGGACTACAAGTCGACCTACTCCGAGCGCAACGGTCTTCTGATGCCCGACGCCGACAACATCAACTTCGCGCTGGGCGACGTCATGTCGATCACCGCCGGCGGCAGCCGCTGGCGTTACGTGGGCGCTTTCTTCCGCTTCAATTACGCCTACGACGACCGCTACCTGCTCGAAGTCAACGGCCGCTACGACGGCTCGTCGAAATTTCCGAACAACTCCCAATGGGGCTTCTTCCCCTCGGCTTCGGCCGCCTGGCGCGTTTCGCAGGAGAAGTTCTGGGACGTCAGCCCCAAGGCCGTTTCGAACCTCAAGCTGCGCGCCTCGTACGGTGCGCTGGGCAACAGCAACGTCGATCCCTACACCTACCTCGAAACCTTCGGCCTGTCGACCTTCGGAACCGGTTCGGGCGATGCGGCCCGCTACCTCTTCGGTCAGGCCAAGCTGCGCTACACGAGCCTCCCGGGCCAGATTCCCGACAACATCGGCTGGGAGACCTCCAAAACCTTCGACGTGGGACTGGACGCCGGTTTCCTGAACGGGCGGCTGAACCTCACGGCCGACTACTACATCCGCAAGACGGTGGACATGTACACCGTCGGCCCGACGCTTCCCGACACTTTCGGAGCGACGGCCCCCAAGGGCAACTACGCCGACATGAGCACCTACGGCTATGAAATCGCGTTGAGCTACAACGATTCGTTCAAGCTGGCGGGCAAGCCCTTCAATTTCGGAATCAAGGCGACGCTGGCCGACTATTATTCCATAATCGACCGCTATAACAACGCCTCGCGCAAGCTCTCCGATTACTACGAGGGGCAGCGTCTGGGCGAGATCTGGGGTTTCGTCTGCAACGGGCTGTTCCAGTCGCAGGCCGAAATCGACGCGGCGTTCGGCGGCAAGGGCTACAAGAATGACATCATGCAGACCTCCGAGAAGTACATCACCTATCCGGGCGACATGCGCTTCGAGGATCTGAACGGTAACGACGCCATCGACCGCGGCAGCAGCACGGTCGACGATCCGGGCGACCGGAAGATCATCGGCAACTCCGAGCCGCGCTACCTCTACACCATTTCGCTCAATGCCGACTGGAACGGTTTCTTCCTCTCGGCGCTGTTCGACGGCGTGGGCAGACAGCAGTGGTTCCCCAGCGACGAGAGCCTTTTCTGGGGCATGTACAACCGTCCCTACAACCAGGTTCCGACGTGGCATCTGCAAAACTACTGGACCGAGGAGCGTCCGAACGCCTACCTGCCGCGCTACGTGGGCTACTACGGCCCGATGAACGCCAATACGGTCAACGTCAATACGCGCTACCTGCAGGACGTGTCGTACATCCGGCTGAAGAATCTTCAGTTCGGCTACGAGCTGCCCAAGCGGTGGATTTCGAAGATCGGTCTTTCGAAGGTCTCGGTCTACTTCTCGGGCGAGAACCTCTGGAGCTGGTCGCCGCTCTACCGCCACACGAAGGATTTCGACGTGACGGTGGCCAGCAAGAAATCCGACTCGGATATTTCCAACAGCAAGGGCGACGGACATAACTATCCCGTGATGCGCAGCTTCAGCTTCGGCATCTCGATCACCTATTAAACTGTTTACGTGCTATGAAAAGATCAACCTATATATGGAGTCTGCTCGTGGGCTGCGTTGCGTTCGCCACGTCGTGCGACCTGACGGAGAACGTGCAGGTGAAAGCCGACAAGTCGATGATCTTCGGATCGAAATCGGGTCTCGAACTCTACTCCAATTCGTTTTACAAGGCCCTGCCGACGCTCAAGAACGGCTTCATGCAGGACAAGATGTGCGACGTGGGGGCCGTCAGCAACACCGACACCTTCATCAAGCAGGGGGCCTACAACACCGAGACGGCGACCAGCTGGAGCTGGGGCGCGCTCAAGAACGTGAACTACTTCATCGACGGCTGCAACGACCCGAAATACTGCACCGTCGAAGCCGAGACGCGCGACAACTACCTGGGCATCGCCCGCTGGTTCCGTGCGTGGTTCTACTACGACAAGCTGACCACCTACGGCGAAGTTCCCTGGTTCCCCAACGATATCCAGTCCTACCAGAACGACGTGATGTACAAGGACCGCGACAGCCGCGACGTGATCATCCGCAACCTGATCGCCGACCTCGATTTCGCCTACGAGCACATCCAGGCCACCTCGTCGACCGGCAGCGCGACGCTCACGCGCTGGGCCGCCGCCGCGCTCAAGTCGCGCGTCTGCCTCTTCGAAGCGGCTTACCGCCGTTACCACAACCTCACGGGGCTTGAGATAACCCCCGAGGAGCTGTATCGCGAGGCCGCCAAGGCCGCCAAGCTGGTGATCGACAACAGCGGCTGCTCGCTCAACACCGCCGCGGGCAAGAAGGGCGCCTATCGCGACCTGTTTTACAGCGAGACGCCGCTGACGCAGGAGGTGATCCTCGCCGTCTGCGCCAACGAGAAATCCGGCATCTTCGGCGAGCAGAACTGGTGGTTCAACGCCCGCTCGTACGGACTGTGCTGGAGCCTCGTCCGCTCGTTCGTCCACACCTACCTCAAGCAGGACGGCACGCCCTTCACCGCCGCCGCCGACTACGCCGTGAAATCCTTCGCCGAGGAGATGGAGGGGCGCGACCTGCGCCTGGAGCAGACCGTGCGCGGCCGCAACTTCCTGTGGGACGGCAAGACGGCGGTCGCCGACATCAAAAACCTTTCGCTCACGGGCTACCAGGTGATCAAGTATACGCTCGACGAATCGAAGTACGACGGCGGTGCGAAGAACATCAACAGCATTCCGCTGATCCGCTATGCCGAGGTGCTGCTCAACTACGCCGAGGCGCAGGCCGAACTGGGGGTGATCACCGATTCCGAATGGGCGCTCACGGTCGGTGCGCTGCGTAAGCGCGCGGGTATCACGGGCGGCACGGAGACGCTGCCCACGACCGTCGACAGCTACCTGCAACGCACCTTTGATCCGGACGTGACCAGCCCCGTGCTGCTCGAAATCCGCCGCGAGCGGGCCATAGAACTCGTCGCCGAAGGCATGCGCTTCGACGACCTGCGCCGCTGGAAGTGCGGATCGCTGATGGAGACCCTGCCGTGGAGCGGCATTCACATCCCCGGGTTGGAGCAGCCCGTCGATGTCAACGGCGACGGCGTGAACGACTACTACTTCACCGAGGGCGAGGTTGCGTCGGCTCCGGCGGCCTACAAGAACATCGCCGTCCGCGTCAATCAGGACGGCGTGGGGCTTTATGCCGAGGCGAATCCCGTGTCGGGTTACGATCTGGTCTACAAGACCGGTGCGGGCGACCGCTACTGGTATCCCGACGGGCGCCAGTACCTCTATCCGATTCCCGCCAAGGTGATCCGCGATTACAGGAACGCGGGCTATACGATCTCGCAGAACCCCGAGTGGGACAACGAATAAATAAAAAGCAAGACCATGAGAATATTCCGTTATTTACTGACGTTTTCGTTGAGTTTCGCCTTCGTTTTCGCCGCCGGGTGCAGCGATCCGAAGCCCGATTACTCGGAATTCTACAAACCCCAGCCCGGTGACGAACCGGAGGAGCCGGTCAATCCCGGACTTGAGGACAATCAGCTGAAAGTCATGTCGTTCAATGTGCGTTACAGCTCGGGCGACGACGGTGCGAACAGTTGGGACAACCGCAAAAAGGCCGTTCCGGCGATGTTCGCCGACCAGCAGCCGACGGTGCTCGGCGTGCAGGAGGCGCGGCTCGACCAGAAGACCTACATGGACGAGAACTGCGCGGGCTACAAGAGTGTCGGCGTGGGCCGCACCGACGGCCAGAATGCCGGTGAGTTCATGGCCATCTACTATCTCGCCGATGCCGTGAAGCTCGAAAAGTGGGGGACCTTCTGGCTCTCCGACACCCCCGACGTCCCGTCGGTCGGCTGGGACGCCTCGACCTACCGCACGGCCACGTGGGCCTTGTTCACCCACTACAAGTCGGGCCGCAAGTTCTTCTACGTCAACACCCACATCGACCATGTGGGGCAGGTGGCGGCCCAGAAGTCGATGGAGCTGATCGAGGCGAAGATCCGGTCGCTCAACCCCGACAACCAGCCGACGGTGCTGACCGCCGACTTCAACAAGATGCTCGACAGCCCGATTTTCGACGGCGTGAAGAAGTTCATGGCCGACGCGCGCACGACCGCTCCCGTGACCGACAACAAGGCGTCGTTCAACAACTTCGGCGGGGCGACCAACTACCCGCGCATCGACCACATCTTCAGCTCGGGCTTCACGCCCCTGCGCTTCGCCACCGTCGACCAGCGTTACGAGAAGGTCCCCTACATTTCGGACCACTATCCCATCGCGGCCGTGTTAGAGTTCAAGTAATCCTGCAACCAAAGCTCAAAACCGATTGAAATGAAACGATTTATCTATATGCTGGCCGCTTTCGCCCTTATGGGGGCCGTCTCCTGCCAGCCGGACGAGGAAGTGGCGGTCCACGCCTCGTTCACCACCGACAAGGAGTCCTACGACGTGGGCGACCCGGTGGTGCTCACCAACACTTCGACGGCCGAAAACGCCCTGATCGCCATCTGCAAATGGGAGCTGGGCAAGGGCGTCGTCTCCTACGAAACCACCCCGGAGAACATCTCCTACGATCAGGCCGGAGAGTATGTCATCAAGCTGACCGTCACCTCCGACCGCGGGGCGAAGAAGTCGTCGTTCGAGAAGACCATTCGGGTCGTGGACAACAACATCCGGCCCGTGGCCGACTTCACGTGGTCGCCCGAGAAGGTCGTGGCGGGCGAACCGGTGCAGTTCACCGACCGTTCGACCGACGAGGACGGCGAGGTGGTGGCCTGGGAATGGAAATTCGGAACCACGACCTCCGACAAGCAGAACCCCGAATTCACCTTCGCGGCGCAGGGGGCTACGGAGGTCTCGCTGACCGTGACCGACAACAAGAAAGGCAGGAACACCAAGACGGTGACCATCGACGTGGGCCGCGGCGCCATCAGCCTCGACCTGCTCTGGTCGTACCCCTACGACGACACGAAGGACGCCTATGTGTTCGGCACGTCGCCCGCGGTCAGCCCCGACGGCGAGTATGTCTATGTGACTTCGACGGGTTATTCGCTGGTCTGCTTCACGAAGGCCGGCGAGCGTCTCTGGGCCTTCGACATCGGCAAGGACGGTGCGTCGGCCGAGAACAACAGCGGTTCGATCAAGGTGCAGTCGCCGACGCCTTCGGTCGACGAGGACGGTACGGTCTACGCGCTGGCGGGCTTCAACGAGCCGAACAAGGACGCGGGAGGCAGCGCGTTCTACGCCGTCAGCGGCGGCGCCGGGGGCGGCTCGCAGGTCTGGCATGTGAATACGGGCGTGAACACCAGCTTCCGGTTCCTTTCGCCGGCCGTCACCGAGAAATACCTCTTCATTGTGGCGCGCAACGTGCCTTCGGGGCACCAGAATTTCCAGGTCTACGACAAATCGTCGGGCGACCTGGTGGACGAGCGGCACGTCAACGGCGGCTCCTACGGCGGCGTGTTGCCGCTCAAAAACGGCATGGTGATCGCCGGTACGGGCGGCAGTCACGGCATGCGCGTCTTCTTCCCCGACGGCGCGGGCAAGTGGAAATTCTCCTGCGTGAAGTCGAACGGCCGCGAGCACAACTACGGCGGCAGCGGCAAGGATGCTACGTGCGAGGCGCCGAACGGCACGCAGCCTGCGTCGGGTCCCGGCGGCAAGGTCTACATTCTGTTCCAGAACCAGGGCGTGCGTGCGGACAAGAGTCTGGGCGGGGGTGTCGTCTACTGTTATGATCCGGCAAAGACCGTCTACGGGCAGACGCCCGAACCGGACTGGTACTGTCCCGTCAAGGGCGATTGCGCCCAGTCGGGCATGGGCGTGGCGCTGGGCGAGGACGGCACGGTCTACGCCGCGACGCAGAAGACCGGCAGCGTGGCGGCCCACGTCACGGCCATCTCCGCGCAGGGCGTGAAACGCTGGGAGCACGCCGCCGACGGCGACATCAACGGCGTTCCGGCCGTCGACGATCAGGGCTTCGTCTATTACAATGACCGGACTACGGGCAAACTGGTGAAACTCCGCCCGGAGGACGGCTCGCGTGTGGCGGAGATCAAGCTGGCCGACGAGCTGCGTTCGTCGCCGACGATCTCCTACGACGGCACGATCTACGTCAACGGCATGAAGGATGATAAGCCTACCGTCTTCGCGGTGAAGGGTGCGGCCGAGGGCTGCGCCGCGTCGTGGTCGCAGCAGGGAGGCAACCCATCCAAAACCGAGTATATGTACTGATCCGCTGAAAATCAGGGATGAGCGGGCCGCGTCACACGACGCGGCCCATTTTTTTCGGCCTTCGTGTATGTCGTTTCCGGTAAAATTCCCTCTTTATTATGGAACGGGCGCAGGAACCGGGACGAAAAGAACCTCGAACACAATTCTAAATTTCAGCAGATGATCCGAAAACTATTGGTGCTGTTGCTCTGCCTCACGGCGGCGACGGCGACGGCGAAGAAGCCCAAATCCTCCGCTTCGAAGAAGGCGGAGAGTTCGGCCGAAAAACCGAAGGAAAGCGATTACGACAAACTCTTCAAGGAGAAACATACGGTGGCCGACGGCATGTTCCGCCTGCACGACGTCAAGGGGAAGCTCTATTTCGAGATTCCCGATTCGCTTTTCGGGCGCGAAATGCTGCTCGGATCGACCATTTCGGAGGTTTCGGACAACGCTGCGGCGACGACCGGCTCCAAGTCGGACTATCCGCTGCACGTGGTTTTCACGCGCAACGACCGTTCGGTCCAGCTGCGTACGGTCAACTGCGAGAACATCACCGACGAGACGGGGGCCTCCCGCGCGCTGGCCGAGGCGGTGAAGCGGAACACGGCCGATCCCATCCTGCGCAATTACAAGATCGAGGCCTGGAACCGGGACAGCACGGCCGTGGTGGTCAACGTCACGGACCTGTTCGTGGCCGACGTGGAGGAGATGTCGCCCTTCTCGAAGTACGGACTTTATACGGCTTTCGAGCTGAAGAAGACCTTTCAGAAGGAGCGTTCGATGCTGGGCGAAATCAAGGCTTTCAGCGACAATGTGGTGGTGCGCAGTACGTTGAGCTATATTTTCACGCTCACCCGCGGCCGCACGACGCTGGTCAAGGACCAGCCGCTGACGGCCGTGATGACCCGTTCGCTGGTGCTGCTGCCCCGCGAGCCTTACCGTCCGCGCATCACCGACAGCCGCATGTCGGTGTTCCCGACCGGCAAGGTGCTTTTCAGCGAGCGCGAGCAGCGCGCCAAGGTGATCTACTACGCCCACCGCTGGCGGCTGGAGCCGTCGGATATGGATGCCTGGAAGCGCGGCGAGCGGGTCGCGCCGAAGAAACAGATCGTTTTCTACGTCGACGACGGATTCCCGGAGATGTGGAAAAAGCATATTTTCGAGGCCGTCGACCAGTGGAACGAGCCTTTCGGGCGCATCGGATTTAAAAACGCCATCGCCGCAAAGCCCTATCCGAAGGACGATCCCGAATTCGATCCCGACAACATCAAGTATTCGTGCATTCGCTACGCGCCGATCGCCATCGCCAACGCCATGGGGCCTTCGTGGGTCGATCCGCGCAGCGGCGAGATACTCAACGCTTCGGTCTATGTCTACCACGACGTGATGAAACTGCTGAACAACTGGCTGTTCGTCCAGACGGCGCAGGCCGACGAGCGCGTGCGCGCCGTGACGATTCCCGAGGAGGTGATCGGCGACGGACTGCGCTACGTCGTGGCCCACGAGGTCGGCCATTGCCTGGGTTACATGCACAACATGAGCGCCTCGGCGGTGATTCCTGTCGATTCGCTCCGCTCGCCGTCGTTCACGCAGAAGTACGGCACGACCACCTCGATCATGGACTACGCTCGCTTCAACTACGTGGCCCGGCCCGGGGATAGGGAGCGCGGCGTGAAGCTCCCCCCGCCGCGTTTCGGCCTCTACGACTACTATGCCGTGAAATGGCTCTACACGCCCGTGCCCGACGCTGCGACGGCTGCCGACGAATATGCCGTCACTTCGAAATGGATAACCGGGGCCGCCGCCGATTCGGTCTACCGTTTCGGCAAGCAGCAGTTCAGCCGCTCGATCGATCCCCGTTCGCAGTCGGAGGATCTGGGCGACGACGCCGTGAAGGCCTCGGGCTACGGCATCGCCAATCTGAAATACATTCTCGGCAACATGAACGCCTGGATCAGCGCCCAGGACCCCGATTTCTCCCAGCGGCGCACCCTCTACGACGAGGTGCTCACGCAGTATATCCGCTACCTGAACCACGTGCTGGCCAACGTCGGCGGCATCTACTTCGCCGAGAAGATGGAGGGCGACCCCGTGGAAGCCTACCGCAGCGTGCCGCGCGAACGCCAGCGCGAAGCCCTGCTGTTCTGTCTCGCGCAGCTCAAGGACATGAAGTGGCTGGACAACGCCGAACTGATCCGCGACATGCCGCTGATGGGTTCGCCCGCCGAGTCGATCATGGCTTCGCTGGTGTCGGTCGTCGTGGCCGCCCCGGCGCGTGTGGCTTTGAGCGCCGCGCTGGCCGAAAAGGAGGCCTACACGCCCGAGGAGTGCCGCAGGGATGTCTATGAATTCGTGTGGGCTTCGACGCTGAAGGGCCGTACGCCCGATGCACTGGAGATGATGCTCCAGCGCGAATACGTCCGCAGTCTCAGCCTTTCGGCCGGGCTGAAATACACCGGGACGGGGGCGCGGGAGGAGAAGAAGCTGGTCTCCGACGAGGGACTGATGCCCGTTCCCGCCTTCCTCGGGGAGCATGCGGCCCGCACGGCGGCGCTCACCGCCTGCGGGGAACGCTGCGGCCACGACCCCTTCGAAACCTTCTCCGCCGCGCACCGCGTCGACACCGCGCCGCTGTTGGGCTACGGCTCTCCGCGCCTGAACTACTACGACCCGCGCAACACCGAGGCCGGGGATTATGCCGCGCTGCTCAAACTGCGTGCGATGCTCCGCACGAAGAGCGCTTCGGCGACGGGCGAAGCGCGCCTGCACTACGAGTTGTTGCTGCGCAACATCGAGAAAGCGTTGAAAAAATAAATCTTCCGGACCATGATGAAACTGTTTAAAATAGCTTTCCTTCCGCTGCTGGCGGGAATCTTGCTGCTGCCGGCGGCGTCTCGGCCCGTCCGGGCGGCCGGTTCGGCCGCCGTGGAAGCCGGAGCCGGGGACAGGAAGCGCGACAAGAAAAAGAAGCAGGAGGCCGATACCGCCGCCAAGGCGACTCCCTACGAGAAACTGTTCAAGGACAAGCGGGTGGAGACTGTCCGCGGCGGCGGGCTGACCCTGCACCTGACTGCGGACAAACTCTACCTCGAACTCCCCGATTCGCTGCTCGGCCGGGGGCTGATGATCACCACGACGATCGAGTGGACGGGCGATCCCGGCGACGGACTGGCCCACCAGCAGCCCGTGCCGCCCTACATGGTCGAGTTCGGCCGCGGGAAGAGCGACACGCTCCTCTGCATGCGGGAGTTCGCTCCGGTGGTGATCGTCGACGGCAGCCCGGCGATGCGTGAGGCCGTCGGGCGGAGCAACATCGGTCCGATCGTGGCCTCGTATGCCGTGAAGGCCCGCACGCCCGACGGGAAATCGTCCGTCGTCGACGTCACGGCGCTTTTCGTCGGGGACGTCAAACGCCTGCGTCCGATCGACCCCGAGGGCGGCAACACCTACGGCGGCTGGATGACGGCCAAGGCCGATTACAAGAAGGACCGTTCGATGCTGACCGGCGTGACGGGCGGAAAAGGGTGCGTTTCGGTGGTGGGAGAGCTTTCCTACGGCACGACGGTCAGCTTCCTCGGCCTGCTCGACCTGTGGAAGGACAAGCCCCAGTCGATCGTCGCCCGCCGCACGCTCCGCGTGCTGGGCGATCCCGAACGGCGGATGCGGCTCTGTGACCAGCGGCTCGGGCTGGCGGCCAAGGCGTTCAAACGCTTCTCGGACCGGGAGCAGGAGGCCAAAACCGATTATTACGTCTGCCGCCGTTCGATCCTCGACAGCGCGGGGAAGGTGCGTCCCGTGGTGTTTTACGTCGACACGGCTTTCGACGCTTCGGCCTATGCCGCCGTCGAGCGGGGGCTTCTGCTGTGGAACGATGCCTTCGCGAAGATCGGCTGCAAGGATGTCGTGCGGGTAGAGCCTTTTCCGGCTGATCCGGCTTTCAACGACAACAGCCTCTATAACAACTGCGTGCGGCGCACGGGAACCTCCAATTCGGAACTCTACACCGCCTCGTGGGTCGATCCGCGCAGCGGTGAAATCCTCGGGACCGACATCTTCGTGCCCTTCAATTTCACGGCCGCCATTCAGAAGAAGCTGCTCCTGACGTTGTCGGCCGCCGATCCCGAGGCGCGCACCACGCAGCCTTCGGCGCGTCAGATCGCCGACGCCCTGACGGCCATGGTGGCCCGCCGTGCGGCCTCGGCTTTCGGCGTGATGCCCAACTACGCCGCCTCGTCGGCCTATCCGACCGACTCGCTCCGTTCGCCGTCGTTTACGCGGGAAAACGGCCTGGCGGCGTCGATCACTGACGACGTGTTCTACAACATCGTCGCGCAGCCGGGCGACAGGGAGCGCGGTGTGAAGCTCGTGGCCGACGCGCTGGGTCCTTACGATTACCTGGCCGTCGAGTGGCTCTACAAGCCCGTTCCGGGGGCTGTGACGCCGCACGACGAGGTTCCGGAGCTGCGCCGCCTGCTCGCCTCGAAGGAGGGAGACCCCCGCTGTTTCTTCGCGCAGTACGCCTCCGGGACTTACGATCCCCGCGTGGGGGCCGGAGACCTGGGCGACGACCTGTTCCGGAGCGTGGCGCTGCAATCGGCCAATCTGAAATATGTCGCCGAGCACGGCGACGGGTGGCTTTCGGGCCGCGACGGCGACTACAAGTTCCGCGAGGAGCTGCTCACGGAGATGGTTCTGCGCGTCAACTCCCTCGCCTTGCAGCTGATGCGCTACATCGGGGGCGTCTATATGAATCCGGTCTACGAGGGAACGGCCCGGCCCGCCTGCACGGCCGTGCCGCGCGAAGTGCAGCGACGCGCCCTGCGCGAGGCGCTCGCCCTGACCGCCGACCTCGGCTGGATCGACCGGCAGGGGGTGTCGAAGAACGTTTACAACCGCGTGCAGGCATGCGAATACCTCCAGCGCCGGATTGCGCGCACGCTTCTTGAAAAGCTCGGAACGCTGGGCCTCGCGGCTTCGAAGGCCGACGATCCTTATACGGCCGACCTCATGGCGAAGGACCTCGTGGCGTGGTTCGAGGAGCGGCTCCGTTCGCGCGAACCGCTGACGGACCATGTCCGTAATCTGCAACAGTCGCTGCTCAAATCGACCGTCGCCGCGGCCAACGTCAAAGATAAGCCTTCGTCGGGTTCGGGAAGCGCCTTCGCGCTGTTTGACGGGTCCGGTTCGCTGTCCGACGGCGGCGATCTGTTCCCGGCGACTGACGCCGGGGCGCTTCCGGACATGCCGGCGGAGCGCCGGGCCGACGATTTCACGCCGTTGGGTGCCGGCGAGGTGCAGGGCGCCGCCTACGGCTACCGGACGCCGCGGGTGATTCCCGCCTTCCGGGAGCATCTGTTCTACGGACTGCTGCTCGACATGAAGGCGATGTACCGGCGGGGCGCTGCGTCGGCTCCCTTGGCCGATACGCGCAGTTTCTGCCGCTACATGGCCGACCGGATCGACCGGGAGCTGGCGGTCGAATGACGCTGACAAACAAGCAGGCTGCAACCGA
>OOBN01001340.1_pt1 | contig 18163 bp, 18 predicted proteins | sample 1671091 | NCBI WGS metagenome assembly OOBN01 (sample SAMN06348121, study PRJEB24527) | human gut metagenome | biome: human gut; feature: ankylosing spondylitis patient; material: feces | host: Homo sapiens | place: China | collected 2015-10 | reverse complement strand
GCCCGAAGAGACCGGCCTGCCCGCCGCAAACGTCCTGATCTACACGCTGGAGAATGGCGCTACCGTCGTGGTCCGTCCCTCCGGCACCGAGCCGAAGATCAAGACCTATTTCACCACCCTGGGCAAGGACCTGGCCGAGGCACAGGCCCAAAAGGATGCTCTGGCTGCTGCCATTGAGCCGATCCTGAAGTAAAAGCAAACGATTTTTGGAGCTGTTGCAGGACTCCTTCCGGCATCGCTTGTGCGATGCCACCTCCCTCACAGAGGGAGGCATCATAGCTGACCGCAGCGTTCAGGCCCTCTCCCAGAGGGGGCTGGCGCGGCGAAGCCGTGACTGGGGGAGTTTCTTCAACGGCTCCATTTTTTATTGCCCGGTGCAGTTGCAGTTTGCCGGGCAATACGCTATAATATTCAATGTATCATTCTGTGCTTTCTGGAAGGCACGAAAAACGGAAGACAGGGTAGGTGTCAGAAGTGGAAAAACGTGTGACGGCGGTCCTGGTGGCCGCAGGTTCCTCCACCCGGATGGGGTTCGACAAACTCAGCTTTGATCTGGGCGGGGAGACCGTGGTACAGCGGAGCATCCGCGCCTTTGCGGAGTGCCCGCTGGTGGATGAGATCGTGCTGGTGGCGGGTAAGAACCGCGCCTTTCTGGAGCAGCAGGCTGCGGCCTGCCCAAAGCCGGTGCAGGTAGTGCCCGGCGGGGCCACCCGCGCCGAGAGCGCGAAGAACGGTGTGCTGGCGGCGCACGGCGACCTTGTGGCCGTCCACGATGCAGCCCGCCCCTTTGTGAGCGAAGCTGTCATCGAGGCGGCCGTCTACGCCGCAGCGGCCTGCGGGGCCGCGGCCCCGGCGGTCCCGGTAAAGGACACCATCAAGCGGGCCGTGCGCGGCGACGGCAAGACCGTGTCGGAGGCCTGCATGGTGGCCGAAACGCCCGACCGCAGCACACTGTATGCGGTGCAGACCCCCCAGTGCTTTGACCGTGCCGCCTATCTGGCTGCGCTGGAAGAGCTGGACGCAGAAAAGGCCCGCCTCGTCACCGACGATTGCAGCCTGTTCGAGCTGACCGGACGCCCGGTGCAGCTGACCCAGGGAGACTACGCCAATCTGAAGATCACCACGCGGGAGGACCTGCCCCGCCTGCAACAGAAGAAAGGAAAACCTATGCGCATTGGTCATGGTTATGATGTTCATCGTCTCGTGGAGGGCCGCAAGCTGATCCTGGGCGGTGTGGAGATCCCGTATGAGAAGGGCCTGCTGGGCCATTCCGACGCCGACGTGCTGGCCCACGCCGTCATGGACGCTGTGCTGGGCGCAGCGGCTCTGGGCGACATCGGGAAGCACTTCCCGGATACCGACCCCGAATATGCCGGGGCCGACAGCCTGATGCTGGCCCGCCATGTGGCCCGCATCGTCCGGGAGAACGGCTGGAAGGTCGAGAACATCGACTCCACCATCCTCTGCCAGAAGCCGAAGCTGGCTCCCTACATCCCCGCCATGCGCGAAAAGCTGGCCGAAGCCTTCGGGATGCCGCTGGACGCCGTGAGCGTCAAGGCCACCACCGAAGAGCATCTGGGCTTTACCGGCGAGGGGCTGGGCATCGCCGTCCATGCGGTGGCTCTGATCGAAACGCTGTAAGCAGGAGAAACTTTCATGACTCTGAACTCGATCATCGCGAATTTCCAGACGTTCAAGCTGGCGGACCTTCTGGATATCATCATCATCGCGTTTCTGATCTATCAGCTGCTGGGCATCATCAACCGCACCCGCGCCGGGCAGCTGGCCAAGGGTGCCCTGCTGGTGCTGGCCGTCTATCTGGTGGCGAACGTGCTCAACATGCGCACGGTCACCTGGCTGCTCAACTCGCTGCTGCAGGTCGGCCTGCTGACGCTGGTCGTGCTGTTCCAACCGGAGATCCGCCGTGCGCTGGAACGGATGGGCCAGACCGACCAGTGGGCCTCGAAGCTCTTCAATGTGAAGGGCCGCTACAACGACCCCAGCTTCAAGGGGGCCTGGCGCAGTGCCATCATCGCCATCTGCGACGCCGCCGAGCGCTTTTCCGAGACCAAGACCGGCGCGCTCATCGTGCTGGAGCGCAGCACCAATCTTTCTGAGATCGTCCGCACCGGCACACCGGTGAACAGCGCGGTCAACCTGGAAGTGTTGGGCACCATCTTCTACGAGGGCACCCCCCTGCACGACGGTGCCGCCATCATCGAGAACGGCCGCATCAAGGCGGCGGGCTGTGTGCTGCCGCTGTCCAATAACCTGGACCTTGGCAAGGATATGGGCACCCGCCACCGCGCCTGTCTGGGCATCGCGGAGAACTCCGACGCCATCGCCATCGTCGTCAGCGAAGAGACGGGCATCATCTCCATGGCCAAGAACGGCGTCCTCATCCGCCACTTTGACCGCCAGACCCTGTACACCCGTCTGGTGGATGAGATGATCCCCAAGGAGACCGCCAGCGAAAAGACCGACAACAGCTGGAAGGGCAGAGTCAAGCGCCTGCTGAGCTGGGTGAACCAGAAAGAGGAGGACGAGCAGTCATGAGCAACGAGCCGAACAAGAGCGGCACAAAGCCTGCCATCCAGCACAGCAAGAGCATCCTGGACGACCGCCGCATCCGGTTGCTGCTGGCCGTCGTGGGTGCCATCGTGGCCTGGATGGTCGTCACCATCGTGGTCCAGCCTGGCACCACCAAGACCATCGCCAATGTGCCGGTGGATTTCACCTACGATTCCGCCGCGTACACCTCCCGCGGCCTGAGCATCGTCAACGCTCCGGAAAAATACGTCACTCTGAAAGTTTCCGGCGACGGCTACACCATCGGCAGCCTCACGGCATCCGATTTCGTCGTCTACCCGGACTGGTCCGGTGTGCGCGACAGCGGCGAGAAGACCCTGCATCTGCAGGTGCGGGGCGTCAACGGCCTGCTGAACGGCGTCACCGTCTCCATCGAGGGCGGCGACAACAGCGTGGACGTGGTCTTTGATGTGGTGGAGGAAAAGACGGTCCCCATCACGGTGACCACCAACTACCTGACCATTGCCGATGGATATATTTTGTATGGGACGGAGCTTTCGAAGGAGAGCGTGACCCTCTCCGGCCCCAGCACCGAGATCGACAAGGTGACCACCTGCACCGCTGAAGTGACCCACAACGGCGAGCTGACGGAATCCGTCACCCTCGATACCGCCCTGCGGTTCTACACCAACAGCGGCAGCGAAGTCGAGTTCGCGTACACCACGCTGGAAGAGTCGAGCGTGGAGGTCACGCTGCAGGTCTACAAGATGGCCACGCTGCCCGTCAGCGTCAGCTTCATCAACGCCCCGCGCGATTTTGACGACTCGGTGCTGACCTACACGCTGAGCAAGAAGACCCTGAACGTGGCGGGCCCGGCCAGCCAGATCGACAAGCTGTCCACCCTGTCCGTCGGCACCATCGACCTGTCCACCTTCTCGCTGAATAAGGTCTATGAAATGCCCATCGAGCTGCCCAACGATATCCGTCTGCTGGACAACATCTCCACCATCACCGTCAGCTTCGATTCCTCCAAACTGGAGACCAAGACCCTGAATCTGCCCGCCGCGTGTGTGCAGGTGGTCAACCTGCCCTCCACCTATACCCTGACGGTGGAGACCGAGCGTCTGATGAACGTGACCCTCTGCGGCCCGGCGGGCGCGATGGAGGCCCTGACGCCGGAACAGGTCGTCATTGAGATCGACGCGGACGACTTCGCGGTGGCCATCGGCCAGCAGAACATCGCATGCAGACTGTATGTGCCGTCCAACGGCAAAATTTTCGCGCTGGGCAGCTATGTCATCCAGTGCAAGATCGAGAGCAACTAAAACGCAGCCCGCTCCGTCCATACTGTATGCAGGGGGCGGCAATGAAAAAGAAAGCAATCATCGTATGATTTTGGTAAGAGACATCAGACTCCCCCTTTCCGCCGGGGAGCCGCAGGCCTTTGAAAAAGCGCTGCACCTGGCCCGCATCCCCCGCAGCAAAGCTGCCCATCTCGGTGTGGCAAAGCTGTCGGTGGATGCCCGCCACGGCCAGCCCAGACTGGTCTATACCGTTGCGGTAACGCTCAAGGACGAGGGTGAGGAATCTGCATTTGCAGGGGCCTCGCCCTGCGTTGCTCTCCGCAGCAGGACCGATTTTTCCGTCCAGAACGGCACCGAGCTGCTGGCCCACCGGCCCATCGTCTGCGGGCTTGGCCCGGCGGGGCTGTTCGCGGCGCTGCTGCTGGCCCGGCAGGGCTACCGGCCCATCGTGCTGGAGCGCGGCCCGGCGCTGGATGAGCGGGTGAAGGCGGTGGAGCATTTTTCCGCCACCGGCGAGCTCAACGAGAACGCGAACATCCAGTTCGGCGAGGGCGGCGCAGGCACGTTTTCGGACGGCAAGCTGACCACCCGCATCGGCGATGCGCTGTGCGGCTTTGTCACCGAAGTGTTTTTGCAGCATGGTGCCCCGGCGGAGATCGCCTGGAAGCAGAAGCCGCATGTCGGCACCGACCTGCTCCGGGGCGTCATCACCTCCATCCGGAAAGAGATCGAATCCCTGGGCGGCGAGGTGCACTTCAACACGGCCCTGACCGGATTTGTGCGGAAGGACGGCAGGCTTGTCGGCGTCCAGACCACGCAGGGCAGCTTCCCGTGCGAGGCGCTGGTGTTCGCGGTCGGCCACTCGGCGCGGGATACCTTTGAAATGCTGATGGACAGCGGCCTTGTGCTGGAGTGCAAACCGTTCAGCGTGGGCTTCCGGGCGGAGCATCTGCAAAGTGCGATCGAAAAGAGCCTTTACCACGAGGCGGCGGGCCACCCGGCGCTGCCGCGCGGGGAATACCAGCTGTCCCAGCATGTGGGCAGCCGGTGTGTCTACACCTTCTGCATGTGTCCCGGCGGGCAGGTGGTGGCCTCGGCCAGCGAGGCGGGCCGGGTGGTGACCAACGGCATGAGCTACCACGCCCGCAGCGGCAAAAACGCCAACGCGGCGGTGGTGGTCAGCGTGGGAGCCGAGGATTTCGGCAATGACCCGCGCCGGGCCATCGCATTCCAGCGGGAGCTGGAAGCCAACGCCTATCAGGCGGGCCGCGCCGGGGGAGCCTATGCGGCCCCGGCGGAAAACGTCCGGAGCTTCCTTGAAGGCCGGGGAGAACTGCACATCGGCACGGTGGAGCCGACCTACGACCGGGGCGTCGTGGCGGCAGACCTGGGCGCTTTGCTGCCTGGGGAGCTGGCCGACAGCCTGCGGGCCGGTCTGCGGGCGTATGAACGCAAGATCGCCGGGTACACCGCGCCGGACGCGGTCCTGACCGGTCTGGAGACCCGCACCAGCAGCCCTGTGCGGCTGAAGCGGGAAGAAGATCTGGAATCGGCCCAGCTGGCAGGGTTGTACCCCTGCGGAGAAGGCGCGGGCTATGCAGGCGGCATCATGAGCGCCGCCGTGGACGGCCTGCGGGTCGCCCGCGCGATCATCGGCCGGTATCGTCCGGCAGAAGGGTGAGAAGATTTTGATGAACGATCGTGAAAACGACAACCGGATCAAGGACGAAGGCCGTCAGGTGCAGCAGGAACTGGAGGACCAGCTGCGCGCCTTTGGCGACACCATGACCGACGCCTTTGCCCATGGCTTTGAGGGCCGGGGCATGGAGATCGGCGACCGGGCCTGGGATGTGGGAAAAGCAGCCGTCCATGCGGCCAACTTCGGCATCTCGGAAGCGGGAAAAGCCCTCCGGAACAGCCGGAACGAATACTACAAAGCCCAGCAGGAGGCACAGAAAACCGGGCCCCGGAACGCGGGCGGGATGCCCCAGTGGGCCAGACAGATCTTTGGCCTGAAAGGGGAGCAGACCCCCGTAGACCTGCTGCGTGCAGACGGCAAAAAGCGCCAGAACGGCGGTGCAGCCCTGCTGGCCGTGGGCATCACCTTCATGGTGATCTTCGGGCTGGGGACGCTGGGCTGCCTCATCGGGTTGGGCATTATTTCGCCGGCTGACGTTGTGGTGTCGGCTACTGAGGGCGGCGGCATCCTGATGACGGGCACGGACTACGTTATGAACACCGCCTACAACGCGCTGGGCATCGTCGGCGGCGTGCTGGCCCTTATCACGGCGGGCTTTGGCTGGATGACGGCCTGCGGTTCCGCCTGGGTGAAAGCCGGAAAGCAGCTGGGGCAGTTCGCCGATCTTGCGGATACCACCGACTACCACCAGGGCCTTTCGGTTCGGATGCTGGCCGACCTCGTCCACCAGAACCGGAAAAAAATGCTGAAGAAGCTGCAAAAATACATCCGCAAAGGCTGGCTGAACGGATGGCTGGATGAAAAAACGGAAACACTCTATCTGACGGCGGAGGATTACCGCGCCGCGCAGGAGGCCAGAGCCGCCGTGCAGGCAGAGCCGGAACCCAAGGCCGAACCGCAGGCGGAACCCCAGGAGACCCCGCTCAACCTCGAAACGACCCGCCGCTTCGCCAAAGTGCTGGCGCAGGAGCAGCAGCTCATGCAGGACGCGCAGGGCGTGGAGGAGCTGGCCCACATGCAGAAGACCACCGAGGCCATCTGCGACTGGCTGGAAGCCCACCCTGAAAGCCTGCCGAAAGCACGGCGGTTCGCGGAATACTATATCCCCACCACCCTCAAGCTGCTGCACACCTACAACGATGTGCAGGGCCAGAAAGGCGATAATGCCGAGAGCATCCGCCGGGACATTGCAGGCATCCTGCACACGCTGAACCAGGCCTTTGACAACCTCTACGACAATCTGCTGAGCGATGTGGCGCTGGATGTCTCCAGCGAGATCGCGGCATTGCAGGGAATGCTGGCCAACGACGGCCTGACCGGGAGGGATTTCCAATGACCTACCGTGCCTGGGACCTGAAAACGCTGGACCGCGCTGCCGTCCGGGAGCTGACCCATGCCATCGCGGAGCAGCGTACCGAAGAACTGGAATACAGCGCCATGGACGAGGAGCCCTGGAGCGAACAGAAATATGCCGCCACGCTGGCCGCCCAGCAGAAGGAGACGGCCTTGCTGGCCGGCATCCTGGCGGCCCGCGGCATCACCGACCCGGCCGACGCGCTCACCCTGCTGGCCGGGGAAGAGGAGCTGAGCGACCCCGCCCTGCTCACCGATATGGAAAAAGCCTGCCAGCGCATCTGGCAGGCCATCGACAATGGCGAGACCATCGTGGTGTTCGGCGACTACGACGTGGACGGCGTGACTGCCACGGCATTGCTGTATCAGCACCTCAAGAGCATGGGCGCCGCCGTCAAGTGCATGCTGCCCAGCCGCGAGGGCGATGGCTACGGCCTGTCGCGCAACGCCATCCAGTCCATCCATGACAAGGGCTATCGGCTCATCGTGACGGTGGACAACGGCATCTCCGCTGTAGCCGAGGCCGACTTTGCCGCAGAGCTGGGCATCGACCTTATCATCACCGACCACCATCTGCCGCCCGAGACCCTGCCCAAGGCAGTGGCCGTGGTGGACCCCCGCCGGGAGGACGATACCAGCCCCTTCAAAGGGCTGTGCGGCGCAGGCGTGGCCTTTAAGCTGTGCGCCGCGCTGGACGACTGCACCCCGGAGGAAATGCTGGATTACTGCGGCGACCTGGCCGCTGTGGGCACCGTGGCGGACGTGATGCCCCTGACCGGAGAGAACCGCACCCTGGTCAAGGCCGGCCTGCGGCAGCTGCAGCAGACCGACCGCCCCGGCATGGAAGCCTTGCTGGAAGAAGTGGGCCTGGCCGGAAAACCCGTCACAGCGGAGAATATCAGCTACGCCATTGCGCCCCGCATCAACGCGGCCGGCCGTATGGACAGCGCGGTGACGGCCCTGCAGCTGGTGCTGTGTGAGGACCCGGACCGCGCCGAGGAGCTGGCCCATAAACTCAACGAGATCAACGCAAAACGACAGGAGACCGAGCTGCAGATCTTCAAGGCCGCTGAGGAATTGCTGGAGCAGCAGCCGGAGCGGCTGGAGGATCGTGTGATCCTGCTGTGGGGCCGGGACTGGCACCCCGGCGTCATCGGCATCGTGGCGTCCCGGCTGGTGGAGCGCACCGGCCGCCCGGTCATCGTGGTCACGGTGGACGAGCACGGCGAGTGCAAGGGCAGCGGCCGCAGCGTGCAGGGTTTCAACCTGCACGCCTGCATCGGGGCCTGCGCCGACCTGCTCATCCGCTACGGCGGCCACGCCATGGCGGCGGGCCTCTCGGTGCGGGAAGAAAATCTGGAAGCCCTGCGCCGCCGCCTGAACGAGTGGGCGGCAAGGGAGTGCCCCGTGCTGCAGATCCCGCCGCTGACCTGCGATCTGTCCATCCATCTGGACCGGGTCACGGTGGACGCCGTGCGCCGTCTGGATCAGCTGGCTCCCTTCGGGGCTGAGAACCCCACCCCGGTGTTCCTGCTGCAGAATGCCGTGCTGGACGGGGTATACCCGGTGTCGGACGGCAAACACAGCCGCCTGCGTCTGCGGCAGGGCAATGCCAGCCTGTACGCCGTGTGGTTCGGCATGCGGCCGGAGCAGCTGCCCTATGCCACAGGCGACGTGGTAGACACTGCCCTGAATCTTTCGGTCTACGATGCGCCCCGTGGCGCGCAGCTTTCGGGCCGCATCATCGACCTGCACCCGGCGGGTCTTGGCAGTGCCATGCCGCAGCAGGCAGCGCTGGTGCAGGCACTGCGCCGCGGCACCCCGCTCACCACAGAACAGAAAAATCTCATCACCCCGGCCCGCAGCGACATCATCGCGGTATACCGGGAGCTGCAGGCCCGCCGCTGGCACGCGGAAGATCTGCAGCCCCTGTGCGCGAAGCTGGGAGAAGAAAATACCGGCAAAACGCTGGTGGCGGTCACGGCACTGGAACAGGTGGGGCTGATCGCTGCCGCAGAAAAGGGCGGAGCCAAAGTGTGGGAGCTGGTGCCCACGGCCGGCAAGAAGAACCTTGCCGACGCCCCGATCCTGAAATGTTTGGAGGGAATGTAAATGCCTGAGGGAAAGAAACTGCCTGCCCCCGTCCCGGTGCGGGAGGAGGATTCGTATTCGGCCAAGACCCATCTGCACCAGCCGGTGCAGGAGACGGCCACCGTGGCCGCTACAGCACAGCCGGCAGATGCTCCGGAGGGTACTCTGCCCTCGGAGGTGCGCCCGGAGATCGTGACCTGGGATAAGCTCTGTGAGGCCATCAAGGCCAGCGGCAGGGCCTACAATACGGACATGATCGAAAAGGCCTATAACCTTGCCAACGACGCCCACAAGGGCGTGTGCCGCCGCAGCGGCGAACCCTATATCTGCCACCCGCTGGCCGTGGCCCGTCTGGTGCTGGATCTGGGCATGGACTCCGAGAGCATCGCCGCCGCTCTGCTGCACGATGTGGTGGAGGACACCCCCACCACCCTGGACGACCTGACCGCACAGTTCGGCTCCGAGGTGGCCCAGATGGTGGACGGTGTCACCAAGCTGACCAAGATCCAGTTCTCCAACATCGAGGAGCTGCAGGCCGAGAACCTGCGTAAGATGCTGCTGGCCATGAGCCGCGACGTGCGCGTGATGATCATCAAGCTCTGCGACCGGCTGCACAATATGCGCACCGGTGACGCCTGGCCGGAGCAGAAGCGCCGCGACAAGGCCCGGGAGACCATGGAGGTGTATGCCCCCATCGCCAACCGGCTGGGCATCCTGAACGTGAAGGAAGAGCTGGAGGACCGCAGCCTGCATTACCTCGACCCGGTGGGCTATAGCGAGATCAGCAAGATGCTGAGCGAGCGGGCCGGGGAGGAGTTTCTGGCCAAGGTGTCCGGCGTCATCGAGCGCCGCCTGATCGAGAGCGGCATCGAGGGTGCCACCATCAAGCGCCGGGTCAAGAGCATCTACGGCATCTACCGCAAGACCATCATGCAGAACAAGTCCTTTGATGAGATCTACGATATTTACGCCGTTCGTGTGATTCTGGACAGTCTGGCCGAGTGCTACAGCACCCTGGGCCTCATCCACGATATGTACCACCCGCTGCCCAACCGGTTCAAGGACTATATCTCTACCCCCAAGCCCAACGGCTACCAGAGCCTGCACACCACGGTCATCGGCCACGAGGGCATCCCCTTCGAGGTGCAGATCCGCACCCGTGCCATGGACGAGCAGGCCGAGTACGGCGTTGCCGCCCACTGGAAGTACAAGGAGGGCCTGGGCGGCCACGACAAGCTGGACGAGCGTCTGGCCTGGGTGAGCCAGCTGCTGGAAAACCAGCGCGTCAGCGAGGATTCCGGCAACCTGCTGCATGACCTGAAGAGCGACCTGCTGCCGGAGGAAGTGTTTGCCTTCACCCCCAAGGGCGATGTGATCAACCTGCCCACCGGTGCCACCTGCATCGACTTTGCCTACGCCATCCATTCGGCGGTGGGCAACCGCATGGTGGGCTGCAAGGTGAACAACCGCATGGTGCCCATCGACCACATCGTTTCCACCGGCGAGATCATCGAAGTGATCCTTGGCCCGGCGGACAAAGGCCCCAGCCGCGACTGGCTCAAGATCGTGCGCACCAGCGAGGCCAAGAGCAAGATCCGCAACTGGTTCAAGAAGATGCGCCGGGAAGAGAACATCCAGCAGGGCCGCGATGCGCTGGCCCGTGAACTGCGGCGCGAGATGATCATCATTCCGGACGACCAGCTGGACGAGTTCATCAACAGCTGCTGCCGCCGCCTGCGCCAGAACAACGCCGAGGAGCTGTATGCCGCCATCGGTTATGGCGGCATGACCATTGCCAACTGCCTGCCCAAACTCAAGGAGGAGTGGACCAAGCTGAAGGCCACAGAGGAGCGGTCTGAGGAGGACCTGCCCAAGGTGGACCTGAGCAAGGTGCACGCCACCGACGGTGTGGTGGTGGAGGGCTTTGACAACACCCCCATCAAGTTTGCCAAATGCTGCAGCCCCCTGCCCGGGGACCCCATCGTGGGCTTCATCACCCGTGGCTTTGGCGTGTCCATCCACAAGCAGAGCTGTGCCAACGCCATTTCCAGCATGAAGGACCCCACCAACGCGCCCCGCTGGGTCAAGGCCTACTGGGCCGACAGCGTCAAGGACAGCTACAAGGCCGGCCTTGAAATTATCGCCCTGAACCGCAACGAGCTGCTGCAGGATGTGCTGGCCGCCCTGGCGGACATCCGGGTGCCCATCTACGCCCTGAACGCCCGTCAGGTGGAAAACAACTGCGCCGTGGTCAGCCTGACCATCGGCATCAACAACACCGAGCACCTCAACCGCGTGGTGGCGCGGCTTTCCAAGGTGAAGGATGTGCTCAAGGTGACAAGGAGTTAACGCGATGCGAGCAGTCATTCAGGCCGTTTCGTCGGCCAGTGTACGGGTAAACGGCGGCGAGCCCCGGGCCATCGGGCCGGGGCTGATGATCCTGCTGGGGGTGAAGGACACCGACAGCCTGGACATCGTGCCCAAACTGGCCGACAAATGCGCGGGCCTGCGCATTTTCCCGGACGCGGAGGGCAAACTGAACCTCAGCGCCCGGGACCTTGGGTATTCGGCGCTGGTGGTGAGCCAGTTCACCCTCTACGGCGACACGAAAAAAGGCTACCGCCCTAGCTTTATCAAGGCCGCAAAACCGCCCCTCTCGGTGGACGCCTACGAGCTGTTTTTGGCCGAGATGAACAAACAGGGCCTCAAAGACGTGCAGCACGGCGAGTTCGGGGCCGACATGCAGGTGTCGCTGGTGAACGAGGGCCCCTGCACCATCATCATCGACACCGACGAGTGGAAAAAGAAGGAGTGATCCCATGCAGGCATTTCACATCCCGGCACCCCCGCCGTACTACACCAATACCTTTTTGCTGATCTCGGACGCCGGCCATGCGGTCATCATTGACCCGGCGGCGGACGTGCAGAACTACGAGCAGATTTTGCAGGAGCACAACGCCGTGCTCACCACTCTGCTGTGCACCCACGGCCACTTTGACCATGTGGGCAGCGCCGAGGCCCTGCGCCGGAAGTACCACGCCGTGCTCTACTGCGAAGCGGACGATTTGGCCGGGGATAAGATGTACCCGCTTTCCGAGGCCGACCACGGCTATGCGGAAGGCCAGACCGTGACAGTGGATGAGTTGCAGTTTACGGCATGGCATACGCCGGGCCACACCCCCGGCAGCGTGGTGCTGCTGTGCGGAGAGTATCTCTTCTGCGGCGACACCCTGTTTGCGGGCAGCATCGGCCGCACCGACCTGGAGGGCGGCAGCAGCGACGCCATGAACGCGAGCCTGCGCAAGCTGGCAAAGCTGCCCATCCCCCGGGAGACCCAGGTGCTGCCCGGCCACGGCGAGTTTTCCACCTTCGGGGAGGAACTGGACAACAATTACTTCATCCGCAGCGCCCAGCGCGGCGGAGAACTGTAACACGAACCCTCTCCGTCACGGCGTGCGCCGTGCCACCTCTCCCGATGGGAGAGGTTTTGTGAATCAGGCGAAAACGCTGACTGAAAGCTCTCCCTTTCGGGAGAGCTGGCGAGCGTCAGCGAGCCTGAGAGGGTTGGATTTTTCAATAAAAGAGAGAACGACATGAAGATTTATATCACGGGGCTGCCCTCCGGGTACGAGGTGGAACATCTGGTCCGCCTGTTCTACCCTATGGCACCCCTTACCCTCACCCCGCCCGAAGCGGGCGAGGACTGCGTGTGGGCCGAAAAAAAGCCGGACGGCCTGTGGGCTATGGTGCGGCAGGGCGGCAAATGCGCTGAGCGCACCGCACCGCTGCCCGCTCCGGCGGAGGCCGGCGGCGAGACGCCGGAGTTCAGTCTGGCCAGCCTGACCTATGACCTGCTGCGGCAGTGGACCGGCATCCGCCCGCCCTGGGGCAAGATGACCGGCGTGCGCCCGGTGCGCCTCATCCACGACAAGCGTGCCGCCGGATGGAGCGAAACGGACATCGACCACTTCTTCCTGGAGCGCTTCGACTGCTCAGAGCAGAAATACCAGATGGCCAAGGCCATCGCCGACCTGCAGGAGCCGATCCTGAAGGTGGGCAGTGCGCCCAAGACCTACAGCCTGTACATCGGCATCCCGTTCTGCCCGTCCCGGTGCAGCTACTGCAGCTTCGTGAGCTGCAACCTCGACCGTGACCGCAAGATGGTGCAGCCCTATGTGGATTGCCTGTGCAACGAGGTGGAAGAAATCCGCAGACAGGCCGACAAGGCCGGGCTGACCCTGTGCAGCATCTACATCGGCGGCGGCACCCCCACCAGTCTTTCGGCCGACCAGCTGCGGCAGCTCATGGGCACCGTGCGGCAGAATTTTGACCTGTCCAAAGTCGTAGAATATACGGTGGAAGCAGGCCGCCCGGACTGCACCGACGCCGAAAAGCTGGCTGTCATCAAGGAGTACGGGGCCACCCGGATCTCCATCAACCCCCAGACCTTCTCGGACGAGGTACTGGCCGGCATCGGCCGCAAGCACTCGGCCCAGGACATCCTGGACTGCTACGCCGAGGCCCGCAAGGCAGGCCACGATGACATCAACATGGACCTCATCGCCGGTCTGCCCGGCGACACGGTGGAAAGCTTTGAGCACAGTCTGCGGCAGGCCATTGCCCTCGACCCGGAGAACATCACCGTGCACACCCTGACCCTCAAGCGGGCCTCCCGGATCGTCATCGAGGACCAGCGGGAAAACGACTACGCCGACGTGGCCGCCATGCTGGAAAAATGCCGCCTGCTGGCCGAGGCGGGCTACCGGCCCTATTACCTCTACCGCCAGAAGAACACCCTGCAGAACCTGGAAAACGTGGGCTGGTGCAAACCGGGCCACGAGGGATATTACAACATCTACATCATGGAAGAAGTTCAGACCATCCTTTCCGCCGGTGCGGGCGGCAGCACCAAGCTGGTGGCCGACGGCGGCAAACGGATGCAGCGCATCTTCAATTTCAAGTATCCGAACGAGTATATCCAGCGCTTTGCGGAGGTACTGGAACGGAAAAAAGGAGTGGCTGATTTTTATGATCACGATCTGGGTCCCGAAGCGTCTGGTTGAGATCGACCTTTACAATGTGGCGGCCTGCAGCCCGCAGCAGCTGGCACAGCTGAGCGAGCACAGCTATGCCCAGCGGGTGAATTATGCCGCCGAGAAGATCCGCATGTCCGGCGCAAAGATCGTCATGCTCACCGGCCCGTCGGCCAGCGGCAAGACCACCAGCGCCCACTGCATCGCCCGCGCCCTGCAGCAGCAGGGCACTCCGGCGCAGGTCATCAGTCTGGACAATTTCTTCAAGGGGGCGGAGTTCTACCCCCGCCTGCCGGACGGCACCCTGGACTATGAGAACCCCGATACGCTGGACCTGCCGCTCATCAAGCAGTGCCTGCGGGAGCTGAGCGAGACCGGCAAGACCACCCTGCCCGTCTACGACTTCTCGGCCGAGAAGCGCTCGGATAAAGCAGAACCCATCGACCTGCAGGGGGGCGTGTGCCTGGTGGAGGGCATCCATGCCCTGAACCCGGAGCTCACCGGCCTTGTGAAGGGGGATGACATCTACCGCATCTATGCCGGCCTGCGGGAGGAATACTGCATCGACGGCCGCCGGGTGATCAACACCCAGGATATCCGTCTGTGCCGCCGCACCCTGCGGGATGCCGCCACCCGCGGCCGCAGCCCGGAAAAGACCCTTGCCATGTGGGATCGAGTGCTGGACGGTGAGACCCGGTATATCAAGGGCTTCAAGACCACGGCAGACTTTCTGCTGGACACCTCTTTTACCTACGAGCTGGGCCTGATCTCCAACCTGCTGGGCGTGGTGCGCCGCCAGTTCACGCTGGAAGGCCACAATGCCGAGTTGTGGGACGAGACGGCCCGCCGCTTTGAGCATGTGGCACCGCTGAGCCTGGACCTGCTGCCACCCGACAGCATGCTACGGGAGTTCTATGGCGGCAAGGTCTGACCGACCCCAAGATATGGGGAAAATGCGAAAAATTTGTTTCCAAACCTGCACCAAACTGTAAAAAATGCAGGACATGCGTTGCAATTGCACAGGCGGCGCGCTATAATGGGCATGACCCCACAACCCGTGGTCCGGCGCAGGCCGGGCCGTGTATGGAGGAAGAGAGAGGTGTCTTTTATGGATTTCGATTTCAATAAGATCAAGGAAATGGGCTTGGAATACGCAGAAAAAGGCAAGAACGCCGCCAAAGACCTGGCCGAGAAGGGCAAGACCCAGGCACTGATCGTCAATGAGCAGGGCAAGCTGCTCAAGGCACAGCGTCAGCTGGGCGCACTGGTGTACAGTCTGGCCAAGGGCAAGGAAGAAAACCAGCCGCTGGTGGATAAATACATCGAGATGATCGACAGCATCGAGGGCGAGATCGCCCGCCTGAAAGCCTCTCTGACCCCGGCGGAAACCGCTGAGGTGGAATTCACCGAAGCCGAAGAGCCGGCTGCTGAAGAAGCTCCCGCTGCCGAGGCAGCGCCTGCCGAAAAGCCCCGCAAGACCTGCCCGCAGTGCGGTGCACCCGTCTCGGACGATGCGCTGTTCTGCAATAAGTGCGGCGCACAGCTGTAACGTAAACAGCGCCCCAGCAAAAACCGGAAAACGGGCGGTGTCCCCTTTGGCAGGATACCGCCCTGTTTTTGCGAAAAAAGAGAAATCTCCGTAAAAATACCGGGAAATGCCCTGATACCCTTGCAAAACCGCAGAGGATGCGGTACAATTTGTAGTATCTTTTGGAAGGGAGGGCCTGCCATGCTGGACTGGGTACCGAGCGCACCCTATACCGCGGAACAGCTGCTGGAAGTGCTGCGCATCCTGCGCGACCCGGAAAACGGCTGCCCCTGGGATAAAGTGCAGACCCATGCTTCCATCCGGAAAAATTTTCTGGAAGAGACCTGTGAGGTGCTGGAGGCCATCGACGCCGATGACCCGGCCATGCTCCGGGAGGAGCTGGGCGATGTGCTGATGCAGGTGGCGTTCCATGCCGTCATCGAAGAAGAGCACGGGCGCTTTACCTTTGAGGACGTGTGCCGCGAGGTGTGCGAGAAGCTGGTGTTCCGGCACCCGAACATCTTTGCCTCTTCGGCGGCGCAGAATGCCGGTATAAACGGTTGGGATGCGCTCAAGAATAAGGAAAAGGGCCGCACCACCCTGGCCGACGAGCTGAACACGGTGCCGGCCACCCTGCCGGCCCTCATGCGTGCCCAGAAGCTGCAGAAGCGTGCGGTGCGCTGCGGTGTGCCGGAGCCGGAAGGAACGCAGGCGCAGCAGGCTCTGCAGCAGGCCGTGGACGGCTGGAACGCTGCGCAGAACGCCGACGCAGCGGGGGAGCTGCTGTTTGCAGCGGCCAATGCCATGCGGCTGGCCGGTGTGGACGCCGAAGAGGCACTGACCTTTGCGTCCAGGCGGTTCTGCGATGCATGTCTGCAGCAGGAACAACGCGGTATTCAGGCGGATGCGCCTGCCCCGATAGAACGAAAGAAGTAACACAAAATAGAATTTTGGAGGGTTTATCGTATGACCAAGACCGATCTGATCGCACAGGTGGCAGCAAACACCGAAATGAGCAAGAAGGACGCTGAGCGTGCTGTCAGCGCCATGTTTGAGGCACTGGGCAAGGCCATGGCAGAGGGCGAAAAGATCACCATCTCCGGCTTTGGCACCTTTGAGGTGCGTGAGCGCGCCGAGCGTCAGGGCATCAACCCCCGCACCCGTGAGCCCATCACCATCGCTGCTTCCCGCAGCATCGTGTTCAAGCCCGGCAAGTCCCTGAAGGACACCCTGTAAGCTGATTTTTGCTTTGCCGCCGCTGCCTCACAGGAGGTGCGGCGGCGTTTTTTGTACAAAAGGAGGAACCACGCACATGCGTCTGGACAAATACCTGAAAGTTTCGCGCCTGATTAAGCGCCGCACCGTAGCCAACGAAGTGGCGGATGCAGGCCGTATCCTCATCAACGGCAAGGTGGCCAAGGCCAGCCAGGCCGTCAACGCCGGGGACATCATCGAGGTCACCTTTGGCAACCGGCCCATCAAGGTGCGGGTGCTCTCGGACGTGGAGCCCCGCACCAAGGACGTGGCCCGCGAGATGTACGAGATCATCGAGCAGCCCGCCGTGCTGGCCGTCGAGCCGCCCAAGGAATAAAACCGGCCTCGCCCCGCATAGGATGTTCCCAGAGGAAGGGAGCTTTGCCTTATGCCGAAACCGGAAGAAAGACCCGCAGCCCGGCCCCATGACCTGATTTTGGAAAGCCGCACCACCCTTACCGTGACCGGGGTGCAGAAAGTACTGCATTGCAGCCCTGAGAGCGCTGCGCTGGAAACGGGCAAGGGCACGCTGCATCTGGCCGGGGCGCAGCTCAGTGTCGTTTCACTGGATCTGGAAGCCGGGGAAGCAAAGCTTACCGGCCGGTTCGATGCGCTGGAATATACCCGCACTGCCGCTGCCGGGGGCTTCTGGCACCGGCTTCTGCGCTGATGCTGCCGGTGCTGCAGCCCGCCCAGCTGGGGCGGGAGCTGGCCGCCTGCACCGCGCTGGGCACGGCAATAGGCGCTGTGCGGGCGTTTTTTCCGGTGCGGGGGCGGAGCGCCTTTGTGCCGGATGCCCTGCTCACCGGGGCGGTGCTGTTCGGCGTGCAGAGCTATGCTGCCGCCCTCAGCAGTGCCGGGGTGCTGCGCTGGTACATGGTGCTGGCGGCCTTTGCCGCGCGTACACGAAGGCCGCGAAGGACGCGCTGGACGACGCGGGCATCTCCGAGCTGCGCCCGTGGAGCGTGCTGCGGCTCGATTGCCCCTACGCGCTGTTTGAGCGCGTGAAGCTCGAGACGGACAAGCGCGGCGGGCTGGTCCGGGACGCGGACTACGGCGCGCAGATCGCGCTGACGATCCTTCTGCCGCAGCCGGAGGAAGCCGAGTTCCGGAAGGCCCTGCAGGAGCTTTCCGCCGGGAGCCTCGCGCCGGAAACGACCGGCACGGAGCTGCGCGGCGTGCGCATCCGGTGAACACCAGATCACAGCTTTTCAAAAAATTCACGCAAACGCCACACGGAATTTAAAATTTCCGTTTATTCTGACATTGTAAGGTGGGACCGATATGACCGTGCGCGAACGGATGGAGCAGGAGGAATATGACGTTCTCTCCCCGCAGGCCCAGAAGGCCGCCGAGACGAAGGGCCGCCCCT
>OOBN01001336.1_pt1 | contig 18182 bp, 17 predicted proteins | sample 1671091 | NCBI WGS metagenome assembly OOBN01 (sample SAMN06348121, study PRJEB24527) | human gut metagenome | biome: human gut; feature: ankylosing spondylitis patient; material: feces | host: Homo sapiens | place: China | collected 2015-10 | reverse complement strand
TTGAGATACCATCCTCCTGCCACAGCACATAAAGAATACGCCCCTGGGCTCCATTGAACGCATCAATATTCTTTTCGCTGAGAATCTTCTCAAAGATTCGGTCTCCAAGTTGTTTTATTTTGGAGACAAGAAATCCGCCATTCATTTCCATATAAAAGCTCCTATATAGTAGTTTTTTAAATTATACTATATAGGAGCTTTATTGTCAAGAGCTTGTATGTCTGAATAGAGGTAAATTTCGATTTGTCGCTTCGTTTATGCCACAAAGAATGGATTGCTGATCATAAATAATAAAAACTCACTCGGCTTAAGTGCTTTTTCTAAATGCAAATATTAATTATGATATTTAAAAAATTGTTTCAACTTGCTATTGCAATTTGCGAAAAATAAAAAAACGCCGGAAACCCTTGATTTTACTGGGCTTCCCGGCGGAGTTTTTGGCGTGCCAAAAGGGATTCGAACCCCCGACCTTTCGCTTAGGAGGCGAACGCTCTATCCAACTGAGCTATTGGCACATAACATAACTATTGTATATGATGGCTTGCGATTTGTCAAGAAATTGGGAAATTTTCTTATTTTACTGAATATTCAAAAAAATTAAAAATAAGTGTTGACAAATGGAGAAACTTGTGTTAGAATAAATCTTGCTGAAATGCTGAAAGGCAAGATGAGCATACGGAGAGGTGTCCGAGTGGTTTAAGGAGCTAGTCTTGAAAACTAGTGATCCCGCGAGGGACCAAGGGTTCGAATCCCTTCCTCTCCGCCATTTTATTTTATAGTGAATTTAAACTTCACACGGAGGATTACTCAAGTGGTGAAGAGGCTCCCCTGCTAAGGGAGTAGGTCGCTAACGCGGCGCGAGGGTTCAAATCCCTTGTCCTCCGCCAAGAAAAAAGCACTTGCTTTTGCAAGTGCTTTTTTCAGTGAAATAAATCCAAAAGGATTTGTGAAATACCTATCGGTGTGAAATATGGATTCTCCATGTGAAGTGCCTGACGGCGTGAAAGGATTTATTTTATTTCACTTGTTATAAATTAAAAGAGGTTCGTATGGCTGAATCAAAGCTTAGAGAACTATCAATTGATTTATATAACCGGTGCGGCACTATTCGCAGAATATTGGTTGCATCTATTAATACTGCAAAAGAAAATTTACAAAAGGAAAAGATTAATTCAAAATCAAAACCCAATATTTCCGTATAATTTACCCGATTGACGCCAAACTTAATAACTGGTAATATAAGGCTGTGAGAATATTTGTATTCTTGCAGCATATTTTTTTACCAAAAGGAGGATGGATTAATGGGATTTTTATTAGGAAAGACCGCTGTTATTACAGGCGGAGGAAGGGCTGTTCTCAGCGACGGAGGTTGCGGTTCAATCGGCTACGGCATTGCTGTTGCTTATGCAAAAGAGGGTGCAAACCTTGTTATTACAGGCAGAAATGTCAAAAAGCTTGAGGATGCCAAAGAAGAGCTCGAAAGACTTTACGGAGTAAATGTGTTGCCTGTTCAGGCTGATGTCAGCAAGGACGGCGATAACGAAAAGGTTGTTCGGAATGTTGTTGACAGAGCTGTTGAAACATTCGGCGGAATTGATGTTTTGATTAACAACGCTCAGGCTTCTGCGTCGGGTATTACGCTTGCTGATCATACAACAGAGCAGTTTGACCTTGCTGTTTATTCGGGATTGTACGCAACCTTCTATTATATGAAGGCTTGTTATCCGTACCTTAAAAAGTCAAAGGGAACGGTTATAAACTTTGCTTCGGGTGCCGGACTTTTCGGAAACTTCGGTCAGTGTGCATATGCAGCCGCAAAAGAGGGAATAAGAGGTCTTACAAGAGTTGCCGCCAACGAGTGGGGCAAGGACGGAATAAATGTCAACATTGTCTGTCCGCTTGCATGGACTGCTCAGCTTGAAAAATTTGAGCAGGCTTATCCCGACGCATTCAAGGCGAATGTAAAAGTGCCGCCAATGGGACATTTTGGTGATGTCGAAAAAGAAATCGGCCGTGCCTGTGTTGCACTTGCATCACCTGATTTCAAGTATATGAGCGGCGAAACCATTACCCTTGAGGGCGGAATGGGACTCAGACCGTAGTTTTATTTTAAGAAAAACCGTGACAGGTAATAACTTTTGAAAAATAAAAGACAGCCGATGTGTGAAATTCGGCTGTCTTTTTTGTTACAGATTAGATGAAAAAATACCGGTAAGCTGCTGCACTCCGATTGACACGGCAGAAATTGCTATCCAACAGCAAAAGCCTAAAATAATCGGTTTTGCACCGCTCTTTATAAGTTTTACTATGTTTGTGTTAAGTCCGATTGCACCCATTGCCATTGAAATGAAAAATGTTGCGAGCCATTTCATAAGCGGCACAAAACCATTGCTGTAAAATTCTGTAAAAGAACATTGCGGAATGAATCCGACAAGTGTTGATACAAGTGACGCTCCGATAAAAAAGAGGATGAACCAGGGGAAAATCTTTTTGAATGAAAATGATGAACCTTTTGCTCCGATTGATTTTGCCTTGTGTGTTCTGTAAATTGCAAGACAGAGTGTTATCGGAATTATCGCAAGTGTGCGTGTCAGTTTTACGGTTACTGCTGTTGACAAAATACCGTTTGCATTCCAGATTTTTTCAGCAGTTGCGGCGGTTGCGGTTACGGACGATGTGTCGTTTACAGCTGTTCCTGCAAACACCGCAAAGCCTTCTGTGCCAAAGCCGACAGCGTGTCCGAATGTCGGAAAAATGAGCGCCGCAAGAATATTGAACAGAAAGATAACCGAGATTGATTGTGCAATTCCCTCGTCATCGGCATCAATTACCGGAGCTGTTGCCGCAATTGCAGAACCGCCGCAGATTGACGAACCTACCCCGATAAGACATGCTGTTTTAGGCTTGATTTTTGCAATTTTCATAACTGCAAATGCTGTTATGAGGGATGTTGAAATTGTGCTTATAATCACAGGCAGACTCTTACTGCCTACACTTGCAATTGTACCGAGATTAAGCGAAAAGCCGAGTATGATTACAGCCAATTGCAGAATCTTTTTTGAGGTGAATTTTATTCCGCCCGAAAAATATTTGTTCGCAGAAAATTTCGGCGCTAAAAGCGTGATTATCATTCCCATTATAATTGCCGCAACAGGTGCGCCTATCAGCGAAAACGAAAACGAGCCGATTTGAACAGTGCTGAAAAGCTCCGCAAATGCCGCAATTACGGCACATACAAGGATTCCGCCAAAATTTGTTTTGATGAATTTCATTGTTTTACCCTTCCCGAATTTATTTTGCTTGTTGAGTATAACACGAAAGTATGATAAAATCTAATTATTATTTAAAATGATATGATAATCAAAATTTATCAGAGGGGTGCAATATGATTGATTACAGGGTTAAAACATTTCTGGCACTTTGTGATTTTATGAATTACAGAAAAACGGCACAGATTCTCAATATGACACAGCCTGCCGTTACTCAGCACATACATTTTCTTGAAAATCAGTACGGCTGCAAGCTGTTTGACTATGACCGACACAGCTTAAAAATGACGAGAGAGGGAATGCTGCTTAAAAGATATTGTGAGTCGGTTATGTATCAGGAAGAAAAGCTGTTTGAAAAGATTAAGTCGGGTGAAAAACGACTTGTGCGGTTTGGTGCGACAAAGACAATCGGAGAATATGTTATCCCGGAACAGGTGGAAAGATTTTTGCAGCTGCCCGATTACAATGTTGAAATTGAGATTGACAACACAAGGTATCTGCTTGATAAACTGAAAAGGGGTGAACTTGACTTTGCATTGATTGAAGGATTTTTTGACAGCAACGATTTTTTGAGCAGAGTTTACCGTTCGGAAAATTTTGTCGGGGTATGCAGTAAAAATCACAGATTCGCAAACAAAACGATTTTGCCCGATGATATTTTTACCGAACATCTTTTTCTGCGTGAAAAGGGTTCGGGAACACGAAATATTCTCGAACAGGTTTTGTCGGAGCATAACAGAACAACAGGGCATTTTGCGAGAGTAACCTGCATAAACCACTTTACGCTTATGTCAGAGCTGATTGCAGATAACCTTGGAATAACTTTTGCTTATGAGGTTATGCAAAAGAGCTATTCAAGCCTTGCACCGTTTTATGTTAAGGGGTGGAATATTGTGCGTGATTTCAATTATGTTTATCTTGATTCCGCTGATTCACTTGAAATTCTTGAAGCCTTTGACAATCTTTCCGAATAGTCAAATTTGGACAGCTTTTGCTGTCCTTTTTTTCTTTCACAGTTTCACACACAAGGACACTCGGCATAATATGAGGGTGTAGAGAATAACTTGATTTACGGGTGTTGTGTATGAAAAAGAGCGACATAAGAACATTTGGCATAATCGGCGGTGACAAGCGACAGCTTTTTCTTGCAAAATCAATTTCTGACAGTTGTTACGATGTTTTGCTCGGCGGATTTGACAGCCTTGAAAGCTACGGTTCATTGAGCCTTTGTAATGTTAAAAAGGCAATTTCGGAAAGTGACGCATTGATTTTTCCGTTGCCGTCAATAAGGACAGACGGAAGTCTTAACACTCCGTTTTCAAACGAGAACATTTTGCTTGACGGTGACGATATTGAAATTATCCTTAAAAAGCCTGTTTTTACTACGATGAAAAGCAGATTTTTAAAGGCATATCCAAGGCTTTCCGACGGTGAAATTTTTGATTACGGAGCAAGAGATGATTTTGCAATTCTCAACGCATTGCCTACAGCAGAGGGTGCAATTGAATGTGCAATGAGAGAATATGAGGGTACGATTTCGGGCAGTAAGTGTCTTGTTACGGGATTCGGCAGAATCGGAAAAATTCTTGCTCACAAGCTTGTTTTATTCGGAGCAAATGTTACCGTGAGTGCAAGAAAGCCGTCAGACCTTGCATATGTAAAAGCACTCGGCTACAATGCACTTAATACGGAAAACCTCAAAACGGTAAAGCGGTTTGACATTGTTTTCAACACAATTCCGAGGTTGATTTTTGACAGGGAACTTCTTATGAATACCGACACAAACACCCTTATTATAGACCTTGCGTCCCTGCCGGGAGGGGTTGATTTTGATACCGCCGAAAAACTCGGAATTTATGCCGTTAGGGCATTGTCGCTACCCGGAAAATGTGCTCCGAAAACGGCAGGAGAAATTATAAAAACTACTGTATTTGACATCATCAAGGAGGTTTACAGGTGACAAAAGCAACCATAGGATTTGCAATGTGCGGTTCCTTTTGCACCTTTTCAAAGGCTTTTACGCAAATGCAGAGGCTTGTTGACTCAGGCTATGATGTTATTCCGATAATGTCGCAAAATGCCTTTTCAACATCAACTCGTTTCGGAAAAGCGGAGGAAACGGTAAAGAGGGCAGAAGAAATAACGGGAAAAGCTGTTCTGCACTCGGTTGTGCAGACAGAACCGATAGGACCTAAAAAAATGTGCGACTTGCTTGTGATTGCACCGTGTACGGGCAACACGCTTGCAAAGCTGTCGCTCGGAATTACCGACACGGCGGTAACAATGGCGGCAAAGTCGCATCTGAGAATTTTAAGACCTGTGCTGTTGTGCGTTGCAACAAATGACGCTCTCGGTGCGTCGGCACAGAACATCGGCAGACTTCTCAACACTAAAAATATTTACTTCGTTCCTTTAAAACAGGACGATTGCATCAAGAAACCAAATTCGCTTGTGGCTGATTTTGATAAGCTTGAAGATTGCGTAACTCTTGCATTGCAGGGAAAACAACATCAGCCGATTTTTTTATAACAGAACAACAGCCGTCTTGAAATGCAAATTTTCAAAACGGCTGTTATTTGAGTTGACAATTAAAAAATAGTGTGATAACTTAAAGTATAGTATTTCTGCTGAACAGGAGTGGGTATTTAATGAGAAAAAGAGTAAACAAAATTATTTCTGTTGCACTATCGGCAACTCTTGCGTTCGGTGTGTTTACAGCATTGCCGATGTCGGCAAATGCGGTTGTATCAACGGCAAGCGAGGTAAGTGCGGAGGCAATTCCAAAACATGAGCTTTATAAAAGCTATACATATGGCGGATACAAATATCGCATTGTGGGTCAGAAATCAAACGGAAGATTTAACGCATGGATTGAATCTTATTCCGGTAAGTCTGCAAACGTCAAAGTTCCTGCGTCAGTCGGTGATTGTGATATGGTCGGCATTGACAACAATTGTTTTTCGTTTAACAAAACTTTGAAAACAATTATTGTTCCCAAGGGCATTGCTGAAATTGGTTCAAGTGCATTTCTCGGCTGTACCGCACTTACAAGTGTAAGCCTGCCGAGTACACTGACAAAAATAAATTTTTGGGCATTTAAAAATTGTACAAGCCTTTCGACACTTTCAATTCCGTCAAGCGTTGTTTCGATAGGTGATAACGCATTTGACAATTGCCTTTGGTACACAAATCAATCTAACGGAATTGTTTACGCAGGAAAAGTTGCGTATAAGTACAAGGGTAAGCTTGCGGATAACAGCTCTGTTACGATAAAAAGCGGAACTGTTTCAATAGGCGATTATGCCTTTACGGACCAAAAGCTTACATCAGTCACACTTCCGTCAAGCCTTGTTTCAATCGGTGAACAGGCGTTTTCATACACTAATCTCAAAACTGTGACAATTCCGAAAAGTGTAAGCTCAATGGGTTATAATCCCTTTGCGTACTGTTCACAGCTTTCAAGCATTACGGTTCAAAGCGGAAACACAAACTTCTATGTTCAAAACGATTTACTTATCGCCAAGAATCATATGTATTCAGTAACAAAAGATATTACTGATCCTGATGCACCTTCTACGGAATCAAGAAGCTACACATCTTATGCTCCGTACGGCTCGGTTGTGATATCGTTCCCTTCAGCATCAACGCTGAAAACTGTTACAATTCCCGAAACGGTTAAGGCAATAGGCAATTATGCTTTTGCAGGAAGTAAAATCGAAAAGCTTACTTTGAACAGCGGACTTGAATCTATTCTCACATCTGCTTTTTCAGGTTGCACAAACCTTTCATCGGTGAGCTTTTCCGATAGTATTATCAGCATTTGCGACAGTTCGTTTGAGGAATGTACTTCACTTAAAAATCTGAAATTCGGCAAAAATCTTGAATTTATTTCATACTATGCCTTTTATAACTGTCAAAATCTTCAATCGGTGACAATCGGGGAAAATGTAAAGGCAATTTGCTGTGATTCATTCGGCAATTGCAATGCTCTTGTAATTAACGGTAAGATTGGATCAACAGCAGAAACCTTTGCCAAAAAGTACGGCTACAAGTTTAATTCATCAGAAACCACAAGACTTAAAGGCGATGTTGACAATAACGGTATTATTAATGTAGTTGACGCTACCGATATTCAGAAATATGTTGTTAATCTTACAGATGAAAATGGAAATAAGTTTATTGATGTCAACAATGCGGAAGATGTGTATGTCGCAGATGTAAACGGTGACGGCATTATCAATGTTGTAGATGCAACGCTTATTCAAAAGTATATCGTAGGACTTGTGGAGTCACTTTGATAATTAAACAATTTAATAAATAAAAACAACAGCCGTCTTGAAATGCAAATTTTCAAAACGGCTGTTATTTTATGCTTGGATTGTCTGTGCGACAGGTCAGATAATCAAGGCTTGTGCCGTAGCAGTCGGCAAGTTTAATGAGTAGGGAGAGGGGAATTTCTCTTTCGCCCCGTTCATATTTTGAGTACAGCGACTGGTCGCACATAAGAACCTTTGCAATTTCTTTTTGCGTAAGGTCATTGTCCTCACGCAAATCTTTTATTCTCAGTTTCATTTCATCACCGAATAAATTATAAAATAGTACATAGTAACCTATTGACTTTTAGGACGAATTGTCCTAAAATATAATTACTTTAAAAATAATATTTATTCTGGAGGAATGAAAAATGAGAAAATTATTATCTGTGCTGCTGTCTGTTACTATGACAATCTGTGTTTTGCAAGTAGCATATGTTCAGGTAACTGCGTTAGAAAACAACAATTATTCAACAGCAGACGAAGCAGATGTTGAACCTGTTTCAGTTGAAGTTGTTAAAGCTCCTGAAAGCGTTGTTATGTTTGGAAGTCAAATGCAGGATAGTGAGTTTTTTTGGAATAATGTAGAGGTTAAGATAAGATACAATAATGGAAGTGAAGAATACTATAATTGTTCTGAAATGTATGAAAAAGGTGTTGTTGTTGTAAAAGAAGAACCGAGTATCGAATTAAGAAGTGATATTTTGAGCGTTGATAACCAGAGTAAGAAATGTAAAATTGAATTCTGGATTGAAAACAAGGAAAGTGTCAGAACAGTATTTACTGTTAATATTATAAGTAATCCGTATAGAGTATTAAATTGTGAGATGAACAAACTTCCTGAAAAAACATTTACAGCCCCTTTATGGACAGGTAATTTAGAAAACGAGAGTAAGTTAAACATTGAAAACTCAATAGCGAATAATATGAATGGAGCAGAATTGACTATTGAGTATGAAAATGGTGAAAGGAAAATTTTAGTTTTAGGCAAGGATGTTAAACCTATAAAAACCACCAATAAATCATCTGAATATAGTGTAAAACTTGATTCTCATAATTGTTTAAAGATGAGTGTGTGCGATCTTGGCGATTATGTAGCAAGTGTCTTTTTGACAGTTGAATTTAGACTTGACGAATCCGATGCATGGTCAGAAGGATTAGGTTCATGTTTTAAATTTACAGCAAAATCGTCCTCAAATACGAATCCGTCAAAGCCAAGCGGAAACATTTCTTCCGCAACAAGCGATGTTGCAACAAAAGACAATGCAAGCAATACGAACGGCACAGCTAACAACGGCGTTGTTGCAACAGGTAACTTTGCAACTTCTGCAATTATCACAGTAGTTATGCTTTCGGCAGTTGCAGTTATGTTTGTATTTAAAAGAAAAAGAATGTTTTAATTTTGTGTGATTGTGTGAATTGATTTTATTGCCATACAATTTTTCAAAGCACCTGACATTAATTTGTCGGGTGCTTTTTGTATGATGAATGATGCGGTTTGTTTTCATAATATTTGATGTGATGAAAACAACTGTATGGTATTATCCTTGTTTCTTTTATAAGGTTTGTATTACCGTAATGTTTGCACTTTTACTTTTTGGCGGTCACAGACCGTTGATACAAAATTAAATTTATAACAAAACTGCACAAAAATTTATGGATAAAGACAGCGTGGGGTATTGCTCATGCTGTCTTTTTGTGTTAAAATTGTAGATAACAAAATGAAATAACGAAGGATTTGTCTATGAAATATTGTTCAAAATGCAAGCGACTGCATAATGATGAAGAAACAGTCTGCAAAAACTGCAAGGCTCAGCTTAAAACAATAACCGATGAAAACACTCCCGTGTATCTGCTCACGGCATCGGGCTTTGAATTGCAGAGAGTTAAAGCCGCACTTGAGGACAGCACCGTTCCGTGTGACGCTACAATCAAGAAGTGTATGGAAAATAAATACAGTAAAAGCATTAAGGCATACACAGGCTATGATGATTTGACCTATGATGTCTATGTTCCGTATTCGGCTTATGAAAAGGCGTTCGACACCTGTGTTGGAATCGGCGCAATCAAGCTTGAGGGCGAAGAAATTCTTGACGAAGATGTTGAATACACCGAGAATGACGGTGAAACGCTTGACGAGCAGTTTGAGAAAATGACGGGTGCAAAGCGTACAACCGTAAGAGTTGTCAGCGCATTACTGCTTTTGCTTATAGTTGCAGGCGTTGTATTCGGAACAGATGCGATAATGAACTTTATTAAAGAATTTTTCGGATAATTCGGTATCCGATTTTGAGTTAGTATTTAGTTAAAATGAGTTTATAATGAGTTAAATAAATGAGTTAAAAATGAATGAAATTACGGAGGATTTTTTACAATGAAACAGGAAACAAAGTGTTTGCATTCCGGCTATGTGCCTAAGAACGGAGAACCCAGACAGATGCCCATTTATCAAAGCACCACATTTAAGTATGATTCAAGTGACGCAATGGGCAGACTTTTTGACCTTGAGGACAGCGGATATTTTTATACCCGTCTGCAGAATCCGTCAAATGATATGACTGCCGCAAAAATTGCCGACCTTGAGGGCGGTGTTGCCGCAATGCTCACATCAAGCGGTCAGGCGGCTAACTTCTTTGCACTTTTCAACATCTGCGAAACAGGCAGTCACATTGTTGCATCGTCTGCAATCTACGGCGGTACATATAATCTGCTCGGTGTTACAATGAAGAAAATGGGCATTGATGTTACTTTTGTCGATCAGAATCTTCCCGAAGAAGAGCTTGCAAAGGCATTCAGACCAAACACAAGGGCAATGTTCGGTGAAACAATAACCAACCCGACCGTGTCTGTTCTTGATATTGAAAAGTTTGCAAGACTTGCTCACTCACACGGTGTTCCGCTTATTGTTGACAACACTTTTGCAACCCCTGTCAATTGTCAGCCGATTAAGTGGGGTGCTGACATTGTTACTCACTCAACCACAAAATATATGGACGGTCACGGTGTTTCTGTCGGCGGTGCAATTGTTGACAGCGGCAACTTTGACTGGCTGAAATATGCCAACAAATATCCGGGACTTACAACTCCCGATGATTCATATCACGGCATTGTCTATGTCGAAAAATTCGGCAAGCTCGGCTACATTACAAAGGCTACTTCTCAGCTTATGCGTGACCTCGGTTCAATCCAGTCACCGCAGAATGCTTTTTATGTCATGAACGGTCTTGAAAGTCTTCATGTGAGAATGGAAAGACATTGCAAAAATGCTCTTGAAATTGCAAGATTCCTCAAGGCTAATGACAAGGTTGCGTGGGTTGATTATCCCGACCTTGAAGATGACAAATATCACGCACTTGCTGAAAAGTATCTTCCGAACGGCTCATGCGGTGTACTTTCTTTTGCGGTTAAGGGCGGAAGAGATTGTGCGGTTAAATTTATGGACAGCTTAAAGCTCTGCGACATTGAAACTCATGTTGCAGACGCAAAGACCTGTATTCTTCATCCCGCAAGCCACACCCACCGTCAGATGACGGACGAACAGCTTATTGAGGCAGGTGTTGCACCCGACCTTATCAGACTTTCGGTAGGTCTTGAAAATGTTGATGATCTAATTGCCGATATCAGTCAGGCTCTTGATAAGATTTAATTTTCCTTAAAAGAAATTATATATAAAATTGCAAAATAAATTTACGGAGGGTTGAATATGTCAGCTTTTGTATCTGCGGTTATTGTTGCGGCAGGCGGTTCTGTGAGAATGGGAATTGCCGACAGCAAGCAGTTTATTCCGCTTTTGTCACGACCTGCAATTGAATACACCCTGAAGGCATTCCAAAAATGCCACCTTATCAAAGAAATTGTAATTGTCTGCCGTGAACAGGATAACGACAGAATCAATAAAATTATCGAGCTTAACGGTTTCAGCAAGGTTTCAAAACTTGTCAAGGGCGGTGACAGCCGTGCCGACAGCGTGCGTAACGGAATCGGTGCGTGCAGTGAAAGCGCCAAATACTATGCTATTCATGACGGCGCAAGACCGCTTATTACCGTTGAAGAAATCGAGCGTGTTGTTGAGGCGGCTTTTGATACGGGTGCGGCAACTCTCGGAACTTCCGTAAAAGATACAATCAAGGTTGTTGACGGTTTCAATAATATAGAAAGCACTCCTATCCGTTCACAGCTCCGTGCAGTTCAGACTCCGCAGGTTTTTGAGCGTGATCTGTACCGCTTTGCTCTTGAAAATGCCGGCGATAATCTCATCAACTTTACAGACGATTGTTCGCTGATTGAAAACATGGGCGGCGAGGTTCTTGTTGTAAAGGGCAATGAGGAAAATATTAAACTGACAACCCCGATTGACATTGTGATTGCCGAGAGTATTCTCAAGTCAAGACAACAGGGTTGATTGTGCAAAGGAGATTTATATGAGAATCGGTCACGGATATGATGTGCATAAATTTGCCGAGAACAGAAAGCTGATAATCGGCGGTACAGAGATTCCCTTTGAACTCGGACTTCTCGGTCATTCGGATGCCGATGTGCTTGTTCACGCAATTATGGACGCACTTCTCGGTGCGGCGGCTCTCGGCGATATCGGAAAGCTGTTTCCCGATACAGATGAAAAGTATAAGGGCGCAGACAGTATTCTTCTTTTGAAAGAGGTGTGCCGTGTGCTTGCCGAGTACAACTACAGAATTGTCAATATCGACTCAACCGTTATTGCTCAACAGCCAAAGCTGAAACCGCATATTGACGAAATGAGAAAAAATATCGCCAATGCCTGCGGAATTGATATTTCTCTCGTCAGCGTTAAGGCTACTACCGAGGAAAAGCTCGGCTTTACAGGCAGACTTGAGGGCATTTCCGCTCATGCAGTTTGTCTTATTGAGAAGTATTAAAAAGTTACAGCTTCAGAAAATGCACATATTTTATTACATACATTCGACACCTTGTTCATATTAATGAACGAGGTGTTTTTTATGTTAAGAAAGGCATTTGTTTCAATAACATTGTGTGCTGTGCTTTTATTGTTGCCGTTTGTCGGATTAAAAGTGAATGCTCTCAGTGCGGACAGCATATCCGCTCCGTCTGCCGTGCTTATGGAATCGTCAACAGGCAAAGTCCTTTTTGAGAAAAATCCGCATGAGCAAAGACCGTGTGCGTCCGTAACAAAGGTAATGACGCTTTTGCTCGTCTTTGAGGCTGTTGACAGCGGAAAATTAAGCCTTGACGATGAAATTACTGCATCCGAACACGCCGCAGGAATGGGCGGAAGTGACATTTGGCTTGAAAAAGGCGAAACCATGAGTGCGGATGATATGATAAAGGCAACGGTTGTTGTATCTGCCAACGATGCGGCGGTTGCGCTTGCGGAGCATATCAGCGGAAGTGAGGACGCTTTTGTTGAAAAAATGAACAGCCGTGCCAAAGAACTTGGAATGAACGACACCGTTTTCAAAAACTGTAACGGACTTGATGAGGAGGGGCATATAACCTCTGCCTATGATGTTGCGCTTATGTCAAGAGAGCTTACAAAGCATGAGAAAATTTTTGACTACACATCAATTTGGCTCGACAATCTTCGTGGCGGTAAAACTCAGATTGTCAACACGAACAAGCTGTTGAAAACATATAACGGAATTACGGGATTGAAAACAGGCACAACCAACGATGCGGGTTGCTGTATGTCTGCAACCGCAACAAGGGGAGAAGTTTCGCTGATAAGCGTTGTTCTCGGCTGTAAAACAGGCAAAGAGCGATTTGCAGATGCGGCGGCACTTCTTGATTACGGCTTTGCAAATGTTTCTGTAAAAGAATTAACACTTCCCGAAGATATGCCGAAAAGCATTGAAGTGAACGGAGGTATGACCGACAGCGTAAAGCTTGAATGTAAGGTTTCTTCAAAAATAGTGGTTGACAAAGGAAACGGTGCTAAAATTACAACCGAAATCGACCTGCCCGACAAGATTGACGCTCCCGTTGAAAAGAATAGGAAGATAGGTACGCTTACATATCTTGTAAATTCAAAAAAGGTGCAGAGCTTTGATATTTGTGCAGGTGATTCTGTTCAAAAAACAAGCTTCGGTGCATTGCTTGAATATGTGTTCGCTTCACTGATTTCGCTGTGATTTTATCGGAAAATCAAGCGTTTGTGCATTGTTATTAAAAGTAGTACAAAAAACAATGCGGGTTTATTTTAAAAATTCACAAATTGACCTTGCAAAAACGCTCATATTATAGTATAATAAAACAACAAAGATACTTATTGCGATTCTATTTTCGCTATAGGAATTTTGGAGGAATTTATAAATGGCAACAAAGTTAAATGACAAGTATTTAAGTGGTTTTATCGGCGAACACGAATATGACGGTGTTGCTGCCGAAGTTAAAGCAGCTCACAAGGTGTTGCATGACGGCAGCGGCCTCGGCAACGACTTTTTGGGTTGGCTCAATCTTCCTACAGATTATGACAAGGAAGAGTTCGCACGCATCAAGAAGTGTGCAGAGAAAATCAAGAAGGATACTGATGTATTCATTGTAATCGGTATCGGCGGTTCTTACCTCGGCGCAAGAGCGGCTATTGAATTTCTTTCATCACAGAACTACAACCTTACCTGCAAGGACACACCGCAGATTTTCTTCACAGGTAACTCAATCAGCTCATCTGCACTTGCAGAAATCATGGAGCTTTGCGAGGGCAAGGATGTTTCCGTAAATATGATTTCCAAGTCAGGTACAACAACCGAGCCTGCCATCGCTTTCCGTGTGTTCCGTGAAATGCTCGAAAAGAAGTACGGTAAAGAGGGCGCAAGAGAGCGTATTTACTGCACAACTGACAAGGCCAGGGGTACACTCAAGGCTCTTGCCGACGAAGAAGGTTACGAAACATTTGTTGTTCCGGACGATGTAGGCGGCCGTTTCTCGGTTCTCACAGCAGTAGGTCTTCTTCCTATCGCAGTTTCGGGTGCTGATATTGACGCTCTTATGCAGGGTGCCGCAACAGCTCAGAAAGAATTTGACAACGATGATTTAAAGACAAACGATTGTTACAAATATGCTGCAATCAGAAATATGCTTTACCGCAAGGGCAAAACTATGGAAGTTATGGTTTCTTATGAGCCGGCTTACACAATGATGTCAGAGTGGTTCAAGCAGCTCTTTGCAGAGAGTGAAGGCAAGGATAACAAGGGTATTTTCCCCGCAAGCGTTATCTTCTCAACAGACCTTCATTCACTCGGTCAGTACATTCAGGACGGCAGACGCACAATGTTTGAAACTGTTGTTCTCTTTGATAAATGTAAAAAAGAAGTTACTCTCGGTACAGACCCGACAAATGTTGACGGTCTTAACTTCCTTTCGGGCAAGACAATGGGATTCGTAAATCAGAAGGCTTTCGAGGGTACAGTTCTCGCTCATAATGACGGCGGTGTACCGAACATTGTTCTTAATGTTCCCGAAATGAACGAATCAGAGCTTGGCTATCTCATCTACTTCTTTGAGAAGGCTTGTGCTATTTCAGGTTATATGCTCGGTGTTAATCCGTTTAACCAGCCGGGTGTTGAAAGCTACAAGAAGAATATGTTCGCTCTTCTCGGCAAGCCGGGCTATGAGGATCAGAAGGCTGCTCTTGAGGCAAGACTCGGATAATTTCTTAATAAAGTATAACAACGGAGGAACTAATTATGGTTACTTTACTTATCGGTAAAAAAGGAACAGGCAAAACTAAAAAGCTCATCTCTCTTGCTAACGAGGCTGTTGCCGCTTCAACAGGCAATGTTGTTGTAATTGAAAAAGGCTCAAAGCTCACATATGATGTTACACATAAGGCAAGACTTATTGATACAGAGCAGTATCTCATCAGCGGTTATGACATGCTTTTCGGTTTTATCAGCGGTATCTGCGCAGGCAACTATGATGTTACTGACATTCTCGTTGACTCAACATTCAAGATTTGCCCGGAGGCTCTTGCAGGCCTTGAAACCTTCACAAAGAAGCTTCAGGATCTTGCCGAAACTGCATCAACTAACATTGTTCTCCTTATTTCTGCTGACGAAAGCGAAATTCCGGAGTCAATCAATGCTGTTTGCAGAAAAGTATAATTGATACTAATTGATACTTAAAAACAAACTTATCCCTCTCGTTTTTCGGGAGGGATTTTTGTATATACAACTGTATAAATTTAGCACCTCAGTCAATAATAGAAACGGAGGTGCTTTTTTATGAGCGATTATTATAACAACAGAAAGAAAAAACGCAGTCGCCGTGAAAAAATCGGATTTTACACGGCTTGCTCAATTTGTCTGATTGCCGTTTGCATGGCGGTGTACTCAACCTACAATACATTATCAGTGCCAAGTGCAAAAACTCCTGCCGCAACTCAAAGCAATGAGGTTAAGGTTAATGAAAATGTCACGGGTGTAACCCAAACCTTGCCCGAGGTTAAGCTTGATGTCGAAGTTCCTACCATTGCGGCAACCGAAGAACCATCAACAAATCCGACAGAAAGTTCAAAAAACGCTCTTGAAACAATGCTTTCAACAGATTTGAGCCTGAACTATCCGCTTAATTCAAACAATGTTGTTCGTGAGTACAGCGAAAAAAGTGTTTATTTCAAAACTTTGAATGTATGGAAACCGCACACGGGAGTTGATTTCGGCGGCAAACTCGGCGATGATGTAACCGCAATGACGGGCGGAGTAGTTACTAATGTTTGTGAGGATAAAATGCTCGGCAAAATCGTTGAAATTTCAACCGACAATGTCATATGCAGATATTGCGGACTTGGCTCGGTCGATGTAAACAAGGGCGATTCAATTGATGTCGGGAAGAAGGTCGGTACAATCGGCGCAGTCCCCTTTGAGGCAGGGGACGAAAACCATATACACATTGAAGTGAAGATTGATGGCAAGTACGCCGATCCGCTTTCTTTTATAAATAACAATGAATAATTGCGATTTTGGTGCATACAATATTAATGCAAGCCCTCGTTTCGTTTTAAGGGGCAACAAAAAGGCGGATACTTTTGATTGAGTATCCGCCCCTTTTTTTGATTTTATGTCAATGATAAAAAATCACGGTAAATAAATTAAAATTCTGTCCGAAAAGCGATTATCTTTCGCTCTCGTGCCATTCTTCGTTACCAAAGATAAAATCATCAAGATCCATAATGACAAATTTCATATAGTACACCTCCTTAATAAAACAATATAGTATATTCAGGAAATGCTCGAATATGAGTGTTATTTTTTATTTGAGTCACAAATATTGATGTAACTTATAATAATGTCAACGGCCTGATCAACTGTAATATTAGTGCTGTTAAGGCACAAATCATAGTTGTCTGCAAGACCCCATTTTTTCCCTGAATAAAAACTATAGTAATTTGCTCTGTTCTTGTCTGCCTTTAAAACTGCCTGTTTGGCTCTGGCAGGGTCAATGTCCTGTCTGTCAACAGCTCTTTTAATTCTCTTATCAAGATCAGCATAAATATATACCTTCACAAGCTTCGGATTATCTTTAAGAACATAGTCGGCGCATCTACCGACAACAACGAAATTTTCCTTTTCTGCAAGCTGCTTGATAATCTTGTGCTGTAAAATATAAAGACGGTCATTAACCGGCAGGTCGCCCACTGAAGAAAAGTTGTTACCGTAATTGTACAGTCCCACAGACAATGAATACAAAAGACTGTTGGTAGCTCTTTCGTCAGCATGCTTGAATACCTCGGGAGATACACCGCTCTCTTTAGCGGCAATAGAAATGAGCTCCTTATCATAAAACGATATACCAAGCCTCTCGGCAAGAGCTTTACCGATATCGTGTCCGCCGGAACCATACTGTCTTGTAATGGCGATAATTTTATCAAAACTCATAACTAAACCTCCCGGTATTTGCAATTTGTAAAGTTGTACAGCAGCAACATTAAGTAGCTAAATGTCAAAACTATATCGCTTTACATATACTATAATAACACATTTTTGCGAAAAGTCCAGTCTGTAAAAACAAATTTTACAAAATTTGTACAAAATGAACAAATAAGTCTTATCCCAATTATATAAATGCACAATATAATTGGGAGTGAAATTACATTTAAAGGATAAGAACAAATTTCTTTTTACATATATATAAGTATATGAAGAGGGATTCAGCGTGTAAAAAGCAGAATAATAGTGAAAAGGCATTAAAAATAAGATAGAATAAAGAATAATATAGAAAATTTGCCGATAATGTAAAAAAGATAAAAAAATTGTCAAAAAGGGGTTTACAAAAGAGGGAAGTGCTGATATAATATCAACTGTTGCGCTGAGAGGCGAGGCAGACAAGAGAAAACACAGACGGTGAAAGAGTGTTAGAACGCACGGAAGTGGAGAGTCAACATTCAGAAAGTAATCGAAAGTGTTGCTCGGTTTTGATTTTAAAAGCTGAAAAAACTTTTTAAAAAACTTTTAAAAAGTGCTTGACAAAATCAAAACAACGTAGTATAATTGTTCTTGCACTGCTAAGGTGAGCGACTTCAAATGAAGAAAGCAAACAAGCCTTGAAAGTGCGTAGGACCTTGAAAATTGAACAACGAGATAATAGTAAAGAAACCCGTAATGACTTT
>OOBN01001333.1_pt1 | contig 18208 bp, 15 predicted proteins | sample 1671091 | NCBI WGS metagenome assembly OOBN01 (sample SAMN06348121, study PRJEB24527) | human gut metagenome | biome: human gut; feature: ankylosing spondylitis patient; material: feces | host: Homo sapiens | place: China | collected 2015-10 | reverse complement strand
CGGGCTGCCGCCCCCTCGAGCTCCCCCGCCATAACTCGGGCGGATTCCTCTTAATAGAGGTTTTTCGGCAAACTGAAAGTGCGGGCCATAGGCCCGCACTTTTTTCCGTTATTCTCTGTGATCCTCCAGCACCGCGCCGGCCTTGAAGGCCTCCACTAGGTTCCGCAGGTCGTCGGACTGGGCCTGGAGCTTCCGGCCGATGTCCGTCTGGGCGATTTTCAGGCGGCTCTCCATCCGCTCGAACACCTGGGAGCTGTTGGCGATGTCCTTGTTCTCCTCAATGGCCTCCTTTCGGCCGCAGAAGGGCTGGTGGGAGACGATGCGCATGACCCAGGAGTTGTAGATGAGGGTGTACCCGGCGATGCCGGTGGTGGGCTGATAGGCCCGGCAGAAGCCGCCGTCGATGACCAGCAGCTTGCCGCCCCCCTTGATGGGGCTCTCCCCCTTCTTGGATTTCACCGGGATGTGGCCGTTGATGATGTGGCAGTGGGGGCCCTCTAGGCCGAACTCTTTGAGGAGCAGGTCGCACACGGCGGGGTCCTGGTAGTGGGTGTAGTAGGCGTTTTTAGGCTCGGTCCAGGCGGACTCGTCCTTGATGAGCCGCCGCTCGAAGGTGGTCATCCGGTCCCGGCCGAAGATGGGGCTGTTCCGCCCCGCCCACAAAAACCACAGCAGGTCCATCCCCAGCCTGCGCTCATCGGAGCCGGGCTTTAAGTAGTAGGCCTGCCGGGCGGCGGTGTCCACATAGTCGAAGAACTCCTTGCCCTTCCGCTCCTTGCCCCCCAGGGTGAAGGTGAGCAGCTGCCCGTCCTCGGTCATGGGGATGCAGCCGTGGAAGAGCAGATTCCCGTTGAACACCTTGTAGAGGCTCCCCTTGGAGTACAGGAAGCGCACGTGCTTCTGGAGCTTCTCGCTGCGCTGGAAGGAGGCGGTGAGCTGGTCGATGACGCTGTTCTCCTCCGGAGTGAGGGTGTAGGGGTCCTTGGGGTCCACGGTGGGGAAGTCGGTGTCCTCCAGGGGATAGGTGACCCCGTCGATGGTGATGCACTTATTTTCGTAGTCGATCTTGTCCAGCAGCAGCCGGTCGGCCATGCCGTACTCCGGGTGGCGCAGCAGCTTCTGCCCCTCCAGCTTGAAGAGGATGATGGTGATGGCCTTGTGCATCCGGGCGGAGAGCAGCTTATCCTTCTCACTGTACTGGTCGGCGTCGGGGCCGGTGAGCTTCACGGCGAAGCGGTGAACGTCGCAGTCCCGGTAGACCTCGTTGGCAAAGACGGACAGGGGGCGCAGGGAGATGCCGTAGCCCGTCTCGATGACCTCCAGGTTGTTGTAGTGGATGGAGTTGGCCAGCACGGTGGCCACCAGGGTGCGGGAGCCGGAGGCCGCCCCCATCCACAGGATGTCGTGGTTGCCCCACTGGATGTCCACGCTGTGGTAGTCCAGCAGGGAGTCCATGATGATGTCCGCCCGGGGGCCCCGGTCGAAGATATCCCCCACAATGTGCATGTGGTCCACCGCCATGCGCTTGATGACGGCGGATACCGCCTCGATAAACCGGTCGGCCTGGCCTAGGTCGATGATGGTGGAGATGATGTTCTCGTAGTAGTCCCGCTTGTCCGTCTCGTCGTAGTGGGTGTGCAGCAGCTCGTCGATGATGTAGGCGTAGTCCTTGGGAAGGGCCTTGCGCACCTTGGACCGGGTGTACTTGGAGGACACCCACCGGCAGATCTCAATGAGGCGGTGGAGGGTGATGCGGTACCACTCGTCCATATCCTCATATGTTTCGTGGAGCTGCTCCAGCTTGTCCTCCGGGTAGTAGATGAGGGTGCACAGCTCGTCCCGGTCCGCCTTGGAGATGGTGGCGGCGTACAGGTCGTCCACCTTCTCCTTGATGACGCCGGAGCAGGAGTTCAGAATGTGGAGAAAGGCCTCGTACTCCCCGTGGAGGTCGGAGATGAAGTGCTCCGTGCCCTTGGGCAGGTTCAGAATGGCCTGGAGGTTGATAATCTCGCTGCTGGCCGCCTGTACCGTGGGGTACTGCTGGGCCAGGAGCTTCAAATAGCGCAGTTCTTCCTGAGAAAACGTCTTTTTCCGCTTCATTCCATTGCCTCCTTTTGATATGCCGGGTCGGGTATCCCCATTATGGCACGTTTATGCTGTGCTTGCAAGAAGTTTTCCAACATTTAACCTGTGCTACCAATCTCTTTTCTCCGAAGTTTCTACCGCTTCAATCTTTCTTCAGCCCTGGAAGCAGAAAGTTATCCACACAGTACCTTGTGTATGGGGATAAAAAAGCCCAAGCCGCCCGGAAGGGCGGCTTGGGACATTAAGCTTATCTGTTTTTGAAAGAGGTGACCTTCTCCTTGTTCACAAAGGCGGTCATGGCGTCCTTCTGGTCCTCGGTGGCGAAGCACACCGCGAAAGCCTCCGCCTCGTAGGCGGCGCCGGTGTACATGTCGGTCTGCTGGCCCCGGCGGATGGCGGCCTTGGACTGGCGCACGGCTACCTGGGCGTTGGCGGCGATGGCCTGGGCCAGCTCCATGGCCTTGTCCATCAGCTCCTCGGGGGGATAGACGTGGCTGACCAGGCCGATCTCCTTGGCCTGCTGGGCGTTGATGTTCTTGGCGGTGAGGATGAGCTCCATGGCGTTGGACACCCCCACGATGCGGGCCAGGCGCTGGGTGCCGCCGAAGCCGGGGGTGATGCCCAGACCCACCTCGGGCTGGCCGAACTTGGCCTTCTCGCTGGCCAGACGGATGTCACAGGCCATGGACAGCTCGCAGCCGCCGCCCAGGGCGAAGCCGTTCACCGCGGCGATGACGGGCTTGGGGAAGTTCTCCAGCTTCAGGAACACGCTGTTGCCGTACATGCCGAACTGCTTGGCCTGCACGGGAGTGAAGTCCTTCATCTGGCCGATGTCGGCCCCGGCCACAAAGGAGCGGCCCGCGCCGGTGAGGATGAGCACCAGCACCTCGTCGTTGGCCTCCGCTGCGTCCAGGACGGCGTCCAGATCCTTCAGCACCTGGTCGTTCAGGGCGTTCAGGGCCTCGGGACGGTTCATGGTGATGACCCCGATGGGGCCGCGCTGTTCAAAGTCTACAAAAGCCATGGGAAAGTTCCTCCTTTTGAGTTCTGTCATTATGTAAATGGGTGGAGAGGTCCACATTCTGGTGCCATTATACAATAAACCCCCGGCCAGGGCAAGGGAAACAAGGACTTTTTCCCAACTCCCTTGTGTCGGGGGCGGAGCAGGTGCTACAATGGGATCAATCTGATGTGACTGGAGGAAGAGAACATGGAAGCTGTCACCATCCGTCCCGCCGTCCCGGAGGACGCCCCCGCCCTGCTGGCCATCTACGCCCCCTATGTGCGGGAGACCGCCGTCACCTTTGAATATGAAATCCCCACCCCGGAGGAGTTCGCCGGGCGCATCCGCCGAATTCTGGAGCGGTACCCCTATCTGGCCGCCCAGTCCGGGGGCGAGGTGCTGGGGTACGCCTGCGCCGGAGCCTTCAAGGAGCGGGCCGCCTACGACTGGTCGGTGGAGACCACCATCTACCTGCGGCAGGACCAGCGGGGCCGGGGGCTGGGCCGGGCTCTGTATCAGGCGTTGGAGCGCTGTCTGGCCGCCCAGCACATCCAGAATCTCAACGCCTGCATCGCCGACCCCGCCCAGGCGGGGGACCCCTACCTCACCGGGGCCAGCGCCGCCTTCCACGCCAGACTGGGCTATCAGCTGGTGGGGAGGTTCCATAAGTGCGGCTATAAATTCGGCCGGTGGTACGACATGGTCTGGATGGAGAAAATTCTGGGCGCCCACCCGGAGCGCCCCCCGGAGGTCATCCCCTTTTCCAAGTTGTTGGAGCGGGGAGCGGTCCCGGAGCTTCTCCGGTGATCCGGGGAGCCGCTTCGGCCCACAGGCATTGGGACCAGGGGCGTCCTATGGGTGCTCCTGGTCCTGATACTCTGCGATGGCCCGGAGAAATTCTTCCCCGTACCGGGCGGCCTTGACTTCTCCAACCCCCGTCACGTCCAGAAATTCATCCATCGTACGAGGGGCCTTCTCCGCCATGTCCGCCAGAGTGGCGTTGGAGAACACCACATAGGCCGGGACGTTTTCCTCCTGCGCCAGCCGGGTCCGGACGTCCCGGAGGGCGGAGAACAGGTCCTCCGCCTCGGGGGCGGGGGAGTGGACGGCTGTTTTTTTGCGGCCCGCCCGCCGCGCCTCCCCGGCCCGGTCCTTCCGCACCGGCATGGAGAGGTTTTCCCCCTGAAACAGGATCTTGGCGGCGGCTGGGGTGGGTTCCAGCGTGGCGTGGAGCGGGTTGGTGCGAAGATAGCCCTCCGACTCCAGAAATTCCATGAGCGTCCGGACCTGTTCCGCCGGGAGCCGGCTCATAAGACCGTAGGTGGAGAGCTGGTCCAGGCCCAGATCTGTCACCCGCTGGTTCCGGCTGCCACGCAGGACCTGGACGAGGAGCGTTTTTCCCACGTAGTAGCCCAGCCGGCCCTTCACCCGGTGCACACAGGAGAGGATCATCTGGGCGGGGACGGTGATGTCCTGGAGCTGGTACTCCCCGCGGCAGTTGCCGCAGTTTCCGCAGGCCGGGCCGTGCGCCTGCCCGAAGTAGTCCAGAAGGCGGCCCCGGAGGCAGCCGGAGGTCCGGCAGTAGCCGATCATGGCCTGGAGCCGGGCCTGGTCCTGGCGGCGGACCTGTTCCTGCTCCTCCTCATCCAGCTCCTCATTGCCGCTGTTCTCCAGCAGAAATTTGGCGGTGGTGATGTCGCCGGCGGAGTAGAGGAGGATGCAGTCCGCCGGTTCCCCGTCCCGTCCAGCCCGTCCCGCCTCCTGGTAATAGGCCTCCAGGCTCTTGGGCATGTTGTAGTGGATGACATAGCTCACATTGGATTTGTCAATGCCCATGCCGAAGGCGTTGGTAGCCACCATGACCGGCCTGCGGTCAAATTGAAAGTCGTCCTGATTTGCCTGGCGCTCCTCCTCGTCCAGCCCGGCGTGGTACCGGGTGGCGGGGATGCCCCGCTGGCACAGGGCGGCGCAGACCTTCTCCACGCCGGAGCGGGTGGCACAGTAGATAATGCCGCTCTTCCCGCGCCGCTCCTGAACCAGTTCCAGCAGGGCGGGCAGCTTTCGCTGGGGGCTCCGCACGTCCAGGAACAGGTTGGGGCGGTCGAAACCGGTGACCTCGCACAGGGGATTCTCCAGCTCCAGGCGCTGCGCAATGTCGTCCCGCACCTGTGCTGTGGCGGTGGCGGTGAAGGCGGCCACCACCGGGCGGCGGGGGAGAGTGTGCAGGAACTCGGAGATCTTCAGATAGCTGGGGCGGAAGTCCTGTCCCCACTGGGAAATGCAGTGGGCCTCGTCCACCGCCACCAGAGAGACGGGCATTTCCTGGGTCAGAGCGGCGAACCCCTCGCCGTTCAGGCGCTCCGGCGCGATATACAGCAGCTTGTAGGCCCCCTGATAAGCCCGGCGGTACACCAGCCGGATCTGGTCCGGGGACAGCGTACTGTTGAGGTAGGCGGCGTCCACCCCAGCCTTCCGCAGGGCGGTCACCTGGTCCTTCATCAGAGAGATGAGGGGGGAGACCACCAGAGTGATCCCGGGCAGCATCAGAGCGGGGACCTGGTAACACAGGGATTTTCCGCCCCCGGTGGGCATGATCCCCAGAACGTCCCGCCCGGAGAGGATCGCCCCGATCAGCCGCTCCTGCCCCGGACGGAAGCGGTCATAGCCGAAATAATGCTTTAAAATCTCATATTGGTCCATGGTCAACTCCTCCGCCTCAGGCCGGACAACCTTAAACTATTTGGTACAGTATAGCATATTTTTTCAAAATGGAACATAGGGACGAGCTGGAGGAGAATACAGTGGGGCAGGAGGTGTCTGCCCATGCTTTCCCCAGTCATTTACCTGATGCTCCACAGCCTTTTTTTCACCCTCCGCCTGTCCGGAGGAGGGGGCTCCTTCCCGCGCCCTCTGAAGGCGGCGGAGGAGCGGGAATACCTGGAGCGCTGCGCCCAGGGGGACCTGGAGGCCCGCAACATCCTGGTGGAACATAATTTGAGGCTGGTGGCCCATATCGTGAAAAAATACTACGCCCAGACAGGGGACCAGGACGACCTGATCTCCATCGGCACCATCGGACTCATCAAGGGGATCTCCACCTTTAAGGCGGATAAAAACGTCCGGCTGGCAACTTATGCCAGCCGGTGTATTGAAAATGCTATACTATCGCAGCGGACTTTTTACCTCTCCATGTGGCTGATCGCACCGACTTAAGGGATAAATGGCGTGTGTTTTGCCAACCTACGGAACGCATGATAGTCATGACACGTTATGCTCTCGATGTGGTCAGTTACGCGCCCTTGTATATTCATAGTTTCCGGCTTGTCCAGCCCCACACGCTGGTGGAGGCGGAGAAGTTCAATCTTATCTACACAGATCCAACTCAAATCGACAAGATTGCGGACAAGCTGCGGTGGTACCGATACCAGCATGGTCTGCTGCAAAGAGATGTGGCAGACTACGCCGGTCTGGATCGCAGTACATATTCCGGCTATGAGAATACCCTGCGGGACTACTACCCCATTGAGAAGATGGAGAAGATTGCGGAGCTGTTCGCCGTGCCGGTCACGGATTTGCTGGACGAGTTTAATTTGTTCCTCTACAATGGTCAGGGACGACAGATTAAAGAAATGCGCCGGCGGCGTCAGATGACCCAGGTGGAATATGCCAGGCGACTGGGTGTCCCTTTTGGTACGCTGCAAGGGTGGGAGCAGGATCGGGTACAGATCTGCAAGCAGACATGGCGCAGACTGAAAATCAGAGGATAACACAAAGGGATGGGGTTATGCCCCATCCCTTTGCTGATGTATTCGTTTGATGGCCTCAATCAACTCCGCTTTCTGCTCCACGGGGCAGGGCATGGCTTTGATTTGTTCCATGACAGTCTGCGCATGGACGGCGGCAACTTTCTTGGAAAGTTCTTCCTGCTTTTCCGGAGTTGTCGGATAATGCATGATAACGCCCAACGCACATACCCTCCTCCTTGGTAAGGCAGTATATGCGTCAATGCTTGTCCTTCATGTTCTTTGTGGACAGTGAAGCCAGGTAAACATTGGTCACATCCGCCCGCTCATGGCCCAGCAGCCGGGACACCGTGAAGTGGGCGTCCAGAGCTCCCATGCCTTTGTCCATCAGTTCCTTATATTTCTCCGCCGCAAAGGTGTGGCGAAGCCCGTGAAAGGTCAGGGGAGGGTCGGATTTTACTTGAATGCTGTTTCGATGCGCCGCGATGAACAGCTGCAGGCGGTGGATGGCCTGGTCGGTGGGCATATCATCCGGCACCAGCAACTTGTGGCCCCGCTGGGTGCGTGCCAGTTGACGCCGCAAGGCAATGGAAATCTGCTCGTTGATGGGGACGGTGCGGATCTTGCCGCCCTTGCCCTTGACGGTGACGGCGTTCTCCCGAAGGGCCTGTTCTGCTGCGGCAGTGTCCATGCGGAAACACTCGTGGATGCGGAGCCCAGCGTAACGGGCCAGGTAGAGAGCCAAAATGTAATCCCAACGCTCTGCAGCCAGGGCCCTGCCCAGCATATGGTTGAACTCCTCTGTACTCCAGGTGCGGTCAACACCGCCGAAGCGCCGGCGCTCCAGTTCGACTCCCAGTGTGCTGTTGGTGGGCAGCACATATTTGGGGTTGCTCACTTTGTCATGGAAGAAGCGGATGGCTGCCAAATCTGTTTTTATGGTGGAAGCCGACTTCCCATGCTCCTGCAAATACAGCACATAGCCAACAAGGTGCTTGCCACTGATGTTGCTCAGTTTCTGAAGGTGGTACTCGTCAGCCAGGTAGCCGCAGAACCGCTTGCACGCTTCGTAGTAGCGATCCTTGGTGCGGAAACTGCCTTGACGATTATGGCGGGCCAGTTTGTTCAGTTGACTCACCAGGGCCAGATAGAGGCCCTTGTTTTGAATGGATCGTGTCATATCGTAAAATACTCCTTTTCTTTCATAGGTAGTTCAGATGGGCGCAGTTCGCCCATTGGCAGAGCCGTTTGTTTCCGCCGGATCTCCAGGAAAATCTTCCTGGAGCCTGGGGGCAATCGCTTCGGAACCCATTGCAGCAGAGGCGTTTCCAGGAAGCGAGCCATGAACGGCGAATCTCTGTCTCTTTTTCAATTGGAACCAGGTCAGTACGAGCGCAGTATGGGGATAGACCCTGCCATCGGCGAGCATTGCTCCGATGACGACTGCCGACACAACCGCTGAAACTCGGCTGCAAGCTGCGGTAAAGAACCACAGCCTGCGTGTGTCTGTTGATCCCTTCGGCTGGGATCAGGGGAATTGCGTCCTCTTTGCTGCCGAACCGGCACTGTGCCGGAACAAAGAGGGGTGAGCCTGCTGCCACAGGCTCCGAGGTGCAGCACCCCAAGTCACTCCGCACACCTCAACGCGGAGAAGGGGGACGGCCATGTTTTAGAATAAGTTCTTCTGGCACCATACCGCAGACTGGCAGGGTCTGGTGTAACTCCCATCGGGAGTGCGGGGCTATGAACGCACAAAAAGAGGGTGCGAAAAGTTCCTTCTGTGCCTGATCTACACAGGCAGCAAACTTTTCGCACCCTCAAACAAGTGCTCGTATTCTTTCTCATGGCCATCCGAAGAAGAAGTCAACATCTTCGGCGCAACACCACATCATCAAAGGAAAAGACAGCCGATGAACATGGTTCCCTTGTTGTCCACTGAAACGGAGACAACAGCCGCAGGGCATTGCCCTGGCGGAAAACGGCTGAAACGTACAAACATAACAGCGTGCGCAATGCGAGATGCCCCACTCGCTCACAGGTGAATCCTGCCCCGGAGTTCCACCGAGTACGCGCAAAGAATCAATAGTAATTCTTATATACCACAAGATATTGTGCTTGTCAATATGATTAAACCATATATATAATGTTAACTGAAAAATTTTCTCGACTTCGTTCGACAGAAAATCAAAAGCCGCCTCCACAGCATATGAGTGGAAGCGGCTTTATGCCGGATCATCCGGGACATATTTGGCAATGTCTCCGATCTCGCAGGACAGCACGGCACACAGCTTGTTCAAAGTCTTTGTCTCCATATTATCGTTGGCCCGGAGACGGCGGATGGTTTTGCTGTCAATGCCGCATTTTTCTCTCAACTGATAGGTGGAGACGCCTTTTTCCTTCATCAACACCCATAAATTATCAAATACGATCATCTACATCCCCCCATCGTTGACACCATACAGTATGGGGGTTATAATCCGCATTATTAAGGGGATATAATCCCCATATGCAATGCGGGAGATGATTTTTTGAAGAAAGTAAGAAAAACCTGTGCGTTCACCGGTCACCGCCCGAAAAAACTTCCCTGGGGCTACAATGAGACAGATGTACGGTGCGTCGCACTGAAAGTTGCGCTGGAGCGGCAGATTCGTTCACTGGTTCAAGAGGGGGTGACGGATTTCCTCTCCGGAATGGCCGAAGGAATTGACTTGCTGGCGGCAGAGATTGTCTTAAATCTGCGGGCCGAATACCCCTGTATCAAACTGCACTGCATTCTTCCCTATAAGGGGCAGGAAACGGAGTGGTCCGCTGCGTCCCAGGCCCGTTATCACGCCATTCTGGCGCAGGCGGATTCCATTATTTATGTCAGCCGGATCTTCCGAAAAAATTGCATGCTGGAGCGCAATCACTTTCTGGCCGCTCACTCTGATGTTCTGCTGGCCGTCTATAACGGCGAGTATCGGGGCGGCACAGCGGCGACCATACGCTACGCACAGAAATTGGGACACAGCGTAATTATCCTTGACCCAACAAAATAAATTGAGCACACTCGAAATCAAAAATCTGACTGAATGGAGTTGTAATATTTAACTGAATAGAGTATAATGATTTCACTGAATTATTGAGGTGACTGCCATGGACAAACAAATCTATAAGCCCCGCATTATTGACCAGCAGGTGGAAGAATACCTGTCCGCCTTCGGTGCCGTGTGCGTGGAAGGGCCAAAATGGTGCGGCAAGACATGGACTTCCGCCTATCACAGCAAGAGTGAGATCTACATCGGCGACCCCGCCGGAAACTTTCAGAACCGTCAGTTGGCGGAGTTGTCTCCTGCTCTGGTGCTGGAGGGAGAGACGCCCCGGCTGATCGACGAGTGGCAGGAAGTACCACCTCTTTGGGACGCGGTGCGCTATAAAGTGGATCAGACGGCACAAAAGGGGCAGTTCATCCTCACCGGCTCCGCCACCCCGAACCACAAAGGTATTCTCCACAGCGGCGCGGGACGGATCGCCCGACTGCGGATGCGCCCCATGTCCCTGTGGGAATCCGGGGACTCCAGAGGCAAGGTATCCCTGGAGCAGCTGTGCCAGGGGAAACTGACCCCCGCCATGACCGGTGAGGTGGATTTGAAAAAGTTGATCGAACTGATTATTCGGGGTGGTTGGCCGGGAAGTCTGGGCCTGACTTTGGAGCAGGCGGCACTGCTTCCGGCCCAATACCTGGATGCTGTCATCGACGATGATGTGTACCGCATGGACGGTGTGAAGCGGGATACCCAGAAAATGCGCCTGTTGCTGCGCTCGCTGGCCCGGAATGAGAGTACCACTGCCACCAATAAAACGCTGATGAAGGACATCAAGGCGGTGGATGACGAGGATATTGACGGCAACACGGTGGCAGCCTACCTGGACATCTTCAAGCGGCTGTTTATTACGGACAATCAGCCGCCCTTTTCGTCCAGCATTCGTTCCTCTGTACGGGTGAAGCAGGCAGAGAAACGGCACTTTGCTGATCCATCCTTGGCCTGCGCCCTGCTGAAGGCCACACCTGCCAGCCTGCTGGGGGATCTGGAGACACTGGGCTTTCTCTTTGAAGCTTTGTGTGAACGGGATCTGCGGATCTACGCCGAGGCCTTCGGGGCGCAGCTCTACCACTACCAGGACTATAAGAACCAAGAGATCGATGCAGTGGTTGAGTTGCCGGATGGCCAGTGGTGTGCTTTCGAGATTAAACTGGGAGCCAATCAGATTGACGCCGCGGCGTTAAACCTGCTGGAGATTAAAAAGCAAATCGAAGCCGATCCCAAAGGCAAGCCACCCGCAGTCTTGTGCGTCCTGTGCGGCATGGCCAACGCGGCCTATCAGCGGCCGGACGGGGTGTTTGTGGTGCCTGTGACGGCGCTCAAGAATTGAGGATTACGGCTTTGCTAAAAAGGAATGCAGAAAAGGATCTGTAAGAGAATAACTGTGCAAGGGAGGAACTGCAATGGCCTATAAATCGGTGAATGTCGAAATTACGCAGGAACATTTTGACCGCAGTATCAAAGGATCTCCGAAAGAAGCAGTTAAGGAATTAATCTGGAATGCCTGCGATGCAGATGCCAAAAATATTGAAGTGTCCTTTGATTATGATGGTATTGCTGGTGCGGAAAGTGTATCTGACATCTATGTAAAAGATGATGGCCACGGTATTGCGATTGACCATATTGAAGAATATTTTGGAAAATATGGGCGTTCTCAGAAAACATATTCTGATAAAAGCCCTGGTGGTCGGATTTACCATGGAAAACTCGGGCAAGGCCGTTATAAGAGTTTGGCAGCAGGAAATTTTTTAGATTGGGACTCCGTATTTCAAGATGAAAGCGGAACGCTTCTCCACTGTGAAATTCATATTAATTCTGCTTCCCGGATGAATATTAGTTACAGTGAAACTGCAGACAAAGCGGAGGCTGAACATACGGGAACGATTGTTCATATTCATGGGATTCCAGACGAAAAGATTGGTTTCATTACAAAAATGGCTGAACCGATGGAAACGATCCCTGATTTACTGGCGACCTTTGCACCATATCTACTTGCGTACACGAATATCACTATCAAGTATAACGGCGTAACCGTCGATCCCGCACAGCAGATTAAGAGTCAAGAAGATCAAGAACTTGTGTACGAAGAAGATGGCAAAGAGCCTATAAAGGCAAGACTCAGTGCGATCACCTGGAAGGAAGCGCAGTTCAATAAACTGTATATTTGTGGTAGTTCGGGCGTCGTATATGCAGAAATGGATTATACTCCATTGAAACGGACTTCAACATCGCTTTATCTCATGGGAGACCTCTTTGAGCAAATGCACCGTGATAACACCCTTGCCATGGGAAATACAAACCCGGCGTATGCGTATTTTGAGGAGGAAGCGAAAAAATTTGCAAGAGCACTTGTGGGAGAACAGGAGGAGGAAGATGCCGCAGTCGAAATTGCGCGCATCAAAGAAGAAGGCATCTATCCTTATGATGGGGAACCAGAAGATGACATGAAGAAAGCCGAACGCGATGTGTTTGACGTTTTCGCTGTTCAGGTAAATCGCGCTGTCCCTCAACTCAAGTCATCCTCACGACAGACGAAGAAACTGACCTATCGCCTTATGCGTGAGGCCATTAACACAAATCCTGCCAGCATCAAAACCATTTTGACCGAAGTGTTCAATCTGACACAGCAACAGCAGGATGATTTAGCGGAGCTCCTTACCCATACCAGCCTGCCGGACATCATTGACACAGCTAAAACGGTAAGCGATCGACTGGTGTTTCTGCAGGTGTTGGAGGAAATGGTGTACAACGATTCTGTGGGGAAAGCGATTAAAGAACGGACGCAGTTTCATAAGGTCTTGCTGAAGGAACTTTGGATCTTTGGAGAGAAATATACATTGGGAACATCTGACCAATCCCTCAGGAATCTATTAAAAGCGCATCTGAACTGTCTGGGGCGAGATGAACTGACGCCGGAGATTCCACCTGAAGCAGTAGAGGATTTGACGCGTATCCCGGATCTCTGCCTGTTTCAGCAGATTTGCCCCAGTTATGAAAACTTTGAGCATTTGGTTATAGAACTTAAGCGGCCCACATTGACTTTGACATTGAAAGAAATGGATCAGATTCGTGATTATGCGCTGACAGTTGCGGAAAATCCAATGTTTGATAAAACTCGGACCAAGTGGCATTTTGTATTGCTTGGCCAGCGATTGGATCAGCATGTTCAAAGGGCACTAAGAAATCAAACCGTCGGCGAGGGTAACTTTTACAACGCCGATAATGTTTCCATATCCGTCTTTGAGTGGTCAAAGATTATTCAGGACAACAAACTCAAATATGAATATCTCCGTCGGAAGTTAAACCATCAATTGAGCAGTGACCCCAATTTCGCATCAGACTACCTGCGGACCAAGCACGCAGAATTGTTCCCAACAGAAGAATAGGAGGCCAAGTAAATGGCGCGTCCAAGAAATGATGTGTCATACAATGTGGCCGATGTGGACGGAATTATCGGAAAATATTGTTTGTCAAAGGTGAAGATATTTTCTAATCTATTTAGGACAAACAAGGATAACTTGAAAGACCATTTTTCAAGTAGCTTCATTTCGCCAACTCCAGAAACGCCTCCCGGTATCTTTCCAAAATCCGGGCGGCCGCCGCATCGATCTTCTCGTCATCGGTTAGTTCACGCTTGCCAACTTGAGGCGCCTGGGAAGAGGAAGAACCGTTTTCCGGCTGCTGGCCGCTATGCGGGATGGGATTGACTTGATCCGACATCATGCTTACCTCGCTTTCCACCTAAAATGATCTGCTCTTATTTTGGCAGATGATTGCTCAAAGTACAAGGAAATCCTATTACGACAAACAAAATCAAGGGATATGCCGCGAAACGCCCGGTTTCGCGGCATATCCTTTTTGTTTCTCCCACTCCAAGCAAACATCCACCTCAACTCTTTATTGAGGAAACCTTATCTATTTGACATACTTTTGACAGAAAAACGGAGCGCCTGCGACAAAGCAGGCGCTCCGTTTGAGGTTCTGGTAATTCACTTTTGTCTTGGCTTTGGCAGTCGGTAAGTTCTTTCTGCCTTATTTCGCTCCTCCAGAGGCTGGACAAAGGCAGAGGAGAACTCCTTTATGACGCGCAGGCTCCCATTAATCCCACCAGAAGTACCAAACAGTGGACTGCCGCAGCACATCGGCCAGAGCACCCACGGTGGCTTCCTCCGGGCCCTGGTCGATCACATCGGGGCAGAAGCCGTACTGCTCCACTGCTGCATCCATGGCCTTCTCCTGGGAAACAGGAGTCGGGAGCAGGAACTCCAGTTCATCGTGGGTCATAACTGCGGGCACCGCGCCATATTGCTCAAACCAGTATTTCGCCACTGCCATCAGCGACTGCGTGTCAGGACATTCATTCCAGTCGCCAAAGGGCAGATAGGCAAAGACCTCCCAAGGATTCTTCACTGGGATTTTAGCCAGAATGAGAGGATAAGTCATTTTGCTATCGGAATTCCAGTAGCTTGAAAAACGACGGTTATCATATCCGCCCACCATCTCGCCCAGGATATCCTCATCCCAGTCCATATCGTCATCCTCGGCTTCTTCTTTGCACTGCCCAATCATTTCCTGCAGAACCGTCTTTCCGTCCTTGAGAGGTGCGGCGAGCATTTTCTTCCGGTATTTGGCGACTTTGTCTGGGTCGAAAGTATAGTCGTCCTCGCCATCGCTGTCAGGGTCAGAATTCATAATCAGGCATTCCCACAGGATTTCGTCATCCGCCTTAATCAGAACCGGCACAAAGCCCTCTTTGACACTTTCTCGTTTGGCATAGTTATATGCCGACATGATGGGATCATCATCCGTCATTGCGGGGAAATAGGTACATTCACAGTTCAGATATTTCATCATGGCTTTCGCAAGGTCCGAAGGCTCCAGAGTGGCCTCATCGAAATCCTGTCCCTGCCAGTTGGCAAAGCGTTTATCAATCACTTTTGCCATAGCCTGATAATAGTCCTCATCAAAGGGAATGAACAGGTAAGCTTCCTCCTGGAACTGATCAGAATAATATTGCTCTGAGCCGAAATATTCCAAGGCATAGTTGTCAATGTCGCTGGGGAAGTAAGGGCTGTCTCCTTCCCCATAGTAGTATCCGGCAAAGGCCGCGCCCTCCTTGTTGAACAGCGCCCCAAAGAGCTGCCCATTCAGCTGATCCCGGATAAAGCTGCGCAGATCGGCGCGGCTCAGATCCGCCATCAGTGGCTGCACCTGCTCCCAGTACCGCTCCATAAATTCCACGCTCATCAGGTCATGCTCCATGCACCAGCGCAGATAAATCACCATGTGGTTGTAGGCATTGATCTCATCCACCGGCAGGCCCTTTTCCTGAATGGATTCCAGGTGCCAGGCGGCATCGTCCATATCGCCGGTGAACTCCTCCTCTGCAAGCGTTCCTCTGGTGATGGCATTCTGGCGGGTGGGATTGACCACAAAACTGATGCCTGCCATCTTTTCCAGCAGAGCGTCCGCATCATGCTCCAGTTTATACTTCAATTCGTTCCGATAGAGAGGAATTACCTGATAGAAGTTGACCTCCTCGCCGCTGGGCAAAGTGCAGACCTCGCCTCCGTTCCAAACAACATCCTGCGGTCCCACCAGAAGTGCGCCGCAGAGTGTCGTGTTCTCCGCAAACGGCGACTGCTTGTCCATTGTGTGACCAAAACCCAGCCAGGTATCGCCGGAAATGGGCAAGCGGGCCAACACTTTCAAGAGACCAATGGGCCAGTACCACCGCTCATCCTTCAGAGATTCCTCATCCAGTTTCCAGTCCTTCGGCAGAGCGATGGCCAGCTCCGCCCGCTCCAGCTTGTATTCCGCCAATTCCTCTGGCACATTCATCCGGTGGGCCCCCATGCCCATCGTCACCAGCGTGTAGTAGTCCCGTGCCTCAGAGGGCGGAACAACGCAGATGTCCACATGAATGTCGGGAGAAACCAGCTCATGGAACACATTCTCAAACTCACCAAAGGTGTTTTTGATGTGCTGCTCGATTGCGGACATCTCATCCTCTGTATAAACCTCCGGTCCCCTGCTATCCGTCGAGGACCAGATGGCATCCGCCTTTGTACCGTCTGGATTCAGGAAAATCTGAAAATACTGATCCTCTCCCGGCGGCTGATAGACAAGGCCGATACGGCGGGTCTGGTCCACAAGCACCGCCGCCAGGATACCCTCTGCTTCCCCTTCAGGAGTGTGGGTCAGCCATTCCCCGCTGTCCAGCCGTTCCTTAAGCTGCCGCAGCCAGTCCGTTCCCATCTTGGAGAGTCCGGCTTCGTTCATACGGAACGAAAGCTCCACAAGATGTTCCTTCACCAGGTATCGGAATTCACAGCAGGGGGCATTTTTCTCATAGCCATACCGCTCCGGGCAGAACAGCTCATAAAATTCGGCAAGGCCCGCTTCGTCCACCCGGATACAGGCCAGGGCGCGCTGTTTATCATCTACATCTTGGCCCTGCCCCTGTTGGAGCAGTTGGTCGGCATCGGGGTTGATCCAATGGTACTCCATCTGTTCCAGGGTGGCTCCGGCTTTAATCTCCTCCTGCAAGGTCAAGAACTCATAATCGCCCGGTTCCAGTTTTAATCCCCGCTCGACGGCAACCAGTGCGCCGGCTGGATCGCCAAAATGCGCCCGCAACTTGCCCACCTGCAGCCAGATCCAGGGGTAGTCCGGTTCCTCCTGAGCACCCTTTTCCGCGTAGCTGCGCGCTTCTTCCAGCCTGCCGCAGTACATCAGCGCCACGGAATAGCGGTAGTACCAGGTGGCGCAGCCTGCGGCGTTCTTCTCCGAATCCTTCATCCATTCTGCAGCCTGGTAATAATGGATATAGTCATCCAGATTGTTGCAGGCGAAGGAATACCAGAGGGCAATCTGCAAATCCTGATGGGCCTGCTTTTCGCTGAATCTTCCTTCTTCTACGCCATTTTTGATAAAATCCTCCAGCCAGTGGAGCATTTTCCCAAAATAGCCGGAAACGCCTTCGTCAAAGGATTCCAGCGTTTCAATATCTTCTTTCGAGAGCAGGGAGCCGGTTTCCTCGTGGATGTCAGGCTCTGGTTCCTCCTCATCCAGCAGCGGCACACCGCCCACATCCCGCCGGAAAGCGTGGAAGTGGGCATAGGGCAGGCCGCTTTCTTCCAAGAACGCCTGCGCCGCTGTCAGTACAGCGGGCAGATCCCAGGCAATGAAATCCAGATACCCGCAATACAGGCCAGTGGCCCCGCCCAGGAAGGTCACGGCTTCCGCTCCTGCATCCCGCAGGATGGCATCCCGCAGGTCATCCCGGAAGTCCAGAATGGCTTTGCTCCGCTCCTCGCCAGTAAAGCCTTCTAATGGGTAGCAGAGGAAACCCACCGCAATGCCGTCCTTGTGGTATTCGTCCACCGCATCACTGCGGGCAGTCAGGTAGTCGTTGATGATTACCGGGAGACGGCAGGTGCCGGTATAGACATCCAGCCGCCAATCGGCCTCCGGGTCCTCCACCGGTTCCAGTTCATAGGTAAGGTAGCTGTTTTCCAGGTAGTCACTGCCGTCCCGCCAGAGGGAGAGTCCCATGCTTTGCAGCAGTTCCGGTAGTTCGGAAAGGAGCATTGCCGGTTCGTCTTTCGGCTGAGCATAAACATCAAACCCGGCAACAAAAGCGATAGCGGAAACTTCTCCTATGGTTTGGTCCACCAGCATAGACAGTGCCCACCAGACCCGGTCCGTATCCTCTTTCAAAATCGGCGTCAGCTTTTCACAGCAAAGGACCAGGTTCACCTGCTGATCCTCTGTTTCCTCCGCCCACATCTGCACATCCTCGGCCCGAATTTCCATGTCTCCGGCCCGAAGCATAAAGTCCTTGGAAGGCTGGCGTCCCACCCAGATATTCCAATGCTCAAGTACCGATTCCGGGGCCTGCTTCTGAAAGTACACGAGCGGGAACAGGCGGGAGCGAAGACCCTCTGGACTGAGGAGCAATTCATACTTTTCGCCATTGAAGCCCAGCTCAAAGGAAGTATCACGCAGGGCCGTTTTGAGTGCATTCCCGCAGTTTTCAATCAGTTCGTCGCCGCGCTGGTGCGTTTCGTCAGTATCTATGATTTCACGCAGCGACCCCTCAATCTGAGAAAAGTCTGCCCATGCTTCCTGCGTCCTTTCACGGAAGTTCTTTTCAAACCGTGGCAGGGACAAACGGCGGCGGCAATCATCTATGTACTTCTGGGTATCTTTGTCTCCAGGGCGGGCTTTCAGGGCTTTTTCAAAGTAACGCAGGGCGGGGCCTTCCTCATCCAGACAGTAATAGGCCAAAG
>OOBN01001332.1_pt1 | contig 18221 bp, 16 predicted proteins | sample 1671091 | NCBI WGS metagenome assembly OOBN01 (sample SAMN06348121, study PRJEB24527) | human gut metagenome | biome: human gut; feature: ankylosing spondylitis patient; material: feces | host: Homo sapiens | place: China | collected 2015-10 | reverse complement strand
GATTATAATAGATATAATGTCCATGTATATTGGACAGATATGTTTTTTTAACATTATTTTAACGCTTGAAATTATAGTACTTTTATAGAAAGCAGGTATACGAGAAGATGAAACGATTAGGAATTGATATTGGCTCAACGACAGTCAAGGTCGCTGTCATCGACGAACAACATAATATACTTTTCTCTGATTATCAGAGACATTTTGCCAAGATTCAGGAAACTTTATCTTCCTTATTAAAAAAGGCAAAAGACCAGATTGGGGAAATGACATTTGCTCCAACCGTTACCGGTTCCGGAGGACTTTCCATTTCTTCTTACTTAGATATTCCATTCTGTCAGGAAGTTGTCTGTGTATCAAGTGCACTTCAGGATTATGCACCTCAGACAGATGTTGCCATTGAGCTTGGTGGTGAAGATGCTAAGATCATTTATTTCACAAATGGGATCGATCAACGTATGAATGGTGTCTGTGCCGGTGGTACCGGATCATTTATCGATCAGATGGCCTCTTTATTACAAACAGATGCTGGCGGATTAAATGAATATGCGAAAGATTATGATACGATCTATCCGATCGCAGCCCGCTGCGGTGTATTCGCCAAAACAGATATCCAGCCCCTGATCAACGAAGGTGCTACAAAACCAAACCTTGCTGCCTCTATTTTCCAGGCAGTCGTAAACCAGACGATCAGTGGTCTTGCATGTGGTAAACCGATCCGTGGAAATGTTGCTTTCCTCGGAGGACCTCTTCATTTCCTTACAGAATTAAAAGAAGCATTTATCCGTACATTAAACCTAAAAGATGATGAGATCATCGCTCCTACACACTCTCATTTATTTGCAGCTGTTGGTGCTGCTCTGAATGCTAAAGAGGAAGTTACAACTGATTTTGAACATCTTTTAAAACAGTTTGAGAAGAAGATCGAACTTCAGCAGGAAGTTGACCGTTTAGAGCCTTTATTTAAGAGTGAACAAGAATATAAAAATTTCGTAAAAGATCATAACCGTCATGTTGTGAAACGTGGAGATCTTGCTACATATAAAGGAAATTGTTACTTAGGGATCGATGCCGGTTCCACTACAACAAAAGTTGCTTTAGCTGGTGAGGATGGAGAACTTCTTTACAGCTACTACAATAACAATAACGGAAGTCCTCTTCACGCCGTTGTTGAAGCGCTTCATGAGATTGACGCACAGATGCCAAAGACAGCTAAGATCGTATCTTCCTGTTCCACAGGATACGGAGAACATCTTGTAAAAGCTGCCTTAAATCTTGACTTTGGAGAAGTTGAGACGATCGCACATTACTATGCAGCTGCATTCTTTGATCCTGATGTGGACTGTATCCTTGATATCGGTGGTCAGGATATGAAATGTATCCGTATCAAAAATGGAGTTGTTGATGATGTACAGTTAAACGAAGCATGTTCTTCTGGATGCGGTTCATTTATTGAAACTTTCGCGAAATCCTTAAATCATTCTGTACAGGAATTTGCCAAAGTTGCTTTAACAGCACAGAATCCGATTGATCTTGGTTCACGTTGTACGGTATTTATGAATTCTAAAGTAAAACAGGCACAGAAGGAAGGTGCAACTGTCGGAGATATCTCTGCTGGTCTTGCTTATTCTGTGATCAAGAATGCTTTATATAAAGTTATTAAGTTAACAGACCCATCTGACCTTGGAAAACATATCGTTGTACAGGGTGGTACATTTTATAATGATGCGGTTCTTCGAAGCTTTGAACGTATCTCCGGATGTCATGCTGTAAGACCTGATATCGCAGGTATCATGGGTGCCTTTGGTTCCGCACTGATTGCGAGAGAACGTTACGAAGATGGTATGGAAACTTCTATGCTTCCATTAGAAGAAATCTTTGCGATGAGTGTTGATACTTCCATGACACGATGCAAAGGCTGCACAAATCACTGCCTGTTAACGATCAATAAGTTCTCTAACGGACGCCGTTATATCACTGGTAACCGTTGTGAACGTGGTATTGGAAAAGAACCAAATGCTGAAAATATTCCAAACCTTTACGATTACAAACTTCATCGTACCTTTGACTACGAACCTTTATCTGATGAGAAAGCAACTCGTGGAGTCATTGGTATCCCTAGAGTTTTAAATATTTATGAAAACTATCCATTCTGGTATACATTCTTTACAGATCTTGGATTTAAAGTTGTGGTATCTCCTGAATCCTCTCGTAAGATTTATGAGTTAGGTATCGAATCTATTCCAAGTGAATCTGAATGTTATCCTGCAAAATTAGCCCATGGTCATGTGATGTGGCTGATCAAACAGGGAATCAAGGATATCTTCTACCCTTGTATTCCTTATGAACGTGACGAAATGGAAGGTACAAACAACCATTATAACTGCCCGATCGTTACTTCTTATGCAGAAAATATCAAAAATAACATGGAAGAACTTGCAACAGAGCATATCAACTTTATGAATCCATTCTTAGCACTGGATAATGAAGAAGCTTTAAAATCCCGTTTATTTGAGGAATTAGAAGCTCAGTATCATTTGACTGCTGGCGAAATAAATCACGCTGTTGATAAAGCTTATGCAGAACTTTCACAGGTTCGTACAGATATCCAGAATAAGGGTGAAGAAGTCCTTGCTTACCTTGCTGAAACTGGAAGAACTGGTATCGTTCTATGTGGTCGTCCATATCATATCGATCCTGAGATCAACCATGGTATTCCAGAATTGATCAACTCTTATGGAATTGCTGTTTTAACTGAGGATTCTATTTCTCATTTATCAAAGGTTGAACGTCCATTAAACGTACAGGATCAGTGGATGTATCATTCCAGACTCTATGCTGCAGCAAACTATGCAAAAGCGAATAAACAGTTAGAAGTCATTCAGTTAAACTCTTTCGGTTGCGGACTGGATGCTGTTACAACTGATACAGTGAAAGATATCTTAACAAAATCCGGACGTATCTACACAGTATTAAAGATTGATGAGGTTAATAACCTTGGAGCGGCCAGAATCCGTATCCGCTCACTGATCAGTGCTGTCCGTGTCCGTAAAAAACATAAGATCGAACCAAAACCTGTATCTCCAGCGATCAAACGTGTGGAATTTACAAAAGAGATGCGTAAAAACTATACACTGTTAGTTCCTCAGATGTCTCCGATCCATTTTGAATTCTTAGAGCCTGCTCTGCAGTCTTGTGGATACAACGTTGAAGTTTTAAATCAGGGTGGTATGGAAGATGTTAACACAGGTCTTAAGTATGTAAATAATGATGCCTGCTATCCATCTCTGATCGTTATCGGACAGTTAATGAACGCATTACTTTCTGGTAAATATGATCCTCATAAGATCGCACTTGTCATCTCCCAGACAGGTGGTGGATGCCGTGCAACAAACTATATCAGTTTTATCCGCCGTGCGCTTGAGAAAGCTGGTTACGGTTATGTTCCTGTTGTTGGTTTAAGTGCCCAGGGAATCGAGAAAAACAGTGGATTTAGCTTTACACCTGGTTTATTAAACAAAGCAGTTCAGGCGATCGTTTATGGTGATGTCTTTATGAGAACGGTTTATCATACACGTCCTTATGAAGTAAAACCTGGTTCTGTCAACAAATTACACAGACAATGGGCTGCTAAATGTAAACGTAATATTGCCAAAGGTAACTTCTATACATTCCAGAAGAATATCCGTGGAATCATTCGTGACTTCGATCGCATTCCATTAAAGGATATCAAGAAACCTCGTGTCGGAATCGTTGGAGAGATCCTTGTTAAATTCCTTCCAGATGCAAACAACCACTTAGTAGAGCTTCTGGAACGTGAAGGTGCGGAAGCTGTTGTACCTGATCTGTTAGACTTCTTCATGTACAGCTTCTACAACAGTAACTTCAAATACCGTTATCTTGGTAAATCCAAGAAATCTGCGATCGTCAGCAACTCCGCAATCTGGGTTGTAGAGCGTTACCGTCAGACTCTTCGTAAAGAACTAGCCAAGAGTAACCGTTTTGAACCGCCTGCATATATCAAAGACCTTGCAGAATATGCAAAACCATTCGTATCAATCGGTAACCAGACTGGTGAGGGTTGGTTCTTAACAGGTGAGATGGTTGAACTGATTCACAGCGGTGCTCCAAATATCGTATGTACACAGCCATTTGCATGCTTACCGAACCATGTCGTTGGCAAGGGTGTTATCAAAGAAATCCGTCAGGCATTCCCTGATGCGAACATCGTGGCGATCGACTATGATCCGGGAGCTAGTGAGGTTAACCAGATCAACCGTATTAAGCTGATGCTTTCTGCGGCTGAGAAGAATATGAATAAATAGTTATTTTTCTATTGTTTAGAATCAAATGATAATAAAAAGAAGCCATGTTCCGGCATAGATAAATCTTGTCTATGCTTGTAACATGGCTTCTTGTTTGTTTCTTTCTATTTCAATTAGATCATTCTGCTAAAATTTCTTCCAGAATGGCTGTTGCATCTTCAATGCAGCCTGGACAGGATCTTAAGACTTTTCCCGTTTCAATCCCTTTTAGGTCCTTACATTTTGTTGCTTGATTCTTCTCCTGAAAGCGTTTTACAAGCTCTCCTGTTAGTTTATATGTTGCTGCCTTGGAAACTGGTTTCTCGATGTCTCCACAGCTTTTTATGGCACCGATGACTGCAACGGCTCCGGTGATCGCTCCACATGTTCCTTCCATGCATCCCATACCTAGTCCATGGCCTTCCATCATCTTGAAAATGATGGATTCGTCGATTCCCATTTCTTCAGCAAATGCACAGGCAACTGCCTGGGCACAGTTGTAGCCTTTCTGGTGGTTTTGTGCTGCTTTGTCTGTTTTGATACTCATTTGTAATGTCCTCCGATTTTTATTCATTATTAATTAGATTATAGATTTCTTCTGCTGTTTTGTCTGGATGTTGTTTTACTTGATCGTAGATTGGTCTTATCTTGGTTGCTGACTCTTCTAGTTCATCTGCTATTTGTTCTAGATTCTTGTTTTTCTTTACTTTTTTCTGAATCATAGAAATTTGATTTAGTAATTTTCCTGCCCTTACCCCACGATTTTCCGCACTCTGTAACTGACTCACTCTATCACTGGCTGCCATCTCTTCTCTCAAATATAGATATCTGTCCCGTTCGTCCTGGCTCATCTTTACCATTTCTTCTTGTATCCTTTCCATATATCTATTTCCTGCTGATTCCTGTGCAACCTCTTCCCATGTCGTTGCGGCGATCAATCTTGCCCAACGGTATAGAGGATGCTTTCTTGCTTTGCCTTTTGCTGTTTTGGTTTTCTTTAATTCTATCATATGGAATTGAAATTTTCTACTGTAGAGTTCATTGGTTTTTTCGTCTCGTAGTGTCACTTTGTGGTAATATCCAGGACTTTTCATCATGTTGAAATTTAAGATTCCTACATGGATACAAGGAGAAAGCTTCCAGTAAGGCTCGCCTTTTTTAAAACCTTCTGTGAACATCCGGCAGTTGTAGAAAAGGCTTCTCTCTGTCCAGTCTTCCTGATAGGTATTTTGCATTTCTATGTTGATCTTTTTATTTCCGTTAAGAGTTAACTTGATATCTAGAATTCCTTCTTTTTCTTCCTTGTTTTCTCCGCTTGTAAATGGATCTTTGATCTCTATTTTTTTGATCTGCTTTTCTTTAAGATTTAACAGATCAATGAGAAATCCTTTAACATTTTCTTCTTTTTTGAAGATTTTTAGAAATGCGTAATTGTTGGTTAGGCAGATGTTAAATGGTTCTTCATCGGTTGTTTTTATTTTTAGTTCTTCATTGACAGAATTATTTATGCTTTGTTCCATAGGTCCCCTCCTGTTTGTTTTTGTAAATATTTGTATTTTATGTAATTAAAGCACTTTTATTTTATTTTGTCAATATTTTACAATCTTATTTTATAAAAAAGTGAAACCGTTTTACAGTTCCACCTTTTTTCTTAATCCTACATTCTATCTTCTGACACTGATCCCTCTCTGATCCAGATATTCTTTCAGATCAGATATCTTCAATTCATTGAAATGGAACAATGAAGCCGCCAATGCTGCATCTGCTTTTCCTTCTGTTAATGTATCATAAAAATGTTCTTTATTCCCCGCGCCACCAGATGCGATCACTGGAATATCAACATTCTCTGCAATGATTCTTGTCAGTTCATTGTCATATCCTGCTTTTGTTCCGTCGCAGTCCATGCTTGTTAACAGGATCTCTCCTGCTCCACGGCGGTTTGCTTCCATAGCCCATTCTACAGCATCTAAGCCTACATCGATTCTTCCACCGTTCTTGTATACATTCCATCCGCTTCCGTCAGCTCTGCGTTTGGCATCGATCGCTACAACAACGCACTGGCTTCCAAATTTGTCTGCAGCATCATTGATCAGATCTGGGGTATTGATCGCTGAGGAGTTGATGGAGATCTTATCTGCACCTTCTCGTAAGATTGCCTTAAAATCATCAACAGTACGGATTCCTCCACCTACTGTAAATGGAATAAATACCTTTTCTGCGACTTTTCTTACCATATCGATCATAATATTTCTTGCATCGGATGATGCTGTGATATCTAAGAATACAAGTTCATCTGCGCCTGCTTTGTCATATGCTGCTGCGATCTCTACTGGGTCTCCTGCATCGATCAGATTAACGAAATTTACACCTTTTACAACGCGTCCTGCTTTGACATCTAAGCATGGAATAATTCTCTTTGTATGCATAGCCAATTCCTCCTATAGTGAAACGAAGTTCTTTAAAATCTGTAATCCTACGGTGCTGCTCTTTTCCGGATGGAACTGGCAGGCAAAGATATTGTCTTTCTCTACTGCTGCGTGAATCTTCACACCATATTCGGTTGTCGCTGCTACGATATCTTCATCGTCTGCCTGAAGATAGTAAGAATGTACAAAATATACATAAGGATTCTCTGGCAGTCCTTTGAATAATCTTGAATCTTCTTTGACTTTGATATTATTCCATCCCATATGTGGGATCTTTAAATCTCCGCTCTTTGGAATTCTTAAGATCTTTCCTGGTAATAATCCAAGTCCTTTAACTCCCGGTCCTTCATCACTGGATTCAAACATCAACTGTAATCCCAGACAGATTCCTAAAAATGGAATATTCTTCTCTACGACTTCATGGATCGTTTCTTCTAATCCATAATGACGGATCTTCTCCATCGCATCTGCAAATGCTCCAACTCCCGGAAGAATCACTTTATCGCTGTTTACGATCTCATCGTGATCTCTTGTGATGATTGCTTCTTCTCCAAGATAATTGAGTGCTTTTTCAACACTTTTGATATTTCCTGCATCATAATCAATAATCGCTATCATAGGTGCCTCCTATTCATGTGCTATGTTTAAAAAGTCACGGCTGTCCATCTTGATCCCGATTCCTTTTTCTTTGATCTCTTTTCCGATCTGGTATAGTGAATGATGAACTCTTACGAATGTTGCTTTCTCATTGTAGAATGCCATCTTCTCAAAAGGCCAGCGGAACAAACTTGGAACTTCAAAACCTTCTCCTAATTCTAATATAAAAAGCTTTTTATTTAAAGTATTTTGCAGCCATTTTGTGTAACTTGCCCATGAATTTAAGTAAGCTCCTTCGATATAGATAGATTTTGTCTCTTCTGTGCGGACATTAAAAATCAATTGTTTTCCACATTTTGGACATTCCAGATGTTCGATCTTTCCTGTTTTTTCATAATAGTCGATCAAATCTCTAAGTCCTAAGTTCGCAGGATAGAGCTGCTCATCACATGGCGCACTGCACTGGAAGAAATCTCCGTTTCCACATGGTGCTGTCACGTGATCTTTCTTTAAATGGGTATGATACAATAATCCATCATCGTTACTTGTCACTACGAAATATTCTTTTCCTTCTAAAACTTCTTCTAATTCTTTAAACAGATCTATCTCTTTCATGGATAATAAATACTCTCTCTCGTAAACGGTTCTCATCCATTTGGAATCTTCATCTTCTTTACCGATGAGATTCTGGTAATGTTCATTTGTGATCGCTTTCTTGAAATCGATCACACGGTCTGCACGCAATTCTCGTCCAATCCCCACTAATACAAGGTCTGCATCCTGAATCTGTTCTTTGTAATCTTTTAACATATTTCTTTTCATCCTTTTTATATAAAATCAGCCATAAAACCCCTGGTCTTTAGACCGTGGGATGAATGGCGTTAAACTACTTTTACTTGCGTCATTACAGTTGACCTTGCTGTAATGCGTTTGCAATTACTTAATTTTGGTGTTTTGTAGCCTCTTGGCATTGTGCTAAAGTCAATCTTATTGCCATCAATATCCATAAGAATTGCATATCCCGTAGACATTCTTCCTTTGATAAAGTAATCATTTCCAAAATACCGAACCTTATCAAACTTTCTAAAACCACAAATCTTATCTGTAACAATAGGTTGTTCAGAACGAATACCTTTAGTCTTTTGAAAATCACCATCAGAAACACATTTCTTTTTGTAAAGATTACTCTTTACATTAAAAGCATTTCCTTGTGTTGCGATAGTACAGGCATCATAATAATGTTCTTTGTCTACACCTAAATGCAAACGATTCGCTTTTGTTACATATCCAAAAGTTTCAATAGCATTTGGATAGAATCTGAAAAGCTGCTTACGGATAGAATTCATCTGTGTAGCATATTTAAGGTTACCCTTAACTTTACCACTCAATTTGGGGTTAATCTTTCCACTATGCAAGTCTTTATGGCAAGTATGACATAAAGTAAGTAAATTACTTTCTTCATCAGAGCCACCTTGACTGCGAAATACAATATGATGGACTTCTAATTTGCTATCCTTATGCTTGCCTTTACAACATTGACAAGTATAGTTATCTCTATTAAGCACCATTGCTTTGGTATTTTCAAATCCATAATTAGCACCTTTTTGGTATCCCCATGGTCTCACTTTTGGGTTGGCAAGACTTGGATTTTTCATAAGTTGCATATCAAACTGACCTGTTTCAAATACCATTTCTGTAACGGGAAGAATAGACTGAATGTATTCTATTTCCCTTACATGGCTGTGAAGTTTGCTCTGCATTGTAGGACTAAATCTGTCTTTTTTGATAGAACTTGCACGATTTAACCATCTTGCTTTTCTATAACGAGTTTTACGATTTCGTCTATTTCTGCGATACTTTGCTCTTTGTGTCATTTTGTCAGTAATGTCGTTTCTTACAACAACTTCTGACATATAGACAATATCTCCATTGTCTTTACTTACAGCAGTGCCAATAGTTCCGCTTCCAGTATCTACACCAAGAGTTAAGCCTTGAGTGTGATTTGTTGTTTCGTAAGTTAACTTAATTGTAAATGGCTCACGCTTCTTAACTTTTGCTTTGCCTTGCTTAAGTAATAATCTTGCAATTGGATCACTACATGGCATTAGTGGTTTACCATCTTGTGAAATCACATAAACCATAAATAAGTTCCTCCTTATAAATACTCTACCAAATGGTAGGTGATGCGTACTTTGCTGTACTGTTACCATGCAACTGTTCCGACTTCAACTCGACAATGATATAAAGGCTTTTTCGCATACATATCACAAGGCTGTTCTTACTCTGACCTAACTTAAATATGTACGATAGAGCGACGGTCTGTTGCGTCAACCGAGGGTATCATGACCTAAATATCGTAGTATCCATTTCTGAATGCTTAGTCTGGTGAACCATTTGACAGAAGCCCACTACCTTTAGGTGGTGGGTAGTTCACCCTATTATCCAAAAGAAACCAGTTTACACTGATTTCTTTTTGCTTACACTATTTATCTATCATACCACAAAACTCATTTCTTTGTCTGTAGCATTTTTACTTCCATACACAACACAATGAAAATGCTTTTTTAACATTGTACAGATTCAGAATCCGCAGATTCCACATCAAAGTAAAATTCTACACCACCTTCTACATTGGCAACTCCATAATCTTTGCCATGTGCTTTCATCGTTGCTTCTACGATAGACAATCCGATTCCGCTTCCACCGTATTCTCTTGTTCTTGCTTTATCGACTTTATAGAATTTTACCCACAATTTATCAATATCTTCCTGTGGAATATGGTCTCCCGTATTAAATACTTTGATCCTCACGTCATTTCCATGACGACAATAGCTGACTTTGATGATCCCACCATCTGTTACGTGATTTCTGGCATTGCTCAGATAGTTGTTCACAACTTCTTCGATCATAAATTCATCTGCCCACACATGAGTCTCTGGCTCATCAAATATGATCTTGACTTCTTGCTTTTCCACAAGAATCTTGCTTGATTCTACCATATTGCGGATCATTTCTGTGATATCAAATCGTTCCATATTGACCTGATTATTTCCGAATTCAATCTGATTCAGTGTCAGAAGTTTCTGTACCATACGGTTCATCTTCTTTGCTTCATCTGCAATAACATCACAATAGAACTCTTTGCTTTCTTCATCATCTAAGATATTGTCTTTCAAGCCTTCTGAATATCCCTGGATCAGTGCAATCGGTGTCTTTAATTCATGGGATACATGGGATAAGAATTCCTTTCGCATCTCATCGATCTGTACTTTCTGCTCAATATCTTTTTGCAGTTCATTGTTCGCTGTTTTCAGTTCTGAAATGGTGAATTCCAATTTTGATGATAACTCATTGATACTGGCTCCAAGTCGTCCTAATTCATCATCAGATCCTGTTGGCACTTTCACATCAAAATCTAAATGTGACATCTGATTCGCGGCCTTGGCCATGTCTTCAATTGGTTTTGTAAACTGGCGGCTGTATAAATACATCGCAACTGCACCGCAAATGATCAAGATCAGTCCAACATACATCGTAAACTGTCCGGATAATCTGGCACTTGTCTGGATACTTTCCATCGGTGTACTTATGATCACTGTATAATCACCATCCAGATAACCCATTAGATTGATGCTTGTTCCCATACTCTTATTGGTATTGGTCATAACTGCATAACCTTGCTTCTTGATCTGGTTACTGATCTTATCAAGATTTTCATTTAAAATGTTCCAAAGGCTTTTATACATCAAGCTCTTCAGATCGGAAGAGCGTCGTGTAGGGAAAGAGTGTTTTATACATCAAGCTCTTCTCTCCTTCAGAACTATAAACGATCGTTCCTGATCCATCACTGATCAAAACCCTGTAATTATAAGTCTTCGCGATCTCATCCACATCATTCTTCCGTACCGTATCTTTTTGAAAAACTTTCTGTATCTGGTAATAGGATTCTTTGATCGTCTTCTTTTCCTTCACAGTATAATATGTCTTCAACATAGTAAGATTGATCAGTACTGATAATAAGATCACCGACGTCATGATGATGATCAGCATCAATGTCATCTTGACTCTGACTGAACGGTTCTTTAATAATTTCTTTCTCAATTCTCTTCAACCTCAAATTTGTATCCCATTCCCCAGATCGTATGAATATAAGAACCTTTTTCACCAAGTTTATTTCTTAATTTCTTTACATGGGTGTCGATCGTTCTTGCATCTCCAAAGTAATCATAGTTCCATACCTGATTTAAGATACTTTCCCTTGTAAGGGCTCTTCCTTGATTGGACATAAAATACTGTAATAATTCAAATTCTTTGTAACTCAGATTGATGCTTTTGCCGTCAATAGAAACATGATGTCCCCCAACATCCATGACAATTCCGCCAGCTTCTATTTGTTCACCCTCTGTCTGAACCGTTCTTCTTAAAATGGCTTCCACTCTGGCAACCAAGATCTTTGGGCTGAATGGTTTGGAAATATATTCATCCACTCCAAGTTCAAATCCAAGAAGTTCATCTTGTTCCTGATCTTTTGCCGTCAGCATAATGATCGGAACTTTAGATACTTTACGGATTTCTTTGACAACTTCCCATCCGTCCATCTTCGGCATCATAACATCTAATACTAACAGATTGATTCCCTTTGTAGAATAAAAGGTATCAACCGCTTCTTCACCATCCTGTGCTTCTAACACCTGATAGCCGGCTCTTGTCAGAAAGTCTTTGACTAGCTTTCGCATTCTGCTTTCATCATCCACAACTAATATCTTTAATTCATTCACCTTGCATCTTCCTCCTAATCTTATTTTCTCATACCATTTATTTATATTTCTTTCCTATAAAAAAGAAACATCCTTCTTATTTTGTTGACTTTATTCTATCATAGGATTATGTCAAAACTGTGAATGTTTATCATGAATTTACGATCATCATCTCTTCACAAAATATATCAAAAAAAGAAGTCTCACAGATAAATTTCTGCAAAACTTCTTTTATGATCATGATACTTTTGTATCATTTAATTGTTCGTATTATTCTGCAATCGCTTTGATCTTCTCAAGACCGAAGACAATCACGATACCGATAATAAAGAATATTGGATGGAACGTATGAAGTGTCATCGCTGCTTTTGTATTCTCCAGTGTTGTTGGTCCCATAACGATCGCATATAAAGAACCGATCATCATTCCGATAACAAAATAGATCATCGCACTTCTATGGTTCTCCAATGCACGGCGGATCAGTTTGATCACGAGTGCGATTCCTGTCAAGATTCCAAGTCCAAAGATCACTATGACTGGGAAGTAAGACAAATGAAGATGCATCACTTCTTTGAGTGCTGTGATCACTGGAACATATAACCCAAAGATCAGAAGCATTGTTGATCCTGAAATTCCTGGAAGTACCATTGCTGAGATTGCTACCATCGCTACTGCGAAAATATAAACAACCAATGCGATATTTAAATGTTCCACGCTAACACTGATTCCTTTTCCAGATACTGGATTAAAGTATGTGATTGCTGCAACAAGTACAACTCCAATCACTGCCCAGATGATATTCTGGTATTTTCCTTTTAATGAATCTTTCTCTTCTTTGCAGATCATCGGAATTGCAAAAATGATAAGTCCTAAGAATAAAGAACTGATCTCATAAATCCTGTCATCAAAAATACTTGCCAGAACAGAAACTGCTGCTCCCATTCCAACGACCCATCCAATGCCAATCCTTATTAAAAACTTAATTGCTTCAATTCTTTCTTCTTTTGTTCCTGACATCAAATGATCAAGTGACATGATAAACTTGTCATAAAAACCAAGTAAGAACGCAACCGTTCCACCAGATACACCCGGAACACTGTCAGCTAATGCCATACAAAATCCTCTGATAAAATTTAGCATACTACCTCTTTCTCCTGTTATGTGTTTAATATACAACACATTGTATTGTAACATAACTTTTTTTTAGAAGAAAGTATGAAATAAAATTCACATATTTTCATTTGCTGCACGAAAGATCGTAGCCCCTCCTGCAACAATGTCTCCATCATAGAATACGACTGCCTGTCCTGGCGTGATCGCTCTCTGTGGTTCATCAAAGACAACTCTTACTTCATCTTCCCCTGTCATATAGACTCTGCAAGGGACTTCCGGACTATTGTATCGAATCTTCGCCATCAGTTTCATACCATCTTCAAACTCTGGTACAGACATACAGTTTACTTTATTTCCATATAAAACATTGGCAAACAGATCCTGTTTGTCTCCGACTACAACTTCATTCGTATCTTTGTCTACTTTGATGACATATCCTGGTTTCTTCAAGGATAATCCAAGACCTCTTCTCTGTCCTACTGTATAGTAAATGATCCCTTTATGCTCTCCTAAGACATTGCCTTCTGGATCTACAAATTTCCCTTTTGGAATCTTTGTTCCAGTCGTCTCTTCGATAAATTCGCCATAGTTATCATCTACAAAGCAGATATCCTGACTGTCAGGCTTGTTGGCAACTAACAGTCCGATCTCTTCTGCGATCTGTCTGACTTCATCTTTTGTGTATGCCCCGATCGGCATGAGTGTTTTAGAAAGCTGATTCTGAGTCAGATTATATAATGCATAGGTCTGATCTTTCTTCTGTGTCTTAGAACATTTTAATGCATAACGTCCGTTATCAAGCTTTGTGATCTGTGAATAATGTCCGGTTGCAATATAGTCTGCTCCAATGTCTAAGCAACGCTTTAATAAGGACTCCCATTTCACATAACGGTTGCATGCGATACATGGATTTGGAGTTCTTGCATTTAAATATTCTTCACAGAAATAGTCAATGACTTTATCTTTGAAGTCTTTTCTAAAATTCATGACATAATGAGGAATTCCGATCATCTGTGCTACACGCCTTGCATCATCAACAGCTGATAGTCCACAGCATCCTCCATTCTCTTCCTGAACAAACTCATCTTCTTCCTGCCAGATCTGCATTGTCACACCGATCACATCGTATCCCTGTTTCTTTAAGAGATATGCCGCAACGGATGAATCAACGCCTCCTGACATTCCAACCACGACTTTTTCTTTCACAACTGCCTCCTAGTATTCCTCTTCTTCTTCACCTTCACTGATATCTGTTTTAGGTTTTTCTAATCCTTCGATCTTGATACCATTTTTCTCAGCATAATCCCATAATGCTGCGTGAATTGCTTCTTCTGCAAGTAAAGAACAGTGAACTTTCACTGGTGGAAGTCCATCTAATGCTTCCATAACCGCTTTATTTGTTACTTCTAATGCCTGCTGAATGTTCTTTCCTTTGACAAGCTCTGTTGCCATACTGCTTGTTGCAACGGCTGCTCCACATCCAAATGTCTTGAATTTAACATCCTGGATGATTCCATTATCATCGATATCTAAATAGATTCTCATGATATCTCCACATTTTGCGTTACCAACTGTTCCCACACCACTGGCATTTTCAATTTCTCCTACGTTTCTTGGATGCTGAAAATGATCCATTACTTTCTCACTGTACATTATGATTCCTCCTGATCTTATCTATAAATTCTACTGAAATTTTATTTTCATTATTTTCCTCTATGGAAAACCTCTTAATTATTTTTCTTTACAAAATCTTCATATAATGGTGACATTGTTCTTAATTTTGTCACGATCTCTTTGATATTGTCTACAACATAATCCATATCTTCTTTTGTTGTTTCTTCTCCGATCGTCATACGAAGTGATCCATGAGCGATCTCATGAGGCAGTCCAATAGCTAACAGTACATGAGATGGATCTAAGGATCCTGATGTACATGCTGATCCACTGGATGCACAGATTCCTGCCATATCAAGCATGATCAGTAAAGATTCTCCTTCGATAAACTGGAAGCTGATATTGATGTTGTTTGGTACTCTCTTTTGTGCATCTCCATTTAAACGGCAGTATGGAACTTCTGCCAGGATTCTCTTGATCGCATAGTCACGGACTTCTGTCTCATGCTTGATTCTTTCATCCATTGTTGCAAATGCGATCTCAACTGCTTTTGCAATTCCTACGATACCTGTGATGTTCTCTGTTCCGGCACGTCTTTTTCTTTCCTGTGCTCCACCATGAATGAAAGAACGAAGTTTTAATCCTTTTCTGATATATAAGAATCCGATTCCCTTTGGTCCACCGAATTTGTGTCCGCTGACACTTAACATATCGATATTATATTCATCTACATTGATCGGAATCTGAGCATATGCCTGAACTGCATCTGTATGGAATAAGATTCCATGTTCTTTTGCGATAGCTCCGATTTCTTTAATTGGCTGGATCGTTCCGATCTCGTTGTTTGCAAACATCACAGAGATTAAGATCGTATCTGGTCTGATCGCTGCTTTTAAGTCATCTAATTTTAAGATTCCGTTCTCATCAACGTCAATATATGTGATCTCAAATCCTTTTTTCTCAAGATATTCACATGTATGAAGGATCGCATGATGTTCGATCTTACTTGTGATGATATGTTTTCCTTTGTTTGCATAAGCTTCTGCTGTACATTTCAATGCCCAGTTATCAGATTCAGAACCACCTGCTGTGAAGTAGATATTCTCTGCTGTTGTTCCAAGTGATCTTGCGATCGTTTCTCTTGATTCGTCTACAACTTTACGGTTATTTAATGCTGGTGTATATACACTGGATGGATTCCAGAAGTTTTCTGTAAAATAAGGAAGCATTGCATCTACAACTTCCGGTCTTGTTGCTGTAGTAGCAGCATGATCTAAGTAAATGATTTTCTTTTCCATGATTATGATTCCTGCCTTTCTTCTTGATCATATTTGGTATGTATTTCGATTGATTCTTCCATCAATTCTTGTAAAGTGATCGAATCAACCGCCTGTTGAACGCTGTCATTGATTCGTTGCCAAACTGTCTTGGTCACACAGAATTTTGTGCCGCTGCAAGTCGATGTGTCTCCGGTAAATGCTGCACAGTCGATTGGTGTTAAATCTCCTTCCAAAGTCCTTAAAATATCTCCTGCCGAAATATCTTTTGGATCTTTATCTAACATATATCCACCCTGTGCTCCACGAATACTTTTGATGATCCCCGCTTTCTTCAGTTTGGGTAATAATTGCTCTAAGTATCTGACAGAAATATTCTGTCTCTCTGCGATCGCACTGATCGGTACCGGGCTGTCCTGACTGTATACTGCAATGTCTACCATCGCTCTTAATCCATAGCGTCCTTTTGTCGATAATTTCATTCTCTCACCTCAATCCCGACTATATAACTCGGATTTCATTTGTTATCTTAACAAAGCATGTATCTTATGTCAACATTATTTGTCATATCTTTTTTTTTTATTTCATACAATGATTAAAAATGGCTGGTATTTCCTATGAAAAAGGCAAGCCCGTTTATTTGCGGAACTGTGATCTTAACACTCTCTAATTTTTTTTCAAGACTCATCGGCTTCTATAATAGAATATTTCTGGCAGGCGTGATCGGTGCACATCAGATTGGAATTTATCAATTGATCTTTCCTGTTTATCTCCTTGGGTTTGCTGTCTGTTTTCAGGGATTTCAGATCGCACTTTCTAAGATCACTGCTGAGAAAAAAGCTACGGGAAATATTAATGCTGCTCGTTATGTACTTCGCATTACGATCATTCTTACACTGTGCCTTTGTATCATTTTCTCCTTCTTTGTATTTTGGTATGCAGAACTGATCTGTTCAGTTTTTCTTCATGAACCAAGCTGTGTACCATGCCTGAGACTTGCTGTTCTTGTTCTTCCATTTGTCGGGATCAAAAACTGTATTCATGGGTACTGCCTTGGAATTGAGAATTCGGGTGTTCCTGCTTTTTCTTTGTGTCTGGAACAGATTTCAAGGGTATCCTCTATCTTTTTACTTTCTGTATTCATGATAGAGAAAATGCCAGTTCCTGCTTTTCTAGCTGTCTGTGGAATGGCTGTTGGAGAGATTGTTTCATTTTTCTTTACTCTGATCTTCTATTTCTTACACAAAAAGTCTGCTGACAGCTTGCCAAAATCTACTCTTTCTGCATCAAAACGTTCCGTATTTCATGAACTGTTATCCCTTGGGATCCCACTGACTTTGAATAGTTTTTCTGTCACCTTATTACAGAGTGTACAAAGTATTCTGATCCCAATGATGTTATATCGTTTTTATGGAAATCGTTACCGCAGCGTCGAGATCTATGGCATCTTAAGCGGCATGGCACTGCCTTTTATCATGTTTCCTTCTACGATCACCAATGCATTATCTTTGATGCTTCTGCCTAAGATTTCTGCTGCCAAAACTCACAACGATCCCTCTTATCTTCGACGTTGTGCGATCTTACCTCTTATCTTTTGTACATTTCTTGGAATTGGAGCTTTTGGCGGATTCTTTGTTTTTGGACCCTGGATTGGAAATTTCTTTTTTCATGATCCTCTTTGCGGAAAGTATTTAAGATCATTGTCTTTTTTATGTCCGTTTTTGTATTGTTCTTCCATCTTATCTACCATATTAAATGGGCTTGGAAAAACAAAAGATACACTGCTTCATAATAGTGTATCTCTTGTGATCCAGATTTGTTTTATTTTATTTGCGATTCCTTTGTATGGAGTGAACGGATATTTGTGGGGACTGTTTCTTAGTTGTTTGTTTCTTTGCTTCGTAAATTATCGAAAAGTAATGCTGCATGTATGAGTCAAAAAATAGCTGTTACCGAATTCCCAAAAATGTCTCATACAGATCCACTTGACCATACCCCCATTCTCTGTTTGGATAGATTCTTTCCGGATCTCTCCTTGCTCCCCGGATCAGATAATTTTTAATTCTTGTCGTATTGATCTGCATATCATTTTTCTGCATGATCCCCCCATTCTAACATCAATGCTGCTATACC
>OOBN01001329.1_pt1 | contig 18238 bp, 18 predicted proteins | sample 1671091 | NCBI WGS metagenome assembly OOBN01 (sample SAMN06348121, study PRJEB24527) | human gut metagenome | biome: human gut; feature: ankylosing spondylitis patient; material: feces | host: Homo sapiens | place: China | collected 2015-10 | reverse complement strand
TTAAGCAAAATGACCATTAGACAAAATGATTGACATTTTCAAAAAATGGCTGTAAACTAGCAAAAAAATTATGAAGGAAGGGGATAGTACGGAAAAGCTTGTTGAAAGCCTTGTTAAAGAACTTAACTGTGAAACCGTATTTACGATCCCGGTATTTGGAGGAATCGCTGTTGACGAAGGTGTTGTTGTAACTTGGATCATCATGGCGGTTCTTACTATTCTCAGTATAGTATTCGTAAGGAATCTAAGTATAGAGAAACCGGGAAAGGTACAGCTTATGCTGGAATCAGTGATCGGCTGGGCACAGGATTTCTTTGAAGGTATTATAGGAAAAGAAAACAAGGGCTATATTCCATATCTGATGACGGTTGCACTTTATCTGGCAATATCAAATGTCATCGGACTGTTAGGATTCAAGCCTCCGACAAAGGACATGAACGTAACAATCGCACTTGCCGTTATGAGTATGTTCGTGATCGAGTGGTCCGGTATCCATAGAAATGGTCTGGTTCACTGGTGCAAACATTTTGCAAAGCCAGTGCCGATCGTAGCACCAATCATGATACTGGAGATCGTGATCCGTCCGCTGTCGCTTTGTATGCGACTGTTTGGTAATATGTTAGGCGGATTTGTAGTCATGGAACTGATCAAAGAGGTCGTTCCGTTAATCGTGCCGATACCGTTTAGTTTTTATTTTGATATATTTGACGGATTATTACAGGCATATGTATTCGTATTCTTAACTGCATTATTTATGACAGAAGAGATGGAATAAGACGAATCAGACATTTACAACATTTAGTATAAGAAAACTTAAGACAAGAAAAGGAGAACAAATTATGAGTGGAACAATTATCGCAATTGGAGCAGGTATCGCAGTACTTACAGGTATCGGAGCCGGTGTTGGTATCGGAATCGCAACAAGCAAAGCAGTAGATGCTATCGCAAGACAGCCGGAAGCAGACGGAAAGATCAGAACTTCCCTGATCCTTGGTTGTGCACTTGCAGAGGCAACCGCTATTTACGGTTTCATTATCGCACTTCTGATCGTCCTTCTTTTGAAATAATGTTTGCTGACGATAACAGATTAAAAGAAGGGAAAGGCAGGTAGAGATATATGCTGAGAATAGATTTTAATCTGGTACTGACGATCATCAACCTGATCGTTCTGTATCTGATTCTCAGAAAATTCCTGTTTCGCCCGGTCATGGACATTATGGAAAAGCGGGAAAAGATGATTGCAGACGGAATCAGCCACGCGAATGAAGAGCAGGACAAAGCCCATGCTCTGAAGAAACAGTATGAAGATGCACTGAATGGAGCAAAAGAAGAATCCACAAAGATGATCGAACAGGCGAAACTGGATGCAAAACAGGAATACAACCAGATCCTGAACGAGGCTAACGAAAAGGCAGACAAGGTTATGAAGACAGCAAGAGAAAGCCTGAATCAGGAAAGAGAACAGGCCTTTGATGATATGAAGGCACAGGTTGCAGGGCTGGCAATGGATGCTGCGAAGAAGATATTACTTGAGAATGCTGACAACATAAGCGGCGTGAATGCATATGACCAGTTTTTGAAAGATGCAGGTGATTCCCATGACAGCGAAGAATAGAAAAGAAGCAGAGCCGGTATTCTGCCAGGTGGCAGCCCTCCGGTATGCGAAAGTTCTGAATGAACTTGGTATTTCGAAAGAAGCTGTCCTGGAGGCAGGGAATATTTTCGAAAAATCACAGGAATTGAAAGCAGCACTGGTTAATCCAGTGATCACAAAAGAGACAAAACACAATATCATTGATAAAGTATTTTCAGAAGAAATGAGAACATTTCTGAAGGTTGTCTGCGATCATGAAAAAATGACGATCGCAGAACAGATCTTTGCAGCATACGAAGAATTACAGAATCAGGCAGCAGGTGTTAAGACAGTCTATCTTCGTTATACAGCGCTTCCAAGTGAAGAACAAAAGAAGCAGATGGGTGACTTTATCAAGAAGAAATACGGTGCCGGAGACATCAAATGGGTTATGGCAGAAGACAAGGCACTGATCGGCGGATTTATCCTGCAGGTTGACGGAAAAGAATATGACTACAGTGTGCAGGGCCGTCTGAACCGTTTACAGCGGAAATTAACGAATTAACATGGAGGTGAAGGAATTGAGTGCAATCAGCTCAGATGAAATTATCTCTATATTAAAAGAAGAGATAAAGAATTATGACGTAATAAGCAGAGATCAGGAAGTTGGTACTGTCATCTCTGTTGGTGATGGAATCGCCTCCGTATACGGAATCGACCACGCAATGTATGGCGAGATCGTCACATTGGAGACAGGTCTTAAGGGCATGGTACAGGATATCAAGGAAAACGAGATCAGTTGTATCCTGTTCGGAGATGATTCAGAGATCAAACAGGGCACAAAAGTGTGCCGTACAGGTAAAAAAGCAGGTATTCCGGTAGGAGAGGGTTATATCGGAAGGATCGTAGATGCTCTTGGAGCACCGATCGACGGAAAGGGTGAGATCAAAGCCGACGGATACCGTCCGGTAGAGAATGAGGCACCTGGAATCGTTGAACGTAAGTCGGTAAGCGTTCCGCTTGAAACAGGTATCCTTTCTATTGATTCCATGTTCCCGATCGGACGTGGACAGAGAGAGTTGATCATCGGTGACAGACAGACCGGTAAGACATCTATTGCAACCGATACGATCATCAATCAGAAAGGAAAAGATGTCATCTGTATCTATGTAGCCATCGGACAGAAAGCATCAACCGTAGCAAGACTTGTAAATGACTTAAAAGCACATGATGCACTGGATTACACCACGGTATTCTGCTCAACAGCCAGTGAGTGTGCACCGCTTCAGTATATCGTACCTTATTCAGCAACAGCACTTGCAGAGTATTTCATGTATCAGGGAAAAGATGTATTGATCGTATACGATGATCTTTCCAAACATGCGGTAGCATACCGTGCAATTTCTCTGTTACTTGGACGTTCACCTGGACGTGAAGCTTATCCTGGTGACGTATTCTACTTACATTCAAGACTGCTTGAGCGAAGCAGCCGCTTAAGTGAAGAAGCAGGCGGAGGTTCTATCACAGCACTTCCGATCATTGAGACACAGGCAGGAGATGTATCTGCATACATTCCTACGAATGTTATCTCTATCACAGACGGACAGATCTTCTTAGAGAGTGACCTGTTCAATGCCGGTATGCGTCCGGCCGTTAACGTTGGTCTTTCTGTATCCCGTGTAGGTGGAGCCGCACAGACAAAGGCAATGAAGAAAGCCAGTGGTAGTGTTCGTATCGACCTGGCACAGGCACGAGAGATGGAATCATTTACCCAGTTCAGTTCAGACCTTGACGAGGCAACAAAGAATCAGCTGAAATACGGAAGTTGTCTGACAGAACTTTTGAAACAGCCTCTGGGACGTCCGTTAAGTCTTCATGAGCAGGTTATCACACTTTGTGTCGCTACTAATAAACTGATGCTTGATATTGACACAAAGAAGATCAAAGAATTCCAGATGGATATGCTTGCATTCTTCGACAGAGAACATAAAGAAATCGGCAAAGCGATCGATGAGAAGAAAGTTCTGGATGATGAACTGAAAGAGCAGATTCTTGCAGCAGCAAAGGAATTCAAGGAAAGAAGATAAGCGGGTGTAGCCATGGCAAATGCAAAAGAGATTAAGGAAAGAATGGCCAGCATCGAAGAGACGAGAAAGATAACAAATGCCATGTATCTGATCTCTTCTTCGAAGATGAAACAGGCCAAGAAAAAGCTTGCTGACACAGAACCTTTCTTCTATGCCATGCAGGCAGAGATCGCCAGAATTTTGCGGCATGTGCCGGATATGCACAGCCAGTTCTTTGATGGCCGTGAGAGTATCCCGGCTGAGGAAAGAAAGATTGGCTATATCGTTGTAACTGCTGATAAAGGACTTGCCGGGGCATATAATCATAACGTGATCAAGGCAACGGAAGAACTGTTAAAGAAACCGGGAAAGCATAAATTATTCGTACTTGGAGAAGCCGGAAGACAGTACTTTGCCAAGAGGGAAGGAATTGAGATGGATACTCAGTTCCGTTATACCGTCCAGAATCCAACATTACACAGATCGAGAGTCATTTCTTCGGAGATGGTAGAACAGTTCAGGAATGGAGATCTGGACGAGATCCACATCATATACACACGTATGATCAATGCTATGACAGCGGAGACCGAGGAACAGAAGCTTCTTCCTATGAAGAAGACGACCTTCCTTCCGGAAGATATGCCGGCTCTTGTCGGAACCGGACTGTATCAGGAAGATATGGTGTTCTGGCCATCTACACACAGTGTGATGGCGAACATTGTTCCGAACTACATCAACGGTATCGTATATGGATGCCTGGTAGAGGCCTACTGCAGTGAGCATAATGCCAGAATGCAGGCAATGCAGAATGCAACAGACAGTGCAACAGATATGCTGAACGAATTAAATATTACTTATAACCGTGTCCGTCAGGCAGACATCACACAGGAACTGACAGAGATCATCGGCGGAGCCAATGCGCAGAAACGGAAGTAAGATACAAAGTTCGCAAATGGCGGAACTGTATACAGAACAAATAATAACCACGAAATAATAAAAAAGAAAGTGGGCAGCAGTAATATGACAAAAGGAAGAATCGTACAGGTTATGGGACCTGTCGTAGACGTAGAATTTAATAGTAGAGAAGAACTTCCATTTATCAAAGATGCCCTGGAAGTAGACAATGGCGGAAAACGTTGCGTCATGGAAGTAGCCCAGCACGTAGGTAACAACATCGCACGTTGTATCATGCTGGCTTCCAGTGAAGGTCTGCAGAAGGGAATGGAAGTTACCGCTACCGGAGCTGGTATCAAAGTGCCGGTAGGTGAGAAGACTCTGGGACGTCTGTTCAATGTACTTGGAGAGACGATCGATAACGGAGAACCAATTAAAGACAGCGAAGAATGGGTTATCCACAGAAAAGCACCAAGCTTTGAAGAACAGAGCCCGGCTGTTGAAGTATTAGAGACAGGGATTAAGGTCATTGACCTTCTGACACCTTATGCGAAAGGTGGTAAGATCGGTCTGTTCGGTGGTGCCGGTGTAGGTAAGACCGTACTGATCCAGGAACTGATCCATAACATCGCAACAGAACATGGTGGATATTCCATCTTCACCGGTGTCGGAGAGCGTTCCCGTGAAGGTAATGACTTATGGACAGAGATGAGAGAATCAGGTGTACTTGATAAGACAGCTTTGGTATTCGGACAGATGAATGAACCACCTGGATCTCGTATGCGTGTCGCTGAGACAGGACTTACAATGGCAGAATATTTCCGTGATGTAGAGCATCAGAACGTGCTTCTCTTCATCGACAATATCTTCCGTTTCGTACAGGCAGGTTCCGAAGTATCCGCACTTCTCGGACGTATGCCGTCAGCCGTAGGTTATCAGCCGACACTGGCAAATGAAATGGGTGCACTTCAGGAACGTATCGCTTCTACAAAGAACGGATCTGTAACATCAGTTCAGGCCGTATATGTACCAGCCGATGACTTAACTGACCCGGCTCCTGCAACAACATTCTCACATCTGGATGCGACAACCGTACTTTCCAGAAAGATCGTTGAGCAGGGTATCTACCCAGCCGTAGATCCACTGGATTCTACATCCCGTATCCTGGAGCCTGCAGTTGTAGGTGAGGAGCACTACCAGGTAGCACGTAAGGTACAGGAGATCCTGCAGAAGTACAAAGAGTTACAGGACATCATCGCAATCCTCGGTATGGAAGAATTATCCGAAGAGGATAAGATGACAGTAGCCCGTGCAAGAAAGATCCAGAAATTCCTGTCACAGCCATTCTCAGTAGCTGAGACATTTACCGGTGTTCCTGGAAAATATGTTCCACTGAAAGAAACTGTTCGTGGATTCAAAGCGATCATCGACGGTGAGATGGATGAATATCCGGAAAATGCATTCTTCAATGTAGGTACGATCGAAGACGTGATCGCTAAGGCGAAGGCAGAAGGAGTGGCTTAGTATGAGCACATTTTCATTGAAAATTATATCTACGGATAAGGTCTTCTACGATGGTAAATGTGAATATCTGGTCATCCCGACGATCGACGGGGAGAAAGGTATTCTGGCTCATCATGAGAACATGGTCATCGCAGTGGAGATCGGAGAACTGCGTTTCCGCAAGCCTGACGGTGAGTGGGTAACAGCGGTTGTATCCAAGGGATTTGCAGAGATCGTGAATAACCGTGCTTCTGTACTGGTTAATACGGCAGAGCGTCCGGAAGACATCGATGTGAAGCGTGCAGAGGAAGCAAAGGAACGAGCCGAAGAGCAGCTTCGTCAGAAGCAGAGCATTCAAGAGTATTATCTGTCACAGGCTTCTATGGCCCGTGCCATGACACGACTGAAAGCGTCCAGAAACAGACGCGGGGATATTTAGAATCGCAAAAAAACGAACTATTTTCGTAAATAAAATTATATAAGTAATGAAGAAGTTCTTCTATAATTAGTGCATAATAGCCATTAGCTGTTTACATATTATAGGAGGACTTTTTTTATGAGTGAAACAGGGAATGGAAGAAAAAACTGGACAAGAGTTGTCGCGGCGGTAGGACTTGTATTTCTGGCAGTTGCCATCGCACTTCTGATCGGACTCCTTTTTGGTATCGTTCAGGGATTCCTGGTATCTTATCTTGAAATCCAGCCATTCATCGTATCACTTGCAGGTATGTTCTTTGGACGTGGTATGACATCAATCATCAGTACTGATATGATTTCTATCAAAAATAAGACATTCTTTGCATGGGCTAATTATAAGATTTATCTCCCAATCGGATCATACAGCCGTCGTGGAAAATTTATCCCGGCATACATATATCCGACTGTTATCATCGCAATACTGATCTTTATTGTCGTTCTGGACGGACTGCTTGCAGGATGCGGCGGATTCCTCTTCTGCTTAAACAGCTGTTCCGGATTCGTAGAGCAGGCCAAAGGTCTTGAAATGGATGCGATCTCAGCTTCCGTTATCGGTGGTACACTGTTAAGCGGTGGTGTAGGAACACCATTTGGTACAGTCTTTGGTGTATTGATCAAAGGAACGATCTCAAGTCTTATCACCACACAGGGAACACTTTCCAGCTGGTGGGTACGTATCGCACTTTCCGCATTACTGTGCTTCTTCATTGTATTGCGTGCGTTATCTTGTATGACGTCTGTAACTTGCAGGTGTCTCTTCGTATTTCTCCTGAAATAATTTGTAGAAATATCCCTTGTTATGATATCCTACCGAATCGGCAATCTCTTCGATACTCTTGTCAGTCGACACAAGCAGATGTTCCGCACGTTCCAGCCGGATCTGCTGGACATAAGCGGAATAGGTAAGTCCGGTCTTTCGTTTGATCAGGCGGTTGAAGTAATCCTCCTGATAGTGGAATTCATCCACCAGATCCTGGATGGTGATATCTCTGAAATGTGCCCGGATATAGTCCGAAATCTCTTCGAATACGATCCAGTTCATCGTCTGCTTCTGCTCTTTGGAAAGAGAAAAATCATACTGTGTACTTAAGATCCGGAAGATCCGGAATAACAGACCTTTTGTAATATATCTGGAACCACTGTCCGGCGAATAAGATTCTTTCAAAAGCAACAAAAGACTGTCGTCCAGAGATTCGCTTGCCCCGTCGGATGGTCGGAAATGCAGAAATTGCTGGACATCCTTTTGCTTTAACAATGCAGACTGCAGGAAGGAAAGAATCTTCTGCGGGGTACTGTTCTCATTCATGATCTCCGTAAACATATCGTTGGCAATTCCGATAAAAAGTACGACCCCAGACTGGTCTGTCAGGCAGTCCTGGTGCAGACAGTTTTTGTCGATCAGGCAGAGATCACCTTTCTGAAAGACTACATCTTTATTCAATATCCGTTGGTGAAATTCTCCTTCCACAACATAGGAAAGTTCCAGATAATCATGCGTGTGAAGCTGCGTATATTTCCCTTCCGAATAGGAATAATGATAGCAGAAATTCTCCGGAGACGGCATCATCGTTGCATACAGGTTACCGGGAGAATCGAAGTTCCAGCATAATAAGAAGCTACGGTCCTGACCGAGTAACGGATACGTCTTGACTTCCTGAACGGATTTGGAATATTCCGGACAGACAAGTCTTGCGCCTAATTTATGGTTTTCCGGAAGAAGCCGTGTATCGGGTCCTGTGATCCGGCGGCAAAAATCGGATAAATTCATATAAAATACCTCCTTGGATTCTCCTTAGATTATATCATAACAGAGGTCGGAATAGGTAACTATTTTCCCAAAAGTGCAGAGTTAAGAAATTGAGAAAACAAGTCCATATTTTTATAATAGAGACATAATGAAGCTGTAAATGAAACAGAAAATTTGAGCGAAAAGGAGTAATTAAACATGTTAAAAACAAAGAATTATCAGTTTTGGTTCTGCACAGGATCACAGGATCTTTATGGAGATGAGTGTCTTGCACACGTAGCAGAGCATTCAAAGATTATCGTAGATGCATTGAACAAATCAGGAAACCTTCCATATGAAGTAGTATGGAAACCAACCATGATCACAAACGAAGTAATCAGAAAGACATTCAACGAAGCTAACACAGACGAGAACTGTGCCGGTGTTATCACATGGATGCATACATTCTCTCCTGCAAAATCATGGATCTTAGGATTACAGGAATACAGAAAACCATTACTTCACTTACATACACAGTTCAACCGTGAAATCCCATACGACACAATCGACATGGACTTCATGAACGAGAACCAGGCAGCACATGGTGACAGAGAGTACGGACACATCTTCAGCCGTCTGAACATGGAACGCAAAGTTGTTGCAGGATACTGGGAAGACGAAGACGTTCAGAAACAGATCGGATCATGGATGCGTACAGCAGTAGGTGTTGTAGAAAGCAGCCACGTGAGAGTTATGCGTGTAGCTGACAACATGAGAAACGTAGCCGTAACAGAAGGCGACAAAGTAGAAGCTCAGATCAAATTCGGATGGGAAGTAGATGCTTATCCTGTAAATGAAGTTGTAGAAGCTGTTAATGCAGTATCTCAGGCTGATATCGACACATTAGTAGAAGAATACTATGACAAATATGACATCCTTCTTGAAGGAAGAGATGAGAAAGAATTCCGTGAGCATGTAGCAGTACAGGCTGGAATCGAACTTGGATTTGAAAGATTCCTTGAAGCAAACAATTATCAGGCAATTGTTACACACTTCGGAGATCTTGGATCACTTCAGCAGCTTCCGGGACTTGCAATGCAGAGACTGATGGAAAAAGGATACGGATTCGGAGCAGAAGGTGACTGGAAGACAGCTGCTATGGTTCGTGTTATGAAGATCATGACTCAGGGAATGAAGGACGCTAAGGGAACTTCATTCATGGAAGATTACACATACAACCTTGTATCAGGTAAAGAAGGCGTTCTGGAAGCTCACATGCTGGAAGTTTGCCCGACAATCGCAGATGGCAAGATCAGCATCAAAGAGCAGCCACTTAGCATGGGTAACAGAGAAGATCCTGCAAGACTTGTATTCACATCTAAGACAGGTCCGGCTATCGCAACATCTCTGATCGACCTTGGTGACAGATTCCGTCTGATCATCAACGATGTAGACTGCAAGAAGACAGAGAAACCAATGCCAAAACTTCCAGTAGCAACAGCATTCTGGACACCACAGCCGAACTTAAAGGTTGGAACAGAAGCATGGATCCTGGCAGGAGGAGCTCACCACACAGCATTCTCTTATGATTTAACAGCAGAGCAGATGGGTGACTGGGCAGCATGCATGGGAATCGAAGCTGTATACATTGATAAGGATACAACAATCAGACAGTTCAAGAATGAACTCCTGTGGAACAGCGTTGCATACCGCAAATAATCAAATAAAGAATTACGGGTAAAAGATTATATTTGCAGGGGATATCGAAATAGATATTTCCCTGCAAAAATAGTATAATGGAGATATTAAGAAAACTTAAAATATAATGTTTAGGAGGAAGCGTACAATGAGCAATGTAAGCGGAAAAGCATATCTTGGAATCGAATTCGGTTCTAAAAGAATTAAAGCAGTACTGATCGATGAGGAGCACAATCCGATCGCATCCGGAAGCCATACATGGGAGAACCGTTATGAGAACGGACTGTGGACATACTCTCTGGACGATATCTGGGCAGGTCTTCAGGACAGCTACCGCGATATGGCAGAAAATGTACAGAAAGAATACGGAGTAACGATCAAGAAACTGGGAGCGATCGGATTCAGTGCCATGATGCACGGATATATGGCATTTGACAAAGAAGGAAAGCTTCTTGCACCATTCCAGACATGGAGAAACAGCAATACAGGAAAAGCTTCCGAAGTGCTGGTAGATCTGTTCCAGTATAATATTCCGCTGAGATGGAGTATCGCACATCTGTATCAGTGCATTCTGGATAAAGAAGATCATGTAAAAGATATCGCATTCACGACAACACTTGCAGGATATATCCACTGGCAGATGACAGGTGAGAAGGTTCTTGGTGTAGGAGATGCATCCGGAATGTTCCCAATCGACATGAATACAAAAGACTATGATGAAGAAATGATCCAGAAGTTCGATAAACTCATCGAAGGTGAGAACTATCCATGGAAAATAAAAGAGATTCTTCCTAAAGTTCTGGTAGCAGGAGACGCAGCCGGTATCCTGACAGAAGAAGGAGCAAAGAAACTTGACCCTACAGGTAATCTGGAAGCCGGAATCCCGCTTTGTCCTCCGGAAGGAGATGCAGGAACAGGTATGGTAGCTACAAACAGCGTAGCACAGCGTACAAGCAACATTTCCGCTGGTACTTCATTCTTCTCTATGGTTGTCCTTGAGAAACCTCTGAAAGACTTACATACAGAGATCGACATGGTTACAACACCTGACGGAAGTCTGGTTGCCATGGTACATTCCAATAACGGAACAACAGATCTGAATGCATGGGTAAATCTGTTCAAAGAATTCGCTGATTCTATCGGAGCAGACGTAGACATGAATCAGATGTATGGAACACTTTACAATAAAGCACTGGAAGGCGATGCTGACTGTGGTGGAATCCTTTCTTATGGTAACTACGCAGGCGAGCCTATCACAAATGTAGAAAAAGGACGCCCAATGGTAGTCAGAACACCAGAGACAAAATTCAATCTGGCTAACTTCATGAGATCTCACCTGTACACAGCACTTGGTGTTATCAAAGTCGGAATGGATATCTTAACAAAAGACGAAGGTGTTGAGATTGATACCGTTCTTGGACATGGCGGACTCTTCAAGACAAAAGGTGTCGGACAGAAGATCCTTGCAGATGCGATCAACACACCTGTAGTAGTTATGGAGACAGCAGGCGAAGGCGGACCATGGGGAATGGCTATCCTTGCTGAGTACATGGTAAAACGTGAAGAAGGCGAGAAGCTGGAAGACTACCTGAAGAATAAAGTATTCGGAAGCGATGCCGGAAGCAGAATCGATCCGGATCCGGAAGGCGTAGCTGGATACGAAGCATTTATGGAGACATACAAGAAAGGTCTTGACGTAGAGCGCAGAGCTTGTGCAGATCTGTAAGAAATATTATATGAAAGCAGAGGGGGCATAGGTTATGTCCCCGTATCTGCATATTCTTATATACAAGGGGAAAATGTTGATAACAGCTTTTCCGCAGTAACAGAAATATAAAGGAGATAAGAAAAATGCTGGAAGAATTAAAAAAAGAAGTATATGAAGCAAACATGCTTCTTCCAAAATATGGCCTGGTAACATTCACATGGGGAAATGTAAGCGGAATCGACCGTGAAAAAGGTCTTTTCGTAATCAAACCAAGTGGAGTAGATTATGACAAATTAACACCGGAAGATATGGTAGTTGTAGACCTTCAGGGTAATAAAGTAGAGGGAGACTTAAATCCATCTTCTGATACAGCAACACATGTAGAGCTGTATAACAGATTCCCGAACATTGGTGGTGTTGTACATACACATTCTCCTTGGGCAACAAGCTGGGCTCAGGCAGGAAGAGGAATCCCTTGCTACGGAACTACACATGCAGATTACCTGTACGGAACAGTACCATGTGTAAGAAATCTTACAAAAGAAGAAATCGATGAAGCTTATGAGAAAAATACAGGTGTCCTGATCGCAGACAGATTCGATGAAGATGATCTGGACTATGTTGCAACACCTGCAGTACTCTGCAAGAACCATGGACCATTCACATGGGGCAAAGATGCTCACGAAGCAGTTCACAACGCAGTAGTATTAGAGGAAGTTGCCAAGATGGCAGCAAGATGCGAAATGATCAACCCAGACGTTAAACCTGCACCACAGGAATTACAGGATAAGCATTACTATAGAAAACATGGAGCAAATGCTTATTATGGACAGCCGGGGAAATAAATTTGGTTGACATTTAATTCATTAGGCTGGTGGATATCCGGACCGGGAGACCAATCGTGTTAAAAAATTAAATAAAAAAAGGACTGCATTATTTGGGAGGAATGCAGTCCTGAGGAAAAAGTTATGAAAAAGATTTAAAGTGTTGTTTTTTCGAACAATTTATAGTATAGAGTGCAATTGTGATGAAAGTGTGATGAAAAGACGAACGAATTGTTAATAATTGTGAAGTGACTACAAGAGACACTGCCAGTGATGACAGTGTCTCTTGTAGTCATTTGGTTCTATACTGTTGTGAACAGGTCGATAGACTGTCCTGTCATAACTGTCGGTGAATCTGCCAGCAGGTAGATGATTGCTTTTGCAACATCTTTTGAGCTTCCCATCGGGCAGCCGTCCTGTCCTACAGAGTGGTTGTAGACTCTCTGCCCCGGTGTGTCCACGATTCCAGGAGATACGGCATTGCATTTGATTCCGTATTCTTTGGTCTGGATAGCAGTTGTCTTGGTCATGGTTACGATACCGCCTTTTGCAACAGCGTATGCACCCATCTGAGATGCAATACGACCCATTCTTGAAGATACATTTACGATATCTCCTTTTCCTTGTTTTATCATTACAGGTACAACATTTTTAGTTACAAGGAATGGGATTCTCAAGTTTGTTTTGATGATCTGATCCCACTGTTCTTCTGACCATTCCCAGATCTTAATTGCCTGATGTTCGATATTTTTGTAGATCTCTTTTGGGTATCCGCCTGCATTGTTAACGAGAATATCAATTCTTCCGTATTTATCAACAACAGTTTTGACCATGTCGGCAACCTGTTCTCCGTCTGTAAGGTCTCTGGAAAGTGAGATTGCTGTTCCGCCGGCATCTTCGATCATTTTTACTGTTTCATCAAGATCAGACTGTGTTCTTGCTACTGTTACGACAGTGGCACCTTCAGCAGCGATAGCAAGTGCTGCGTCACGTCCGATTCCTTTTCCTGATCCTGTTACAATTGCGATTTTTCCTTCTAATTTACCCATGATATATATCCTCCAAAATTACATTCATTATTTTCTGATTACGAAGTGCCATATAAGGCCGGTTCGTAGAATTGTTGTTATTTATACAAGCCTTGCTGTTTCAGCAAAGAACTGAATGTCTGTAGCTTCGATGTAGCTGTCACCGATTTCATGAAGTAGTATGACGTTGAGATTACCGTTCAGATTCTTCTTATCTAAGGCAATCGCTTCGGTTAATGTCCCAAGAGTGAGACCGCATTCAAAAGGAAGTCCGTAGGTCTTTAAAACCTTCTGGATACGTTCTGCAGTTCCTTTTGGTGTTAATCCTTTTTCTTCGGCAATCCTGGTGATCTGATACATGCCGATGGCAACGGCTTCGCCATGACTTTCCCGCTGATAATGGAAATGTTGTTCAATGGTGTGAGCCAGTGTATGTCCGAAATTCAGTAACATACGCTCACCTGTGTCAAACTGATCATTTTCTACAACCATTCGTTTGATATCTACACAGCGTGTGATGATGGCAGGCAGTTCTTCTTTTAAATCTTCAAAAGAACTGTGTGATTCCAAGGTACTAAATAAATCCGCATCTTTGATGCAGCCGTATTTGATAACTTCTCCCATACCATCGTTGATAAATCGTTCCTTCAGCGTGTTAAGTACCAGTGGATCGATTAGCACCAGTGAAGGCTGATAGAATGCGCCGACCAGATTCTTGCCTTCCGGAAGGTCTACTGCGACTTTTCCACCGACAGAAGAATCAACCTGCGCCAACAGTGAAGTTGGGATCTGTACCAGTCTTACACCTCTTAGATAACTGGAAGCGGCAAATCCTGCAAGATCACCGATGACACCGCCGCCAAGAGCGATGACCAGATCACTACGGGAAATCTTTGCCTCCAGCATTGCCTTGTAGACAGTCGGAAGTGTCTGGAAATCCTTGGTTGATTCACCGTGAGGAAGTACCAGATGGTGACATTCGTAAGTGAAGTCCAATGTATGGATCAGCCGGTCACCATATAACGGAAATACATTGTCATCGGAAATGATCATAATGCGTTTTCCGTGGTAGATCTTTCGGATGTAATCTCCGGCCTGGGATAATATGTTGTTTTCAATATAGATAGGATAACTGTCTTTTCCCAGATTAACTGTAAGTTTCATAATATATACTCCTGTAAGGTTTTTGTCTGAACCGCCATGCGTTCGTAAGGAACTGCCAGTGGCAGGTTATCTGCATTAGATCGTCTTGCCGACAACACCTGCAATCTGTGAAACCTTTTTGATCAATTCGTCGTATTTCTTAGGTTTTAATGACTGAGCTCCGTCGCAGAGTGCGGATTCCGGATCATTGTGTACTTCTATCATCAATCCGTCGGCTCCTGCTGCTACAGCGGCCATTGCCATAGAATCTACTAACCACCATTTGCCGCCCGCATGACTTGGGTCAACGATGATCGGAAGATGTGTCAGTTTACGAAGTACCGGGATACTCTGAAGATCCAGAGTATTTCTTGTATAGCTTTCGAAAGTACGGATTCCGCGTTCGCAGAGGATGACATTTTCATTACCGGATGCCATGATGTATTCTGCTGACATGATCCATTCTTCGTAAGTTGCGTTCAGACCTCTCTTTAAAAGGATTGGACGGTCAAGTTGTCCTAATTCTTTTAACAGATCGAAGTTCTGCATGTTACGTGCACCGATCTGGATAAGATCTACTTTCTCGTTAAAGATATCGAGGTATTTGTCTGACATCAGTTCGGTTACGATCGGAAGTCCTGTTGCTTCTTTTACAGATGTTAAGATGTCGAGTCCTTCCAGTCCGAGTCCCTGGAATGAATAAGGACTTGTTCTTGGCTTGAATGCACCTCCGCGGAGTAAGTTGGCTCCGGAAGCTTTTGCAGCCTGGGCGATTTCAAGTACCTGTTCGTAAGATTCTACGGAACAAGGACCGGCGATTATTGCCAGGTTGTCGCCGCCAACTTTTACACCGGATACATCGATGATGGAATCTTCCGGATGGAATGCACGGTTGGCTAATTTGTATGGCTCCTGTACATGCATAACTTTATCGACTGCAGAATCAATTTCGAATAATTTGGAATCGACTTTGGCTGTGTCACCGATACAACCGATAACTGTCATCTCTTCGCCCTGTACAACGTGTGTGTTAAGTCCTCTCTTTTTGACCATGTTCTCGACACGAGAAACATCATCTTTTGTAGTGCGTGGTTTTAATACGATAATCATAATAAATATCCTCCAACATGTATGATAATTGTGCCTGTGTGATATTTCTTTTCCCGTGTGAGTCTAGCATAGTCGCACTGTAAAATATTCGCACTGCAAAACTTTAATTACTTAAAGCGTGAAACTAATGATATATTAACGCAATGGGATTTGATTGTCAACACTTTTATTCGATAAATTCTTTCATTTTTAAAAAAGTGTGTTAGACTAAAATTGTATAGTAAAAAAGGAGTGGGAAAATGGTAAGTGTTTGGGCAGCAGATATTACACCATTATTAATAGAAGAGACGTATCAGGCATATTATGATAAAGTGCCTGAGTGGAGAAAAGATAAAGCGGATAAACTTAAAAATGTGGATGACAAAGCAAGGAGTGTCGGTGCCTGGATATTGTGGGAAAAGATGAAGAAGGCTCTGAGGCTTCCGGAATCGGCAGTTTTCAATCTGTCACATTCGGGAAAATATGTATTGTGTGCCTGTAGTGACCGTGAAGATGTTCAGACAGGCTGTGATGTGGAGATGAAGGGAAAGCTGCGGATGCCGGTGGCAGAACGGTATTTTTGCCGGGAAGAATGTGAGATCATCCGCAATGGGAAGGATGAAAAAGAACAGGCGGAGTGGTTTTACCGCTTCTGGGTATTAAAAGAAAGCTTTATGAAAGCAAACAGAAGAGGAATGGGCCTGGACATGCGCACATATGAATTTGCCTGGGGACAGGACGGCATACCATATCTGAAAAAGCAGCCTGAGGAATATCCGGAGAAATATCTGTGCAGGGAGTACGAACTGGAGCAGGGGGACGCAAGGGTCGCGGTAATTACGACAGATAATGAGATCGAGGGGAGATTACACGAAGTCAGACTTGCTTAATAAAGGGGTGTATGAACATGAAACAGTTAATGACAAAATGGGCAGACAATATAAATGAAAAGAATGTACTAGGGGAGTACCCAAGACCGCTCATGCGCAGAAAAAGCTATGTAAATCTGAACGGAATATGGAAATATGCAATAAGAGAAACAAAAGGATTTCCAAAGAAAATGGATGGGGATATCCTGGTTCCGTTTTCGCCGGAAGCTGTATTGTCGGGGGTAAACAGACAGTTAAAACCAGAAGAATATCTATGGTATAAGAGAAGGCTTCCGGATGAAGTAAAGCCGGAGAAGGGAAGCAGATGGATCCTTCATTTTGGAGCGGTAGATCAGTGTGCGGTCGTATATATAAATGGAAAGAAACAGGGAAAGCATGTGGGAGGCTATCTTCCATTTTCATATGATATTACGGAAGCATTAAAAGAAGAAAAGAATCTGTTGACCGTAAAAGTAAGAGATTATTCGGAGACTTGTTATTATAGCAGAGGAAAACAGAAACTTAAAAACGGAGGGATGTTCTATACGGCACAGAGTGGAATCTGGCAGACCGTATGGATTGAAAAAGTTCCAGAGTGTTATATCGGACATCTTAAGATCACACCTCTTTATGACCAGTCTTCTATAATGATCCAGATGGAAGAAGAACATGGCATAAAAGATATTGATTACGAAGTTACGATAACGGCAAGAAAGATGTGGCCGGTGAAAGCATCCGGAAAGACGGGAAAGCCGTGTGTGATCATGATACCACATATGAGAAGCTGGAGTCCGGAAGATCCATTTCTGTATGATCTTCATGTGAGGATGGGAGAGGATTCGGTAGAAAGTTACTTTGCCATGCGTAAGGTAGAAGTTAAAAATGACAAAGAGGGAATACCGAGGATATTTTTGAACAATGAGCCGTATTTTGAAAAGGGAGTACTGGATCAGGGATATTGGCCGGATGGTCTATACACACCGCCGTGTGATGAAGCGATGATCTATGATATCCAGAAGATGAAGGACCTGGGGTTCAATATGATCCGCAAGCATATTAAGATAGAACCGCAGAGATGGTATTATCACTGCGACCGTATCGGTATGCTGGTCTGGCAGGATATGGTGAACGGAGGACGGGATTATAAGAGCTGGTATGTAACGTATATGGCGACGGCCATGGAGGGAATGCATATCCGGGCAAAAGATACCAGGATTCATCTGATGGGACGTCAGGATCCGGCCGGGCAGAGACAGTTTGAAAAAGAGATGAAGGAGACGGTTCGATTGCTTTATAATCATCCATCCATTGTTACATGGGTTATTTTTAATGAAGGATGGGGACAGTTTCAGACGAAGAAGATGACAGATATAGTAAGGGCAGAAGATCCTTACAGGCTGACAGATTCTGCGAGTGGCTGGTTTGATCAGGGGTGCGGGGATATACGAAGCATCCATGATTATTTCTTCCCTTTGCATGTAACACCGGAAAAGAGGGTAACGGCACTTACTGAGTTTGGCGGGTATTCGCTGCAGATCCAGAAGCATAGTATGTACGAGAAAAAGGTCTACGGTTATAAAAAGTTCAAGAGAAAAAGAGGACGAGCTGGACGAGTCAGACGTGGGTATTAATTTGCGCAA
>OOBN01001327.1_pt1 | contig 18254 bp, 17 predicted proteins | sample 1671091 | NCBI WGS metagenome assembly OOBN01 (sample SAMN06348121, study PRJEB24527) | human gut metagenome | biome: human gut; feature: ankylosing spondylitis patient; material: feces | host: Homo sapiens | place: China | collected 2015-10 | reverse complement strand
GCAATCTGCGGACAGGACGGCAGATCGCTCCAAAATCGGAAGTGCAATTTTCCGCCCAATCCTGTATACTGTGAGAAAAGGAGGCGACAACCTATGATTCCCGTACTACAAAGCCGCTGGAGGCTGGAGGGAAACCGGCTGGTCTACTACGGCCTGCGAAATGCCCCCAACACCCTGCGGCGGAAAGTAACGGTCACGCCGTCGGAAGCCAGGGCCATCGCCGCCCTGGACGGCAGCTGGACGAAATACGAGAATACCCTGCCCAACATCAACGCGGGAAACCAGACGAACTACTATTACACCAACGGTCAGCAGGTGATCTGGGATATTGACAATCTGGTAGCCGGAGGCGGATACCGGGACGATTATGCCGTGGAGATACAGATCGTCTGTAAGGTAACGGATCCTGACGTTCTTCTGGGCGGCGAGAGCAAGGAGTTCAACAATGTGGTCAGCCTGCAAAATTCCGAGGGAACGACCATCGGCAGCGACAGCAATGGTGTGACAATCGAAAAACAGACGCTGTCCAAGCAAGGCACTTATAACCCAGAAACCAATGGCGGCCGGTATCCCTTTAAGATCACGCTGAATGAGTTGGGCGAGGATCTGGTCAGCGGGCCGGATACCATCACCCTGGTGGACGAGCTGAGCGATACCCTGATTCTGGACACCACTTCCATTCGGGTGGTGAACACCAGGACAGGCGAGAAGGTATCGGACTGGACCGCCTCCGTGGATGGACAGACGCTGGAAATTGTCCTGCCGGACAACCAGCCTCTGACCGTTACCTATGAGGCAACGGTCAACGCCGCGCCGGGTCAGACCATCTCCATCTCCAAGGGAGAGACGGAGGACACCGCCTGGGCCGTTGCCATCCTGATCCCCCAGGAGAGCTATGCCGCCTACACAGCCGGCGTCCAGCAGACCTGGATCATTGCGGCCCTGGGACTACTCCTGGTGCTGCTGGCCCTGTCCTTCTTCCTGTCCCGGCGATTTGTCCGGCCCATCACCGACAGTCTGAAACGGTTCCAGCAGGCGGAGGGGCCGGAGCAGGGGATGTCCTCGGGCATCTCGGAGCTGGATGAGCTGGCGGAGTTCCTCAATGCCCGGGCGCGGAATCAGCGGCTGGAGCAGGGAGAGCTTCCTCCCAACATTGCGGAACTGTTCGACCAGTTTGTGGAGCGGAAGGATCTGCTGACCGAGGCGGAGCGGAATATCCTGCGCTACTACATCGACGGGCACGAGATCGCGGAGATCCCGGACCTGGCCTTTATCAGCATGAGTACGGTCCGCAAACACAACCGGAGCATCTACGAGAAACTGGGGGTGGCCTCCCGGGATGAGCTGATGCTCTACATCGATCTGCTCCGCCGCTGCGGAAGGCTTCAGGAGCTTTTCTAAGACAAGTTTCTCCATCACAGCAAAGCGCACAAAACCAGAGGACTGGTTTTGTACGCTTTCTCTATTATCCAATGGATACCTTTGCGAAAAAGTGGGAAAAAGTATCCGACGGACCATATACTCCCGCCCCTTACTCCTGTTATAACAGGAGTAGAAACGAGGAGGTGCGGAATATGACAAATCTCTTGTCCAGCCACTTAGAGGATCGGTCCACGCCCCAGTATTTCTGCTTTTCCATCCGCTGCGAGGTGTGCGGAGAATTTTGGTACAGCAGCAGCATCCCCTTTTCCAAAGCGCTGCAGGCGGCGGAACACCGGGAGAAGAAGGAACTCTATGACGCCATCTATCAGCGGGAGAAGCAGCGGGCCATGCAGGCGGCCGGTCAGGAGGCCAGGGAGCGGTTCAGCCAATGCCCCATCTGCCGGCGGCTGGTCTGCGACGCCTGTTTCCTCATCTGCGATGAGATGGATCTGTGCCGGGAGTGTGCCGGCCGGATGGAGGAGTCCGGGGAGCCGGTGGCGCCATGAAAGGGCGTTGGCTGCCGCTCCTCCTGCTGTGCCTGATCCTGGCTGGGTGCGGCACGGTGGACGCAGGGGACCGTCTGATCTCCGCGGCGGAGGGTGCTGAGGCATACAGTGGGGCTCTCGTTCCCTTCCTCCCCGGGTATTCCCTTCAGACGGCAGAGGATACCCTCTACGCGGAGGTGAGCCGAGGCAGCGCCGTGGCCTGCTTTGATGTACAGGCCATCCCGGCGCTGGAGCGGGGCATTGGCCGGTATTGGTATCCCCATGTCACGGCCACCGTGATTCTGGCGGTGGACCGTAGCCGGACGGACGCCGCCGTCACCGGCTGGAACAGCCTTCGGGAGAGTCCGGTCCCCGTGGGCATCAGCAGCAGTTCCGTGATCCGCAATATGCTGGCTCTGGGCGCCCTGTCCTACGGTCTGGACCGGGAGGCGCCCTCCAAGCGTGACGCTCTGGAGCTGCTGGAACACCTTGGTCAGAACGGAAACTTCCGGCTGGAGGCGCCGGATGCCCCTATTCTGATCTGTCTGGACTGGGAGGCTGCCGCGTGGAATCGGAACGGAGGAAATTATGAGATCATCGTGCCGGCAGAGGGCACGCTGTCCTACCGTATGGGGCTGCTCTCCGATGTCCCTCTGACGCTGGAGCCGGGGCTGGATGAAACCCTTCTGTCAGCAGGGCTGCCCCTGGTAGACGGAGAGAGACCAGCTGATTTTCCCGATGATTACCGGCCGGCCCGTACCCTGAGCGAGGAGGACTACGGCTGGTTTCTGGAGTTGACCGGGGACAGCAGCCGGGACCTGCGCCGGCAGGTGCTCCACACCCGGCGCTATACCACAGCAGATCTCCGGGAGCATATTTTATCCGCCCTGTTCCTTGCCGCCGCCATCCTGCTGTGGAAGGGGACGGTATCCCATCGGATGATCCGCCGGGATGTCCGCCGAGTAGTCGGGGTCATGGGCTGGCTGATGGTGGGATGGCTGCTGCTGCGCCTGTTCAAATATCAGCTGACAGCAGATGGGCTTCTGTGCCGGATGTGCTGGTATGGCTATTACATCTTTCAGCTTGCCCTTCCGGTAACGCTGCTGTATCTGGCCGTGATCCTGGACCATCCGGAGGGCGAGAAAAAGCCGCTGCGCCCTCTGTGGCCGCCTCTGGCCTGCTATGCCCTCTCTGTGCTATTGGTGCTCACCAACGACCTCCACCAGCTGGTATTTCGTTTTGACCCGACCGGGGACTGGGCCTCAGACTACCGGTACGGTCCGGGATACTGGGGCGTAATGGCTTTATCCCTCCTGTTCCTGGCCTGCGCAGTCTGGAAGCTGCTCCACAGGGGGCGGTATAGCCCTTACTGGGCCGGCAGGATGGTTCCGCTGCTGTTCTGCGTGGGATTGCTGGCCTACATCACTGCTTACATCAGGCGGGTGCCTCTGGCGTGGGAGAGCGATCTTACCGTGAACATCTGCGTGCTGTCCGCCCTGTTTTTTGAGTCGGCCCTTCACGCGGGGTTTATCCCGGTCAATCTTCAGTATCAGCGCCTGTTCACCGCCACTCCCATTGGGCTGATGCTGCTGGATGAGCAGGGCCGCACCGTCCTGTCCTCCCGGGGCGCGCCTCCCGTCTCCCGCTCCATCTGGCGGAGGATCTCCATGGATATGGCCCATCCGCTGCTGCGGGACAGCGACACCCAGCTTCACGCGGTTCCTATTCACGGCGGTATGGCGGTATGGCAGGAGGACCTCTCCCAGCTCAACCGGCTGCGCAGGGAGATCCAGGCTGTGCAGGTCCGTCTGGAGGCGGCCAACGCCCTGCTGCGTGAGGAGGGCGATGTGAAAAAGCGCCTGCTGGCCGCGGAGACAAACCGCACCATGTTTGAACAGCTGGACCGGGACATGGAGCGCCGCATCCAGACATTGGGACGGCTGATCGAGGCTCTGCCGGAGACCCCCCATCCCCGGGACCTGACCGCCTATATCACTCTTTGCCTGTGCCATATCAAACGCAGATGCAATCTGTTTTTCCTGGCACGTCAGGGAGATGGACTGCCCGGAGAGGAATTGAGCATTTATCTGGATGAGCTGGCAGAACTGGCCCGCTATGCAGGACTGCAGCTGCTCATCCGTTTCGGGCAGCGTGGAGTGCTGGAGATCCGCAGGGCGGCACTGTGCTACGACTTTGCCTTTGAAGCCATATCCTGGGCCCTGGGGGAGAACGCCTCTCCTCTGCTGGGGTATCTGGAGCCAGAGGGCGCCCATCTGGTTTTCCGCTTTCTTCCGGGCGGTGATCCCGGACAATGGCGCTTTTCGGAGGAACTGACGACGGCGGCTGCCGCGCTGGGCGGTCAGATCGCCTGCAAGGATCTGGACGATGCCGTTGGGATCTGCATGACGCTGCCCTTGGGAGGTGAGTCCTGTGGCTGAATTTTACCGGTTTCCCCATTGGGCGCTGACCACATTGGTGATGGCGGCCGCCCTGTGCATCGTGTTTCAAACAAGGGCCATCTCTTACAGCATCCGACGTCTGCCCACCGGCTGGGTGCGCCGGGTGGAAAATGGGATGGAGTGCGCCATCCTCGGGGTGCTGTTCCTCTTCGCCGCCCTTCTTGCACAGGTGCAGTATGGGCTGTTCTGCGGCTTTTTGGCGCCCAGCGCCTACGGCCTTGTCCGGCAGGCGGTGTTTTTGCTGACTGCGGTGCTGGGAACCACCGCCGCGGTGGGGATGGAACTGATCTGGCCGTTTTTTGCCGTGGGCGGGGCGGCTGTCCTGCTCCCCCTGACAGAGACTGTCACAGGCCCCGCCTATCCCGTCTTTTTTCTGATGAGTATGGCGTTCTTCCTGCTGCGCAGCGTACATATCTGCGTGCTGCGCCGGCGGGAGCTCTACACCCAGCTCTCCTCCGTATCCGTCAAGGAAGCCATTGATACCCTGCATACCGGTCTGCTGTTCTTTCGGCGGTCGGGGGAGCTCCTGCTGTGCAACCGCAGCATGGAGGCGCTGGCACGGCAGATGACGGGGCAGCCGGTACAGGACGGAAGGCTGTTTCAGCGGCTGCTGGAGTGCGGCCCGCTGTGCGGCGGCTGCGCACGGGAAGTTCTGGGTGGGCAGCAGGTGTTTCGCCTCCCCGATTCCTCCGTATGGAGCTTTTCCGCCCATGAGCTCCCCATGGGGCGCCGGACCATGCTTCTGCTGACTGCCGATGATGTCACGGAGCATTGGGACGCGGTGACCTTTCTTGCCCGGCAAAACCAGGCGCTGGAGCAGCGCGGACAGGAGCTTCGCAGCACCATTGCGCATTTACAGGCCATCTGTGAAGCGGAGGAGATCGCCCGAAGCAAGGCGAGGGTACATGACCTTTTGGGACAGCGGATCAGCCTGCTGCTCCGGGCGCTGCGGGATGACCGGCAGATGGATGAGTCGCTGCTGCTGGACTTTGCCCGCAGCCTTCCCACGGCCCTCCGGGAGGACCGCACGCCCAGCCCTGCTCATCGTCTGGAGATGCTGCGGGAGACCTTCCAGGGCATGGAGGTGTCGGTGGAGTTCCAGGGCGCGCTGCCGGAGGAATCCATCCTCGACATGTTCCTGGGCAATATCGGCGGCTCCCTGGGCGAGATCTCCGCCCTGCTGCTGATCGTGGGCGGAGCGTATCTGATCTGGCGCAAGGTCATCAGCTGGCAGACCCCCGCGGCCTACATCGCCACCGTGGCCGTGCTGACCTTCCTGTTCCCCAAGGGCGGTGCCGACAATCTGCAGTTCATGCTGTACAGCATCTTCGGCGGCGGCCTGATGCTGGGTGCCTTCTTCATGGCCACTGACTACACCACCTCCCCCGTCACCAAGACCGGCCAGCTGATCTTCGGCCTGGGCTGCGGCCTGCTGACGGTGTTCATCCGCTACTTCGGCTCCTATCCCGAGGGCGTGTGCTACTCCATCATGATTATGAACCTGGTAGTGGCGCTGATCGACAAGGCTGTGAAGCCCTCTCGCTTCGGCGTTGTGAAATCCGCTAACAAGGAGGCGACTGCGAAATGAGCAACGAAGTCAAGACCAAAGAAAAGATTGATATGGACCCCAAGTACATCGTAAAGCTGACTGTGACCCTGCTGGGGACCTGCCTGATCGTGGCACTGCTGCTGGGTCTGGTCAACGGTGTGACGGCCGGCCCCATCGCTGAGATCAACCAGCAGAAGACTGAAGCGGCCATGCTGGCCGTGGTGTCCGATCCGGACAACACCACCTTCTCCGACGCGCTGGAACTGTCTGGCGATATGACCGCTGCGGCCACAGCTGCCGGCGGCACCCTGAACGAGATGTACGAGGTCCAGGTGAACGGCGAGGCCGCCGGCTATGCCGTAAAGGTCACCGCCTCCGGCTCCCAGGGCAGCATTGAAATGATGGTGGGCGTGGACGCGGAAGGCGCCGTCACTGGCGTTTCTGTCGTCAACCACTCTGAGACCTCCGGCATCGGCACGAAGGTCGTGGGCAACGAACCCACCGCCTCCGGCGTGGGTGTGCTGGACCAGTTTATCGGCAAGAGCGCGGCGGACGGCACCCTGACGGTGGGCACTAACGTGGACGCCATCACCGGCGCCACCGTCTCCACCAAGGGTGTGACTGCCGGCGTGAATGCGGCGCTGGCTGCCGTGGCTGCCATGGGCTGAGAAGGGAGGAGCAATTCATGAATTTAGGCAAACAGTTCAAAGAGGGACTGATCACCAACAACCCTGTGCTGGTGCAGGTGCTGGGCATGTGTTCCACCATGGCCATCACCACCTCGTTCTTCAACGGCCTGGGCATGGGCGTGGCGGTCACCGTCATCCTGACCCTTTCCAATGTCATCATCGCGGCTATCCGCAAGATCGTGCCGGACAAGATCCGTATCGCCATGTTCATTGTGGTGATCGCTGGCTTCGTGACCTGCGTGGATCTGCTGATCCAGGCATTCGTTCCGGCCCTGTCCGAGTCGCTGGGCGTGTTCATCCCCCTGATCGTGGTGAACTGCATCATCCTGGGCCGGGCGGAGTCCTTCTCCTACAAGAACGGTGTGGCCGCTTCCTTCTGGGACGGTATCTTCCAGGGCTTTGGCTACACTGTGGTGCTGATGGTTATGTGCATCATCCGTGAGTTTCTGGGCGCCGGCACTTTCGGCGGCGGTATCCTCAACGGCGGCGACGGTATTCAGATCCTGCCGGAGCAATTCCCCATCGGCATGCTGACCCTGCCCGTCGGCGGCTTCCTGGTGCTGGGCTGCCTCATTGCCCTGATGCAGTGGGCGCTGTCCAGACCTAAGAAAAATAAGGAGGAGAGCAAATAATGGATCAAATCTATGAACTCCTGGCAATTACGCTGGGTGCCATTCTGGCAAACAACTTCATCTTCTCCCAGTTCTTAGGCATCTGCCCCTTCCTGGGTGTTTCCAAGAAGGTGGATACCGCTGTGGGCATGGGCATCGCTGTGACGTTCGTCATGGGACTGGCTTCCGCCGTGTGCTATGCGGTCAACGAGTTCGTCCTGGTTCGCTTTGGACTGGAGTATATGCAGACCGTGACCTTCATTCTGGTCATCGCATCCCTGGTCCAGTTCGTGGAGATGTTTTTACAGAAATCCATGCCGTCTCTGTACACGGCTCTGGGTGTGTATCTGCCCCTGATTACCACCAACTGCGCCGTACTGGGCGTGGTGCTGCTGAACGTGCAGAACAACTATAACTTCATCTCCTCCGTAGTTTACGGCATCACCGGCGGCCTGGGCTTCCTGCTGGCCATCGTGCTGTTCGCCAGCATTCGGGAGCGGCTGGTGTTTGCGGACTATCCCAAGGCGTTTGAGGGCTTTCCCATCGCCCTGGTCACCGCTGGTCTGATGGCCCTGGCGTTTATGGGCTTCTCCGGTTTGAAGGTCTGGTAAGAGGAGGCAAGAGGAAAATGGATATCGGAAATGTCATTGCTGCCGTTGTGGTGCTGGCTGTCCTCGGCGCCGTGTTCGGCTTCATCTTGGCAGTAGCCTCCAAGGTCTTTGAGGTAAAGAAGGACCCCCGGGAAGAGGAAATCCTCAGCCATCTGGCCGGCGCCAACTGCGGCGGCTGCGGCTTCCCCGGCTGCGCCGGCTGTGCCGCCGCCATCCTGGCGGGCACGGCTCCGGTGAATGCGTGCGCCCCTGCCGGCGCGGAGAATGCTGCCGCCATCGCAAAGATCATGGGCCAGGAGGCTCCCTCCGGTGAGCGGAAGGTGGCTTTTGTCCGCTGCAACGGCGGCACCAACGCCGCCAAGCGTTATGAGTACGTCGGTGTGAAGGACTGCCTGTCTGCCACCAAGGTGGCCGGTGGTCCCCTGGAGTGCCAGTTCGGCTGTCTGGGCTTCGGCTCCTGCGTGTCCGCCTGCCAGTTCGGCGCCATGTCCATCGGTCCCAACGGCGCCGCCGTGGTGGACCCGGACAAGTGCACCGACTGCATGGCCTGCGCCAAGGCCTGCCCCCGCCATCTGATCACGGAGGTCCCTGTGTCCAAGAAGGTCCACGTGGCCTGCGCCAACCAGGACAAGGGCAAGGCTGCCATGAGCGTCTGCACCCACTCCTGCATCGGCTGCGGCCTGTGCCAGAAGGAGTGCAAGAAGGACGCCATTCATGTGGTGAACGGCGTGGCTGTCATCGACTACGACAAGTGCGTGGGCTGCAAGCTCTGCACCAAGGTCTGCCCGCGGGACGCCATCCTTCCCATCGCCACCGCGGAGGAGAAGGAGAAGTACAAGGCCATCAAGAAGGCCCAGGCGGAGAAGGCCGCTGCCGCGAAGGCTGCGGAGACCGCTGGCGCTGCCCAGTAACGTAGAGTAAGTGAAAAAACGATCCCGGCCGAAAGGGCCGGGATCGTTTTTTCACAGGGGGATATCCACCTCGTACGCCTGATCGATCAGAATACAGGGATACCCCCAGGTCTCGCACATCTGCTGATAGTGCGCGTTATCCAGGAGGAGAGTCTCTTTCGTACAGGTGGAATCGTCAATGCGCCGCTCTGCCGCACAGGCATATTTTTGTATGTCTGCAAAATGGGTCTCGATATATGCCTTGGTCATCACAAGGCAGCAAAAGCGGATTTCCCGGAGATAGGACGGCGTAAAGTCCTGACTCCAGCGTGGGGGGACATAACAGCCCTCCACGATCAGATCCTGGCGGTTTTCAATGGCGGTTTTGATGATCTCCCGCACAATCGGCCACAGATAGGACTCCAGCTCCTGGTCATCCTCCGGCGTGAGGCGGGTGTTGCCGCTTCGGATAAGTCCCATTTTCAGAAGATCCATGGAGAGACAGGGACAGCGGTATGTCTGGAGAAGTCTCTGGGCCAGCAGGGTTTTGCCTGTGTGCGAGGCGCCGGTAATCAAAAGAACCATCTGCGGATCGCCTCCTCTCCTATTCGGGTTGCGGTCATCTTAACACATGGACCGGATTGCCGCAAGGTGTGCTGGAAAAACGGCGGAAACCCTTGCTTTTTTCCGCGAAAGTCCTATAATGGACAATATCTAACAGGCAGAGTAGGGACATACGTGTACATCCAGTGCTGGAGAGACGGGGAGTTGCTCTTCGGACGAAAGGACCGCGAGTCCGCAGTGTGTGTCCCGCATCCCGCTGCCGCATACAGGGACCCTTTCGGCCTTCCTCTGTGCGGCATCTCCGAATTTCGGACTGCCAAAACAGAAGGAGGTTTTTTATGTACGCACATCCCTTTTCCGCCGACTACTGGCGGGACGCGTCCCGGGAGGTCCGGGACCTTCGGAAGCTGCTGTTCTCCGCCCTGATGATCGCCCTGTGCATTGTGCTGGCCCAAGTGCCCTCGGTGCCGCTGTTCGGCGGGGCCAAGGTCACCTGGGGCTTCCTGGCCCGGTCCGTCTGTGCTTGGGTCTGCGGCCCGGTGCTGGGCCTGCTGTTCGCCTTTGCGGAGGACATCCTCAGCTTCTTCCTCACTGGAGGAGGCGGCTATCCCTTTTTCCCCGGCTATACTCTGACCACTATGCTGGGTGTGCTGACCTACGCTCTGTTCCTGTACCGGGCGCCCCTGCGGGTCTGGCGGATCTTCTGCGCCAAGCTGGTCACCAATGTGCAGAACGTGGTGCTGGGGGCGCTGTGGATCGCCATTCTCAACAGCAACGGCCGCTTCAGCCTGGAGGCCTGGTATGCCAGCGCGTCTCTCAGCGCGGTGAAAAACCTCATCATGCTGCCGGTGCAGACGGTGCTGCTGGTGCTTCTACTGCGGGCGCTGCAGCCAGCCCTTCAGCGGACGGGGATGCTGCCCCGGCAGGGGGCGGGGGCCAGGCCGGACTGAGCGGACAGGGGGACCATGTGAGACGAAAAACCGGCCGCGGCAGGCGGCCGGTTTTTGATTTGCGGAGCCGCGGAAAATGTTCAAAAATCCGATGGCATTTGTTTACAATTTGTTTATATCCATCCGTTGACAATGAAGGCGCGTGGTGGTAAACTCGTTTTAGCACTCCGGAGAAAGGAGTGCTAAAACCAGCGTGAGACAGCTTGGACCAGAGGTGCTTTTTGTGGAACTCACGGACCGGAAAAAGCAAATACTGAAAGTGGTGGTGGAGGACTATGTCCGTACTGCAGAGCCGGTGGGTTCCAAGGCCATTGCCGCGGAGATGGGCGGCGTCAGCTCCGCCACCATTCGCAACGAGCTGTCGGATCTGACGGAGCTGGGCTATCTGGAACAGCCCCACACCTCCGCCGGGCGGGTGCCCTCTCCCAAGGGTTACCGGCTGTATGTCAACGAGCTGATGGAGCGCCAGCGGCTCTCCATCGCAGAGACGGAGCGGATCAACCAGTCCCTCCAGATGCGGATGGAGGAGCTGGACCGGGTGATCTCCCAGGCGGGCCGGGCGGTGAGTTCTCTGATGAACTACCCCGCCTATGTGGCCGCCACCGGCAAGAAGCAGATGACCGCCCGGCGGTTTGAGCTGCTGCCCGTGGATGAGCACAGCTGCATCGTGGTCATGATGATGGGCGACAACCGGGTGAAGAGCCAGCTGCTGCGGATGCAGCTGAAGGTGGACACCGAGCAGATGCCCACCCTGGTGAACCTGCTGAACAGCAACTTCACCGGGATCTCCGCAGACGAGATGAACCGGCGGCTGATGGATGTGTCCGAACAGGTGACGCCCCAGATGTTCCTGCTGTTGAGCCAGACCATCGCCTACGCGGCGGATGTGCTGCAGGAGGCGGGGCAGAAAGAGGTGTTTACCGTGGGCACCAGCCAACTGCTGAAGCTGCCGGAGTTCCGGGACGCAGACAAGGCCCACCAGCTGATGAGCTTTTTGTCCGACAGCAAGGAGAATCTCCCTGTGCCGGACGAGGGGCCCATGAAGATCCTGATCGGTCCGGAGAATGTCAGCGAGGCCCTGCAGGACACCAGTGTGGTGGTGGCCAGCTATGACATCGGCAACGACATGCGGGGCCTGATCGGCGTGGTGGGACCCACACGAATGGATTACGGAACCGTGGCCGCCCGGCTCTCCGGCTTTGCGGAGGGATTGACGCGGCTGTTCGGCAAACAGGAATTACCCCCGAAGGAGGATGCAAAAGAATGAGCGAAGAGACGAAGCAGCCGGCGGAGGAGACGCCGGAAGAGCCGCAGGAGGCTCCTCAGGAAGAGGCTCCCCCCGCGGAGGAGAAGGTGCCCGATGAGAAGGCGGAGAAGGCCGCCAGGGGCAAGAAGAAAAAGGAAAAGACCTACACCCTGACCCGGGAGCAGATGGAGGCGGCGGAGCTGGCCGCCCGGCAGCTGGAGTCCGTGAAGGATCAGTTCGTCCGGCTGACGGCAGAGTACGACAACTACCGCAAGCGCACCGCTAAGGAGAAAGACAATCTCTACCAGGACGCCAAGGCGGACACCATCAAGGAGTTCCTGGCGGTGTACGACAACCTGGAGCGGGCTGTGGCCACTGAAGGCGATGAGGACTCTCCCCACAAGAAGGGGCTGGAGATGATCTTCCACCAGTACCAGGAGATCCTGAAGAAGCTGGGAGTCACGGAGATCGAGGCCCAGGGCCAGCCATTTGACCCGGAAAAGCACAACGCCGTTATGCACATCGATGATGAGAACCTTGGGGAGAACGTGGTATCCCAGGTGTTCCAGGCGGGGTTCCTGCTGGGTGACAAGGTGATCCGACACGCTATTGTGCAGGTGGCAAACTGAGCGAATTCGAGAGGGGGACTGTGTCCCCCCTTGACCTTCCCCCGCACCAGTGACATCGGCCACTGGCGTGTGCGCCCCAGGCGCACGAGCCAACGTGTTTTTGTCAGGCATATATCCTGACAAATCATTGCAATGGATTCGCCTGGGGTGAATGAAAACAACAATCGCAAATTTTTATTTGTTGAGATAGAATTATTTGATCATAAATTGGAGGCAATCATTATGTCTAAGGTTATCGGTATCGACTTAGGTACGACAAATAGCTGTGTGGCCGTCATGGAGGGCGGCGAGGCTGTGGTCATCCCCAATGCGGAGGGCAACCGGACCACCCCGTCCGTGGTGGCTTTCTCCAAGACCGGCGAGCGCATGGTGGGTCAAGTGGCTAAACGCCAGGCCATTACCAATCCGGACCGCACCATCTCTTCCATCAAGCGGGAGATGGGCAGCGATTATAAAGTGACCATTGACAGCAAGAGCTACACCCCCCAGGAGATCAGCGCCATGATCCTCCAGAAGCTGAAGGCGGACGCTGAGGCCTATCTGGGCAGCACAGTCACCGAGGCGGTCATCACGGTTCCCGCCTACTTCACCGACTCCCAGCGCCAGGCCACCAAGGACGCCGGCAGGATCGCCGGCCTGGACGTGAAACGCATCATCAACGAACCTACCGCCGCGGCCCTGGCCTACGGCGTGGATAAGGAACAGAGCCAGAAGATCATGGTGTACGACCTGGGCGGCGGCACGTTCGATGTGTCCATCCTGGACATCGACGACGGCGTGATCGAGGTCCTGGCCACCGCCGGTAACAACCGCCTGGGCGGCGATGACTTCGACGAGTGCATCATGAAGTGGCTGGTCAGCGAGTTCAAGCGCACCGACGGCGTGGACCTGTCCACCGACCGAGTGGCTATGCAGCGGCTGAAGGAGGCCGCCGAGAAGGCCAAGATCGAGCTCTCCGGCGTCACCACCAGCAACATCAACCTGCCCTATATCACCGCCGACGCCAACGGCCCCAAGCACCTGGACGTGACCCTGTCCCGGGCCAAGTTCAACGAGCTGACCGCCCATCTGGTGGACGCCACCATGGGCCCCGTGCGCCAGGCCATGTCCGACGCGGGCCTGAAGCCCAGTGACCTGAGCAAGGTCCTGCTGGTGGGCGGCTCCAGCCGGATCCCCGCCGTGCAGGAGGCCGTGAAGAACTTCACCGGCAACGAGCCCTTCAAGGGCATCAACCCCGACGAGTGCGTGGCCATGGGCGCCGCCCTGCAGGCGGGCGTCCTCACCGGCGACGTGAAGGGGCTGCTGCTGCTGGATGTCACACCCCTGTCCCTGGGCATTGAGACCATGGGCGGCGTGTTCACCAAGCTGATCGACCGCAACACCACCATCCCGACCAAGAAAAGCCAAGTCTTCTCTACCGCCGCTGACAGCCAGACCTCCGTTGAGGTCCATGTCCTGCAGGGTGAGCGTGAGATGGCAGCCGACAACAAGACGCTCGGTGTGTTCCAGCTGACCGGCATCGCTCCGGCGCCCAGAGGCGTTCCGCAGATCGAGGTCACGTTCTCCATCGACGCCAACGGCATCGTGAACGTGTCGGCGAAGGATCTTGACACCGGCAAGGCCCAGCAGATCACCATCACGGCCTCGAGCAACATGAGCCGCGACGAGATCGACCGCGCCGTGCGCGACGCGCAGCGCTACGCCGCCGAAGACGCCAAGCTCAAGGCGGAGGCCACGGCCCGCGACCGCTGCGAGCAGCTGATCTTCCAGGCCGGAAACGCGAAGAACCTCTCCAAGGACGACAAGGTCCGCGTGGCCGAGGCCGTCAAGAACGCGAAACGCGCCGTCAAGTCCAAGGACGCCGCGCAGATGAACGAGGCGGCCGGTCAGCTGGAGACGCTTCTGAACGAGGTCGGCGTCCACATCGACCCGAACGCCGAATACCACGGCTCGGCCAGCTACGAGAACCCGAACAACGACTTCTCCGACGACGCCGTCGACGCGGATTTTGAAAAATTATAAGAAAATGCCCGTGTTTCTTTCTATTTCCCTTTACAGGGACACAAACTGTCACCCCCCATTGAGGGAGCGGAGCTAGCCGCTCCCTCATTCTTTTTGCTGTCTTATGCTGGGAATGAAATGACTTCGCTCAGCGGTGGGAGCAGTTTCGGCTGCTTCTCGTCCGGCTGCATGGCGCTGTCCACTGTGCCGATGTCCCGGTAAATGATGCGGATAGACTGGCTGGAATTGCGGGAGTATTTTGTTTCCCGTTCACCGACCTCGATGCGCTGAATGAACAGCCGCAGCAGTTCCGGTGTCAGCTCGTCGATCGTTGTGTATCGTTTGGCTTTCTCAATGAACGCCTCCACGTTGGCTTCCCGCGATTTGAGCTGTGCCAGCCGTTCTTCCTTTTTCGGAATTTCTTCTTCCAGAAGCCGCTGCTCGTCTGTGTAATCACCGGCGAGCATCCGGTACTGCTCGTCTGTCACGCGCCCGAGAACATTGTCCTCATAGAGCCGTTTGAACAGCTTGGACAGCTCTGCGCTTCGCTTTTTCATTGCGTCCAATTCACGGAGGACACGGTTCATCTCCTGCCGCAGTTCTGCGCTGTTTTTCTGGTTGATGTGCGCCGCGAACTGTCGCTCCTTCATTCGGGCAAAATGCGTGACCCGACGGAGATCATCCAGAACGATCTGCGTGAGATCACATTCCCGGATGTGGTGCGCGCTGCAGGCAGTTTTTCCTTTCTTGCCGTAGGTGTAGCACTTGAAATTGTACTCCAGCTTTTTCATGGTCGTGGCACGATGCAGCACCATTGGCTTTCCGCAATCTGCACAGAATACCAATCCGGAAAAGATGTTCGGTTCATCCATGTGCTTTGCCATGCGCTTTTTGTGCTGCCGCACCTCCTGCACGATCTCCCACTGCTCCTGCGTGATGAGCGGCTGGTGCGTGTTTTTTACCAGACACTGTTCGCTTTCCGGCCGGTCGATCCGCGTTTTATTCTTGTAAGAAATAGTCGTCCGCCGCAGTCCAACCGTATGGCCCAGATACATGACATTTTTGAGGATATCACTGACCGTTGTACCAGACCATGTGCATGGATGCAGCGCATCGCACCCCTTGTGCGTTTTTCCGGCCTTCTGAAAGTAGTAATTTGCAGGTGTCAGAATATTCCGTTCCGTCAGAATCCGCGCGATTTGGCTCGGACCTTTCCCAGCAGCACAGAGGGTAAAAATCTGCCGCACGACCTCTGCCGCTTCCGGGTCGGGCTCGAGATAGTTTTCTGCAGTTTCGGATTTCCGGTACCCATAGGGTGGACGGCCTCCGAGCCATTCGCCGCGTTCAGCCTGCAGCTTTTTCACGGCGCGAACCTTCCGGCTCGTGTCCTTTGCGTGCAGTTCGTTCGCCCAGTTGCGGATGGGGTTAAAATCGTTGCTGCTCTCGACCGCAGAATCCACGCCGTCGTTCACTGCGATGAAGCGGACATTCTTCTGGGGAAAATATATCTCCATGTAGTAGCCCACCTGAAGGTATTCACGCCCCAAGCGGGAGGCGTCCTTTACGATGAGGTTCGCCACCTGTCCCGCTTCGATCATCTCCACGATCTTTTTCCATGAAGGCCGCTCGAAGTTCGTACCAGAGTAGCCGTCATCCGCAAGGAAGATGGTGTTCTCGAAGCCCTTTTCTTTTGCGTATTTCTCCAGCAGGGTGCGCTGGTGCTGAATGCTGTTGGACTCTCCGGCCCGCTCGTCCTCCTGACTGAGCCGCCCGTAGAGTACGGTGTATTGCTGATTTTCTTGACCTGCCATAGTTACCTCCTTTTCGTTGGGGCAGGCCGGTACGGTAACACGAAGTATACCGCACCGGCTCTCGCAAGTCTACCGGAATTTTACTGCTCATGATGCTCCCGCTCTAACTTCGTGTCGATGAGCTGCAGGAGCTTGTCCGTAGGTGTTGCCGATGCGCCGCCGGGGAATACGGAGGTCACAAGGAAGCACTTCCCACCGACCAGCATCGCCCGTTGACGGGTGAGGTCATCCCCCTCCCATTTGGCTGTGCTGTCACGGAACAACGTTTCCACGCCGCCGTCCTCGGAGCGGCGCAGGATGACCTGCTCCGGCCGGTAGGCGCCGAGGATGCCCGTGTCACGATAAATTTCCCAATCCTGTTTCATTACAATCCTCCCATCGTTTGCTCATGCTGTTGCTTTTTCTGTTCTTCCCGCGCGGCGTGTTCATCCAATTTTTCTTTCACCGCCAGAGCCGCGCCTGCGGCGAAGCCGATCGCCGCGCCGAAGTTTTCAGCGGCGATTTTCGCCTCCATGCGCCGCCGCTTTTCCTCGGCGTCCTCATCCTCGTCCATCAATGTCCCCACGGCAGCCAGTCCGGCCACGGCAGACATCAGAGGAACAGGCTGCGGATCGCCGCCGCGCCATACCACCCTGCCAGTGCCGCCGTGCCAAGGATCAGCACCAGCATGATCCACTTGAGGGCCACCAGCAGGCTGAAGTCCGGGAGCCAGTCGATCCACTTGGAGGAATACTTCTCGCTCAGGTTCCCAACCCGTTCCAGCAGTCTGTTCATCTCTGTCAGCGATTTCTGTATCTCGACCAGTGTGTTCTGCACCGGCGTCAGGTCGACGCGCGTTTTTAACTCCGGCAGGGTCTTCCGAATTTCCTCCAGCTCCCAGTTTATTCCGTCTGCCTGCTCCGTCAGCTTGTTCATCGCCTGCGGCAGATCGCACTGGATCACGATGGGCTGCATCATCTGCGGCAGTGTATTTGCCGATGCGCTGTTCGGCTGATTCATCCGCTTCAATTCCTCCATCGGTTTCCGCTGCTCGATGGAATTTTCTTTGAACGAGTTTTGCACGTATTCTGAATTCATGCTCCATGGCCTCCTTGCAATACTTTTCTTCGTGCAGTTTGTTGTCGCGGCACCTCATGCCGTCCGGCGTGGTGTAGGTGATGTACTTGCGGCCACTCTCCCAGCGCACCGCATAGCCCTCGGATGCCATCAGGGAAACGAAGGCGTCCTTGTCGGCGGCGTATTTCATGCACGCATCAATGGTGTTCATGAGCCGCAGCTTCCAGCTTTGGCCTTTCAGTGCCGTGTGGTATTCCGCGCCGCTCATGCCGCGGGCCTGCTGCGTTGGCGCGTCAAAGACCGGCAGGCCCATCTCCTGACAGATCATGTCATTGCGCCGCATCAACTCTTGCAGTTGTTCCTTCGCCATGTGCAGCTTTTTGCCGGTCTCAAAGTTGACGGAGTTGATGACGCAGTGGGAGTGGATATGCTCCCGGTCTACATGGGTGCAGACCACCACCTCGCAGCCGTCAAAGTATTCTGCCAGCCGCCGCGCGGCTTCGTGAGCCTGCCGGGGATCGACCGCCGCGCCTTTTGGGAAGCTCTGCACCATGTGATAGAACATCACGCCGCCGTCCTTGTGGTGCAGCAGCTTTGTACTCAGGAATTCGTCGAACGCCGTTTCCGGTTGACAGCCGATTCCGCTGACGAGCTGCTGACCATCCCAGAGCGTCTTGCTGAGTTGAGAAACATAGCGCATGACACTTTTCATGCAACCGCGCGTCTGCGTCCCCTTTTTGTAGTTCACGAAATGGACGATTGCGATTTTGCTCTACCTCCCTCTTGCAGCAATCTCAACGCTGTGTTAATCTTCGCAAATTCCTGCGCAGCTGCGTCCAGATTGGCAAACTGCACCTTGCCCATGTTCGCCAGCACAGACAGTTGGTTGAGGTTGTTGCCAATAGCCTTTTGCTGCCGCAGGACTTCTTTCAGACTGTCCATGATGACGATGCGCTTGCCAAGGCAGCAGGCGGTCACATAGTCGCTCATGGACATACCGGCTTTTTGCGCCAATGCCCGGATTTTTTCGCGGTCTTCGGATGCCATGCGGGTGCTGAATTTGATGTCTTTTTTCATGTGTTCTCCTATCGTTGATAAAGTGGGTTTGGGCTTCTGCCCAAAAACTGTGCGGAAGGCGGGCAGCGGCGTTGCCGCAGACCAGACAAACGCGATGCTGGCCCTCCCTTTGAGGGAGGATTTTTCCGCTGCGGCGGGGATTCTCTGCGCTACTCCTGGACTTGCCCGAACGTTGGCGCAACGTGGGGCTTTGTGGCACTCCTG
>OOBN01001305.1_pt1 | contig 18505 bp, 21 predicted proteins | sample 1671091 | NCBI WGS metagenome assembly OOBN01 (sample SAMN06348121, study PRJEB24527) | human gut metagenome | biome: human gut; feature: ankylosing spondylitis patient; material: feces | host: Homo sapiens | place: China | collected 2015-10 | reverse complement strand
CTCGGAAAGTTATCCTCTCTGGATTTACAGAAATTCTACAAGAAGCTGCTCAGCAACGGCAGAGTAGAACGGATTGAAAGCAAAAAACAGAGCAAGGGCCTGAGCCCCAAGACGGTGAGGAACCTGCACCAGATCATTGCCTCGGCCATGAAGCTGGCCAAAGAACAGAAGCTCATCGCCACAGATCCCACGGACGGATGCGCCCTGCCCAAGGTGGAGCACAAGGAGATGAAAACCCTGCCAGTGGAGCAGTTGACCTCATTCCTGCGGGAGGCCAAGGACAGCGGAGTGTTTGAACTCTACTACGTGGAGCTGGCCACTGGACTGCGGCGAGGAGAGCTCCTGGGCCTCAAGTGGGAGGACCTTGATTTGGAACGGGGCAGCCTCCGGGTACGGCGGCAGATCGCGCGCATCAACGGCGAGGTGGTGGAAGCACCCCTGAAAACAAAGAGGTGGGAAAAGATTTTTTACATAAATTCCGTTTATTTTGTGCCGTTTTCGCTCCATTCAATTTGCTTTCCATCATTCTTTAGCGGTGCTGTATCCATGTGTTCCGCACCGCACTGTGGCTAAAAATGTGGTCAAAAACCACCCCTTACCCTTTTTAGAATACCGTATGTGAATGATAAAGGGCAGGGGTGTTTTACATTTTCAGATGTTCGTGTTGACACCCTGCAACCAGAATGTCAAATTTTTTGTCTCCACTCAAAGCTCAGGATTTGCGGGACAGTAAACAACAAAAGCCTCCACCATTTGCAGACATCCTATGTTGATGCTGCAGTTTAACCGGGGCGGTTTGGGCTATTTACAAAGGAAATTCTTTACCGCCGTCCGAGTCCCTAAAAGATGCGGTGAGGCAGAGGGCAAATGCCGTCTGCGGATCCAGTGAAAGCCTGAATCTGCCTAACCGTAAGCGGAGTGTCAGTTGGTGAAACTGACGCTCCGCTTTCCTGTCAAGAGTAAAAGGAATCGCATTTACTCCGGGCCTATGGTGGACTTGCCCTATGTTCAACGGTCGGGTTGATTTTTCCGACCTTCTGACCGTATAATGAATTCAGATAATTATATTGTTGGAGGGATACCGTATGTCCGAGCGGCTAAGAAATTTTGAACGAAGCTGGAGGATATTAGAATATCTAAGAAAAAATTCCGACCCAGAGCACTATGTTACGCGGGCGGAACTTCTGAACGATCCGGTTATGCATCGCTATGTGAAAGGGAAAGAAACCTTTAATGACGCCATATTCCATATGGCGCTGGCGATGAACTGTGAAGAAAACGGGATGGTAAAGCCAACGGAGGAGTGGAAAATTGATTATCTTGCGTTTCATGAAAAATATGGGGGGATAAATGAAACGGGAGAAGAGGATGACGAGTCGGAAGAAGACGGAAAATTTGAGCAGGGCCAGAAGGAATCGAGGCTTCCCATCCGTAAGCTCCACTACCGCCACACCTTTTTCTATGAGGAGATCAACATGCTCATTGAGGGCATTCTGTTCTCAAGGACACGGGATACCAAGACCGCGCATCATTTGATTGAAAAAATTGAGGAACATCTTACCACAAAGTTCTACAAAAAGGGGCCGAAAAATATCTGTACTGTCCGGGAGACTGTGCTTGCAGATCGGGATCAGCTGCGAGAAAACCTGTTGCTGATCCAGCGGGCCATTGGTGACAAGGTGCGTATCCGCTTTCGATTTAATGGCTACAACCGGAACAGGGAACTGGAACCAGTACGAACAGAGAAAGACACCGTGAGCCCCTACTATATCGTAGCCAATGGAGGGCGGTATTATCTCTTGGCCTGTAGGGAGACCTCCAAGGACGGCGGTCCAAAGCGGCACATGTCTATCTGGCGGATCGACCTGATGACAGACATGGAGATACCAGGGCGAGATGAGCGGCGAAAGGGTGAACGAGCGCTGGAAAAAAAGCAGGTGGAGGGATTGCCGCAGACATGGAGCGAGGAGTTTCCCCTCCACCATTTGCATATGTCTTTTGACAAACCTGTCCCGATTGAGCTGCGCATTATCCCGAGCGGTGGGGGAAACGCGGAGCGGCGGAGACCGGATTACACCTTCCTATATGACTGGTTTGGAGATACCTTCCGCTATGAACGGACGGAGACCGAGCCGCCCTATGGGGACATCGTAAGTGTCATATGCAGTCCGTTTGGCATGGTCAACTGGGCGCTGCAGTACAGCGACCGCGTAGAGGTGCTGAAGCCGGAAGCGGTTCGGAGCCAAGTGATTGAAAAAATAAAAAATTTAACTAAAAAATATGCTGTGGACAGCTGAGGGCGGAAAAATCCGCCCATCAATATGTTGTAATAAGCGTATAGAATTCTCTGCACCTTGAAAATCCGAATTTCCGTCCGAATAGAAGCCCTGCGGCGGGGGAAGCAGCGCCAAGAGCCGGCTCTGGAAAAGCCGGGGAGCGTGCCAACGCCAGAACATGTTCCGGGTGGCGGGACAGGGCATCTGTTCAGGCAGCATCATCAAGTGGGGGCAAAAAGAGCGGGGGCGTCTCCCTGGCTGCGGCATTTTTCGCACCAGATCCGAAAGGCGCAGGCTTTGGATGGAAACGGAGGAATATGATGAGAGATATCGCGGAAATCAGGAAAATGGCGGTCGAGGGGGAATGGGAGTGCGTCTTTTACATTCTGGTCAACGACGCCCAAAAGAGACTGGCGTTAAAGGACGAAGCTGCAGAAAGGATCTGCCAAAAATTCATGTCCGTCGTAGATGTCAGCCGCTATGGTATATGCTCTGGCTCCATTACCAGGGATTCTACAAGTCTTCGTGAGCGGATCAATGCGCTTCTCCCTGTTCAGGCTGAGTTCATTCTCGTCGAACCCGAGAAAGAGCTGGTACATCTCCTGACGCCGGAACAGCGCGATTGGTTCATAGAAAAGCTAAGAACCTACAACGGTGACACGATCGAGTTTGCGCTGGCTGTCCTCGCGGAAGACGAGCTGGGGCCATATTGTGGAGACATCGGGCCATACCGTGCGGAGATCAAGCAGATCTACGGTCATCTGCGGGAGCTTTTGGCGGAGTACATGGAAACACACTGGTATCATCAGGCGCCGGAGGGGGCGGCCGAATCGGACGGCCTGGCCTATGCCACGCGCCGGCTGGAAGAAATCCGGGCCGAGGCCGCGCCGCTGGCACGCTGCTCCGAAGTGGCAGAACGGATAGAGCAACTCTTGGTAGAAACGGAGATTTTTCTCTTTCGGGATGAGTGGCCCGGGGTGGTCCCGCGATGGAGAGAGGTGAATCCTTCCATCGACTTCTTTGACTTCGCATCCGGCCTGCTGGAACTCTTTGTGCGGTTCGGGAAGAGCGGTTCCGTTGACCCGGATGATCCGGTAGACCTGCGACGGAGACAGCGTCGGCAGGATTACTTCGCGGCGGTCCAGCAGCGGTTCGCCCGGGAGGGCAGGGAGTACAGCGATGACGCGGCGTTTCAGGACGAGCTGCTCAGGACCCTGGAGCTGGTGTTCCGGGCGGACTTCGGGGAAGCGTGGGATGGGGCACCAGCTGAGGCGTAAGCCCTTCATGTATACAAATTCAAGGAGAGTTTTTATGAGCGAAAATAAATATCAGGAACTAAAGGCTCTGCTGAAGGGAGAGCCGCTGGAAACCTTTGATGTGCGTGAGCATGTATTTACCCAAATTGGGCATAACTCAAATGTTCCTAACAATGGCAACAAAATGAAAAAACAAAAAAGAGAGGAATTCGAGCACGACAAAAACATATTCGATAAATATGATGGTCGCAACAGGATCTTAATCAAAACTGCCATTGGAAAGAAGTGGGCTGGCTTTTTCAACTATGATTATGATGCCTCACGCTTTGCTAATTTAATCTATAAGGCAGCATGGTTCCCTTCGGGCGATATTGAACCAATCGGGTGTGTTGAAAAATATGAGTATGTGACCGTTTATGATGGCCGCTATTTCCGGGGGGACACCATGAATTCATGGTCAACGACACTAAATGAATTTGTTCGGACGCTGGGAGAGCGCTATGTGCATGGATGGAAGGGAAGATACATCCCCGTGGGATATAACAGCTGGGAGGCATTCCTCAGCGATCCCAAAAGCTACAAGAAGGCATTTCCAGACTATATCACGGATTTTATGAAGGTAGTCTATACTGTCGGAAACTTTATCCCCGTCCCGCTGGCCCCCAGCTTCAATACTTGCAGGAGCAGACTTTGCCATGACTATTGGGATTTGACCCTGTTGGCGATCTACCGGCATTATGAAAAAAATGATGCGGGCAACAGCAATGGCTGGAGCGGATTACTCTCCCGGGAAGGAGTGAAATGCTGGCTGGACGGATACGGCAGCTGGGACGCTTTCGTGGAGGGCAACTTCCTCCAGGACTTCGTTGATGAGAAAACGAAGAACGGCTACGGAATGCCAAAGCCATTGTGGGCAGGGCATTTTGACAATCCAGGTTTACCCAAAGAAGGGAAAATTGAAGAGTTCTTCACCAATGCCGCCGCCTGGATCACGGCACGGGGCAAGAAGATCGCCATTGCTCTGGCGGATGCTCTCGGGCCGGCGGCGGAGCAGGAAAGCGATGCAGGGGAGGGAGCCATATAATCTACGTCTGTTCCGACATCCACGGCCGGTACGACCGTTGGCAGACGCTCTTATCCGCCATCGCCCTCCGGCCCGACGACACCCTCTATGTGCTGGGCGATGTGATCGACCGGGGGCCGGACGGTTGCAAGATTCTGCTGGACATGATGGGCCGGCCCAACGTGCTCCCCATTCTGGGCAACCATGAATTCACCGCCGCCGTCTGCCTGCCCTATCTGCTGGAGGAGGTCACCGACCGCTCTCTGGCCGACTTGGATGACACCCGACTGGCCGCGCTTCAGGAGTGGATCATCAACGGCGGCGGGCCGACGCTCAGAGGCCTCAAGGAGTTATCCCGGGCAGAGCGGGAGGACATTTTGGACTATCTGCGGGAGATGGAGCTGTACGCCGAGGTGGAGGCCGGGGGACGGAGCTTTGTCCTCACCCACGCCGGGCTGGACCACTTCTCCCCGGAGAAACCCCTGGAGGACTATGCGCTGGAGGATTTTCTCTTCTGCCGGCCCAAACTGGAGGAGGACTTCTGGTCGGACCGGCATCTGGTCTACGGCCACACGCCGACCCGTCTGTTAAGGGCGCAGATGGGACAGGCTCAGTCCGATGATATTCTCTGCTGGAGGCGGCAAATCGCCATCGACTGCGGGTGCGGCTTCGGTGGGAAGCTGGGGTGCCTCTGCCTGGACACCATGGAAACGTTCTATGTCGAGTAGAGAGGGCCTTCCGTCATGATCTTTTTTACATCGGACCTGCACTTCGGTCACTCGAATATCATCCGGGCAGCACAGCGGCCATTTGACACCGTGGAGGAGATGGACGCGGCTCTGATCCGGAAATGGCTTCGGGAATACGGACAGCGAGTTTCGCGCAGAGGAGCGGCTGTCCGTGCGCCCCTGCCAGGAATTTATGCTGTCTCAAAAACCGCAAAAGTTTGATGAAGAGGGTTCCCTATGGTGATTTTGACTGGCGATACCCACGGTAGTTTTGACCGTATTGAGGACTTCTGCGTGGAGTATGATACCACGACAGAGGACACTATGATTATTCTGGGCGATGCAGGGATCAATTACTGGCTGGACGAACGTGACGAGCAACTGAAGACTCGCCTTTCCCGGCTGCCCATCCATCACGCTCTTCTGTATTCACGGCAACCACGAGGAGCGGCCGGAGGAGGTGCCCGGCTACGACCTGACGGAGTGGCGGGGCGGTCAAGCCTGGGTGCAGCAGGAATACCCCAACCTGCTATTCGCGGAGGACGGAGAGATCTATGAGTTCGATGGGAAAAAGGCGATCGCCATCGGCGGAGCATACAGTGTCGATAAATTCTACCGCATTGCCGCCGGCGCCCCGTGGTTCCCAACCGAACAGCCGGACGGCTACATCAAGCAGAGGGTTGAACATACCCTGGAGCGTGTTGACTGGCGGGTAGATTATGTGCTCTCGCATACGGTCCCATTGAGCGCCATGCCCCGGCACGCCTTTCTGCCTACGCTTAACCAGAGTATGGTAGACAATTCCACAGAGAAATGGCTGGAGAAAATTCAACAGAAATTGACCTATGAGCGATGGTTTGCCGGTCACTTCCATGTTACCTATAGCTTGGACCGCATTCGGATCCTGTTTGAGGATTACGATGCGCTGAAATACTGAAAAACCATTTGTATGGAGGCTCTCAGGACAGAACTCAGCCCTGAGACGGCAGCTGCGCCACCGGAAGCCCAACCGGTTGAAAGAAAGGGAGAGGCCATATGCCGAAGTTGATTTTTGTGATCGGAGCGAACGCGACGGGAAAAACACATTTTATCCGCCAGCGGTTCAGCGGAAAAGGGATGACCTGTTTTAATATTTACGACTACCAGCAGCGCGTCTATCGGGAAGAAGGTGTCGGCGAGTTTGTCCCAATGGGCGCTCAGTTCCGATATTTGATGAGAGCCAATCAGATGCTTTTGGCGGATGTCAAGGAAGCGTTGACGCGAGATGAGGACGTGGTGGTAGAGCATACGCTTTATATGGCAAAGCGCCGGATCGCCTATATTGATGTACTCCGCAAGGAGGTAAGGGATCTCACGATCGATGTGTATGTCATGTGTCCCAGCGATGCACAATGGGAAGCGAACGCGGTCAGTTGTGGAGCGGCAGACCATTTTCAACGATTCAAGAGTGAAGCAGATATCTTAGAATTCCCAAACAGTTCGGAAGGTATTGACGCCATCTACGAGGTGATGGACGGAGAAATTAAATTGAGAATCGATCCGCCCCGGCCGGAGATTTACGAATCTGCAAAACGGGCGCTGGCAGAGGAAACCGCGCGCCTTCAGAGCGAGGATGAAACAAGGGAGAAAAGGAGGCTGTTGGTTGACAGCATGCGGGAGCGCCCGTTCTGGCACTACTGTGAGGTGTGCGGGAAAAAGGAGTTTATCACAGCGCGGGATGCGTGCGATTCCGGTTGGGATTATCCTCCTCATATGGGGAACTTTGGACTGCTCGGCCCCCGTACCTGCGGGAAGTGCCAGTTGAAAGATACCCTGTTTTGGAAGATTCATACAGGCGGAACGCTGCCCATTGTATGCGAGGGGGACCTGACACCGAAGGAACTCGTTACATGGCGGAGGATTAAGGGCGAGCCGGAAAGTTTACTGGAGGAAGAAACTGAGGCTCCAAGAATGTCTGGGGAGAACACCGTATGATCTATGCGATTAGCGATATTCATGGCTATTATTGGGAAATTTACCGTTGGTTCGACCAGATGGGCAATCTGGCGCCATTTGAAAACGGAGAGAATAAGCTTGTCCTTCTGGGGGATTACATAGATTATGGGGCGGATTCCTTCAAGGTCCTGAGGTTGATCCATGCGGCAGCCTTGTATCTTCAGGATGCCCTTGTGGTTCTGCGGGGCGACCATGAGGAGGCCTTCTTGGAGTGGCTGGACCGATACGGACACCCCAATATGGGGGTGGCAGACATGGACGGCTTCCCAGAGCGGAATGGATGGCTCCAGGCAGACTCTGATACGGGTTACCAAACCCTGCGCAGCTTCCTGGAAAAAGAGCAATGGGAATTTTTCAGCCGGATCCTGCCAACTGCAAATGAACTCACGCTCAATCGAGAGGCCGCTCGTATGATCCTGGATAACCACCAGGAGATCCTCACATGGCTGCGCAGTCTCCCCGATTATTACGAAACAGAACGCCAAATCTTTGTTCATGCCGGGATTGACGAGCGCGCCCACGGGCGGTGGCAGGAGTTGACGGACTCCCATATATTTGTAAGGAAATATCCCGTCTCCACGAGATACTTTCTCAAAGATATTATCGCTGGCCATGTCGCAGCGGCTGAAGCTGCAGGGGATCCAGAACATGAGGGTATCTATTTCGATGGGGCAAGCCACTACTTCATAGACGGTGCCGTACAGGAAACGGGCAAACTGTTGTGCCTGGCCTATGATGAGAAGAATGGCCGGTACTATGAACTTCTTAGGACGGATAGGTCTCCTGGCAAAAGGAATCGCATTTATGGGGAATTAAAGCCGTTGGGGAAATAAGGCGGGGCAGGTTTGGAGACTGGAAGAAAATATGGAAGAAAACAGATTGCTGAAGTATATCAAATCAAAGGATGTCCGGGCGTACATAAAGCGTACCGGACTGCAGTTTTCGGACAGTGAGGTCGGCACACTTCTCTTCCATTCCGGTATGCCGTATCATGAGTTGCACTGTGCCCTAAAGGAACTGGCGGAAAGGACAGCCGATCAGGAGCTGCGCCGGCAGATTGAGGAGCGGATTGCCTATGATGAACGGTGCTCGGAGATATTCAGGACCAATGACGGGAGTTTCTTTTTCGCAGTGAGCGTGGATGCGGGCAGCAAGGAATGCGAATACGATAAAATAATTGGATACTTTGCGTCGGTGGAGTTGGCGCTGGCGTTTATGAAGGGAAAAAACGTCCCCCTTCACCGTCAAGAAATATCAGATTGTCGGCCTGCGAGAACCACTTGTGAAATCTGTGGTGCATGTGAATCCACGCCTCCCTTCTAAAAATTTGATCAAGGATCGTCCGTACGAAGGGATGCCCGTGTCCGAGTTCACCTATGGCGCAGACGGCAGTCTCGTGCAGTACTGGACAGATGAGATCTCCGACGAGGAACACAGCAAAGTTGATGACTGGGGGGCCAGCCGGTTTGAAAACCGATTCTTTCCTCTACCCAATCCCTTTGAGGTTGGGGATATTGTGTGCATGGTGGACGCCCCTGATTCCCTTGGCATAGTAGAGACCTCGCGGGAAGGCCGGGCGGAATGGATGCGAGAAGTGCGAAAGCGAAATTTGCCACTGGAGTACTACGACTCTTTTATCCGTGTGGAATTTTTGACGGAACAGGGAACCTTTACTCACGGCCACATCCCTCCCATCGACTTGGAAGGGGCCGTTTTGGATGAGACAGATCGTCAGAAAGGGCTTTTGGAGGCTTCCAGCCGTATGCTGACCGGACAGATCTCCCTGGAGTGTTTTTCCAGCGGTTATCATGCGTATCAAGAGGAATTGTGGGGAACAAAACAAAAGAATGGAATATGTGAGATGCCAAACTTGTGACCATCTATCTGCGAGGAGGGAATAGCATGGAGAAGCCCGTCTATATCCATTATGGAGCAAAGGTATTTGATCCCGGGAAAGGCTTTCCAATCCGCAATCGTGAGAACTGGACAAAGCCTGCGGGAGGACTTTGGGCATCCAGGGAAACATCGGCCTTTGGTTGGAAGGACTGGTGTGAACGCGAAAGCTTCCGTGTGTGCGATGCTTCCAACACGTTCCGGTTTGTACTGCGGGACGTGGCGGAGGTTGGATGGGTTTCCCGCATGGACGATCTGAAACGGCTTCCCAACAAGGCGGGTAAGCTGTGGGCGGTGATACCCGATTTTGAAGAATGTCTCTGCCGGGGCTATGACGCTGTTGAACTGTGCTGCTATGGGGGAGAGCGTCAGGGACTGACGGCGGATGAAATGGATTTTCTCCTGTGGGGCTGGGACTGCGACTCCATCGTCGTATTAAATCCGGAGGCGGTGATCCCGGTTTCGCGGGCTCTGTGATGGGAAGCGTATCAGTTTCTCTAATGAGCGGTACCAAAACTGGGACAATCTGATCCTTGACAGCCGTTTTTCCTCCTGCCCGGTGAGGTTCCGATGGATATCTGGAGGATCTGTCGGCGCTCCAGTAACGGAAAATCTGAAGTTACGGAGGAAATACAGGCAATGGGAGGAAACTCATCATGCACGGTCAGGAAATCAGGCGTTCGAAAATTATTACAGAATAACCCTTAGAGGCAGTGCCACGCCTGCCTTCTGCTCATTTGACAAGGGATACATCGGGACACGGAGAATGCTGCTGTCTTTTGCGGATGCTCTGCGGCGAGACGGGGGCGGTTCAAGTGGATGTATAAAAAATGCCGGGCGAATCACGGACTGCTGTAAAGAGAAGACGGCTGATGCCTATGGGAAAGAGCGTGCCGTCTCCCCGGTTGAGGCGGTCCATGTGTCTGTCTCCGAAGAGAGCCTCTTTTATTTTGAGCACATCAACGTGTGGGGCTGCTCTTATTACATCCAGGCGCAGAAAGCCACTATCACCCGCCTGTACTACCGAGACAGCAGCGGATATTGCAGGGCGATTGGACTTTCGCCGTATCGCCCTTTTTACGGCGTGGCCCCAGATGATCTTTCGAAAGAACTGGGAGATCCGTTTTGGGGGTATCCCGGGGTGCTCTACAAGAAGAATGGGTGGCTGCGCCACCGCCTCATGTATAAAGAACGGCTTTTTACAAACAAGGCCGAAATGGATGCTGATATAGCCGCACCAGCTGAAACTGATTACCAAGGATTTTTGACGATGTGTTTGGAGATGGATGAGCGACTGGAGTTCTTCACTGATGGAGAGGAGGCAGCCGGTGAGCAGGAGCAGAAAACGGACGCCTGTAATCAAGCAGGGAAAGGGAGTATACGGCAAGCGGGCCGCAAACCGTAAGGTACGGCAGCTCAGAGATTTACCAGCAGGAAAGTCAAAGCAGTATAGGCGCTTTTACCCCCAATGGTATATATGGGACTTCCGTTTTTATTGGGTAGGGAAACCACCGGCTGTGCCGGTGGAGGTACCCCGTAAAAAAGCTTTAGCTTCAAGCATCGAGCGAAGCGAGCTGCTAACAGCAAATTATCAGTGAAGAAAGACTTGCATTAGAACAGCGGCTGCCCGTTTACGGGCTGCGGGGCAAATGATGCGGGTGAAATAAAATTCAGTGCGTCTTGAGACGCATGCCGGTAATAGGCCCTTATAGGGCCAACTCAAGCCACCGGCTTAGCCGGTGGTTATGACTTCTCAGAACCCGGTATAGGGAAGGAAATAAAAAAGTGTCTTCGAAAGTAGAGTAAACAGCCCTGATTTGTTCCTGGGCAGAGCGTGTAAGAATAGGACGGTAACGAATACCTCGAAATCTGCCGGGTAATTAACAATAAAAAGAGGAGGTGCGGCAATGGCGGGCAGGCGGATGTGCTGGGTACTACCGTCGGTACGATGACAAGGTGGTCTATGTGATTTCCACGGCCACGGATACCGACACCGGCGAGGAGGTTGTCATTTGGACCGCCTATCCCTTTGCGGATGTTCCAAAGTACTGCACCTCCAGCAAAAAGTCCTTCTGCGCCTTCGTGGAGACGGATGGGGAGCGGAAGGCCAAGTATAAGCGGCTGGTGAATATGAAGATCTCGGAGGCAGCCATCGAGCAACTGGAGGATGAAGTCTTTCGAGGGCCGGTGCGCAAAAAGCAGAGGCGGCAGTTGGATGAAGAATACGACTCCCGCGAATATCAGCAATCCCTCTCCTACCTCGCATATGCGAAAGACCTGTGTGAGAACTACAACTTCGACCGGAGCAAATATCGCCTCTGCGTGAAAGAAAAAAGATATGCGGCCATCACACGAAGTGATTTCGCCAAGCTGAAAGAAGACCTGCAGTTTCTGGACAACGCTCTGAAAACGGTACTGGCTGAGTACAAAGATTACTTTCAAGAGCGGTTCGTGGACTCGTCTGCTGAAAGAGCGGGATGCGGCGGAGGGTAAATGCCGTCTGCGGAAACCAGGACAAAACTGAATTGAAACTCTCTTGAGTGGAGCGTCTGCTTGACAAAGCAGGCGCTCCGATTTTCTGTCAGAAATATGTCAAAAGGATATTATTTCCCCAATACATAGTGAGGGGGGTAAAAGAGGCACAGTTGTGTCAATTCTATGTCGCTCGAGAAATGTCCTCGGGTAAAGTAGTAGAGGGGGTAATCAAAATGAAAGAGTCTGCCTACAAAAATTATGCGGAGCTGCCGCTGTTTCTCAACTCAAAAACAGTGGCGAAAGTATTGGGCGTCTCACCGTCCAGCGGATATGAACTGATGCACGAACCGGGCTTCCCGGTACTGCGCATCGGCAACCGGATGGTGGTGCCCAAGGAGCAGTTCATCCAGTGGGTGAAAGAACACACGGGAGGTGATGTATGAGGTACAGCAAGTGCAGTGGGTGCGGAAATTTTTTCTCTCTGCCCAACGAGGTGTTTCTCCTGGGACTGAGTGCCGGAGAGTTATCTGTGTACAGCTTCCTGAAACGGTGTGAAAACCGAAAGACCCACCAGTGCTGGCCCAGTATCCGCACCATCGGTGAGGCGGTAGGCATGAGCGAGAATACAGTGCGCAAGTATATTCGGCAGCTGGAGGAACGGGGCCTCATCACCACCGAACCCACCGAGGTGATTACCAAGACAGGAGAAAAGCGCAACGGGAATCTGCTGTTCACTCTCAGGCCGATTCAGGAGGTGATTGACCAGTATTACGACCACCAGCTGAAGGAACTGGAACTGGCCACCGAGCGACAGCGTGTGGCGAAACTCCTGCGGGCGCGGGAAAGCCCCGCGTGACTACCTGTGAGCCGCTGTGTGCCCCGATCACGGGAGGGGCAAAGTCCCTGCCCCTCCCAGCGGATAGGGGGCGGCTTTGGGCCGCCGTTCCCCCTCTTTGGAGAGAGGGCTTTCCCCATCCTGGGCTCTTTGCGGGGGACGAAAGAAAAAGCAGGATAAACGCCGGGGTCGCCGGTGGCACCTCCGGCCGGTCACATCTGCCCGCAGTGCGGGCAGTTACGGAGGTTTTGCGGTGTATCAAAAGTGGGGTCAAAAACAGTCGGCGGGGATCACACTTGCGGTCACAATTCCCGAACACCTACTGTCACAACGAAAAAATAGGGGTCATGCCCCGGAAAGGAGCAGTTTATGAGCGGAAAAGGAAAGTTTCCCTTTTACCTGTCACCAGAGAAGAAGGCCATCCTGGAGCGCCGATATCAGGAGGACGGAAGCCGGAGTATGACCGCCTTCATTGAGCGGGTGGTGGACTTCTATCTGGACTATCTCAGCGCCAACAATTCCGGGCTTTTCCTGCCAACGTCTATCAAGTCCTACCTGGACGGGCGGCTGGGACAGCTGGAGGCACGGCTGTCCTCCCTGGCCTTCCGGCAGGCGGTGGAGCAGGACATGGTGGCCGGTATCCTGGCGGACGCCTATCAGTTCAGCGACGAGGATCTCCGTTGTCGAAGGGCGGAGAGCGTAGAAAATGTGAAGAAAACCAATGGCCGCATCTCCCTGGAGCAGCGGGTACGTGGGGCCTGGGAGGAGGACGATGAGTGGCAAGACTGATCCTGAAAAGTCCCTACCTGAAGTGCGATGGAACCCATTCTGTCAGCGGCTACCTGCGGTACATTGGGACGCGGGAGCGGGTAGAAGTGCTCCCGGATGACCGTCCTCCCACCAGAAAGCAGGAGCGGCTGGTCAGAAAACTGGTGAAAGATTTCCCTTCGTCCAAGGAGCTGGGTGAGTATTTGGACTACGAAACCAAGCCCACCAAAGCTAACGCCTCTGTCCTTATCACCCGAGCACTGGAGGAGAACTGGTCTCAAGTTCAGCAGTCAGAGGGCTACATGAAGTACATCGCCACCCGACCTCGTGCGGAACGGCTGGGTGACCACGGCCTGTTTAGTGACGAGGACGGCGTGAACTTGGAGCAGGCCATGCGGGAGTTGGATCAATACAGCGGGAATGTGTGGACGCATATCCTCTCCCTGAAGCGGGAGGACGCCGCACGCCTTGGTTACGACAACGCCAAGGCATGGATGAATCTGCTCCGAGCCAACCGCAACGACATTGCCGCCGCCATGAACATCCCGCCGAATCACTTCCGCTGGTACGCCGCCTTCCACGATGAAGGGGATCATCCCCATGTGCACATGATGGCGTGGTCGACGGTGCCGGAAGAAGCCTATCTCACAAAAGAAGGCATCCGGCAGATCAAGTCCAGGCTGATGAATCAAATATTCAAACAGGAGATGCTGCACACCTACGAGCAGAAGTCCCAGTCAAGGGACGCGCTGGTGCGGGAGGCACGGCGGGCCATTCGATGTCTGACCCGTGAAATGGCGCAGAGCATCTGCTCGGCTCCTGAGATCGAGCAGAAGATGGAGCAGCTGGCCACGCAGCTGGAGACGGTCAAGGGCAAGAAGTCCTACGGCTATCTCCCCAAATCTGTGAAGAAAACGGTGGACGAGGTAGTGGACAAACTGGAGGAACTGCCAGTGGTCCGTGAGTGCTACGAGCAATGGTGCCTCCTCCAAAGTGAGGTGGACAGCTACTACCACGACAACCCCAGAGAGAAGAAAAAGCTGTCCCAGGAGAAGGAGTTCCGGCAAATCAAGAACGCTGTCATCCAGGAGGCGGAGCGCATCTGCCTGGGGGAGATCACCTTCGAGGACGCTGACCTGACCGGCCACGACGAACCGGAGCGGCTGCGGGGAGAGTCCTATACCTGCTGGGAACTGCGGCAGATCATCCGGGACGAGACACTTTCGCTGGAGGACCGGGACGGTGCAGCGGAGGAGTTGGAGCGGCTGGCGGAACGAGGCGACACCCATGCTCAATACTTGATGGGTCAGCTCTATCGGGACGGTCCTCTGCTGATCCCGGACAGTCAAAAGGCAAAGCACTGGTTCACCCAGGCGGCAATACAGGGTTTGACGGAAGCACAGTACGCCCTTGGCAAGCTGCTCCTCTCCGGCGATTTGGAGGTGCGGGACCCGGACGAGGGCATCCGCTGGTTGAAACAGGCGGCGGAAAACGGAATCCATTTCGCCGCATACCGTCTGGGCAAAGAGTATCTGAAGGGGAACGCCGTCAACAAGGACGCCACAAGAGCAGCGGCTTGGTTCACCCAGTCGGTGGAGGCGGGCAACCAGTATGCCCAGTATATGCTGGGCAAGCTGTACCTGACTGGTCAGGGAGTAACCCGCGACCAAGCCCAGGCGATGGTCTGGTTCAGTCGCTCCGCTGCCCAGGGAAACCAGTATGCACAATTCTTCTTGGAACACCAGAATGACCTCCGTCCGCCCTCTGTCATGCTGGTGGCCACCCGCCTGCTCTACCACATGAGCCGGATCTTTGAGGATCACGCCCTGCCCCAGTCCAACGCCGGCCTCCATGTGGACCGCAAACTCCGAAGAAGAATCCAGGAGAAGAAGATCGCCATGGGCCACAAGCCGGACGATCACGAGGAGGAGCAGAACCAGGGAGGAATGATCATGGGCGGGATGTGACCCCCTCAAAAATTACGGCACTGTAAACAACAAAAAGCCCTCGGGATCTGATGCCCAGCGGGAACTGACAACTGAAACTGCGCCCCCAAATGATAACAATTTGATAATAGTGCGCCGTGCCCCTGGCTATTTCCTGTTTCTGTGGTATGTTGTGTTGCTGAGGAGGAATGAAGAACATGACGACTAATCAAATCCCAGTCCAGCGGTGCCAATACTGCGGGAGCGACGACCTGGGCCTGGGCTGGCAGCACGGCGAGGCGCTGGTGACCTACAAGAAGCACGGACTCCTGGGCAGCCGGCTTCGGTATCTGATCTGCCGCCGCTGCGGGGCCGTGGTGTATCAGTGGGTAGCAGAACCCCACAAGTTCCCGCCCATTAAGTGAGCCACTTAGAAATTACACCGCAAATCAAAGGTAAAAATTGCGAGGTGAAAAATATGGGTAAGAGACGGCCATCCGGCGACGGCATGGTCAGAAAGCGGGAGGATGGCCGTTGGGAAGGCCGCATCGTGGTGGGCCACAAGGAAAACGGCGACTCCATCTTCCGGTATGTCTACGCAGATACGCAAAAGGAACTGACCGCCAAACTGCGGCAGCACATCGACATCTACCAGGGTGTCGACCTGACCGAGCAGAGCAGGATGACCTTGGCGGAGTGGCTGGATCAATGGCTGGAGAACATCGCCGGCACCATTCGGCCCACTACGCTGGCCCGCTATCAGGGAGCAGTACGCATTCACATCAATCCCCACTTAGGCGGCAAACCCATTACCCATGTCACAGGGAAAGATGTTCAAAAGTTGTATGATGCCCTGGCCAGTCATGGAAATCAAATCACAGGAAAAGGGCTGGCCAGCAGTACCATCCGAGGAATCCACTCCATGCTCCACGAGGCGCTGGACGCAGCGAAACAGGCCGGACTGATCCCGTGGAACCCGACAGAGGAAATTCCAACGCCCAAATTCACCTGTAAGTCAAAACAAATTCTGACAGATAAAGAGCTGGATACCTTCATGGAGGCCATCCAAAAGGACAACGTCTGGCACGACTTCTTCTACACGGAATTCACCACCGGCTTGCGCCGGGGCGAGATCTGCGGCCTCAAGTGGGAGGACTTCGATGAGGCGGATGGCACCCTCAAGGTACGCCGCACTGTCCATCAGGAGAAGGGTGGCAAGCTGACCACCTGGGACACCAAGACTGCCGCCGGCACCCGCACCATCATCCTCCCACCCAGCACAGCGGCGCTTCTCCGGGAGCGGAAAAAATCCGCCCTAACCGAGTGGATCTTCCCGAACCCGCTGAAGCCAGAGCAGCCTACCCGTCCCGGCACGGCCTATAATCGGATGAAATCTCTGCTGAAGGCGGCAGGGCTCCCTGACCTTCGTTTCCATGATTTGCGGCATACCTTCGCCACCCATGCCCTGACCAGCGGAGTAGATGTAAAAACCCTGTCCGGCATCCTGGGACACACCAAGTCAGCCTTCACCCTGGATACCTACACCCACACCACCGGGGATATGCAAAGGCGGGCGGCAGAGATTGTGGAGACATTCCTGACAGATATTTTCGGAGAGGAGCTGAAACCGTGGGAAGAAAGCGCAAGAGCGGCGAAGGCACCGTCCGCCTGAGAAAGGATGGCCGATGGGAGGGGCGCATCGTCATCGGCTATGACGAGAAGGGCCTGCCCAAAACAAAGAATGTCCTGGCCAAGACCAAGGGTGAGTGCGTTGAAAAACTTAAGGCTCTGAAGGAGTCCATCTCTCCAGCTACCACCTCCAGGGTCCGGGCGGATATGCCCTTCGGAGAGTGGCTGGATCACTGGTACGAGACCTACAGCAAGCCATCCATCCGCCCCAGAACACAGCGTACCTATGAGGGATATCTCCGGCTGTACATCAAGCCGAAGCTGGGCAGTATCCCCCTGAACAAACTGACGACAAACGATATCCAGCAATTCTGCGCCTGGATGAAATCAGTGACCACATCAGTGGAAATGGTATTGCTGACAGCCAAATCCGAAATTGTTACAGTCTCTGTCATCGGGCGCTGGAGAAAGCAAGGGCAGAGCATCTGATTTCCCGCGATCCGACGGACGGGTGCAAGCTATCCCCAGTGCGGTACGAGGAGATGAAAATTCTATCCAGAGAATCCATGCAGAAACTGCTGATTCAGGCCAAGGAGGAGAACTACTACGAATTGTTCCTTCTGGAGTTGGCCACCGGACTGCGGCTGGGAGAGATAGCGGCCCTACAATGGAATGACCTGAACCTGACAACCGGAGAACTGCGGATTAACAAGCAGGCCGGAACCAACGGCCCGGATGTGGTGATCTGTGAGCCAAAGACAAAAGCGGCAGTTCGCACCTTGATCCTGCCTCCCTCTGTCCTGAAGGTGATGCGGGAGTACAGAGCCAGAGTAGATTCCCGATGGATGTTCCCCTCACCCAAGAAAGAGGACTCGCCCATGCGCCCATCCTCCATCCACCTGCGCCTGCACAGAATATTAGACCATGCGGGATGCAATAGAGTTCGGTTCCACGATTTACGGCACACTTTTGCAACCACCGCCTTGGCCTATGGGATGGATATCAAGACGCTGTCCACCATCCTGGGCCATGTGTCCTGCGCGACCACGCTGAACACCTACTCCCATGTAACCGACGAGATGAGACAGCGGGCGGCGGTGAAAATCGACCAGGGTATCGCCAAGGCGGAAATCAAACCACAAGAGGAAAATCCCAAGGAGCGCACCATGACCACCTTCCAGGCGAGGAAGCGATGGAGCCGAAAGGCAAGTTGAATGACAGAGAACCGCCCACCGGGAGAGAGAAATCCCCGGCGGGCCGGTTTTTGCTGTCTGTGGGCAAACATGTGGTCAAGAGGTGCTTGGCTGGAAAAAGGAACCGAAATTTGTGCTGGGGATGGGGTAGTTTGAGCGATAATGGGCAATCTTCAAGGAGAATAATTGAGAGCGCCTAACCTGTGCTGACACAAACAAAAAACGCCTACCGCACCCTGCCTCTGGCAAAGGATACGGTAGACGTTCTGGATCAACAGAAAAAGAAGGTCGGAGCAAGCCCCTGGGTATTCCCCTCTCCCACCGGTGGCCCCATGTCTCCGGACAGTGTGCTCCACATGCTCCACCGGGTGCTGAAACGGGCGGGACTGCCTCGAGTCAGGTTCCACGATCTGAGGCACACCTTCGCCACCCTAGCCCTGCAAAACGGGGTAGACGTAAAGACCGTCTC
>OOBN01001301.1_pt1 | contig 18554 bp, 10 predicted proteins | sample 1671091 | NCBI WGS metagenome assembly OOBN01 (sample SAMN06348121, study PRJEB24527) | human gut metagenome | biome: human gut; feature: ankylosing spondylitis patient; material: feces | host: Homo sapiens | place: China | collected 2015-10 | reverse complement strand
CGATGACGACGCTCGGGATGAAGGTCACCAGCGTGATGACCATCATCAGCCGCTTGACCGTGCGCTCGCGGACCTTGTCGATGAAGACCTTCTTCTCGTATTGCAGAAAACGCACCATGGCATAGGTCGCCAGCGCGATGAACACCGAATTGATGAAGAAGAGGTAGAAGGCGCCGATGAAAAAGCGGAACTGCCCCGTGGCCAGTCCGAAGCCCGCCGTACAGAGGGGCGGGATGAGGGCCGTGGCGATGGCCACGCCGGGAATGACGGTCGACGTGCGGTCCTGCCGCGTCTGCGCCACGATGCCCGCCAGGCCGCCGAACAGGGCGATCAGCACGTCGTAGGTCGTAGGCACGGTACGCGCCAGCAGCTCGCTGCTGTTCGACGAGAGCGGCGAGATGAAGAAATAGACCGTCGAGGTGATGATGGCGACGATGAACATCAGCGCCAGGTTGCGCAGCGACTTCTTGAGCAGTTCGAAATCGTTGATGCCCAGCGCGAGGCCGACACCCATGATCGGGCCCATGATCGGCGAAATGAGCATCGCGCCGATGATCACCGCGGCCGAATTGACGTTCAGGCCCAGTGAGGCGATCATCGTGGCGAAGATCAGCACCCAGAGGTTGACGCCGCGGAACTCCACGCCCTTCGAGACGGAGGCCACGACCTCGTCGCGCTGCGCCTTGTCCTCGTCGAGGCTGAAACGGCCCTTCATAAATTCGCGCAGCTCCCCGAGCCACGCCGAAAACGAACGTTTTACCTTTTGTGTATCGTCTGTACGGTTCTCTTCCATCAATGCGTTTCGATTTGAGTTACTCCTCCCCGTCCTCCCGGACGCGGCGGCCTTTGGGCTTTCCGGCCACGACGATCACGAACTCGCCCTTGGGTTCGGTCGTGCGGAAATGCCCGAGCGCCTCGGCGACGGTTCCGCGCACGGTCTGCTCGAACTTCTTGGTGATCTCGCGCGACACCGAAACCCGGCGGTCTTCGCCGAAAACCTCGGCCAACTGCTCGAGACACCGGACCACGCGGTAGGGCGATTCGTAGAAAATCATCGTGCGCTCCTCGCCGGCAAGCGCCTGCAACTGCTTCATCCGCCCCTTCTTCTGGGGCAGGAAGCCCTCGAAGCAGAAACGGTCGCACGGAAACCCGCTCTGCACCAGCGCCGGAATCAGCGCCGTGGCGCCGGGCAGCGTCTCGACCTCGATTCCCGCCTCGACGCACGTGCGCACCAACAGGAACCCGGGGTCCGAAATGCCGGGCGTCCCGGCGTCCGACACCAGGGCGGCATTGCGTCCTGCGGCGATCGCCCCGGCAACCATTTCGACCGTGGCGTGCTCGTTGAACTTGTGGTGCGAACGGAGTTTCTGCTCGATGCCGAGGTGCTTCAGCAGGAACGACGTCGTGCGCGTGTCCTCGGCGAGGATGAAATCCACCTCGCGCAGGACGTTCACCGCGCGCAGCGTGATGTCGTCCAGATTCCCGATCGGCGTAGGTACGATATAGAGTTTGGCCATCGTGTCAGGCGAATTTGCGTTCGAGCAGTTCCATCATAAACTTCGCGCCGTCCGAATTGGGATTCCAGGCGTAGTTCTCGGCAATGTGGATCATGCACTCGTCGAAATCGTCGAAGGCGTTGAGCGTCGCGATCGCCTCTTCATAGGCTTCGCCGTCGCCGCCGAACAGATCGCGGATCAGCAGGAACTTGTCGTTGATGCCGATGGCGTTGCGAAGGTCGGCGACCGGTTCGCCGCGGCGCAGTTCCGAAGCCATGTCGCGCCGCGGAGCGATCGTGTCGGCCAGCGTCTGCACGTCGTGGTTGATCACCTCGCCCAGCACGGCCCCGACAGGGACCGCAACCTCCCTCGCTCCGGATTCGGCCTCCTCCGGCTCGGCGGCGGCAGGCGCTTCCGAAACGGTGACGGGCTCCGCCGCGGACTGCGGCACGGACGTTCCGGACTGCGGCACGGACGTTCCGGACTGCGGCACGGGGCCTGCGGACGCAGACGCAGCAGCCGGTTCGGGAGTCGCGGCAAACCCGGGACGGACAGTCGGTCCGGGCGTCACAGCGGGTTCGTGACGGGCAGCGGGTTCGAGCGTCACAGCAGGTTCGGGACGGGCAGCGGGTTCGGGACGCTCCGCCGGTCTTTCCGCCGTTTCGGGCCTTGCGGGCTTTTCGGCGGGCGCAGGCGTATCGTAGAGCGACATGATGACGCGCTGTTTGTGACGGTGGCGGACGGTCTCCTCCTCCAGTCCGAACAGCGTGGGCGCAATGTATTGGGGTTTCTCCGCAGGAGCGGGTTCCGGAGCTGGCGCAGGAGCGGGTTCCGGAACGACGACCGGTTCAGCCGCAGCGGCAGGTCCAGGCGCAGCGACCGGCTTCGCAGACGGTTCGGACACAGCCTCGGATTCAGGCGCAGCGACCGGCTTCGCAGACGGTTCGGGCACAGCGTCGGATTCGGATGCTGCGACCGGTCCGGATTCGGCGGCCGGTTCGGATTCTCCGGCGACGAATGCGGCTTCGGACGCCGCTTCGGGATCAGGCTCAAATCCGGATTCCCCCTCAAGTTCCGGCTCGGAATCCGACACCGCAGGCTCCGCCATTCCGGGCGTCTCCGTATCGGGATTCCCCCCGGCAAACGCCCCGGCAGAATCGGCCGCGACCGTCGTATCGGGTTCGGAAAACGGCTCTGCGGGTTCCGCCTCCGCATCGAACGCGGGTCCTGAAACGGCATCGGGACCAGGTTCGAACACGGCTTCGTCCGTCGGGTCGAGCGAAAGCACCGCCCCGAGGTCGATGGGCACCGGAGCCGCCGCAGGCTCCGTCTCCGCAACCGGGAATTCCGGAAGGGATTCCACCTCCGTAAAGCGCACCGCATCGTAGAGCGTCCGCAGTTTTTCCAGCGCCAGGTCGCGTTCGAGGGCCGGAATCTCCCCGGAAGGCTCCCAGCCGTCGACAATCGCGGTCAGCTTGCGCAGTTCGGCACGTATCGTCTTCAAATCCATCATTGCGTACTGTTTTGACCTCCAAAGGTAGAAAAAATTTGCGAAAGCCCAGCCATTCCCCGGAACCTTTTGTCCGAAACATCTCCGAACGGGTTTTTCCGGGACATCCGGACCGTCCCGCCGGGCACGGAAAAGGGAGCGGCGGCCGAAGCCGCTGCTCCCTTGCAGCTGTCCCGCACCCGCGGCGTCGGCCGCCGTGCCGGAGAGACGAATCATTCGGTGATCCGGAAACTGCCGCCGAGCGTGCAGTCGGAGTCGTGCCCTACCCAGACATGGTAGTCGCCCGGCTCCTGGCCCCACTTTTTGTCGAGACGCCAGAACGAAAGGTCGTCGGGCGTCAGTGTGAAGGTCACCTCGCGGCTCTCCCCGGCGCGAAGCATGACCTTCCGGAAACCTTTCAGTTCACGAACCGGACGCGTCACACCGGACAGCAGATCGCGCACGTAGAGCTGCACGACCTCCTCGCCGTCGCGGCCGCCCGTGTTGGTCACGCGGACCGACACGCGAACCTCGCCGCCGACGGCGGTTTCGGGCGTCAGCACCCGCAGGTCCGAATAACCGAACGTCGTGTAGCTCAACCCGTAGCCGAAACAATACTGCGGCGAATTGGGTACGTCGAGATAGCGCGAAGTGTATTTGTTGGGCTTGCCCGACTCGTCGGCCGGACGTCCCGTGCTCTTCATGTCGTAATGGATCGGAATCTGCCCCACCGTGCGGGGAAAGGTCATCGGCAAACGCCCCGAAGGGTTGTAATCGCCCGACACGACATCGGCCAGCGCCTCGCCCGCCATCGTGCCCGGATACCAGGTCAGCAGCAGGGCGTCGGCAAGTTCCGCTTCACGGGCCAGCTCCATAGGACGGCCCGTAACCAGCAGGACGACAATCGGTTTCCCGGTTTGCTTCAAGCTCTCCAGCAGGTCACGCTGCGCGTCGGGCAGCGCAAGCGACGCAAGGCTTGCCGCCTCGCCGCTCTCCCCCGCCTTCAATCCGAGCGCGACCAGCACCACGTCCGACTTCGCGGCTGCGGCCACCGCCTCCGAAATACCGCCTTCGAGGGCCTTGTGCGGGTCGCATCCGCGGGCATAGGTCACACGGTCGGCTCCGAAACGCGCCCGCAGTCCGTCGAGAAAGGTCGAGGTCCGGCCGGCCTCGGCGAAATGAACCCACGAGCCGATCAGGTCCCACCGGGAATCGGCGAAAGGTCCCACCAGCGCGATCCGGCTCCCCTTTTTCAGGGGCAGCACGCCGCCGCGGTTCTCCAGCAGCACCATCGAACTGCGGGCCACGCGGCGCGCGGCATCGAGATGTTCCGGGGCGTAATAGCACTTCTCGCGCTCCTTCGCCTGGTAGCGGAAAGGATCGTCGAACAGCCCCAGGCGGAACTTCACGGCCAGCACCTCACGGCAAAGGCTGTCGATCAGCGACTCCGGGATACGCCCCTCCCGCACCAGTTCGGCGGCATGGAACAGGTAGGCGGCGCTCATCATGTCCATGTTGACCCCGGCGCGCAGGGCCAGTTCGGCAGCCTGCGCATCGTCGCCCGCCACGCCGTGAGCTTTCAGTTCGCCGATCGTGCCGTAATCGGTCACCACGAATCCGCCGAAGCCCAGTTCGTCGCGCAGCAGGTCGCGCATCAGCCAGCGGTTGGCCGTGGCCGGAACGCCGTCGAGGTCATTGAACGAGGTCATCACCGTCGCGGCCCCGGCATCGAGCGCCGCCCGGTAAGGCGGCAGGTAGCTGTCGCGGAAAACCCGCTCGGACATATCGACCGCATGGTATTCGCGCCCGGCCTGCGGAGCGCCGTAGGCGGCGAAATGCTTCACGCAGGCAAGGACCGACGAGGGGTCGGACAAGTCGCCCTGATAGCCCCGCACCATCGCTTCGGCGACACGCGCGCCCAGATAGGGGTCTTCGCCCGCGCCCTCGGAGACACGGCCCCACCGGGGGTCGCGCGAAACGTCGCACATCGGCGAAAAGGTCCAATGGATGCCCATGGCCGAGGCTTCGCGAGCCGAAACGCGGGCCAGCGACTCCGCGGCGGCAGGGTCCCACGAGGCGGCGACGGCGAGGTTGATCGGGAAGATCGTCCGGAAACCGTGGATCACGTCGGCGCCGATCAGCAGCGGGATGCCCAGCCGGCTCTCCTCGACGGCGATCCGCTGCAACCGCTCGGTCTCCTCGAAGGACTTGATGTTGAATACGCTGCCGCAGCGCCCTTCGCGGACCAGCCGTTCGACGGAAAGTTCCGTCTTGTCGGGTCCCGTGACGGCGCCGCCTCCGCGCTGCTGGACCAGCTGGCCGATCTTTTCGTCGAGCGTCATGCGTTCGACCAGTTCCGCGGCGCGCCGCCGGTCCTGCGGGGTGACGGGCTGCGCCCCGGCGGGATACAGCACGAGGGCCGCCAATACGGTAAAGATGCTATTTTTCATCGGTAAAAGTTTGAAAAGACATGCGAAGGTAATGAAAATACCGCAAAAAAGGGCTTCGGAACGGAATAAACTCACTCCCGCCCGAAGCCCCCGCGATCGCAGCGGCGTCACTCCTTCACGCAGCGCATGCCGTAGGCTGTGGTCATCTTCCGTTCGTAATAGGTCCCCTCGCCCGTGGCGTCGCCCGCCTTCCAGTCGTACATCGGGAGCGGCTTGCCGCCGGCGAGCGTCGACGAACAATAGGCTGCCGAACGCCCCGGATAGTGGATGCGGCCGTTATCGCCCTTGCGGAACATCGTCGACGGGCCGATGAGGGTTCCGCCCGAATTGAGCGCATACCAGCGGCTGTACGTGTCGCCCGAGTCCTGGTTCTTGGCGGCGTTGCCGTCCACGTAGGCAAGCAGCGACTGCCATTCGGCCGCCGTCGGCACCCGGTATCCCACCGGGCAGGGATCGTTCAGCCCCTTGCCGCCCTCGGTCCAGCCTTCGGACATCGCTGCGGACGACCGGGTATAGAACGTCGTCGGATTGCCGTTTGCCGTTGCGGCGGTCATCTCCTCACCGCTGATCTGCCAGCCGGCGGTGCGGGAGGCGTTGAAAACCACCTCGCGCGTCATCGCGCCGAAAGCATCGGGATACTCCGCATGCCCCTCGTAATATTTGTTCTTCGAGAGGATCTTCGCGCCGATGAACGGCTCCTTGCGGCCCCACTGATAGAACAGTCCGTAGGAGCGGAAATCCTGCACACAGGCCTTCGGATCGGTCGAATGGTATTCGGCCCCGACATTGCGGTCCTGCCAGGCGATACCGCCGACGGTCACGTCCGAAGGCATCTTGTCCACGACCCAGACCAGCCACGACCAGACAACCGCGCCTCCGGCGTCGAACAGCGCAACCAGCCCGCTGCCCTGCTTCGACTTGGCCGCAGTGCAGATGATTTCATTCCGGGAAGCGTCGTAGTCAAGCCCCGAAAGCAACTCTGCGTCGGTGGTCCAGACCCAGTCCGCCGCAACGCCCTTCACATACGCGCCGTCGGTGCGCCGCGCCGGAAACGCACGGGTTTCACCCGCCCGGACCACGACCGTATTCGCTCCGGTCGACCGCTGCACGACGGTCACCTGCTGCGGTTCGACGCCCTCCATCTCGGAGGAGACGGTCAGCGTCGCGCTGCGCGGACGCACGCCCTCGCCGTCGTCGGTCAGCAACAGTTTCACGACCGAACTTTTCGTCCCTTCGGACTGCGACACGGCGCACCAGTCGGTCGCGCCCTCGATTTTCCATGCCACGGATGCACGCAGGTTCAGGGCCGGTTCGCTCCCGGCGCCGTAGACGGTTATATCGGCGCCGTTCTCCGCCAGCACGAGGATCGGCTCGAACTTCTCCTGCGTCACGGTCACGGTGTGCTTCTCTTCGCCCGCGGCGTAAAAACGCACCGCGGTCGTGCGCTCCTCGGGCAGGAAACTCTGGTCGACCGTCAGAACGATCTTCTTCGTGTGCGAACCTTCGGCGACGTTGGTGCGGCACCAATCGTCGTCGCAGGAGACCGTCCACGGCGAATCGGCCGTGATTTCAAGGACGCTGCGCCCTCCGAACATATCGAACGTCACGTTATCCTCGAGCAGTGAAAGGTTGGATTCGGCGACCTCGGGATCGTCGCTGCACGCCGCACAGCAAACGGCTGCCGCGACGGTCAGAAAAAGAAAAAGTCTCTTCATCGTTGAAGTTGTATTTAAGGTTTTGTTCGAATGTCGTATTTACCAGGACACGGACGATTCGTAGGTATGCCCGAAACTGTCGGTGACCCGCACCATGCCGCCCCGCTCGCTGCCCGGATCGACCCGGAACATATGCCACGTATTGGTCGGCGTCCCTCCGCGCACACCCGTCGCCAGCACCTCCTCGTAATAGGGATCGGTGCGCTGCGTCCGCTCCATCGCCACCGCCTGCCCGCCCGAAGCGGGAATCCACTCCACGGCGCTCCAGGCCGTGTCATAACCCCAGACATTGGCATAGACACAGGCCGAATTGGTGCGTCCGGGTGCATAGAGGCGCATCTGCATATCGCGCTTCCCGCCCGCCGGCTTGTAATACCACGAGAGCCGTTCGCCATCGACCTCGACCACGGCATAGCCGCGCGGCGTGCCGTCGCAGTTGACGTCGCCGTTGATGAACAGGTCGCCCGGCGTGCGGGCGATGCAGTGCATGACCTTGCGTCCGTCGTCGTAACGGTAAATGTCATGGTAGTGCTTGTGCCCCCCGAAGGCATGGACCTTATAGGGGCTTATCGCATCAAGGAAACGCTGGAAATTGCGGTGGTTGCGCGCTGCGGTGTTCTTCGTGTGATAGAGAATCGGGCAATGGGACGAGACGACGAGCGTGCTGCCCGCCGGAACGTAGCGCAAATCGGCTTCGATCCAACGGCAAATTTCGTCCGTAAGACCGATCATATACTCCTCTTCGGCGGTCGGCGCATGGTCGAAAAGGATGTTGTCGAGGAACAGATAATGGATTTTCCCGATGTTCACCGAGTAGTTCGCCGGACCGAAATAGCGTTCGTAGCTCTGCAAGGCGAGCGAATCGGTCAACTCGGCCGGATCGTGATCGTGGTTGCCCGGCAGGCTGAAGGTCGTGAAGCCAAGCGTCTCCAGCCCCTGACGGTACTTCGGGAAAAGCGACATATCGTTCCAGACCAGGTCGCCCAGGCTGACTCCGTAAACCTCCGTCGGAAGCCCCTGCACGGTTTTCAGCACATCGGGAACGACATGACCGAGATAGGAATCCACCGACGTGTTATCGGCAGCCAGCTGAATGTCGGCCATAACGATCAGCGAATGGCGGTCGGACGGAGTCTTGCGTCGTGTCAGCGTAAAATCGGCCCGGTTGACGGCCTGTTTGCGGTCGATTTTGCGGTAGAACCGCGGACAGCCCTGCGTGGCGGGGATCTCGCAGTCGGCAGGCACGGAGACAAAGACGAAATTGCGCCGCGCGAGGTCGGAGGCCAGATAGTAAATCCCCCGTTCGTCGGTCGCCGTCACCTCCAGGCCGTCGCTCACCACCACCCCGGCAATGCCATTGCCGGCGCTGTCCTTCACGATTCCCTTCACCGTCATTCCGGCCTTATCGGGAATCTGTCCGGCGGTCGGGCCGTCGTCACCGCCGCCCTCCGAGGAGGAGCAGGCCGCCAGGACAAGGGCGGCGAAGCACACCGACAGAAGCCGCATGTAGAATTTTGACATATTTTTTTGCATTGAGGATGCGGAGGAGGCCGGACCTCCTCCGCATCACGGTTATTTCATCACGACCCGGATGATTACGCTGTTCTTTTCGGGACGCACCTTGCCCTGATCATCGGCCCTGACGGAAAGCGGCAGCACATAGGAGGAATCAATGCCGTCGGCAAGCATCGAAGCGGCATCGAAGCGGATTTCGGCGCGGTCCATGACCCTGTCCCCCGACAAGCGCACTTCGGGGTCGAAGGCGAAATATCTGTCGGGCATCACCTTCAGTTCGAGTCTGTTTTCCACGTTATAGACATCGAGCACGGAGGGGTCGACCACCAGTTTCACGGTGATTCCGTCGTCATTGTAACCGCCCTTGTAAAGATAGAGATCGTAAACGCACGCCTGGCCCGAAGCGGCATCGTATTCGAGGACCTGGAAATCGTTCTTCGGGATGCAGACCATAGTGTCCACCGTCTCGTAGACGACGTAATCGTCGCCGCACCCTACGGCTCCCAGCAGAAGCAGGAGGCATATCGCAAGATTCTTCATCGCAATCGGATTATTAAGGTTAGTAACCGGGATTCTGCACGAGGTTGTAGTTGATATTGATTTCGCTCAACGGAATGGCCATCCAGTAGGTCTTGGGGGATTCGAACGTGCGGACGCCGCTCTCCTTCATCGTGGAGACCCGGTAGAAATCGGCCGCCGTCCTGCCGTCGAGGGTCCCCGCCTTGGGACGCCGGGACATCGCTTCGCCCGCCTCTTTCCAACGGCGCAGGTCGTGGTAGCGCATGCCCTCCATCAGCAGTTCGATCGAACGCTCCTGGTGCAGCACCTTGCGCAGTTCGTCGCCGGTGGGAATGCCCCCGGCCAAGGCCCACGAATCCTTGAAATCGGGCAGCCCCGAGCGGCGGCGGACCAGATTCAGATAATTGAGGCTCGCGTCGCTCAACGACCCGTTGTATTCGAAATCGGCCTCGGCATAGCTCAGGTAGAGTTCCGCAAGGCGGATGTAAGGATAGGCGTACTTGCGGTAGGTCCACGACTTGGTGTCGTAGTTGAAGGCCGACTGGCGGTGAATCCACTTCTTGAGAATGTAGCCCGTACAGCTCTGGTACTCCTTCGAGGCGTCGAGCACGCTGCCCTGCATCTCGCCGGCGCGGCATTTGAGAATGAACTCCTCGCCGTTGATGGCGTACTTGCCGCGGTCGTAGCCCACCGACGCATAGAAGCGCGGCTCCTTGTAGACATGAAGGTTGACAGTCTCCTTTTCGGCATTATAGGCATAGGGGTCGATATGCATGGTCTCGGGGTCTCGGTCCCACGGCAGGCCGTTGTGCGTGTAGTACATCTCCACGCACTCGAACGTCGGAACGATGTTGATGCAGAAGCCGTCGGTACTGTACGGCAGCTTCAGGCGCGCGCCTCCGTAACGCTGCAAGTGCCCGATGCCGGTCTGGTCGCCCATTGCCCAAAGGTACTCGGTCGTGTTCCAGAGCGGTTCGACGAAGCAGTCGTGGTAGTTGATCTCGCCGCGCTCGGCAGCGGTTGCAGCCGCAGTCGCGTTCGGGCTTTCGTAGAGCCTGTGCCCGTTGTCCTCGGCCAGCGTGATCGCTTCCTGGCAGGCGTCGAGCGCCCACTTCCACTTTTCGGGATTGTAGGTCTGGCTCATCAGCGGCGTGCCGTCGTTGTTGCGGAAACGCGCGTAGAACTCCGTGTTGCCGTTGCAGAGCGGACTGGCGGCATAGAGCAGCAGCCGGGCCTTCATCGCCTTGGCCGCCACCGAGGTGGCGCGCCCCAGGTCGGCATCGGGACGCGTCGGATACCCGTGCAGCAAATCGGCCGCGCGGTCGTAGGTCTCGGCGATGAACGTCACGCATTCGTCGAACGGACTGCGGGCCACATAGACCTGCTCCTCGGGAAGCCCCATGTCCAGCTGCCCCCTGACGAGGATGACCGGGCCGTAGTGAGTCAGCAGCACCCAGTGGTAATAGGCGATCAGAAAATAGGCTTCGCCCTTGAACTCGTCGGCCACGGACGGCGAGATGCCCGGGACTGCGTCGATGTTGTCGATCATGATGTAACAGTAGCGGATGCCCTTGTACATGTCGTAATTCGTGCGCCCGGACGGGGAAGAGGTCGTCGCGTCCCACAGACCGTAGTAGGTCTGGCTGGCGTTCTCCTCGTTGTAGAGCATGCTCTTGTAGGGGAAATAACGGGTCTGGCCGTTGGTGGCGGTGATAATGTCGTCGCCGGCGCAGAAGTCGGGCATGTAGCGGTAAGCCGCGATGTTGGGGGCGTAGGTGTAGAGCGTATTGAGGTACTTGCGGGCCTCCTTGGAGGTTTTGAAGATGTCCTCCTGCGTCGCCTGCCCCTCGGGAACCACGTCGAGGAAATCGCACGCGGCAAGCGCTCCAGCGCACGCAAACAGCAAAATGGATATGATTTTTTTCATGTCGCTCGAATTTTAGAAGTTATACTGAAGGCCGAGTTTCACCACGCGCTGCAACGGGTATTTCAAGCCGTTGCCGCTTCCCATTTCGGGGTCCCAGTATTTGAAGGGCGAAATGATGAACAGATTCGTGCCGGCCAGATAGGCGCGCAGGCTTTTGTACGTGAAACCCAGTTCGACGCTCTTCAGGCGCAGGTAGCTGCCGTTCTTGACCCAGAACGACGAGGTCTGCGTGTTGTTGGCGTTGTAGCGGTAATCCAGGCGCGGATAGGCGGCATTGGGATTGGGATCGGCTTCCGACCAGTGGTCGTCGGCAACGTACTGCGTCATGTTGAAGCCCGAATACTGATTGTCGCGGAACGGGTGCATGTCGTACATGCGCAGCGAGACGCGCGCCGTGCCCTGGAAGAAGAACGAGAAGTCCCAGCGTTTGTAGTTGACCGAGGCGCCGAAGCCGTACAAGATCTCGGGCACGGTGGGATAACCCAGCGACGTGCGGTCGTTGGCGTCGATCACGCCGTCGCCGTTCAGGTCGCGGTATTTGATGTCGCCAGGCAGATAATCGGGCATGAAGGTCTGCCGGGGCGAGTTGTCGATCTCCTCCTGCGAGGCGAAAAGGCCGTCGGCGACCAGTCCGTAAACCGAATTGACGGGTTTGCCCAGCACGGAGTTGTATTTGTTGGGCAGGTATTTCGCCTCGTCGCGGGCCTTCACCTCGTTGTGCGCATAGGTGAACGTTCCGCGCACGGAGACCAGCAGGTCCTTGTTGAACGCCTTGTTGTATTCGAGCGAAACATCGACGCCGCGGTTCTCCACCTCACCCAGATTGCCGTAGGGCGTGACGCCCGAAAGGCCCATCGTCGAGGGCAGCGAACGCCGCTGCATGAAGATGCCGGTACGATTTTCCTTGTAAACGTCGACGTTCAGCGTCAGGGCGTCGAACAGTCCCAGTTCAAGTCCTACGTTAAGTTTGGTGCTCTCCTCCCACGTGGCCAGGGGATTGCCCACGGTCTTGATCTCGTGTCCGGTCTGCTTGACGAAGTTGGGCGAAAACCACACGTAGAGCGCCTTGTTCATGTTGACCGTCGTGAGATAGGGGAAACGGACGATATTGTTGCTGCTGTCGGCCAGATAGTCGTTGCCCGAAAGACCGTACGAAGCACGGATTTTCAGCAGGTTCACCTTGCTGCGGATACCTTCCCAGAACGGTTCGCCCGACACGACCCACGCTCCGGCGATCGAGGGGAAAAACCCGAAACGACGACCCGATATGAAGTTCTCCGAGCCGTTGTAGCCGAAGTTGAACTCCATCAGGTAGCGGTTGTCATACCCATAGGTAAAACGTCCGGCAAGGCCCTGCTCGCGGTAAGGGAGCACCTTGTACTCATCATTGGCGGGCTGATTGTCGACCTTCTCCTTCTGGTGGTAGACGAACAGGGCGTTGACGTCGTGTTTGCCGAACGTGCGCGAATATTCGATCTGCCCCTGCAACGAGATCTCACGGTAACCGTTCCGCCCCGTGGAGGTTCCCAGATAGGACGATCCGGGCGTGCCGATGCTTTGCAGGTTGTAGTCGAAAGTCCCGTCGCCGTTGTCGGTATAGTCGGTCATTTCGTAATAATAGGGAGAAAAAGAACGGTAAGTCGCCGCATAGGTCTTGTTGTAGAACGAGACCATGCCCCGAACCTTCAGTCCCTTGGTGACGAAATCGAGGTCCTGGTCCACCGAGAAGGTCGTGGTGATGTACTGCGTATGGCGCTGTCCGTATCCGCGGCTCAACAGGGCATAAGGATTGATGTCCGTAGAACCACCGTCCCACGAAGGGGCATTTCCGAAAATCGGGTCGTCGAGATCCTCCACGGAGCCTTTGGGATAGATGGCCGGGAAAGCGACCGGATTGGCGCGCATCGTATAGTAGAACAGGTCTTTCACCTCTTCGACGGGACGGTGCCAGAAAAGCAGTTGCGTGTTCATCTTCAGACTCACGCGGGTCGTTCGGGTGAGCTGCGCGCCGACGTTGGCCTGGAAAAGGTATTTCTGCGAATTGATGTTGGTGTTGAATTTCGACTCCGCGGGCTTCTTCAGGATACCGTTTTCGTTGAAGATCGAAGCATTGAGGAAATAGTCGACCACCTTGCCGCCGCCTCGCACATTGAGATTCATGTTCTCGTTGACCGTAAAATCCTTGAAAAGCATCGAATACCAGTCATTGTCGGGATAGACGTAGGGATTGAGCCGGTTGCGCGTGCCCGTGATCTTCTCGTCCGAAAAGTGCTGCACATAAGTTTCGCCCGCCGGGGTGCGGGTGCGCAGCGCCTCGTTGTAGTTCTCCATGTAAGTCACGCCGTCGGCGATGTCCTGCACGCGCGTCGGCATCGAAATGCCCGACTCGAGACGAACGTTGATCGCCATCTTCTCCGACTGGCGGCCGTTTTTGGTGGTAATGATCATTACGCCGTTGGCGCCGCGCGAACCGTAGAGCGCCGTGGCCGTGGCGTCGCGCAGGATCGAAAACGACTCGATCGCCTCGGGCGGAATGTTGTTGAGCATCTCCGAGACGATCTCCACGCCGTCGAGAATCAGCAGCGGCGATTTGTTAGCCCCGAAGGTCGAGATGCCGCGAATCCAGAAATTCGCACCGTCGGCGCCGGGTTCGCCCGACGACTGGGTCGAGATGACGCCGGCGATCTTGCCCGCGAACGAGGTCGAGAGGTTGCTCGACGTCACCTTGAGCGTACTGGGACGCACGACCTGCACGGCTCCCACCAAACTCTCCTTCTTCTGCGTGCCGAAGGCCACGACCACCACGTCGTCCATGACGTTCGACGCCTCGATCAGCGTCACGAGCTTGAACAGTTCGACATCGGCGACGGCGATCTTCTTGGTGTCGTAGCCCAGAAAAGCGAAGGTGACGTGTTTCGTTCCCGCCGGCACCTTGAGGGTGTAGTTGCCGTTGATGTCCGAGGTGGCGCCGACGGTCGTCCCCTCGACATAGACCGAAACACCGACGATGGGCTTGTTGTCGGCCGAAGAGATCACCGTCCCCTGCAGGACGATTTCCCTACCGGAATCCGCAGCCGGGAGGGGGGGGCGACGGCGGCGTTTTTCCGGGCGGGCGCTTTCGAGATGATCACCTGGTTTTCGCGCACCCGTCCGGTCAGCTCCGTTCCCTTGAGGACCGCGGACAGCAGTTCGTCGATGGTCGCAGACCTGACCGAAACCGAAACCCGGCGGTCGAGCAGCGGCCGCACGTCGTCGGTGTAAATGAAGGCGTAGCGGCTGGTCCGCTCGACCTCGGCAAAGACGCTCGACAGCGTTGCGTCCTTCATCTTCACGGTCAGCGACGATTTGGCCCCGGCGTCCTGCCGGGAGGCCCGGACGGGCTGGAGATTCACCGGAAGCAACAGCATCGCCGCCGCAAGAATCCGCAGCATACGGCATGTCGAGCCACTCCTCACAAAGAAAAGTTTCTTCATAAGTAACAGTATTAAGGTTAGTATTTAAGACTGGAATTGGTTGTCAGCGATATACGGCGTCGGCGCAATCGTCGGGGGCAGGCCTCACCGCCACCGAGCCGTCGGGCCCCCGGACGTAGGCGATCCGGAAAATGTCGGAGAGCACGTCGAGCGTGCCGTCCAGGTCGTCGAACAGGATCAGCTTGCCGGTACACTTCCGGCTCCCGATCTCCCCGAAGCAGGTTATTTCGATCTTGTAGAACGCAGCCACCTTTTGCAGGACTTCGAACAGCGTGTTCGAGGTGAAGAACAACAGTCCGTCCTTCCAACTGATGTATTTATAGGGATCGACCTCGTAGACCGAATAGCTGCCGTCCTTCATCGAGAAGCGTTCCGAAGGATTCAGCGTCACCGATTCGCCGTTGGCCACGTCGATGGCCACGGAGCCTTCGACCAGCACCACGGCCGACGAACCGTCGGCCCGGGGCGCGGTCGTCACGTCGAACGACGTGCCCAGCACGCGGGTCGCAAAATGGTCGGTGTGCACGATGAAGGGACGGTTCGCATCCTTCGCCACCTCGAAATAGGCTTCGCCCTCGACGAAGACGTCGCGCGTGTCACCGAACGCCGACGGGAAACGGAGCACCGACGCCGAATTGATCCACACCCGCGTCCCGTCGGAGAGTTGCAGATGTGCGCGCTTGCCCTTGGGGACCACCAACTCACTCGTATGCACGCGCACCTCCTGCCGGGGCGTCCTGCGATCGGTCTCCGCCCCTTCGTTCTCCTTGCCGTCGATCAGGATTTCGCCCTTGGGCGTAAGGCTGATACGGGCGATGTCGTCGTACACCTCGCGGCTGCCTTCGCGGGTCACGAGCGTGATGTTCTCATAGGCCTCGGCCGAAGGCAGCCCGGAACCCGTGAAATCCGCACTCCAGAACAGGGCCGCCACGACGCCGGCGACCAGCAGGGAAGCGGCGGCGAAGAGCGCCGTCCGGTTGCGGCGGCGGGGAGGGGCTGCAAAACGGCACCGGGCGTAATGGTCGGTCAGGATGCGGTCGAGCAGCAACTGTTTCTCCACGGACGGCAGCGCGGGATGGGTCTTGCCCACACGGCGCACCAGGCTCACGGCGCGCTCGAATTCGACCAGGTCCTGCGGATGGCGTTCGGTGTAACCGCACCAATAGCCGTCCTGCGCCCGCTCGGGATCGAGACACCACAAAACGAAGTCCGGGTCGGAGGTGAAGAACTCCGCCGTGTGCTTCTTAATATCGTCCGGTTTTATCATTGATTCCAACGTAATCTTCAAACTGCATGCTGCGGCTGCGGCGCCGCGCTCTCCCCTATGACGGCGAATCCGCCGTTTTGTCCCCCTCGAACCGCAAAAAACAGCGTCCGCCGTGTCAAGTGGCTATTTTCATCGTTTTGCCGCACTCCCTGCCCTTCCGAAGTTTGCCCAGCCCCTTCGACACGAACTTGCGGACGGCGTGGGGCGTGGCGTCGAGTATGACGGCGATGTCGTCATACTCCATCTCGTAGACGAAGCGCAGCAGCAGCGCCTCGCGCTGCTTGGGCGAGAGCTGGTTGAGCAGCGACTCGATCGTTTGGCGGATGCGCAGCACGTGCTCCGATTCGATCATCGCGTCGAGCGAGGTCAGCGACACCCGCAATCCCGGCTCCCGGTCCGAAAGGTCGCATTTGTCCACCCGCGAACGGTGCAGATCGACCAGGCGGTTGTGAACGATCCGGAAAAGGTAGGCCTTGATGTTGACGATGCGGCCCAGGTCGACCTGGCGGGTCATAATGTCGAGGAATATGTCGTGGATGACATCCTTGACCGTTTCGTTGTCGAAACCGAACCCCATGCCGTAGGCATAGAGCGCATCGGCGTAACTGTTATACAACATAACATATACGTCGGTCTCTTCGGCATACTGCCGGTCGATTCGTCGGGTGTCGTACTTGCGTTGCCGAAACATTCGGTTCATTGGTTTGGTCGGTCATTCGATATAACGGAAAACCGTCCGGTTTGTCCCCCTGCAAGCGGTAAAAATCGAATAAAAAATGCGAAATAGCAAATTTTCGCTCCCCGGGGGACAAAACCGGAAACAGTTCGTCTTAAATTCGAAACCAATCTCTTTCGGAAAAATGATACGAAAACCGTATTTCAGTCTGTTCCTGCTCTGCCTGCCGCTCTTCTCGCTGTGCAGTTCGGGAAACGACGATCCCGCACCCGCCCCTGCACCTGGAAAAGAGTGGCTCGATCCGATTCGCGTCGCCACCTACAACATCCAGTACGACAACTCTTCCGATCAAGACAACAAATGGACGACCCGCCGGGATTTGCTTCGCCAACTACTCCAGAGCGAGAAGTTCGACATCTTCGGAGCGCAGGAGCCTTATCTGACCCAGATCAAGGACATCGAGCCGTTCCTCGACGGATACACCTGGGTCGGAGAAAACGTCATCGGTGACAAAACGGCCCAACGACGCCACTACAACCCCGTTTTCTACCGCAAGGACAAATTCGAAGTATTGGATATGGGATCGTTCTGGTACTCCGAAACGCCTTCCGCCCCCGGGTCCAAAGGCTGGGACTCCTATTCGCCCCGCATGTGCAACTGGGTGCATTTCCGCATCCGCGCGAACGGACGGGAATTCTACCATTTCAATTCGCACTTCGACCACATAGGGACCACGGCCCGCGCCGAGAGCGCCAAACTGCTGGTGGCCAAGGTCCGGGAGATCGCAGGCGGCAAACCGGCCTTTTGCACGGGTGACTTCAATTCGAACCAAAACACCGAAGCCTACAAAACGATCGCCGGATCAGGCATCCTTGCCGACAGCTACGTCCGCTGTCCGTCCAAGACCAACGGAGACTGGCCCACCTACAACGGCTACAAATACATCTCGACGCCTCCCGCCGCTGCGTCGCGCATCGACCACGTCTTCGTCACGCCGAAGGACACGAAGGTCGTTTCGTGGCGCATCGTCAACAACAGTTACAACCGGAAATACCCCTCGGACCACTTCCCGGTCGTGATCGAATGGTCGCTGGCCGAATAGCCAGCCTTGCTGCCGGCAAATAAAACCTCTTCGCCAGTTGGCGAAGAGGTTTTATTTGCCAAGGGATAAACGGAACGGACAGAAGCGCTTTTTTCCGCGCCCAGAGCCGGAAACCATCCCCCTTTCCGCTTTTACCCGCGAGCGTCTCCGATTATTGAAAAGAAATTCGTATCTTTGTGGGCTTGTTTCACGATAAGCGCAATTTGTCTGACAGCAACATAAACGAAACGAATAAATGGCGTTACAATGCGGCATCGTCGGCTTGCCGAACGTGGGTAAATCGACCCTTTTCAACTGCCTGTCCAATGCAAAGGCACAGGCGGCAAACTTTCCTTTCTGCACCATCGAGCCCAATGTGGGCGTGATCACGGTCCCCGACCGGCGGCTGATCCGCCTCGCGGAGATCGACAACCCCAAGCGCGTGGTCCCGACGACGATCGAAATCGTCGACATCGCGGGCCTCGTGAAGGGCGCCTCGAAGGGCGAAGGTCTGGGCAACAAATTTCTGGGCAACATCCGCAACACGAATGCGATCATCCACGTCCTGCGGTGCTTCGACAACGGCAACATCACCCACGTCGACGGCTCGATAGACCCCGTGCGCGACAAGGGCATCATCGACACCGAATTGCAGCTGAAGGATCTCGAAACCGTCGAGAACCGGCTCTCCAAGACCCAGAAGCAGGCCACCTCGGGCGGCGACAAGCAGGCCAAGCGCGCCGTGGAGCTGCTCTTGCAGTACAAGGCGGTGCTGGAACAGGGGCTTTCGGCCCGCACCGTGGAACTCGACAAGGAGGACCGCAAACTGGTCGCCGACCTCAACCTGCTGACCGACAAGCCCGTGTTGTACGTCTGCAACGTCGACGAAAAGAGCGCCGCGACGGGCAACGCCTACACCGAGGCCGTCCGGGAGGCCATCGCCGGC
>OOBN01001298.1_pt1 | contig 18642 bp, 18 predicted proteins | sample 1671091 | NCBI WGS metagenome assembly OOBN01 (sample SAMN06348121, study PRJEB24527) | human gut metagenome | biome: human gut; feature: ankylosing spondylitis patient; material: feces | host: Homo sapiens | place: China | collected 2015-10 | reverse complement strand
CTCTCTGTCCTCTCTGTCCTCTCTGTCCTCTCTGTCCTCTCTGTCCTCTCTGTCCTCTCTGTCCCCTCTGTCCTCTCTGTCCCCTCTGTCCTCTCTGTCCTCTCTGTCCCCTCTGTCCCCTCTGTCCCCTCAGTCCTGCTTTGTCGGCACTGTTGCCCTTATTCCCACACGGCTGTCTCCGCCACTGTCTTTGCCTTCATTGCTGCTGCCATTGTCTTTTTATTGCCCGTATTTCCGGTCAGGCTCAGGATTTTCGTTCGGCATCTCCACTACGCATACGGTCGTAATCTCCACTACACGTACGGGCATAAAAAAAGGTGTCTCCCCGAGTGGGGAAACACCTCTTTTTGATAGAGTCGAGACTATTCGTATCCCAAAGACTTCGATGCGGCGTACGAGATCTTGAGGGCGTTTGCGCGACGGAGCTCCTGCTTTACGTCGGTCACGATACCCATCTTGGTCTTCTCGTCGATCTTGAGGCAGACGGTCATCTGGGCACGCTCGGCCTCGCTCAACTGGTCACGCTCTGCGGCGATGAAATCCAGAATATCCTTGGTAGTCTTGTACGAATCGTTCAGCTGTATCTGGGTGGCAGTACCGTACTTCGCCTGCATGATAGGGGTCGGCTGGCCTATGTTGATATAGCTGACGAGCGACTTCTTCTCGAGTTTCTGCACCTCCGAGGCGTCGGGGAGCCTGAAACGTACCAGAAGCTCCTGATCGCGCATCGAGGTAGACACCATAAAGAAGAAGAGGACCATGAAGATGACGTCAGGGAGCGACGCCGTCGAAATCGGGGGCAATTCCTTGTTGCCCTTCTTTTTCATTACTGCCATACTACTTCTTTATTGCTTTACGCGGCTCCGCCTCCGAAATGGCCAGAGGTATCGCCTTGGTTATTACATTGCGCTCTTCCTCGGGAAGGTCTACCAGCTTGGCGCCGAACTTCTCCATTGCCACCTCGTCACGAATCTCGTTGAAGGCGCGTGTAAGCTCGTTCTGCACCATAAGGTAGATATTGTAGTCGGTATCGCGCGCTGTCTGCAGGGAAACGACGCCCTTGCTGACGGGATATACCCACTTGCTGCCATCCGGAAGTTCGAACTCCTGATCCTCCTTTTCGGGGAGGTTCTCATCATCGTAGGTGTTGAGGATGAAATCCTTGGCCTTGTCTTTGATGCCGTGGATGTCCATATTCTCGTCGCCTGCCATGATGTTACCGCTCGCACTCACAAAGACCAGCAACAAGTTGCGCTCTTTGACCTTCTGATCCTGCACCTCCTGATCCTCGGGGGGCATGGGAGGAAGCACTCGCATAAGACCCGTGTCGACATTCATCGTCGTGGCGACGAGGAAGAATATCAGCAGCAGGAACGAGATGTCGGCCATTGAGCCTGCGTTGATCTCTTGTATTTTTCTTTTGTTGGTTGGCATTTGATTTTATTTTAAAGAGTCCGAAACGGCCGAATATATCGCGGCAAGGATTGCGGCACCCAGTGCGACGTAGGTGATCAGAATGCTCGCATCGGTGAGCACGGTAGGTCCGCGATCAAAGTACGAGTTGTTCTGCACGTCGGGGATCTGGATATCGTGACCCGATGCGATGATGGCCGAAACCACTACAATCACCACGATGGCGGCGATAGACAGACCGGCAACCTTCATTCCCTTCGGGTTCTGAACCATGCTCCATATGGCGCTGAACAGGCAGCAGACGATTGCCACGGCCAACAATATGTAGCCCCATATCATATTGTAGCCGATTACCGGGGCTTCAGCGGGAACCATGGTACCTTCCGGTGTGGCGAATATGGCCCACAGGATGAGCACCGCCGAAATACCCATTATGGCTATCAATAACGTTCTAAATATTTTATCCATTGCAATAAGTCTTATAAGATCAAATTATTTCTTGCTGTAAACAGTGAGGATATCCATCAGAGTGATTGACGAGTCCTCCATGTCGTTAACGAGCGTGTCGATCTTAGATACGATGTAGTTGTAGAACAGCTGCAGAATCACGGCAGAGATAAGACCCAGCAGGGTGGTAAGAAGGGCGACCTTGATACCGCCGGCAACCAGCGTCGGAGAGATATCGCCAGCAGCCTGAATCTGGTCGAATGCGTCGATCATGCCGACCACGGTACCCATGAATCCCAACATGGGCGAGAGGGCGATGAACAGGCCGATCCACGACAGACCCGACTCCATCTGGCCCGTCTGAACCGAGCCGTACGATACGACAGCCTTCTCTACTGCGTCGAGCCCCTGATCGTAGCGGTCCAGACCCTGATAGTAGATCGAGGCGATGGGGCCCTTGGTGTTGCGGCAAACCTCCTTGGCAGCCTCTATGCCGTTCTTGTTGAGGGCGTCCTCGACCTTGGCGATGAACTTCTTTGAGTTGATGTTCGAGAAGGTGAGGAACAGGATACGCTCGATAGCTATCGCAAGACCGATAACCAAGCAGACGAGGATCGGGAGCATCCATGCCCAACCACCCTCGAGGAACTTCTGCATCAGAACTTGGTGCATGGTCTCGCCGGCGAGATCAGTCTCCGCATTTACGGCAGCCTCCTGTGCGAACGCGCTTACAGTGCCGAGTGAAGCTACGGCAACTGACAAAATCATAAAGAATTTTTTCATAGTTGTGTTTGAATAAAATTTAGTGTTCTGTTACTTGTTTGTTAGTTTTATGTTGTTAAAAATTCATTATGTCCGCATTTGGTCGCTGCCCGAGGCATTTGGCCGGGGTTCGGGCTTGTGTCCGTATCGTCAACGCCCATCCGGAGCCTTTTCCCGTCACGCTTCCTAACAATCTGTCTCTCACTCACTTGCGCCTCCAGCGACGGCTTCTGCGCCGAAAGCGTGCATTTTTTGCACACTTTACGAGCCGAAATATACGAATTATTTTTTATCCGCGCAACCTTGTTATAAAGTAAATTCACCCTTGACGGGGCGTGCCATGAGTTCGTGGCGGTAGTTGGGCGTAAGATTTTTGCCCATGACGTACATGAGTTTGGTTATGGCGGCCTCTGTCGTGATGTCGTATCCCGATATGACGCCTGCGGCGCGGAGCTGCTGCCCTGTCTCGTAGAGCTGCATCTCGACCGAGCCGCTGTCGCACTGGGTGACGTTGAGTACGGTGACTCCGCGTTCGACAGTCTGTCGCATGAGCTGCAGGAACCAGTCGTTCGTGGGGGCGTTCCCGGCGCCGTATGTTTCGAGGACGACGCCCTGCAGGCCCTCGGCCGAGAGCATTGCGCGCAGCATCTGTTCGCTTATTCCGGGGAAGAGTTTGACTATTGCGACGCCGTCGGCGGCCATGCGGGCCACGCGCAGGGGCTCCACGACGGGGGGTGCGGGGGCTATGGCGCCGAAGTTGTAGGCTATCTTTACGCCGACCTCGGCCAGCAGCGGGTAGTTGTACGAACGGAAGGCGTCGAGCTCGCCGGCGCTGCACTTGTGCGTGCGGTTTCCGCGGTAGAGGCGGTTCTGGAAGAGCAGCGACACCTCGGGCACGACGGGGCGTCCGTCGATGCGGGCTCCGGCGATCTCGATGGCGGTGATGAGGTTTTCGCGGCCGTCGGTGCGCAGTACGCCTATTGGTATCTGGCTGCCGGTGAAGACCACGGGCTTGGCCAGATTCTCGAGCATGAAGCTCAGGGCCGAAGCGCTGTATGACATGGTGTCGGTGCCGTGCAGGATGACGAAGCCGTCGTAACGGTCGTAGTTGTCGCGTATGACGTCGGCCATGTCGCTCCAGTCCTCGGGGCGCACGTTCGACGAATCGATCAGTTTGGGCATCGTGTGCACCTCGATGTCGACATTGAGGCGGCGCAGCGAGGGGAACTCGTCGTATATTCCGCCGAAGTCGAAGGGCGCGAGCGCACCCGTGGCGGCGTCGGTCTGCATGCCGATTGTGCCGCCCGTGTAGATTATCAGAATCGAAGATCTCATGGTATTGTCTGTATGCCGTTTTTTGTTTGTTCTTGTCTGTTTTCCAATATTTTATCTATCTCCCCTTTCGTGCCGTATGGCGCTGGAGGCTACTCATTTGTGGGGCTGTTGCCGTCTTCGTCGAGCGCCTCGATAAGGAAACTCACGGGGCGGAAGCCGTCGTTGCACGATATCATGGCCGAGGCGGGGTTCTTCATCCAGCCGTCGTAGATGTCGCGTCCGCCGTGTGCGAGGGTCATGACGAAGGGCGAGAGGGTCTGCCATGCACTCTCGCAGAGCCCTTCGGGCTTCTGCCACCCCTCGCATACGAACACCTGCCCCTGCTGCATGTCGCATGGGTGTTCTATGGGGTTCTCGTAACGCTCCATAAGGTCGCTGTGGGAGACCTTGCGCATGACGGTTATGCGTACACGTTTCATATTGTCGGACGATATATGTTGTTGCAAATGTATTCGTTGGGCGGCTATTCCCGGGCGCCTGCCCGTGCTTGGCCCTGCGGCAGGAACATGCGGCGGGCATTCTCTGTTGTGACGGCGGCGACATGCTCCGGGTCGAGGCCCTTGATGCGGGCGACGGCCTCGCATACGTAGCGTACGTACGAAGATTCGTTTCGCTCGCCGCGATGGGGCACGGGTGTGAGGTAGGGGCAGTCGGTCTCCAGAACGATCTGCTCGAGAGGTATCTCGGCCACGGATGTGGAGATGACGCTCTTGCGGAAGGTGACGACGCCGCCTATGCCGAAGAGCCAGTCGCCGCATTCGCGCAGACGGCGGAAGGTGTCGGCATCCTCCGAGAAGGCGTGCAGCACACCTCGCAGACGCTCGCCGCGCTGCCGTGCGCGGTCGCACTCTTCGCGCAGTATGTCATACATGTCGTCCCACGCGGCACGCGTATGTATGGCTACGGGGAGGTCGAGACTTGCGGCCAGACGGCATTGTTCGATGAATGCCTCGCGCTGCTCGGCGACGAAGTCGCGGCTCCAGTAGTAGTCGAGCCCGATCTCGCCCACGGCGCAGAATGTCAGCCCGCGGGGCGGCTCGGCGAGATACCGCTCCACCATCTGCAGCTCCTCGCGCCAGCGGGGGTTGTCGTTTACGGATGTGGGGTGCAGTCCCATCATGGGGTGGCACATCTCGGGCTCGGCTGCGGCCATCGTGAAGAGCCTCTCATGCGTGAGGGAGTCGATGGCGGGCAGCAGAAGGGTCCCGACGCCGGCGTCGCGGGCGCGTTGCAACGCCTCGGCGCGGTCGGCGTCGAACTCCTCGGCATAGAGGTGTGAATGTGTGTCTGTCAGTTGCATAGATAGTTGTCGGGTAAAGTCTCCATCCACGCCAGCAGCTCGGCGCAGTCGGCCGCCTCGCCGCCGGCATGGTGGCGAGGCAGGGTGCGGCGTATGGTCTCGGCGCGGTCGGCGGCTCGCTCGGCGTCGCCCTCGACGAAACGCTCCCACGCATATAGCTCCAGCGCATGGCTTATGTTGTATCGGGCGTCCGCGGCGAGGTATCGGGCCGCACTTTCGGTGAGGATGCGCCGTATCTCGCGCTTGGGGCGGCGGAGCATCGCTGCCGTGAACATGCGGTCGCCAGTGATTTCGAGGCGGAAAAGTTCTATCATGCGGCTGTCTCGGGCATGCAGGCGCCGCAGCAGCGCGTCTGCCGCCGTGAAGTCGCGGCGTTCTATCCGCCGCCATACGTCGAACATCGCCACCGTGGTGTACATCGGGTTTGCGAGGTCTTCTCCTTCGGGTATCGAAAACCACTCGTCGGGCATCTCGCGCAGCAGTCTTCCCCGCGAATATTGGGCGTTGACCTTGAGCTGCACCCACAGCATGCGCCGCATATTGCGCCTGCGCGCCATGGTGCGGGCGTTGTAGCCGTCGTTGGGGATTCCTCCCGCGCGCATCGGGATGCCGTTCATGGCGGCCATGGCGATGCCTGTTAAGACGAACATCGAGGCCGTGAAAGCCGCGGCAACGCCCTGTATGCCTGCGGCCATGATCGCAGCGGCGGCAACGGCCGCCGCCATGTTGGCCGCTGTGCCGCCCATGCAGTACGCGAGGTACGGCATGCGTTCGGCGTCGGCCGCCTCGTCCGTCGGGGGTTCGAGGAGACATTGCCCGCCTGTACCCGCTATGGAGAAGCGCCCTGCGCGCAGCCTTCCTCCGTCGCGGTAGAGTATGATGCTGGCCACACGGAACGAGACGAAGCGGTAGCCTGTGGCGAGGCCGCACACGAGATGACCGCCCTCGTGTATTATTATCTGGACGTATATGACGGCAATGAGGATCAGCATACCCGCCACCCAGTATGCCATGAATATGCCGATGCCGTTCTGTGTCATCCGCTCCGCGAAGAAGTCGCGCAGCTGGGGCGAGGCGGCGACGCTTGCCGCCATCGCTGCGGCGATGGCAGCTCCTGCGGCGATGCTTGCGGCCACCCCCTTGAACCTGCGCATGAACCCTTGTACGGAATGTTTTTTTCCGCGTGGAGGTTCCGGGGCCCCTTGGAATCCGCCGCCCGGCACGCCATTGGACGTTACGGACGACATTTGCCGCGCCGACGGCTCCGGTTCCTTCGTCTGCTCCGGCTCCGGCCTTTCGGACGGTCCGTGCCGCCCCTGCCCTCTCTCCTGCGGCGGTACGTCGGCGGGGGTGCCGCCGTTATCCCTGCGGTCATCTGTCGGTTTGTCGTCGATCATGGTGTCATATCTTTATGTAGCGTTTGCCGGGCAGGCGGCGCACGGCTCCCGACAACTCGAGGTTCATGAGCAGCAGCGACAGCTCGCCGGCCTCAAGGCCGCTCGCCGCGAGCAGCGCCTCGGTCGGGAGGGGTTCGTCTCCGAAGAGAGCGAGCAGCCGCTGTTCCTCATCTGTCAGCGGGAGCGCCTCGCGCTGCGGCTCTGCGGGCGGCGTGCCCAGATCCCACATAAGCTCCGCCGCCATATCTTCGGCCGAGGCTACGAGCGCGGCCTTGCGGTTGCGTATCAGGGCGTTGGTGCCGCGCGAACGCATGTCCGTAGCGCGCCCGGGCACCGCCATCACCGTGCGTGAATAGCCGTCGGCGAAGGCGGCCGTTGTGAGTGACCCTCCAGCTTCGGGCGACTCCACGACGACCGTGGCGGCCGACATGGCGGCGATGAGACGGTTGCGCGGTATGTATAGACGTCCGTTCTGGGGCGACTGCGAACTTAGCTCCGATACTATGGCTCCGCCTGCGGCGATGATCTCGGCGGCGAGCCTCCCGTGTGCGGGCGGTGTCACCTGCGGCAGGGCGCTGGCTATGAATGCGACGGTCGTCAAGCCCGCCTCGAGGGCGGCGCGGTGTGCGGCGGCATCTATGCCGAAGGCCAAGCCGCTGACAATGACCACGTCGGGGACTAACCTCGCCAACCCTCCGATGAGGGTGCCGCACATGGCCTGCCCGTATGCCGACATGTTCCTTGTGCCGACGAAGGCTATGGCCTGACGCCGCAGAGCCTCTGCTTGGCCGCATGCGTACAGCACGGGCGGGTGGTCGGGCGTGAGCCGCATGAGCGGCGGATAACTCTCGTCCGACACTCCTATGGGGGTGATGCCGTTGCGGCGGCAGTATGCCATCTCGCGCTCGGCCTCGCGCATTCCGGCGCCCGCGGCTATGGCGCGTGCGGTGTGCTGGTTCAGTTCGGCGCGTTCCACAAGCTCCCCCGCCGAGGCTGAATATACGGCTTCGGTCGACCCGAAACACTCGACCAGATGTGCCGCACCCTTTGCCCCGAGCATCGGTACGAACGATATGGCTATGTCGTGTATTGTCATACTTTATATTTACACGTATCCTCTCAGCGGCTCCGCCTGCACCCGCCGGTCTCTCTGTATCTCTCTTCCTGCGCCGCCGGCCGCATTCAGTTTTGCGGCCGACTGTACACCTCTGCTTTACGACCAATGTCCTTTGGCGGCTGCCGTCATGCTTCTCACATTCCGAGCTGCATGTTCTGCGGCCTGCGTCCCGTATGTCTTGTGACGTTATGTCATTCAACCGTTTGCGGCCTTTTTGTATAGCCTTCCGCAAGTTGCGTCACAGCCGTATTTATATGGTGTGGTGACGTATGTGTCGGCCGGCATGTGTGCGGTTACCGTATCCCCGCGGAGGCGGACGGGCCTTATGCAGGGGTGTGGATACGGTGCAGGCGTGAGTGTCTACGGTCGAGTAAAAGTAATATTTTTCCGAAAAAGAGTCAAAGATTTGCCGAAGTTTTGGCAGATATATATTTTTTTGTATATTTGCAGGCCGAACATCCCCAACACCATGTTCCGCACCCACCCGAGGGGCCCTAATGAAGGGGAGAGCGAGGGGGGACTTGAAGCCGAGAGAGCGAGAGAGACTTGAGGCGGAGAGCGAGAGACCTGAGGTTGAGAGAGTGAGAGATATTTGAGGTCGAGAGGGCGTGAGGAACAGGGAGGAGAGGTAGAGAAGAGCGGACGCGCGAGAGACGATGCAGCCGCTTGTAGATGAGAGAGCGAGGGGAGGACGGCAAGATAATACGAATGGTCTGATGGCCGAGTGGCTAGGCAAAGGTCTGCAAAACCTTATACAGCGGTTCGAGTCCGCTTCAGACCTCACAGAAACCGCGTTGCAGGCATCTGAAACGCGGTTTTCGTTTTGTTTTGTCATACATTTGTCATACGGGGCGGGCGGATGATGCTTTTGAAGCTGTTTGCACCTACATCATGAATCGCTCCAACTTGTCTTTCCAACGCCGCCAGTCGGGCATTTCGGTTTCGAGCAGGGTAAAGAAGGCTGCAGTATGGTCGGGATGCAGCAGATGACACATCTCATGCGTGATAACATACTCAATGCAGGGGCGCGGCGCCTTGATGAGTTCCGTATTCAGGATAATTTTCCCTTTGGGGGTGCAGCTGCCCCAACGGTTTTCCATCTCCTGAACATAGAGTGAGGTTGGAGCAACTCCGTACCGTGCAAATCGGGAAATGATAGGCTCCGCATACTCGGTAAACTTGAGTTTGGCGTGTTCGCGGTACCAGGATCTCATCAACTCCCGGGCCTTGTCCGGGGAGGTGCATACCACCTCGAAGCAGCGGCCCTTGTAGCGGACGCTGTTGGTTTTGCCTTCCGAAACCCGGAGCAGAAACTGCTTTCCCAGATAGTAGTGCGACTCTCCGCTGACATACCGTTTTTCCGGACTCCGAACCCCGAAGTTCTTGAAATAGGCCTGTTGCCGAAGAATCCACGGCGCTCGTTTGTGGAGTTTCTGCTCGATAACCTCTTCCGGCGTCCCTTCCGGAGCCAGCAGAACGACCTCGCCGGATGGATATACCTTGATTCCGAGTGTCCGGCGGGCGGAAAAGAGCACGCTGTAGGGAATCGTCTCTTTTCCGTAGACAAATATCTGCTGCATCACCGGAACCATTTTTGAGCCACGTCGACCGCCCGGTCGATGATGGCATCCATGTCGTCGAAGGTCATCGACAGATCATACTTGCGTTTGACCTCGTCAATCAGATAGTCCTCGATGTCGAGCTTCATCATGCCGACCAACCTGTCCTTGAGCGGCCAGTCGACAATGAGCGTCCCCTTCTCGAAGATGTGCTGACGAATGATGGCGTCGATCCGGCTGGCCGTGTCGAGTGCGATTTGCGTCAGGTCGAGCCCCTGTTCGGGCTTTATGACCGACTTGTAGACCTCCAGACTCAATCCGAAGTAGGCTCGCGCGGCATTGTTATCCTTCAGCACGTCGGGAATCTCGCTGTCGGTATGATTCAGCACCTTGTCCATCAAATCCGTGGCCTGGGTCAGATACTCCGCCTCGTCGATTCGCCCCTGTTCGTACTGCGAAATGGTCTCTTTGAGCATCTGCGAGAACTTTTTATAGAAAGCCGGATCGGTGTCCATGTTCTCGGTGATGTACTTGGCCGTCCGCGAGGCAATCGTGTCGGCCTTGGCCGCTTTCCCGGAGATCTTCTCCACCTCTTCGGCGAACCGCTCTTTGTCGAAGATGTTCACCAGGTCGGTGATGACCTGCACTTCGCTGCTCTCGATGTGCGTGTCGATCAGCTTCTGAATCTGCCCTTCGTATTGCTTGTAGTCCACCGTGTCGGAGTAACGCTCCTGTACGGCATTACGAAGCTTCATGAAGAAGGCCAGATCGTGCTTGTATCGTTCGACCTCTTCTTGAGGCGTGTTTTGATGGAATACGATGGACGAAAGCGCCACCTTCAGCGTTCGGGCAAAGGCCCGCAGCTTTTCGTAGAAGAGCGTGCGCCGGTCCTCCTCGCGCAGGACATTGCCGAAGGCCTCGAAGTCGGTCGTGTTGCGTACCTCCTTGAAGAGGTCCCACAACTCGGCATGCTTCTGGGGCAGTTTGGCCACCTCCTCCGAGATGTCCGTATAAGTCCCTTCCAGATCCTCCTTGTCGAAATCGGTGTAGAGTTCCAGCGCCGAATTGAGCGACCCCAATACGCCGTAATAGTCGATGATATACCCGAACTCCTTGTCTTCGCAGACGCGGTTGACGCGGGCAATGGCCTGCAGCAGCGTGTGGTCCTTCAGCTTGCGGTCGAGATAGAGCACCGTGTTGCGGGGTTCGTCGAATCCCGTCAGGAGTTTGTCCACGACGATGATAATCTCCGGCTTGTCGCTGTTCTTGAAGCGATTGATGATGCTTGCCTCGTACTTTTTGGCCGTGCCGTGCTCATCCATCATACGCTTCCAGAAGGCCACCTCCACGTTCGAGGTCTCGCCGAATGCTTCGTCTTCCCCCTCCCGGGTGTCGGGCGAGGTGATGAGCACTTCCGACGAGACGATGCCGATTTCGTCGAGATACTGCTTGTAGAGAATCGCGATGCGCTTGCGCGGAGCCACCAGTTGCGCCTTGAACTTCGACCCCTGCCAGTTCTCCCGGAAGTGCTGCGAAATGTCCCACGCAATGGCGTAGATGCGCTGCTGTGTCTGGTTGAGCTGGTCCGCATGGCTGAACTTCTTCTTCATGTCGGCCCGCTGGGCGTCGCTCATCCATCCGCAAATCTTGTCGAAATAGCGGTCAATCGTCTCCTCGTGTACCACCTGCGGCACCATGCGCCCCTCGTACAACAGCGGTACGACGGCCTTGTCCGCCACGGCCTGATCCACCGTGTAGACCGGCTGGATGATGCCGCCGAACTTCCGGGCCGTGTTCTTCTCCTTCTTCATCAACGGCGTGCCGGTCATGGCGAAGAAGCAGGCATTCGGGAGCGTCTTCTCCATCTTGATGCCCATTTCGCCGTACTGGCTGCGGTGCCCCTCGTCGATCAGCACGAAGATGTTGGGGTCGGTCAGCGGGGTGCGGATGCCGCGCACAGCCGTCTCGAACTTGTTGATAATCGTCGTGATGACGGCATCGCTCTTGCTGTTGAGCAGTTCGACGAGCTTGCTTCCCGTCGTGGCGTTCTCGACGCGAATCTGACACTTGCGGAATGTCCCTGTGATCTGTCGGTCGAGGTCCGTGCGGTCGGTCACGAGGATGATTTTCGGGTTGCGAATCTCCTTGTCGAGGATGATGGCCTGCGCCAGCATCACCATCGTCAGCGACTTGCCGCTCCCCTGCGTGTGCCAGATGACGCCGCCGCGCCGCCGCCCGCCCTCGATGTGGCGGATGCGCCGCATCGTCTGCCGCACGGCAAAATACTGCTGGTAACGCGCCACCTTCTTGATGCCGTCGTCGTAGAGCGTGAAGCCGTACATCAGCTGCAACAGCCGTTCGGGCCGGCAGAGGTTGTAGAGGTATTCGTCCTGCACCGACGGGGTGACAGGCTGTTTGTAGAGCTCCTCAAAGTTGCGGCGCACATAGCCGAACCGCTCCCCGAAGAGCTTGTCGTCCAGCAGCGGCTCGTTGACCACCCGCTCCAGCTCCTGCCGGTAACGGGCCTCCTCCTCGCGGTCGGCGAACTGCTCGCGCCACCGCGCCCAGAACTTCTCGGGCGTGGCCGTCGTGGCGTAACTCCCCTCCTGGCGGTTGATGGCCAGTAGCAGCGTCGAGTAGAGATACAACGAACGGATGCCGTCGGCCTTCTGGTTGCGGAGGTGCTGCGAAATGGCCTGCTCGATGGAGTCCTTCACGTCGGGACGCTTGCACTCGATGATGCAGAGCGGAATGCCGTTCACGAAGAGGACGATGTCGGGCCGGTAGGTGTCGGTCATCCCCGTGCGGCTGACGGCAAACTCCTCGGTAACGTGGAAGACGTTGTTGCGCGGATTCTTCCAGTCGATGTACTGCATCACGAAGCTCTTGCGGTCGCCGTCGACAATCTGTTCGAGGGTTTTGCCCGAGGTGAGCAGGTCGTAGACTGTCTGCGAAGCCTCCATGAACCCTTCGTCCATCGGGATGTTGCGCAGGGCGTCGATTCCGGCGGTGATGTTCTGCTCGGAGAATACGGTGGTGCGCACCGAGCTGACCTGCACGACGTTGATGGCGGCGAGCTGTTTGCGCAGCACGGGTTCGAGCAGCACGTTGGCGAGATTCCCGCCGCGCAGGGCCAGCGCCTCATCGGGTGTGAGGTATGTGTACCCGAGCTTTTCGAGCGTCAGCAGCGCGGGGATCTGGCTGATATGGTCTTCTTTGAAGGAAATGGACATAACTAAAAATTATAAACTATCCCAGATAGTTGCAAAACTATTTGCTTCACCTCGTAACAAAGGTAACTCTTTCAGATCATGGTCTCGTTTTACGTGAAATTTATTTCTGCGAACATCCAAAATGGCGAATTTAATTTCAGGTTCATCCATTTTACTCCTTAATTGCATTTCCATCAAGGTGAGTATCTGATCTGCCTGAGCTTTTTTCAAAGCATTATCCTTAAAATATAACTTCACTATGTAGAAGTTGGAAGTTCCATCCTTTTTCTTCTCTTCGAGACCAATCTCCGGATTGACGGTTATGATAATATTTCCAACCCTCCAATCTTTTTTAGGAGGTTTAATCCATTCGAGTTGTTTCCGGCCTAAAAATTTTTTATATCCAGCAACAATCTCTGGGTAACATTTTATCTTTTTTTCATCCGTTAAATCTTCAATGACTTTATCAAGAACTTCTTTGCGCTGTTTTTTCTTATGTAGATTGATAATTGCAGTTCGGATTGCCTTGTAAAAATCCATGTAAGGTTCATATTTGGGTCGTTCTTTAATTGCCTTTACATGATTCTGTTTGGCAGCTCCCATTTTGTTAACAAAATCGACAAAGTCGGTCAAAGTAATTTCAATTTTTTCAGCCATAATATAAATTTTAGAATTATTATTTTTTGTCTTTCGGGGGACACGGATCGTTGTCGTGACTGTCCGGATTTTGGATTTGGCCATCTCTTCTGTGAGGAATTAGTTCGGCGCCATCATTACGTGCCTTTTGTCTCGCCCAATCCATTGCATCTTGTTTTCTTTCAAAATGCTTCGATGCTCTTTCTGCATTGTTGTTTTTTGCGTCCCAACCACCCCTATTGGAGTTTGGAACTACGTGAATTTCTTTACGTTTTGCCATAGTTATAAAAATTTAGTTAGCATTTCACTCGTTTTTTGCCTGTAAGGAGTTGTTGCATCAGGCCACTTTTCTGACGGCGGAGGCGTTCGAGCTTCTCTTTGGCCAGTTCAATCTCGCGGTCGGCCGCGGTCAACACCTCCGCAATGGCGGTTTGCTCTTTCAAAGATGGAATCTTGAAAGTCCATTCATAAAGCATCTCTTTATCCAAATTACGCCTTACAATGCTTGCGCCTATGACAGAGCATCCTTGTAATGCTTGCAGGAACATGGACGAGCGAACGAAATCTCTGATAAAGTCGATATTGTTGTGTTCGGTAACCTTAAAGACCTTGTAGGCAGGTGAGATTATGCCTTCATCGAAATTCGTCAGAATATGGCATGAACCCATCCAGAAATTAAGCCCGCTCATGGCTAAATCGCCTCGTTCTACTACAATGTATTTGGAAGTATCTTCACTCGCAATATCCTTATTAAAATAGGATTTTTGAGCAACAATCCCCTCTTTTGTGACAGATAGCACTTCGTATTTCTTAAGAGGTTCTGCCGTTTTTATACTTTTGGTAAACAGTTCGCAAAATTTTACATTTTTCCAGGGTTCGGAGAAACCTAGGAGACGGAGTTTAGCGGAGAGGAGTCGCTGCATCAAGCCGCGTTTGCGCAGGGCGAGTTTTTCAATCAGCCGCGCCTGCTTTTCAATCGCCTCATCCCACACGCCCAACACCTCCGCAATCTTCCGCTGCTCCCCCAATGGCGGAACTGCTATTTTTACTCTTTTCAAATCGCTGGTGCTAATACTGGCTTGATTGACAGCGGGCTTCGCTATTACTTGAGCCATATGCCGCATATGGTCAGTTAGCAACGTATAATATAAATATTGCTTATCAAGGCTCTTGTTGGCTCTAAGCAAAAGCAGGTTCATGCCATGATAAATTTCCTTATCACCTTTGTAATAAGCAACCTTCCCGATTTGTGAAAGACTATTTATGTGGCTATACAAGATGTCTCCTTTTTGCATTCTGAAGGTTTCATATCCACTTTCATTGGGGATATATCCGACCTTTGCATAATTGATTTCTCCCGTAGAAATGGTTTCGATACGAGTAACAGGAATCCCACTTGTGATGGAGACATCATATGTAAGGCCATTGGCACATCTCGAAAGGAGATCGCCTAAAAATTTCACCTCCCACTCCTGCGGAATAATCCCCAGCGCCGTCGCCTTATAGCCTTGTGGTATGTTATTTGATGTCGTTGCCATGTCGGAAATCCGTATTATTATCCGTTACCGTTTCTAACACATTGCCAACGGTATGAGCAATGTCTAATGCCTTATCGATATCTTCTTGTTCACAGGGATCACTTGTCGCTTTAACAATATTCCCAATCAAATCGACCACTCGATTATAATTATCTATTTTACTGTTCATTTTTGTCGTTATAAGGTTAAGACCTGCTCGAACTCATTGTTCTTTCCTGACTCATCATCCCAAATATATTTTAGCTTAATTGTGGGAGCACAATTGTTGAACAACATAATATTTACTTCTGTATAATCCTGAGGATTCATTAATTCGTACGGGAAGACTTCATCCGCTCTATGAAACAGTCCCTCTACGTCCAGCCCTTCAATTCTAATATTACGGGCAATCGCACGACCGCTATTGTAAACCTTAAGCGTCCTCTTACCCTTGAGGCCTTTGACAATATTACCTCGAATAGCCGCCTTTTTACTCTCTAAATCCTCTTTCTCAATCTGTTTTAATTGATACTCGTTGATCTTGCGCTCCTGCTCTTTTAGCTTTTTATCGTGCTTAAAATAGGTAAAAGCACTGGCCAGAAGCGCCAATATTGATATAATTAAACCCCAAACTTCCATAGCTACTTGATTTTGATGTATTTATTGCCTCTAAAGGCGTTTTTGAGCATTCGATCCAACTCTTTCTGCAAGTCTTTAGTAACTTCTTCGGTTGCAAGCTCTTTTACCTCCTCAATTTGCTCCTGATTGCACGAAACGAGTTCATCGTATCCTCCGAAATATTCTTTCCCACAGTTGGTGCATTTGATGTATGATTTGTCGTCGTTGCAATCAAAATGATCTTCGCTGCCGCATACGATGCAACGGAGTCTAATTTTGTACGAATAGTTTTCTTTCATAACCCTTGTTTTTAATATCCCAACTCCTTCAGATAACCATCCATCCGGACATGCACCTCGGAAAGCTCCTTTTCCAGTGCATCAATCTCCTGCTGCACGGCCGCAATGTCGATTTCGGGCTCCTCCTCGAAGGTGTCCACATAGCGCGGAATATTTAAGTTATAGTCGTTGTCGGCAAGCTCCTCGCGCCGGGCCACGTAGGCGTAGCGCTCCTCGACGATGCCCGGCTTGAGTTCGCCCTGCGCAAAGCGGCGGTAGGTCGTGACGATGTGGTCGATATCCTCGTCGCGCAGCCGGTTCTGGTTCTTGCCGTTCTCAAATTCGCGGCTGGCGTCGATGAAGAGCACGTCGGTCATCGTCTTGGCCTTGTTGAAGATGGCGATGGCGGCCGGGATTCCCGTTCCGTAGAAGAGGTTGGCCGGAAGTCCGATGATGGCCTCGACGAGGTTCTCCTCGACGGTCTGCTGGCGGATTTTTCCCTCGCTGGCGCCGCGGAACAGCACGCCGTGGGGAACGACGACGCCCACCTTGCCGTGCTCGTTGGCCACCTCGAGCATGTGGCAGATGAAGGCCCAGTCGCCCTTGCTCTTGGGCGGAATGCCGCGCCAGAAGCGGTTGTAGGGGTCGTCGGCCGCCTCGTCGGCGCCCCACTTTTCGAGCGAGAAGGGGGGATTGGCCACGACGGTGTCGAACTTCATCAGCGCGTCGCCCTCCTTGAGCTTCGGGTTGCGCAGCGTGTCGCCCCAGCGGATCGTGGCGCTGTCGAAACCGTGGAGCAGCATGTTCATCATGGCCAGCGCCCAGGTGCTGCCGTTGAGCTCCTGACCGTAGAGCGAGAAGTTGTCGGAGCCCACCTCGCGGCCTGCCTTGATGAGCAGGGAACCCGAGCCGCACGTTGGGTCGCAGATGCGCGAGCCGGGGGCGCTCTTGGTCAGACGAGCCAGCAGAGTCGAAACCTCCTTCGGTGTGAAGAACTCGCCGGCCTTCTTCCCGGCGTCGCTGGCGAACTTCTCGATAAGGAACATATAGGCGTCGCCGATGACGTCGTTGTTCTCGAGGTGCGACTCGTCGAATTGCAGCCGCTCGTCCGAGAAGTCGATAAGCAGCTGTTTCAGACGGGCATTGCGTTCCTTCGTTTCGCCGAGGTTGCTGCTGTTGAAGCTGATGTTGCGGAAGATGCCGCTGCCGTCCTCGCTGCTCAGCTTTTCGCGGTTATCGTATTCAAGATCCGCCAGACCGATGTCGATCTTTTGTCCGATATCTGGATCGTTGCGGTGCTCGAAGAGGTAGTCGAACGAACTCTTCTCGGGAACCTGGAACCGTTCGCGGCGCATGGCTCGCTGGGCACGCTCCGTGTCGCCGTCGTAGCGCTGGAGGTACTCCTTGTATTTTGCTTTGCTGACGTCGCTGACGTACTTCAGGAACAGCATCGTAAGAATGTAGTCCTTGTACTGGCTGGGGTCGATAACGCCCCGGAATGTGTCGCAGGCTTGCCATACGACTTTGTTGATCTCTTCCTGTGTAACTTTACCGTTCATCTTTATATATTTTTGTTAATTTATAATCGGTGATTTGCCGGCGGCGCTCTGCGATGGCCTTGTAAAGGGCCTGTTCGCGGCGATGCAGACGAGTGAGGGCGATGCAGGCCCGCTGTCGCTCCAGCGGAGGGAGCGGAACATCGAACTCCTCGAGGTCAGCCTTGCTGAGCGAGGCGATGGCCGACCCTTGGGCCTGTGCCGTCAGTAGCTGCCGGGTGGATGGCAGGTTGAGGAATCCGCAGAGGTATTCGGGCAGGATGCGGGCCGGGTCGTCGATTCGGATAATCAGAAACGAGGGTGAGGCCACGCACGGCCCGAGTTGCGTCGGGGCGATGGCGCAGAAATTCTTGCCACCCTTGGCGGCGAGCAGCAGGTCGCTTTCTGTCAGCAGGTGGCGGGCAGCCTTGGAGCTGACGGAGGTTGTCGGTCGGACGGTCGGACGGATGTTCCCCTCCTCGTCGAAATCGTTCACCTGAAGGTAGCAGGTGTCGGGCGAAGGGGTACTTTTCAGGTAAACTCCCGTCTGGATGGTGGCAATATCTTTCAGTTTTACCATTTTTTTCTTTGTAGGTTTATTACAAAAGTATGTACTTTACCCGAGAAAAGCAAATTATTTTCGAAAAAAATCACAATACAAACTCTACAAATGTTTCGATTGAGCGAGTTTCTTCACTTTGTGAAGAAAAATATCCGGCTGTTCGACCGGATATTCTCTTTGTCTTTCGGGGTAGGTGTTATCGTTTAATGGTATGTCGCCGAACTACCGGACGTTCGGGGCGGACGGGGTAGCCCAGGCGGGTCATGAGCTCCATATACCGTTGGCGGAACCATGCGTGTGCGGGTTGGCGATCGATGAGCAGCTGGAAGCCTCCGGGACCGTTCGGGTCGCGTTGCAGGCGGATCTCGGTATTCGAGACGTCGAAGCGGCGCGAATACTCTCGCGTATAGAGTTCGCCCGATACATAGAGGGGTTTCATGGCGATGATCTCGCGGGCGCCCGACTCCGAGATTCCCATGTCGCGGCAGTATTCGCCCCAGCTGATGAGCGTCTGCGTGTCGGGCAGCCAGTGTTCGATGCGGTCGAGCTTCGCCTGCAGCTGTTGTTCTGCCTGCTCATGCCGGGCCTTCTCCTCGCGGTTGGCGCGGTTCAGCGACCCGATCTGTTCGTGCAGGGCGGCGTTCTCCGCGTTGAGGCGGTCGATCTCCTGCTGCTGCCGCTTGACGCGGGAGGTGCCGATCATCGCCCCGATCCCCTCGACGATATTCGACCCGACCTCCGCTGCGGCGTTTTTCAACCGGGCGCCCTTCAGTTCGCCCTTCACACTCTTCAACTCGGCCTCGGTGCGGTTCAGCTCGGCGCTCTTCTGCGCCTGGAGCGTGGCGGTTTGTTCATATTCGGTGCGCACCTGCCGCTCCTGTTGTTTGAGCTGCTCGACAGCCTTCCGCTTCTGCTCTTCGAGACGGAGCAGCGCGTCGATGTTCTCCTGCAGAT
>OOBN01001275.1_pt1 | contig 18830 bp, 16 predicted proteins | sample 1671091 | NCBI WGS metagenome assembly OOBN01 (sample SAMN06348121, study PRJEB24527) | human gut metagenome | biome: human gut; feature: ankylosing spondylitis patient; material: feces | host: Homo sapiens | place: China | collected 2015-10 | reverse complement strand
TCAAGCTGTTTTGGCGCATCATCCCGGCGCCGCTGCTTTACGGGCTGCCGGCACCACTGATCCTTGCAGGCTATATGTACGCGGTCTGTGCGTTGTCCCGCCTGACGCGAGGCTCATGGTTATCTCAACCACCACTATTCCGTAAAAAAGAGTGAGGAAGTATTTTGAAACTTCCCCACTCTTTTCACGAACCAAGTATTTACATGATAGCATTTTGCACGGCTTTTCTAATATTATCCTACTTTATAAATCCACACAGATTCGCATGAATCATAAATTGTCCGTAACGATTTGCCGGGTTCCTCAAATTGGTCTGATGTGTGACAGGCGTACTTCATGTTGGATGTGCTTGTTCCAGATACCGAAGTGATAATTAGGGTGTGCTCGGGAATGTTGTCTCCGCCATAATCAACACTGAACGGATCGCCTTTCTTTGCATCATTTGTACTTGATCTTACCCCGACCCTATCCTTCCAATGGTTAAAGAAGTTGGGCGCGCCGCCCCATGTGTGAGAAGGCTTTGAATCACTGTAATACCAATTCTCTGTTTTTTGATGAGGAAGAAGCCATCCACTCTCAATCTGTTCTGCTCCTCCTGCCGCTAAGCATTGCGAAACATAATTAGCACAGTCTTGCCATGTTCTTTTATTATTTCCTGTACCACCAGACCACATATTATTATTTTTGGGGGTTGGATGATTATTGTAACTTGCGTAGTATCCATAATCGGTGTTATTGGTTTTATAAGCCCATGTTGATGCGTAGCTTACAGCTGCATCCGCATCATATCCCGATAGTGCGCTACTTGTAGCGCTTGCTGTATTGTTATTTTTGGCACTTCCTCCTTCTAATGTGCTATCGACGGTAACAGGCATCATACTTAAAAGCTCGAACAGAGTATCATCACGCAGTAATTCATTGGAAGATGAAAATGTGCGTGCCTCAATCTCTGTTACCATTTTTCGCATTGTGTCGTTATACGCATAATTCTCATAAATGTCTATGAATTTCACAAAGGAAATGACATCAGGATCGTCGGTCGAGAGGAACTGTGCTTTAGCATAAGCCTGTAATTCCAAATCATCAATATTTGCGGAAAGTACAATTCCTTGTTTTTGTGCCATTTCAACAAGCTGATTAATTACATTTTGGTACTTCTCATATCCGTATTTTCTTGCTTCGTCTTGACTTACAGTGTAAACAGAGGCGTATCTTACTTCCATCTTATAATTAGCTGATGATGTATCTCGATCAAATTCAATCTCTTTGAACTCTGGAAGCTCAGACTGCATTGCCTTAAATTCGCGATTAGAATCCATCTGAGAAGTTGATAATGAAGTAAAACTTACAGTTTCATAGATGGTTCCTGTCTTACTTAACTCTTGATCTACGGCAAAACTTGACGATGCAAAGGCTGGCATAACTGTGCATAGAGTTAAAACACAAGCTATGATAACAGCAACTAATCCTTTAACTTTCATTTTTTACCTCCCTGTCAACAATGTAGAAATAATATCAAGTCATTTGACTGCATAAAACTGCGCTTATTTTTAATAAATACCCCTTGTTCGTCCGATTCTACAAAGAAAAAATGTATGCCCGATTTGCGGGTATTTATTCGTTTCACTTAACCATTGGAATCACCCAACCTTTCAAACATGATATAAAAAACCGCAACAAGCCCATAATAGCTGTTGCGGTCTGATAATACTTCACGTGTAGAAGTCATAAATACCGTTTGTGTCGCTTGAAACGGCAGACCGCGGTGTTTGTGGCTTTCGTATTTACATTATAGTGGAAAATGCTCGCCTTGTAAGCATCTTAACAATTACCTTAGCATTCAAAGTCGTAAAAGGCCTCGCTATTATAAAGTTGACGCCCGCTTGTGCTGTTCGGTTAGGACGCTATGCGTTCAATCATAGTCACTGCTCATAAAAGCTATTTTCGTAAATATCAAGAAACCGGGATACAAAATTAGCTCGCTCTCTTTCTTCTTGTGTTCCGGTTTGCACTTGTGCTCCATAAATTTTATACCATTGGCATGATTCGGTAGTTAATTCGTCTAAATAAAACTCTGTTTGAATCAGCGTGATAGCGTCGGAATAAAGCTCCTTGAATGTGCTTAGAGCCCTCTCTGGATTCTTGAATACAGGGAGTCCGTATTTGTTTGCTCCAATGTCAAAATCTTGGTGAATGTCAATATATTTCTGAACGTCTACATGGCCTTTAATCCCGGGTTGGCCTACGACATATTCTTGGCTATATTGCAAAGACTGTTTCTGTACTTGCTTAAAGATGGCAATGGCACAAAATATAATAACGATTGTAAGGAAAACCGTCGAGCACACAAGAAATATTTTTTTCTTTTTCCAAGCGTTTTTGAAATGTTCTAACAGCTTTATATCACCCTCAACAGGAATTACTACCGTGCTTTTCATATTTTCATATTTTTCCCGACATTCTGCACATTGCTCTAAATGTTCCACCATCATAGCACGAGTATCCTGACTGACTACTTCATCAACATACAATGGCAGGAGATCTCTAATTATATTACAAGATATTTTGTTCACTTTCTAATGCCTCCATATATTCTTTGATTTGGACTTTTGCCCGATAGAAAACGACACGCGCCCAACCGGGACTTTTGTTGAACAGTGCGGCTATTTTCTCAAATGGTAGCTCACCAAATACACGCAGCGTGAATACTTCTTTATATGGTTCTTTCATTTGGTGTAAAAATTGATGAATGCAAAATGCGCTTTCTTCATCTTCCACACGCAAAGTAAAGTCGGATTGGGGAGCTGCAATATTATCGACTATCACAATCTCAAGAAATAGTTTTTGCCGTTTACAATAAGTAAAATATGTGTTCTTTGCTATGGTAAAAAGCCATGCCTTAATATCTTTACTGCCATCAAAGCGGTCTAATGCTTTCAGAGCTTTCATAAATGTTTCCTGCGTAATCTCTTCGGCAATAGTTTCACTATTAGATAAACCACGCAGATATAAGAAAACATCTTCAAAGTATGTTTGATATATTAAATCAAAATCCACGCACTACAACCTCCTCTCACTTTTAATAACTGTCGAAAGCGAAAAATGTTACAAAATTTTCAACAGATTCTTTTTACTAATACTTTATATTATACTGCAACGCTGTGAACATTTCTATCGCTACCTAAACGCAACGAAATAACCGCCGCCAACACAGCGGCACACCGAACAGGAAATCTGAAAAGGTTTCCTGCTTTTTTGCGCCTATTTGGAAGAAACTCCATCCTCCACCGTAGTAATGGCGAAAGAAAAAACGACGCAGTTTACCCAAACCGCCACCCGCCACCGTAGTAGTAGTGAGAGGTGGGCTGAATGAGCCGCCGTAAACGCTTTATTTTCAAAAATCAGCCAAAACGTCCATTGTGAAGTGTAGCAGTGAGTAGATGAGAAAGTTTCGGTTTTCGTAGAGCAAGATTCTACCGCAGTACCAAAATTCGCTAATTGCTCATTTTGTCCCTTGCGGAATCTTGTTGGGGTTGCCACCCCAAACCCGCCAAATGCGGCTAACGCCGCCATATTTTTTGTGCCGCCGCACATCAAAAGATTTCTCACTAATTTTCAAAAACAGTTCCGCTTACCCCGCCTGTTTTCTCCTATTGGTGAGAGAAAAAACGAAAGGAGTACCGCCCATGCGACCAAAGAAATACAACACACCCCACCGCAGCCGGGTAGTTAAAACCCGCATGACCATGAGGAATATCAAGACTTCACCGCCCGTCTTGCGCCCTACGATATGAGCCAAGCAGAGTTTATCCGGCAAGCCATACGAGCTTTGAGGAACTTACCCCACCCTCTTGCGTGAGTTTGTCGAGAAAATCATCGTGCATGAGTGCAGCTATGACGAGAACGGCACACGCAGACAGGACATTGAGATTTATTACAGCTTTGTCGGCAAGGTGGACTTGCCCGAAGCGTAAGCCCGACCTATCCGACACGCAAGAGCCAAGTGCCGGATAGGAACGGCAAAATTTTTTACACTTCTATTGCTTCTTTATCTCACATAAACAAATGCTCTGGAAGCATATCTTTTTCATAAACAGGACGCAAGAAGCGGCCGTGGGCTCAAACGCGCCCACGGCCGCTTCTTTTCGATGGTTGGCAGTTAAATGCTGCCGGCCGCTTTTTATGCATCGGACAAAGCGGAGCGCTTCTGCGCTCCGCAGCAGGATATCAGAAAAGGCGGGCTGAGGCGCGCCGGGGAAGGAACAAGGTCAACAGAACCGAAGAAGGAGCGCGATCAAAGGCTCACTGGGGCGCTTCCGGGAAGAATTCACCGTGCACCGCGTGCACGGCTTTTTCATATTCCGGCTCGCTGATGCCAACGGTGATGTTGATCTCGCGCGTGCCCTGCACGATCATCCGCACGTTGATGCCGGCGCGTCCGAGCGCACAGAGCAGACGGCCGGAGACGCCCGGCTTTCCCGCCATGTCCCGTCCGACGATGGACACCATGGCAAGCCCGTCTGCAACGCAGATGCTGTCCGGGCGGACGGCGGCGGAAATGTCCGACAAAAGCGCCTCGCGGCAGGCGGAGACCGCCGCGGCCGGGGCGATGAACGAGATGCTGCCAAGCCCCGTCGCGATGTGGTCAAAAGGGACTTCGTGCGTTTCGAGCACCGAGAGAATCCGACGGCAGTAGCCTACGGCGCTGTTCATGTTTTCCTTCTCCACCTGTATGGAGCAGTAGCCCTTGCGCCCCGCGATTCCCGTGACGGGACAGGCGGAGGGAGGGCTCTGCGAGGAGACGAGGGTGCCGGGCGCGTCCGGCTGCATCGTAGAGCGGATGTGAATGGGAATGCCCATACGCCGGGCTGGCGTCACCGCGTCCTCGTGCAGCACGTTGGCGCCCATATACGCAAGCTCCCGTACCTCGTCATAGGCCATGGCGGGAATCGCCCTTGCGCTGGGCACGATCGCAGGATCGGCACGGAAGATGCCGGGCACGTCCGTCCAGTTTTCGTAGGCATCCGACCCGGAGGCGCTTGCCAGCAGCGCTCCGGAGATATCCGAGCCGCCGCGCGGCAGCGTGTGGATGCGGCCGTCCGCGCCGCCGCCGTAGAAGCCGGGCATGACGGCACGCTCCATGTCGCGGAGCCTGTGCGTTAGCGACCGTTCCGCCAGCTTGTGCTGCGGGAAGCCGTCAGCGTCAAAGAAGTGCAGCTCTGCCGGGTCGAGAAACGGCCAGCCCAGCAGGGCTGCCAGCATCCGCCCGCTGAGGTATTCACCCCGGCTGACACAGTATGCTTCGGATGCGCCGGAGGCAAGCGCCGCCTCGATTTGCCGCAGCTCCGACTCTAAGTCTATGGCGAGATCAAGCTCCTGCACGATCTGCCGGAACCTCGCAGCGACAGGTGCAAAGGCAGTCTCGGGGTCTGTGCCTGTTTTTACAGCGGCATGGCAGTCATACAGCAGATCCGTCACCTTTTTGTCCTCCGCAGAGCGCTTTCCCGGGGCGGAGACCACGACAAAGCGCAGCTCCGGGTCTGCCGATACGATGCGCTTTACCTGCCGGAAGCGGGCTGCGTCTGCCAGAGACGTGCCGCCGAATTTTGCTGTTTTCATAGGGCGTCTCCCTTCAAAAGATCGTCCATATCGTAAAGACCGGGCTGCCTGCCGCAGAGGAAGACTGCTGCCCGCAGCGCACCCTCCGCGAACAGCCGCCGGTCATGCGCCTCGTGCTTCAGACTCAGCGTTTCGGCTCCGGTCGAGATCAGCACCTCATGGATGCCGGTCACACTGCCGAGGCGGATGGAGGATATGCCGATCTCGCTGTGATTTCGCGGTGAAAAGCCGCTGCGGCCGCACACAAGCGCTGCCTCCGGCCGCTCTTTTTGAACGGCGGCAGCGAGCATACGCGCCGTGCCGCTCGGAGCGTCCGCCTTGCGGCTGTGATGCGTCTCCACGATCTCGATCTCCGCCTCCGGAAACAGGCGCGCGGCCTCGCGCACAAGGCCGCAGAGCGCCGCAATGCCGAGACTCATGTTGCCGGAAAAAAAGACGGGGATCTGCTCTGAGGCGCGCTCGATGCGCGCGCGCTCCTGCTGCGTGTGTCCGGTGGTGCCGATCACGATGGGAAGGCCGTGCTCCAGCGCAAAGCCAAGCGCGCTTTCGGTCGCGGTGTGAAAGGAAAAGTCGAGCACGACGTCGGCAGATTCCCGGATCTCAGAAAAGGACGCAAACGCGCCGTTTCCGCTGCGGCTGACCATGGGCCCTGCGGTGCAGTCCGCAAATCCGGCGTCCAGCAGCGCGCGAAGCGCTCTGCCCATCGCGCCGTTTGCTCCGTGCAGAAGGATCTTTGTCATCTCAAACACCCCATGCCTTGAGCGCGTTCAGAAGGACGGCCCGGCTTCCTTCCTCCATCGGGGTGAGCGGCAGACGCAGCGTGTCGGTGCCGTAGCCCATTTTTGCCAGCGCTGCCTTGACCGGAATGGGATTGACCTCGGAAAACAGCGCGTCGATGACGGGCAGCAGACGGCACTGGAGCGCCGCAGCGCCGCGCACATCCCCGGAGAAGAACAGCTCGCACAGCTGAACCGCCTCCCTGGGCAGCACATTGGAGAGCACGGAGATACAGCCCTCGCCGCCCATGGCGAGGATGGGCACGATCTGATCGTCGTTGCCGGAATAGACGTCCAGATGAGCCTCTGCCTTGTGAAATAGCGATACGATCTGCGAGATGTTTCCGCTTGCCTCCTTCACAGCGGCGATGCGCGGATGCCCGGCAAGTGCGGCGCAGGTCTCGGGCAGCAGGTTGCAGCCCGTGCGGGAGGGAACGTTATAGAGGATCACGGGCTTATCTGATACATCCGCGATGGCGGTATAATGGGCGATCAGCCCGCGCTGCGTGGCCTTGTTATAATAGGGCGTCACCACCAGACAGGCATCCGCTCCGGCGGCGCAGGCAAACCGTGTCAGCTCGACGGCTTTTTCGGTGCAGTTTGCGCCGGTGCCCGCAATGACCGGTACGCGCCCGGCGGCCCGCTTTACGGCAAATGCGATCGTCTGCCGGTGCTCCTCAGCGGTCATTGTGGACGCCTCGCCCGTTGTGCCGCAGGTGACAAGCCCGGCGACGCCGCTTTCGATCTGCCAGTCTATGAGTCTGCCATAGGCGTCATAGTCGATGGCGCCGGAAGATGTCATCGGGGTGGCAAGCGCCGTGGCGATGCCGCGGAAAAGTGTTTTCTGTTTCATTTGAGCTACCTCCTGTTTCTGTAGGTCGTCAAGTTCTTCTTTCCTGTTTGAACTTTTCCAGAAATGCCTCGAGACGATCCATGCCGCGTTCGAGCGTCTGCTCGCCGCAGCAGTAGGATATGCGGATATGCCCCTCTGTTCCGAAGCAGCTTCCGGGTACTGCTGCGACCCCGGCCTCCGCGATCAGACGAAGGCAGAACGCCTCGGAGCAAAGGCCGAAGGCACGGATATCCGGGAAGGCATAAAACGCGCCCTCCGGGACGGGGCAGCAAAGCCCCATCGCATGGAGGCGGCGCAGCACCAGCGCCCGTCTTTTTGCGTAGGTCTCGCGCATCGGCGCCGTGTCGGTTTCCAGCGCCGTCTCACAGGCGGCCTGGAGCATGCTGGGCGCGCAGGTCAGAATATGCCCGTGGAGTGCAGTGAGCTTTCGGATGACCGGTGCGCTGCCCATGAGATATCCGATGCGCCAGCCCGTCATCGCCCACGGCTTTGAAAAGCTCTGGGCGATCAAAAGCCGCTCCCGCAGGCCGGGCAGGGCCGCAGGATCCGGACAGGGCCGCATGCACAGCCCGCGGTAAACGTCGTCGCAGAGTATAAAGATGGGCTTGTCTCCGACTGCGCGGCGGATGGCGGCCAGAGAGGGCTCCTCATATACCGCGCCCGTCGGGTTGTTCGGGCTGTTGAGCACGAGCGCCTTTGTCCTCGGCGTGATGGCGGCGGACAGCGCTTCATACGTCAGCTGAAAGCCTGTCCGCGATGTATCCAGATACACAGGGACGGCGCCGGCAAGGCGCGTCACGGTCTCATAAAGCCCGAAGGCAGGCGTCGGGATCACGACCTCGTCGCCGGGGTCGAGGACGCCGGTTAGGGCACAGTAAATGGCTTCCGTTGCACCGGCAGTGACGATAATCTCGTCCGGGGCATAATCAAGATGGCGCGTTTTTGCCTCATAGGTGGCGATTTTCGCACGAAGCGAAGCGCTGCCCTGATTTGCGGTGTAGTGGGTGCTGCCGCCTGCAAGTGCGCGGACGGCGGCCTCGCATATGGGTGCGGGCGTGGGAAGATCCGGCTCGCCGATGGTCAGCGTGATGCAGTCCTCACGCTCTGCGGCAAGGGCGGTATAGCGGCGAATGGCGCTCAAAGAGAGCCCCGCGAGCGATGTGCAGAGCCTGTCTACCATACCGTTCCTCCCGCGACTGTCTCAAAATAGCGCACGCCGGCCTCAAGCACGCGCTCGTCAAAATCGAACGCCGCCGTGTGCAGCGCCGATGTCTCGCCGCAGCCCAAAAACAGAAACAGGCCGGGAAGCCGCTGCTGATAGTATGAAAAATCGTCGCTTGCCATGCTCGGCGCGGTCAGCGCCTCGATGGGAAACAGCGCAGAAGCCCTGCGGAGCAGATCGGGCGGATTCACAACAGCGGGGTAGCCCTCGCTGAAATGGACGGCGGCCGCACAGCCGCTGGTTTGCGCGACATGGCGGCTGATCGTCTCCAGCGCCTCCCGGATGCTGCAAAACGCAGCATCATCGAGCGCGCGCAGACTGCCCTCCAGCCGTGCGCTTCCGGCAACTGCATTGCGGACGCTTCCGGCCTCCACGCGTCCAAAGCCGAGCAGACTTTGCGGAGCCTGCGGAAGCGGCAATGCCGCGGCGCGGCTGTAAAACTCCACGCAGGCTGCGAGCGCGTCACGGCCGGAGGCGGCGGAGCAGAAATGTGCGCAGCGCCCCTCGGCGGTGAACGTCACCTCGGCCGAGCGCGCCATCATGGCGCCGGGCAAACCGGCGAGCGTCCCGGCGGGAAGCCCCGGCCAGAGATGCAGGGCGAAAATGGCCTTGACGCGCAGCCGCTCAAAAACCCCTGTTTCACAGATCCGTCTGGCACCGCCGGTCGTTTCCTCGGCGGGCTGAAACAGCAGCAGAATGTTGTGCGGAAGCGCCTGCTTCGTGCGGATCCTGCGGCCAAGCTCCAGCACCATCGCCATGTGCCCGTCGTGTCCGCAGGCGTGCATTTTTCCGCTGTGCTGAGAGGAAAACGGCAGACCTGTCTGCTCCGCAATGGGCAGCGCGTCCATTTCAGCGCGAAACGCCAGCGTATCCGCCGCGCCGAAGTCAAAATAGGCGCATACGGTGCTGTCAAGCGGGAAAAACACCTCGCAGCCGAGCGTGCCGAGGACGTTTTGTAAATAGTCCATGGTCTTGGGCAGCTCGTCGCCCAGCTCAGGGATGCGGTGCAGGGCGCGCCTGTCCGCTGTCATGGGGGTGAGCGTTTGCATATTTGTAAACCTTCCTTGCTGCTTTTTGAATGTCGTGCGTCCGCGGCTCAAAGCTCCCGCAGGGCGTCCACCAGCGCCGTCTTGGCGGCGGAGGTCTCATCCTTGCGCTTGAGGATGCGCGCGGGGCATCCGGCAACCACGGTGTCGGGAGGTACGTCCGAGATGACGACGGCGCCCGCCGCAACGACCGCACCGCGGCCGATGCGGCAGCCCTCGATCACCACTGCGTTCGCCCCGATGAGCACCTCATCCTCCACGACGACGGGCAGTGCACTCGCAGGCTCAATCACCCCGGCCAGCACCGCGCCTGCGCCGATGTGGCAGCGTGCACCGACCGTTGCGCGGCCTCCGAGCACCGCGCCCATGTCGATCATGGTGCCCGCGCCCACGCTTGCGCCGATGTTGAGGATGGCGCCCATCATGATGACCGCGCCCTCTCCGATCTCGACCTGCTCGCGAATGATGGCGCCCGGCTCGATCCGGGCGTTCAGCCCCTTCGTGTCCAGCATGGGAACGGCGGAATTGCGGCAGGTGCTCTCGATCACGATATCGGCAATGGCGTCCTGCTGCGCCTCGGTGGCGGGGCCGATGTCCCGCCAGTCGCCAAATACAATTTTTGCCCCGTCCCCGGCCGGAAAGATCTTGGCGTTCGGAAAGCTCGTCGGAAAACGCTCCCAAATGTAGACCTTGACTGGCGTTTTCTTTTCGGCAGTGCGGATATATTCGATCAGTTCCGCTGCGTTCATGTGTGCGCTCCTTTTCATGCTTATTTACTGTAAATTCATCATATCGGATACTTCGATGCAATACAATGCACAACAATGCGCAGATCATTGCAAAAAATGCTCATTTCTTTGCCACAATGTCAAGTGATGAATTAAGAAAATAAACATACAGCCATCTTCTCCACAAAGAAAAATAAATCACTGTCGATTCCAGTGTAGATAGATTTTCTTTTGCCTTCTTCATAAGGAACTTTTCTGTGTTTGTAGGCGGAAAAACATTTACATTCTTAACCTTGAATACAACTTAAAAAAATGCTATACTTATATATCAATATCTGCCTGCACTTTCGGCAGATTGATTTTTGCGCATTAGTTAGAGGAAGCTAACCGCAAGGAGGTGTTGACTTATTATTATTTCATACCCTGAGGCTCGTTTTGTTCCCACCGCTGTAAGCATTGCTGCATCAAGTCAGATTATGCAGGCGAATAAAACAGCCGATAATCAATATCTCATTCCCCTCATAGATGGTACTATTGAAAACATTGATATTACCGATGGAATATTGTTGACAACATCAGAGTTTGTTTCACAGGAAGATATTGAAATGACAACAACACACGACGATTTGAGCCTGTTTCAGATTTCCTTTTGCATTGATGGCAATATGGAGTGGTCTTACATCAATAACGAGGTTGTTCATCAATTTCAAATTGCGGCACAGCAGAGCCAAGTACGCTATGGAACATTTAAGGAGTGCCGAAGTAGAATAAGCGGAAACAGGAAATTCAAAGGCATCAGCATTACTTTGGATGAAAAAATCTTTGAGCAGATTTTCACCTGTATCAAAATAAGGGGGGCATTATATGATACAAGAAAAACAGCGCCAGTAAGAGTATACACCTACACACCAAACATCAGTAAAATTCTCTCTGAAATCCTTGCTTGCCACTTTTGTGATGAAATGAAAAAGCTCTACCTGCAAGGAAAAATTTTTGAGTTAATTGCTGTTTACTGCGACGAGGTTATTTGCAAATCTCCTACAAATGACTTTGGCATCCGTATTAGTGTGGAAGATTACAATGCGCTGTTGAAGGCACGGGAATTTATTGGTGAGAACTTCGCCCACCCCCTCACAATTCCAATTGTTGCAAAGGCGATTGCTATCAACGAGCAAAAATTAAAGGATGGATTTAAGCGGTGCTTTGGAGTTACAGTTAATGATTATGTTGTAGAAAAACGGCTGGAAGCAGCGATACGATTATTGAAAACTGGAAAACATACTGTGCAGGAAGTGACATGGATGGTGGGGTATTCTCATACGGGATATTTCATCGAGCTTTTTCGGAAGCATTATGGAATATCCCCCGGCGAAATGTTAAAAAACAACAGATAAGAACTTCATGTAAGTCTGAAAAGACCGCATGAAGTTCTTTCTTTTGTGATATAGGAACTTCCGATAGTGACACTATGCAGAAAATCATCGTGCTATACTAATAGCAGTTAGCGTTATCTAACCAAAAACTCGGAGGTTATTGCTATGAGCAGAACAAATGAAAACAAATTAAAAATGAAGGACATTGCAACCATAGGCATCTTTAGCGCACTCCTTTTTGTGGTGACAATGGTAGCAGGAGCTTTGATGGGAATTAGCATGGTGTTGAATATGTATTCCGTTGCGGTTGTTGCCGTTTTATCTGCGCCGCTTTATATGCTGATTATGGCAAAAGTACATAAGAAAGGCGCAGTCTTATTGACTTTTGCTATTGTCGGTATTCTATGGGGGCTGTTTGGCGGTATTTTTGTCTTGATTTGGATGTTAGGGTTTGGCGTTGTAGGCGAAGTCCTTGCCAGCAAATCAAAGTATCAGAATTACAAAATGCTTACCGTTTCTTTTGGATTGTATTCAGTTGGATATTATTTAGGTGCCATCGCACCCCTCTATTATTATCCCGTATTTTGGTATGGATTTGACCGTCCAAAGGAAACCGTGGATGCAATGATTGCAGCAGCACATTCTACGGCTGGGCTTGCTGCAATTCCGGTTACGCTGATCGCGATTGTGATAGGTGCTGTAATTGCAAAGAGAATGTTGAAGAAGCATTTTGAAAAAGCAGGAGTGATTTAATGCACCGCATAGACCCCCGGATAGTGATTATTCAGATTGTGCTTTCAGGGATATGTGCATTTTGGATCTTTAAGCCGTTAGCCATGCTTTGTGAAGTGATTTTTCTGATGAGCTTTCTGTTATATTTGCAACACCCGAAGGAGGCTTTGCGGCTGGGCGTATGGTTTGCGTTCCTTGTCGGATTGTATGCCTTACTAAATGAGAGCAACGCTCCGCAAATCATAGTCCAGCCCGTTTTCCTATTACGCAAGCTCTCTCCCTTACTGGGCGTAATGATTCTGTCGCTAAAAGCGTTGACCGTGAGTGAGCTGTTCATGGGGCTTCAAAAATTACATTGCCCTAAATCAGCTACGCTTGCGCTTGCTGTCGCATTGCGATTTATTCCCACTATTCGCCATGAGCTTGAACAGATTAGAAACGGCATGAAAACAAGGGGCGTCCCCTTAAATGTGATTACTTTTGTAAAAGCTCCTGCCATGACCACAGAATACATGATTATTCCCTTTATCATGCGCTGTATAAAGATAGCAGATGAATTATCTGCGGCTGCGGTCACTCGTGCAATCGAAAATCCTGTGCCAAGAGGGATGAGAGTTCCTCTGAAAATCAGAATAAAGGATATTGTGTATCTGATGATGGTGATTTGCGCTAATATCGGAACACTTCTTTATTCATTGTGCGGGTAGCGCGGAGGTTCAGAATGAGTATGATCACAATAAGAAATTTACAATTTCAATATGATGCCGCCCCGGAGATAAACGCTCTTTATGGAATTGATTTGGAAATTCGTAAAGGAGAGTGCATTATTTTAACGGGAGAAAGCGGCTGCGGGAAAACAACTTTAACACGATGCCTCAATGGTTTAATACCCAACTTTTTTGAAGGAACGCTTACAGGAGAAATATTGTACGAGGGTGTTCCAGTAAACAAATTGGAACAGTATGAGCTTAGTCGCAAAATTGGCACAGTGTTTCAAGATCCCCGTTCACAATTTTTTGCAGTAAACACAACGGACGAAGTAGCTTTCGGGTGTGAAAATCTTGCCTTTTCCACGGAGCGGATAAATCAGAACGTGGACGCCGCATTCTCCCGAATGAATATTGACGTACTGCGAGATCGGAGTTTATTTGGGTTATCCAGCGGCGAAAAACAGCGGCTGGCAGTTGCTTCTATCTATGCAATGGATACCGATGTCATTGTTTTGGACGAACCGACGGCAAACCTTGATGGAGAAACAATACAAAATCTCCGTGAGCTTTTATTTACACTAAAAGCCGAGGGGAAAACTCTCATTATTTCTGAACACCGCCTTTCCTGGCTTGTAGGAATTGCCGACCGATATGTATATATGCGCAAAGGGAGAATTGAAAAAATATGGGATGCGGCGGAGGCTGCTTGCCTTTCGCCCGATGTGCTGCGAGAATACGGTTTACGCAGCATACAAAATGTGCTTTTTCCTACAAAGAAAACTCCTGCAAGGTCTGATGCAAACGAGCTGACGTGTCAAAACCTCTGTATTTACTACGGAAAGCAGGAAATTATCCATGATTTGAATTTTCACTTTACATGGGGCGAAGAAGGTCGGATTATTGGAATTGTCGGTGCGAACGGTTCCGGGAAAACAACATTTTCTAAAGTGCTGTGCGGACTTATGGCACCGCGAACTGGGGAAATTCGTCTGAACGGCAAAAAAATGACCCATAGAGAGCTGCTGAAAAAAACATACTTTGTTATGCAGGACGCGGATTATCAGCTTTTTACGGAAAGCGTTGCCCATGAAATGGAATTGGCGGCACGAAAAAATAAGCAAAAAAACGTTCGATCTTCAAAAGAGGAAACAACAAACATTCTTGACAGGTTCGGCTTGGCCGAATATTCCGAAAGACACCCGCTATCCTTGTCCGGCGGACAAAAGCAGCGGGTCACGATTGCTGCGTCCATCGCTGCAAAATCGGATATTCTTGTTTTGGACGAGCCGACGAGTGGGCTTGACGGACGGAATATGCTCCGTCTAAAGAATATTCTGCGTGAACTGAAAAAACAGGGAATGCTGATTTTCATTGTAACCCATGACGCAGAATTTCTTGAAGGATTAACAGATGAATTACTGACTATTTCAAATAAGGAGGAAAACATGGACAAAAGAGAAAAACAGCAATCGCCTTTAAGGGGTATTTTGCAGTTTGCCAGTCAGAGGAAAGGACTTTTGAGGATTTCTGTTATCCTTTCTGTTCTGTCCTCTGCGTTTGGTATGGTTCCATACGCTGCTGTAGCTGTGTTGCTTGGGAAAGCGTTAGACAATGCTTTGACCATAGAATGGGCAGTCAGCTTGACCTTGGTGGCTTTAGCAGGATATTTTCTAAAACACTTTCTATATTCAAAATCAACCCTATGCTCCCACAAGGCAGCGTATGAAATCATACAGAATATCCGCTGCGCAATTATGCGGAAGATGTCAAAAATGTCTATGGGGACAATACAGGAAAAATCTTCCGGCGAATTTAAGCAATTAGTCATTGATGATACGGAACGACTTGAAGGACAGATTGCTCATGCCATTCCCGAAATGACAGCAAGTATTCTCATTCCGATTTTTGTGTTTGCCTATCTGCTTTTTGTGGATTGGCGTATGGCGCTTGCTTCTCTTGCTTCGGCTGTTTTGGGAAATATTATCTATTATAGCATGATGATAGGGCGCAGCGAGAGGATGAAAGAATATATGTCCGCGAATGGAGATATGAACGCAACCATTGTTGAGTATGTAAATGGTATGGAAGTTATCCGTATGTTCAATCAGACTGCTTCTTCGATGGGACGGTTTAAGGGAGCAGTATTGAAAGTGCGGGATATTACTACCGCATGGTATAAGCACTGCTATCCTTTTATGAGTATCAGTCAGGTTGTTATGCCCTCAACGATTGCATTTGTTTTGCCCGTCGGCGTTGTACTTCTTTCGGGTGGTACTACGACATTAAACGAGGTTATTTTATGTATTCTTCTCTCTATGGGGCTTGTTGGCTCTTTACAGGCAATGATTGAGTTTTGGCATGACATTGCCGCAATTTATGAGATACAGCCCCGTATTCTGGCACTTTTAGAAGCAAAGGAGTTGCCCGAGCCGATAGAAGCACAACACAGTAGCGGCAATGATGTGGAGCTGAAAGATGTTCATTTCAGCTACGGAGCAATCGAGGTTATCCATGGCGTTTCCTTTACGGCAAAGGCTGGGACAGTCACAGCGTTGGTAGGTCCGTCCGGTTCGGGGAAATCAACTCTGGCAAAACTCATTGCCCGCTTTTGGGACGTGAGCGCGGGTGCGGTAACTGTGGGCGGCGCGGATATTCGCAATCTGCCGTTATCCGAGCTTTCCGAAAAAATCAGTTATGTTTCACAGGATAATTTTCTGTTCAATATGAGCCTGAGGGACAATATCCGAATCGGTAAGCCGGATGCTACGGATGCAGAAGTAGAACGGGCTGCGTCACTGGCGAGATGTGATGACTTTATTGCCCGCTTCCCTAAGGGTTATGATACCAACGCCGGGGATGCAGGTGCCCGCCTTTCGGGAGGGGAACGGCAGCGTTTGGCGATTGCGAGGGCAATTCTAAAGGACGCTCCGATTATTATTCTTGATGAAGCTACGGCGTTTACCGACCCGGAGAATGAAGATAAATTGCAGCAGTCCATTGACCATCTGACAAAAGGGAAAACGCTGATTGTGATTGCGCACCGCCTGTCCACTATCATGTACGCAGATAAAATTTTAATGTTGGAGGACGGTTCGATTTCAGCGGCAGGAACCCATGAGCAGCTATTATCTTCTTCGCAGACCTATTTGGATATGTGGAAAGCACATATATCGGCAATGGATTGGAGTATGAACAAGGAGGTGGAAATATTATGCTGAAAGTAATTAAACGAGTATTGCGTTTGAGTGGTGATTTGTCAAAGCGTATCTATGCAAGTTTTGTATTCAGCTTTATAGACTCAATTATGGCAATGTTCCCTGTCGGGGCTGTGTTCTATACCCTCACAAAAATACAGAACAACAAAGCATTTACAGGGAATGACTGGCTTGTACTTTTTGGAATACTGATAATCTCTCTTGTTGTCCGCATGGTGTTCAAATACTTGGTGTATAGCTTTCAAAGCACAGCGGGATTTGAGTTTGTTTCCAGAGAGCGAATTACGTTAGGAGATAAGCTGCGTAATGTGGGTATGGGGTTTTTCCATGAGCGAAATATGGGGGACATTACAACAACAGTTACAACTGACCTTAATTTTTTGGAAAACTACTCCATGCACCTTCTTGACCGTGTAACAACCGGAATGGTAAACATGGTGGTGACCAGCATATTCATTCTGATGTTTGACTGGCGGCTTGGTGTGATTTTTATTTTAGGTGTTCTCTGCTCGTTCCTGATTTATGGGCGTATGCAGAAAAAGGGAGAAGAACTGACTGCAAAACAGCGGCAGGTACAGGCTGCTTCTGTTGAGGCTACGTTGGAATATGTGCAGGGAATATCCGTCATCAAATCATTCAATATGGCAGAGAAAAATTTAAGTGGCATTGAAAAGGCTTATGAAAAAAGTATGGAAGCGTCTTACGATCTTGAACGGGATTTCGCACCTATGAATGTGGCATATTCTATGGTTTTCCGTGTAGCTGCCTGCGCTATCATATTAGTATCACAGATTTTCGCTTTAGGCGGGGAACTGGATTTTTCAAGCCTTGCGGTTATCCTCATTGCTTCATTCTCTATTTTCAATTCTGTAGAGGTAATGGGGCAAATGACCGCCATGATACGCTCCATGGAAGCAAGCCTTGACCGTGTGGAACGGATTAAGGGAGAAAAGAATATTGATGACGGGGGCGGAGATATTTCCTTAAAAAGTTATGATATTGTCTTTGATCATGTTAGCTTCTCCTACGAACAGGGAACGAAAATTCTTGATGATGTCAGCTTTACCATTCCGCAGGGAGGAATGACCGCCATAGTCGGGCCTTCCGGCGGTGGAAAGACAACGATTACCCGTCTGATCTCCCGCTTTTGGGATATTCAAGGCGGTAGCATTACCATAGGTGGCAAAGATGTTCGGGAATTTACATCTGACAGCCTTTTGAAAAATATGAGCATGGTATTCCAAAATGTCTATTTATTCAAAGATACCATTGAAAACAATATTAAGTTTGGTTGCCCGGAAGCAAGCCATGAGCAGGTTGTAGAAGCAGCTAAAAAGGCACGCTGCCATGACTTTATTTCCTTATTACCAGAGGGCTACAATACCATGATTGGAGAGGGCGGTTCTACTCTGTCCGGCGGTGAAAAACAGAGAATATCCATTGCCCGCGCCATGCTGAAAAATGCCCCTATCGTCCTTTTGGACGAGGCCACCGCAAGCGTTGATCCCGAAAATGAAGTGTATTTGCAGCAGGCAATCAGCACTTTAGTAAAAGATAAGACACTGATTGTAATTGCACACCGCCTGTCTACCATTCGGGACGCAGAGCAGATTTTAGTCATCGACAACGGGAAACTTGTTCAGCATGGAAAGCATGACGAGCTTGTTTTACAGGAGGGTATTTATCAGAAATACTGGAATATTCGCCAGAACGCAAAGGCATGGAAAGTAGCACAGTAGATTATGATCCTCAATTCGTTAATCTGAAAGATTTTGCGAGCACCAATCCATGAGAAAAAAGTAACGGTGGGTAAGGATCGTCCCTTGCCCTCCATTTTCCTGCACAAAAGTACAATTGCCTAAACCTTATCTAACAAACAAGGATGAACTATCATATGCGAGTATATTTCGACAGGAGGTGTATCTAACGCGGCACGATACCGCGGGAAAAATACATTTCTACAAATGACAATTTTAATTTTGGAAATCCGCTGCAACGTTTATGTTTTGCAGCAACTTTTCCGCGTTCCTAAGATTGTCACCTTTTTGCTTTTGGTTATCGCACCGTCCAGCAGCAGCCCTTATATTTTATACGCTTTTGCTCTGCTTCAAGGCACCCATGCGGGCTTTCATGTCCGTATGGGTGCCTTTTGTCATGTGCAGAAACTCCTTGCTGCGTGTTGCCGTTCCGCACCGTGCTTCCTGCCCCTTTGCTCCCACAAAATTAGCAGCATGTATGGTGTGCGGACACCTCTTAACAAAATCTTTCATATTTTTGGGGGAAATCATCGCTTGGAGTTGGCAAAATCCGCTTTTTGAGTGGTGTGGGTAGGGCTTGGTGTCCGGGGAACTGCTCTTTACAAAACCTCTCGCCCAGCTCCTGCGCACGGTCAACGGTCAGCCCGTTGTCCGGGCCGTCCCGTGGGTCAAAGGAAATGATGTAGTGGTGGCTCTTTACGTCCTCTTTCTTCTGATTCTTTCCGTAGCGGAGATTGGAGCGCATACAGGCAACAGCGAAATCTTCCTCGCCGCAATTCAGCGTGGATATGCGGTAGTC
>OOBN01001273.1_pt1 | contig 18841 bp, 20 predicted proteins | sample 1671091 | NCBI WGS metagenome assembly OOBN01 (sample SAMN06348121, study PRJEB24527) | human gut metagenome | biome: human gut; feature: ankylosing spondylitis patient; material: feces | host: Homo sapiens | place: China | collected 2015-10 | reverse complement strand
TCGCCGCAGAGAAACGCCGTAGGGGCGCCCCTTGCGGTCGCCCACTGTGGGAAAACCGTTCCACCCGTAGGGGCGGCACACCTGGGCCGCCCGCACCTCATCCGTCACGGCCTTTGGCCGTGCCACCTTCCCCTAAAGGGGAAGGCCGGGGATACGCATTTTCAAAAGCCTTCCCCTTTAGGGGAAGGTGCCCCAGTGCGCACACTGGGGCGGATGAGGGGACATATACCCGCCAGCTCCATAATGAAAGAGGACGGACCCACAGGTCCGTCCCTACAAATTTCAATCCTCAAATAGTTTGGACACCGGTACCTCCAAAACCTCAGCCATTTTAAACAAAGTCTCCATAGAAACCCCGAAAGCCCGGGTCGGACTTTCAATCTTGGCTACAAAGGACCAGGATTTCCCGATTCTGTCCGCAAAATCCTCCTGCGTCATGCCACGCAGTTTTCGATAATATTGGATTTTAAGACCAAAACGAATATATTGCTCGTAATACTGCGTTTCCATGCACACACCTCTTTATGTTAAAGGTTAGCATGTACTTGTCAAAATATTTATAGATTTATATTGTTATTTATGGCAATACAATGATATAATTAGACATTCTTCTTGCATACACGAGAGAGTTAGGGGGAATTTTAATGGGACACACATGCTTTTTCATCGGCCACCGGGAGGGCAGCGATTCCATCTTCCCCGCCCTGGTTCAGGCGGTGGAGCGGCACGTCACCGAATACGGGGTGACCGAGTTCATAGTGGGGCACTATGGGAACTTTGACCGTATGGCCGCCCGGGCGGTTTTAAAGGCAAAAGAGCACCACCCGCAGGTGACGCTCTTTCTGCTTCTCCCCTATCATCCCGCCGACCGGCCCACCCCTGCCCCGAAGGGCTTCGACGGCACTTTCTATCCCCCTGGCATGGAGCGGGTACCCAAGCGGGCGGCTATCGTCCGGGCAAACCGGTACATGGCGGACCACTGTGACTTTCTCATCGCCTATGCCTGGCATCCGGCCAGCAACGCCCGGGAGCTGGTGGACTACGCCCAGGCGCGGGGCACGGTTCAGGTGGACAATCTGTGGGACCATTCCTCCTGACCGACACCCATAAAATTTAAGATTTCTCCCCTGCCCCCGCCGCTTCCCTCCCCTGAAAATCTATGGTACAATGGGACGGAACCGAAAGGGAGGTTTCTTCCATGAGCACCGACATTTTAGTGGTAGACGACGAGGCGGCTATCGCCGACCTGGTGGAGATCTGCCTGAAAAACGAGGGCTACACCGTCCACAAGTTCTATACCGGAAAGGAGGCCCTCTCCTGTGTGGAGAGCACCCACCTGGACCTGGCCATTCTGGACGTGATGCTCCCGGACGTGGACGGGTTCACCCTGTGCCAGAAGATCCGGGAGGACCACCTGTTCCCCATCCTCATGCTCACCGCCAAGGTGGAGGACATGGACAAGATCATGGGGCTGACCCTGGGGGCGGACGACTACCTCACAAAGCCATTCAACCCCCTGGAGCTGGTGGCCCGGGTGAAAACCCAGCTGCGGCGGTACACCCGCTACAACCCCTCCGCTCCCGCTGAGAGGGGCGATCCTCAGGAGTACGACTTCCGGGGGCTGCAAATTTCCAAAACCACCCACAAGTGCGTCCTCTTTGGGGAGGAGCTCTCCCTCACCCCGCTGGAGTTCTCCATCCTCTGGTACCTGTGTCAGCATCGGGGGCAGGTAGTGTCCAGCGAATCCCTCTTTGAGGCGGTGTGGGGGGAGCGGTACTTTGAGAGCAACAACACCGTGATGAGCCATATCGCCCGGCTGCGGGAGAAGATGCACGAGCCCAGCCGGAAGCCGAAATTCATCAAGACCGTGTGGGGGGTGGGGTATACCATTGAGTAAGCTGAGACAAAAGGACAGCCAGGGCCGCTCCCGCCGCTCCACCCTCCAGGCCTGGGGCTACTACCTGCTGGCCCTGACAGCCTGGGTGACCATTGTGCTGGTGGTCAGCGTGCTGGGCTTTATTATCTGCCGCAGCCTGATCTGGTACGAGACCAACCCCCTCTACCATCTGCTCAACTGGGTGCGGGACTATTACTTCTTTGTGTTTGCCTTTGTCATTCTGGTGGGGTGGGTGGTCATCAGCTACTACTTCATCGCCCGGCCCAACCAGCAGCTCCAGGCCCTCATTGAGGCCTCCGGTCAGCTCTCCCAGCCGACGGAGGAGCCCATCCGCCTCCCTCCCGCCATGAAGAGCGTGGAGGACCAGCTGAATCTGGCCCGGGAGGAGGCCCTCCATGCCCAGCGGACCGCCCGGGAGGCGGAACAGCGGAAAAATGATCTGGTGGTCTATCTGGCCCACGACCTGAAAACGCCCCTCACCAGCGTCATCGGCTACCTGACCCTCCTGCGGGACGAGCCTCAGATCTCCCCGGAGCTGCGGGCGCGGTACACCGGCATCGCCTTAGAAAAGGCGGAGCGGCTGGAGGATCTGATTAACGAATTTTTCGACATCACCCGCTTCAACCTGAGCCACCTGGAGCTGGAGAAGCAGACGGTAGACCTGAGCCGGATGCTCCAGCAGGTGGTCAGCGAGTTTGAGCCCATGCTCGCGGAGGAACAGCTCACCTGCACCCTGGACCTGCCGGCCCGGATGGACTACCCCTGCGACCCGGACAAGCTGGCCAGGGTGTTTGACAACCTGCTGCGCAACGCCTGCCACTACAGCACGCCGGGGAAGGAGGTGCGCATCTCCGGAGCGGAAACCGACACATCCATCGTTCTCACCTTCCATAACGAGGGGAGGACCATCCCCCCGGAGAAGCTGGAGCGCATCTTTGACCAGTTCTTCCGCCTGGACAGCTCCCGCGCCACCCGCACGGGGGGCGCGGGCCTTGGCTTGGCCATCGCCAAGGAGATCGTGGAGCTCCACGGGGGGACCATCGCCGCCCGGAGCTGGGACAACCAGGTGGAGTTCCAGGTCACCCTGCCCAAGGCGATACGGGAGGGGGATTCCTATGGATAGCGCCGCCCCCCTGTTCGCCGGGTGGAAGGAGACCATGGTGTGGACCTGCCTCCAGGGCCACATGGGCACGGTGGTCACCGACGGGCGCACGCCCCCGGAGAGCGCCCTGTGCGCGGTGGGGGACTTCTGTTTTCTGGCCGGGAAGCCCGACCCGGAGCTGGCCCGCCAGGCCGACCGCCCCATCCTGATCCCTCGCACCCCGGACTGGGAGCCTGTGCTCCGGTCTGTTTTTAGTGAAAAGGTATCGCCCTTTCCCCGCTATGCCATGGACGGGCCGGAGGCGTTTGACCGGGAGCGGCTGGCCGCATACGCCGCCGCCCTGCCGGATGGGTACGCCCTCTCCCCTATCCTGCCTCAGCACTACCCTGTTCTCATGGGGCAGGCGTGGTCCAAGGACCTGTGCGGCAACTTCCGGGACGGTGACGACTTTGTCCGCCGGGGGCTGGGGGTGATCGCCCTGCAAGACGGGATTCCGGCGGCCGGGGCCTCCTCCTACACCATCCACGACGGGGGCATCGAGATTGAGATCGACACCCGGCCCGACCAGCGGCGGAAGAGACTGGCCCTCTCCTGCGGGGCGCGGCTGATTCTGGACTGTCTGGACCGGGGGCTCGTCCCCAGTTGGGACGCCCACAATCTGCCCTCGGTCGCCCTGGCGGAGAAGCTGGGGTACCGGCTGCGCGCCCCCTATCAGGCATATCTTCTGAATTTGTATTAGGCTTAACACAGAAACCGGCCCGCCGATTCGGCGGGCCGGTTTGTTCTGCTGATTGATGTATTACGCGGGGGCGGCGCTTCGGACGCTGGAGATGAGGAAATCCCCGATCCCCTGGTTGTCCAGCACCTGGCTGCGGGTGGATAGGTCGTTGAAGTGCCACCACTCCGAGGCCAGGGGGGTGAGCTCCGCATCGGTGCAGTACCGCTGGAGCCCCAGGGCTGGCTCATTGGAGGCCATGGCCTGGGTCATCTCCGCGCTCTTCCAGGCGGTGGTGGAGTTGATGGTCACCGGGGCGGTGTAGGTGGCCGCCGCCCGGCTGAGCTCGTGGATGGGGGTGGGCATCTCATAGCGCTCATAGTTCCACACCCGTACATAGCGGTACCCTCCGGTGGTGTACTCCTTGGTCTCGCTCACCTTGGCCAGCCCCATATCCACCGCGTAGCCCCGCTGGTGGTTGGAGTAGCCCCCGGAGATATACCAGGAGATCCGCCAGGGGGCACCGGTCACCGCCTCCTTCACCTCCGGGTCGATGCGGGTCATGGCGGACAGGGAGTTGAGCACCTTGGTCTGTACCTGGTGGGGGCGGTAGCCCTCGTACAGGATCAGGCTGTTGCCCTCGGCCAGGGCGCTCTGCTGGGCCTCGCACAGCTTGAAGGCCATGGAGTAGAGCACCGGCATCATAAACTCCATCTTGCCCAGCCGCTCGTTGTAGGTCTTGCTGGGGTAGAAGGCCTCGCCGGTTACCTCCGGGATGACCTTGCCGCAGGACCGGAAGTGGGAGGAGTAGCTGTTGGTGGCGTCGTAGATGATGGAGGGGATCACGTCGGGCAGGTTCACCAGACAGTACTTGTGCTCCAGCCAGCCGGTGATCTCACCGTGCTGGGTCTGGGTCTGCTCCTCGTCGGTGAAGTAGTCGGTAGTCACCGCCACCTGCCACCAGCCCCCCTCCTCCTGGAGCACTGTGAAGGGGGTCCCGGAGGCCACCAGGGCCAGGGCCCCGTCGGTGAGGGTGGGGGGCTCCTCCTCTTCCTCCGGCTCCGTCTCCGCCGGGGTTTCAGGCTCTGTGGCCGGAGTTCCCGTGGAGCCGGAGGGGTCCGGCTCAGTGGCCGGAGTCTCTGGAGTGGGCTCCTGGACAGCGGGAGTCTCCGCCTCCGGAGTTTCTTCGGTCTGTGCCGGGTCTGTTCCCGTCTGGGCGGAGCTTGTCCCCTCCTGGGGCCCCGCTGTCTCCGTCTCACCCGCCGCAGGCGCAGTCTCCCCGCTGCCGGATGCGTCGGGGGCCGGAGTGGCCTGCTCCGCAGGGGCGGTCGTCTGGCCGCCGGAAGCCGAAGAGGAACTGGTCCCCCCCTGCGCCTGAGCCTGGGCGGCGGCCTCCGCCTCTGCGCGGGCCCGCTCCTCCTCTAAGCGCTTCTGCTCCTCCTCCAGCCGCTTTCGCTCCTCCTCGGCCTTCTCCCACTCCTCCACCGCCGTCGCGGCGGCCTCCTGGTCGGCCGGGTCGGCCCACAGGGGCAGCTCCACCGAGGTGTAGCCGGTGGCCCCCTGAATGGGCAGTTCCAGACCGTTGTAGTCGTCGGGCAGGTGCTCCACCGTGCGGCCCGTCTCCCAAGCCGGGGGCTCTTTCACCGGCTCCGGTTCCTCCTCCACTTGAGAGGAGCTGGCCGGCGGGGTCCAGGGGGCGGGCGCGGAGCCGGACACGTCCTCCTGGGGCTGGGTCGTCCGGCCGCAGGAGGTAGTGACCAGCATCAGCGCCGCCAAAATCAAAGCGGTCCATCGTTTCTGCATAGTGCTCTCCTTCTATCTCGGAAGCTGCCGCCCGGTCCACGATCATCCAGACCGGGCGGAACTCCCGCCAAGAGGTTTTCTCTTACAGCACGTCCTCCACCGTCTCCACGCCGTTTTCCCGGTAGGTGTACACGGTGAAGCCGTCATAGACCAGCTCCCCGTCCTCCCCCGGGCCCAGGCAGCTGGGGGCATAGGAGCTGCTGATGGGGGAGCCCAGGGCCGCGATCATGCTGGACACGCTCTGTCCGATGTAGGCCCGGGCGGCATCCGCCGTGGCGACCACGGGCTCCGGTTCCGGCTCCGATTCGGGCTCGGGCTCGGGGTCGGAAACGGGCTCCGGCTGCTCCTCAGTCTCCGGCGCAGTCACCGTGGGGGGCTGGGGCTGCTGGACAGAGGGCTGCTGGCTCTGTGCGGGGGCGCTGACCGAGGCATCCCCCTGGTTCTGGGTGGAGGTATCTCCCCCCTCGGCGTTGGAACTGCTATCCCCGGCAGAGCTGTCCTCGGGCGTGGTCACAGACGCATCTCCGGCAGAGGAGGAGGCTGCATCCGTCTCCTGAGACTGATCCGCCTCCTGGGAGGAGGAGACAGACTGGCTGCCGCTTCCATCCTGGGCGCTGGAGGCATCAGAGGGGTTCCCACCGCAGGCGGTGAGGCCGCCCACCAGGGTTGCAGCCAACAGCAGGGCAATGGTTCTCTTCTTCATTTTACATCCAGATCCTTTCTGAATTTGTCGTTTATTGCCGGGAAACCGCTCCGGTGGTATAGAGCTGTCCCTCAAACTGATACAGAATCTCCGTGTCCGCCTGGGCCTGCTCCGTGGGGACGTACAGGGTGAAGGGCGTCCCCTCCCCCGCCTCGCCCACCGGGCTGGCCTCATAGAGCTGGTCTCCCAGCTGGACATAGATGGGGGAATCGCCGTCCACATCCCCGGTGAGGCGTCCCTCCAGCCGGGTGTACCCCTCCAGCAGTCCGTCCTCCACGGCGGTGAGCCGGACCTGGGCTGTCCCCTGGGGGGGCACGCCGTTCAGGACCCGCTCCGGGGCCGGGAAGATGGGGGCCTGGGTGGCCCACCAGTCCAGGTTGCGCTCCACGATCTCAATGAGCACCGTGTCCGCCCCGGTCTGGTCCAGCAGGGACATGGTATAGGGCATGGCCCGGGAGAAGGCGGCCTGGCCGTAGGCGTCCGCCAAATAGGGGTGCAGCAGGTTGCCGAAGGAGTCCCGGAACATGAGCAGGTTTCCGCTCCGGTCCGGGTTCTCGGTCTGAATGAACTGGTCTTCGGCGCTGCGGATGGGCCGGGCATAGGAGAAGGCAAATTCCCGGTCGTAGGCCGCGTCCTCCTCCGTTTTCGTTCCGGTGGGGAAAACCATCTCATAGAGGTCTCCCAGGTGGGACTCCCCCATGTGGTAAGAGCCGTCAAAGAAAGGCTCCTGGTCGGCCTTGCCCAGCCCGGCGATGAGGGTGTCGTGGGCCAAAGCCGCCCCCCGCATGTTCCAGTGGGAGTCGGTGTGGTAGTATAGGACCTCATCGGTCTCCCGGAAGGGGGTAAACAGGTCGATGTAGGACACCCCCTGCCCCTCCAGATAGGGGAGCAGCCGGTCAATGTCGTCATCCCCCGCCAAGGGCTCTCCCACATGGGGCAGGTACTCCGGGTACAGGGAGGCCTTGTTGGGGGCCACAGTGACGTACAGCCTGGCCCCCCGGCTCTGGGCGTACTCCTGGAGCAGGGCCAGGGTGCGGGCCGCCCCGAAGAGCTGCTGCTCGCTCAATGGGTTGGTGTGCAGGCAGTCGTCCAGGGTCTCCCGGTAGAAGAGCCAGTCCTCCCGTCCCAGCACCACGTCCTCCTCCGAGGACACGTGGAACACTGCCGCGTCCAGGGCGGCTCCGGCGGTGATCATCTCCTGCCGGAAGGCGAAGTGGTCGGCCACATAGTCGGTGACCTCGTCCAGCACCTGGGTGTTGAAGCTGCCGTCCTCCAAAAAGAGCCGGGGCGCGGGGGCCAGGGTCTGGTTGGCCGCCGCCTCCCCCTGGGGCAGCAGGAGCATCCCCGCCGAGGGGATCAGGCATGTCGCCAGGAAGGCGGTGAGGGCGATGCGCGCTTTGGTCTTTTGTGTCATATCCTGTCCCCCTCCTTAAAACTGAAAATAGATGAAGGGGTTGAAGGTGGCCCCCGCCAGGGTGAGCACGCTCACACCGAACAGGGCGCTGTACCCCAGGGCCGCGGCCGCCGCCCCCGCTCGCTGGGGCAGGCCCCGCTGCTGAAGCTGCCGCCATATCCACTGGGGAACGCCGAAGGCAAAGAGCAGGGCGGCAATCAGCAGGAATACCGCCTTGGCGTCCAGCAGGGCGATGAGGGCCAGAGTGTTGGCCGGATCAATAGAAAATCCGGTGAACATGGCTGCGAACATCACTCCGGCGTCGGCGAGGGTGTCCGCCCGGAACAGGGTAAAGCCCAGAATAACCACCAGCATGGTGTACACATGGCCCAGCCTGGACTCCCGCAGGCGTCTGGGAACAACCCCGATCCCCTCCAGGGTGGAGAACAGACCATGCCACAGGCCCCACAGCACAAAGGTCCAGTTGGCCCCATGCCAAAGGCCTGTGGCGAAAAAGACGATGAATTTATTGAGATTGGTGCGGGCCGCTCCCTTCCGGTTGCCCCCCAGTGGGATGTACAGATAGTCCCGGAACCAGGAGCTGAGGGAGATGTGCCACCGCCGCCAGAACTCCTTGATGGACTTGGAGGCATAGGGCAGGTTGAAGTTCTCTAAAAACCGGAAGCCGAACATCCGGCCCAGGCCGATGGCCATGTCGCTGTAACCGCTGAAGTCAAAGTAGATTTGCAGAGTGTAGCACACCGCCCCCAGCCAGGCCAGCCGGAAATCCAGCTGGTCCGCCGTCATGGCAAACACCGCGTCGGCGATCTCCCCCGTGGAGTTGGCCAGGAGGATCTTCTTCCCAAAGCCTAAAATAAACCGGCGCAGGCCGGACAGAGTCAGCTCCGGAGTCAGTTCCCGCCGGTCGATCTGGTCGGCCACATCGTGGTAGATGACGATGGGACCGGCGATGAGCTGGGGGAAGAAGGAGATGTACAGCAGCAGCTTGCCGGGGTTCCGGGTTCCCCACTCCGGGTGGCGGTACACGTCGATGACATAGCTCATGCCCTGGAAGGTGTAAAAGGAGATGCCGATGGGCAGCACAATGCCGGTGAGGGCCAATTCTGCTCCGGACAGACTGTTAAAGGTGGAGATCATGAAGTCCACATACTTGAACACGCCCAGAAGGGAGAGATTGGCCGCCGCCGCCAGGCCCGCGGCCAGGCGGCGGTGGCGCTCCCCGGATTGAAGCCACAGTCCGAAGAGGTAGTTGATCAGCACGCTGATGAGCAGCAGCACCAGATAGGGCAGCTGTCCAAAGGAGAAAAACACCAGGCTGGCCAGGGTGAGCCAGGCGTTGCGCAGGGGCAGCCCAGGCAGAATCCGGTAGCCCAGGTAGGTCACCGGCAGAAAGACAAACAGGAAAATGGGTGAACTAAATACCATATTTCTATCGTGCCCTCAGTCGTCCGGTCAACGGATGTAGGTGAATCGGGCCTGACTGGGGAGCATCTTGAACAGGTTATAGCCTGTGCGCCCATAGTCGTGGAGATACCGCCACTCCAGCTGGGGGTCAAACATGTAGGTGGTACCGTCCAGGTTGATCTCCACCCAGCCGTGGGGGCTGTTGCTGGCCCCCAGGCCGCCCACCACGGTGTAGGCCGGCAGGCCCAGCTCCCGGGCCAGCAGGCAGTAGGTGGCGGAGAAGCTGTAGCAGTTGCCCCGTCCCAGCCGCAGGAACTCCTCAGCGTAGGCGGGCTCCCAGCCGGTCTCGCCCTTGGACACCAGATCCCGCTTCAGGTAGGAGAAGTTGTCCCGCACATAGTTGTACAGGGCCCGCAGCTTCTGGTCCCGGGTCATAGAGCTGTTGGTATAGGTCCCCACAATGTTGTTGAGCTTGGTATCCAGGGTGGCCGAACCGGTGGTGTAGCGGCCCTGGGCGTCGTATGTAAAGCCGTCCACGGTGGTGTTGTGGAGGAACATGCCGTCCTGTACCCGGTAGAGCCGGCCGCTGATACGGTAATAGCCGTCGGACAGGGCGCTGCGCTCGGCGGTCACCTGGGTCCAGACCTCCTGTCCCGTGCTGTCGTCATAGGTGTGGGAGATGGTGGCCTCCATGATCTCTCCGTAGGCCCAATAGGTGGTGGGCACGTCGGGGAACAGGCGGACGTTGGGGTTGCTGGCAATGGCCGAGGCGTCCGGCTCCCGGTGGAGCAGATTATTGAACACTACCGTGGCCTGGGCCCGGGTGAGGGCGGCGTCCGGGTGGAAGGTGCCGTCGGCATAGCCGCTGAACAGCCCCTCCGCCGCCGCGGCGCCGACAGCCTCATAGTACCGGCTGCCCACAGGTACGTCCGCAAAGGACTCCAGGTCTCCTGTTCCGGAGATAAAGTGGTTGATCATCAGGGCGAATTCTCCCCGGGAGATGGCGGCATTGGGCCGGAAGGCGGAACCCGCCTCGCAATCCAGAATGCCCATAGCCCCCAAGGACTCAACGGCCTCGGCATACCACATATCGTCGGACACATCCGAGAAAGATACCCGGGCCTCCGGCTCCTCCGCCAGCAGGCCGTAGAGCACCTGGGCCACCTCGGCCCGGGTCATGTACTGGCCGGGGTGAAACAGGCCGTCGCTGGAGCCGTCCATATACTTGCTGTGGTCCCAGGTGTTCAGGGTGATGGTCTCATAGGCGGTAAAGGTCTGGTCTCCCCAGATCTGGGCGGAGGCCGGGTCCACCACCGCTCCGCTTCCGCTCACCCAGCCTGTGTAACCCTCGGGCAGGGCGGGGACCTTCTTGGGCGACTCTCCCAGCTTTACCGCTTCAGTGGTGGTCACGCCGTCCACCCGATAGGTGACCTGACACTCTCCGGAGGCGTACACTGCGTACAGGGTGGTATCCTCACCCAGTGTGATGATGCTGCCAGGCTCATATTCCGGAAGGGCTGCGGTCACGCTGGTGGACCAACCCACAAAGCGCAGCGTCTCACCGTCGATCCGCACAGTCAGCTGGGCCGAAGGCAGAGTTACGCCCTCCCCCTTCTGAGCGGCCAGACCGTCTGGAACTGTTCCGGAGCCGCCGTTGGCGTCAAACCGGACCCAGACCCGTCCATCCTCCTGGATATAGGCGCTGTCCTGAAATTCCGGCACCGCTTTCGCCGCCTGAGCTGGCAGAGTGCTGCATCCGCACAGCAGCAGGGACAGGAACAGCGAGGTTCCCATTCGGGCTTGCTTCTTCATAAACACACACTCTCCTCAAATCTGCAACAGTAGGCATTTTTCAAAATCAAACACAACACACACCTGCCCCGTCGAATCTGGCCGAAAAGGGGCAAAGCCTGTATAAATTATACACTCATTTAAAAAATTGTCAATTTCATTTCTCAGCCGCAGATTGTGAAGTGCTTTTGCTTGTCAAGTTAGAATTCCGTTTTTGTTTCTCTCAGATTTACTCAGAATTTCCCGCTCTTATTTGGAAAAAATACCCGTTTATGGTGGTCTCTTTTCTCTCTCTTCTGAATTTTTTCCCGCACCGCATCTCCCAGCGGGACAGGCCCGGCCCAACATCTCTGTCCGCCCCAGAGGTTGTTCTGCAGCGGCAGTTCAGGTGGCCGGACCCATCTATTCCGCCGGTTCGGCCCGCTTCCGCTGTTCGATCATCTTGTGAAGATATGTCAGCGCGTCGGACAAACCCCCGATCTGATCAATCAGCCCCAGCTCCACCGCCTCCTCGCCGTAGATGACGCTGCCCACGTCGGCGGCCAGCTCCCCGGTCTGGAGCATCATCTTTGTAAAGTCCTCCCGCTTTATCCCACTGTTGGCTGTTACAAATTGGGTGATCCGCTCCTGGATGCGCTCGAAGTAATAGAAGGTCTGGGGCACCCCGATGACCAGGCCGTTGAGGCGCACCGGGTGGATGGTCATGGCCGCCGAGGGGGCGATGAAGGACCGTTTGGCGGACACCGCCAGAGGCACCCCGATGGAGTGCCCGCCTCCCAGCACCAGGGAGACGGTGGGCTTGGACATGCTGGCAATGAGCTCCGCAATGCCCAGCCCCGCCTCAATGTCGCCCCCCACCGTGTTCAGCAGCACCAGCAGGCCGTCGATCTCGTCGCTCTCCTCCACCAGGGCCAGCAGGGGCATGACGTGCTCGTATTTGGTGCTCTTGCTGGTGGGGGGCAGCACCTGGTGCCCCTCGATCTGTCCCACGATGGTGAGCACATGGATGGTCCCCCGTTTGGACTGGATCAGGGAGGAGCCAAACTCCAAAATGGACTGGCTCCCCGTGTCCTCGCCTCTGGGCTCCAGGGTGTGCTGTTCTTCCATGCTATGCGCCTCCTTCTGTTCCGATACGCCTTAGCATGGCCCGAACCGGCGGCTCCTATCCCCCTCTCAGGCCCAGCTGCGCCGCTCTACTTTTGGTAGGTTGCCATTTTTCAGGGGATGCGCTATGATAGCAGGGAATGAAAGGAGCGATTTCCTTGGACAACATCCAGTTCGGCCGCTTTGTGGCCCAGCTCCGCAAGGAACAGAATCTCACCCAAAAGGAGCTGGCGGAGCGGCTCCACGTCACCGACAAGGCGGTCAGCAAGTGGGAGACTGGAAAGGGGTTTCCAGACCTGAAGCTGCTGGACCCCCTGGCCCAGGTTTTGAACGTCTCCCTGGTGGAGCTCCTCCAGGGGGAGCGCACCCCCTCCCCCACCCTCACCAAGGAGGAGGCAGGCCAGGCGGCGGTCCAGGCCATGGAGCAGTCCCAAAAGAACACCGCCCGGCGGTACTTACGGATGTTTCAAGTCGTTCTTTGGATCGGAGCGGGCCTGTGCCTGGTTTCCCTCATCCCGCCTCTGACCTTCTTGGGAAACCTGCTCTGGCTCGATCTGTTTCGAGCCCAAGGCCTTGGAGTCATTGGAAGTTCCGACGGCCCCACAGTGATTCTAACCGCCGGCGGGCCTCTGATTCCCTACGAGGCGCAAACTGTCCTGATCGTTCTGGCGCTGCTGACATGTGCCGTCATGGCCGTCCGAGTACGGCGTTTGGAGAGGAGACTGAAATGAAACTGCGCACTCTTTTATGTGCCTTTGCCCTGGTGCTCCTGACCGGGTGCGGCGTAGCTTCCGCCTCCGGCATCCCGGAGGGTCTGACCTGGACCGCCCAAACTCTCCAGTCCCAGGAGGACGGGGAGATCTTGGCCGCGGCGGAGGAGACCGCCATCCAGGAAGTTCCCCGGCTGGACCTCACAGCCCAGGTAGAGAGCGGGACCATCACCCTCACCGACCACACCGCCGGGGAGACGTACACCGGCACCCTCGCCCCCGCCCAGGATGCCGCCCCCAACGCCCAGATCTACACCCTGGTATTTCCGGACCAGCCGGAGGGCTATGGGGTGTACGGAGTGACAGAGTACTCCGACGGAAGCCGAGACGCCACCCTGTATCTGACCATCAACGCACAGACCCTGCGTCTCACCGCCCCTCTGAGCGAAACATAAGAAACGAAAAGAGATGAAAAGTGAATTCACTTTTCATCTCTTTTTGCGTTATCTCAGAACGTCCAGTAGAAAATCCAGATCAGGGGCCCCACAGCCAGGACGGCTGTCAGAGAGATCAGCGCCCAGCGCCACCCTGCCCGGGAGCGCAGCGCCATCCCGCGCCGGGCCAGGACATCTCCCACCGCGCCGCACACCAGCCCAACCAGAAACATTCCGGCCCAGATCATCCACCCCTGGATATCCCCGCCGGGACCCGCCGCTGATGGATCGTCTCCAAACCATCCTCCCAGCAGGATTCCAAGTCCAAAGGCCAGGAAGGAGGTCCAGACCGTCCACCGCAGTCCCAGCAGAGCCAGCAGCACGGCAAGCCCCGCGCACCATCCATACACCGGCACCGGAACCTGGAAGGGAACATTCACCAGCACCCCAAATACAAAGCGCCATTCCAGCATCCAATCCGGAAGCGTGCGGAACTCCCACGCCGTTATCCCCAGTATAAAGAGGAGCAGGTAGGCCCCTGCCACTGACAGGGCGCTCCACAAGCATGTTCTGATGGACCGGCCCAGCCCAGTTTGATCGGGTCCGCAGGCTGCGGCGGGCTCCCCGGCCAGCTCCTCCAGACCCACTTGCAGGACTTGTGCCAGCTTTCTCAAATTTTCTGTGCTGGGAGCGCTCTGTCCCGCCTCCCACTTGGCCACCGCCTGACGGCTCACCCCCACCTGCTCGGCCACCTGTTCCTGTGACAGGCCGGCCCGCCTGCAGAGGGCTTTGATGCGTTCCCCCAGTGACATGCTGCCCACCTCCCGTTCTGGGTGCAGTATACCACAAACCGACGAGGCAACACAATCAACCCGGGGGCAACTATGGGTTGCATGTCTTCAGATCCAATACAGCAGAGCCAAAAAGCCCAGGTTCAGGAGGGTGAACAGGATCAAATACCGCTTTCTCAGACTGGGGTACTGTCCCGCCACCTGCTTGTAGGAGATGAGGCTGGCCATGGAGGCGATGAGGGTCCCCAGTCCTCCCACGTTTACCCCCACGATCAGCTCCCGCAGGTCGCTGCTGTACCCGGACAGGAGCATGGCGGCGGGCACGTTGCTGATGACCTGGCTGACCAGCACCCCGATGAGCCGGTCCCGGCCGGCCATAGCCCCGCCGATCCAGGTCTGGAGCGCATCCAGCTGCTTCAAATTGCCCACAAAGATAAAAAAGAACACAAAGGTGAGGATCAGGGAGTAATCGATGCGGACAAACAGTCCCCGGTTCCGCCACAGCAGCAGAAGCCCCACCACCGCCAGCAGTGCCGGGTGGGGCAGGAAGCCCGCCACCGTGAGCACGCACAGCAGAAAGAGGACCAGATAAAAGGCGATGTTTCCCCGGCGCAGAGGGGCGGTCTCCCCCATGCGGATGGACAGCTGGCGGTGGCGGTATCCAAAGAGCACGCACACCCCCAGCAGCAGAGCCGCCCCCGCGGCGTAGGGGCCGGTGAGGAGCAGAAACTCCGGCAGGCTCAGTCCGGACAGAGCGAATAAGTACAGGTTCTGGGGGTTGCCGATGGGGGTGAACATGCTGCCCAGATTGGCGGCAATGGTCATCAGCGTGACGGTATAGCACAGCTTCCGGCGCAGGGAGGCCATCCGCAGCATCATCACCCCCAGGGGGACGAAGGTGATGAGGGACACGTCGTTGGTGATGAACATGCTGCTGAAAAAGCAGAGAAAGATCAGGGTGGCCGCCATTCCCCGCATGGTCCCCACCCGGGAGAGCACCTTGGCGGCGATGTACTGGAGAAAATTCTCCTCCCGCAGCCCCTCCACCAACAGCATCAGGCAGAAGAGCACAATGAGGGTATTGAAGTCAATATACCCCACATAGGCCGGACTGGGCGGCGCAATGAGACAGGACAGCACCGCCAGCACCAGCGAGACCGTCAGCACCACATCCCGGCGGAACAGATCCAGAATTCGTTTCCCCACAGTGTTTTCCTCCCCGCAGTGAGGGGCCGCGCCCTGGCGGCCCCTCCTGGATTTTATTGCAATGGCTCAATTTGATAGGACTGTAAGCTCCTGTGACACCCGTTTTTCTCATAAAACCTCTCCAGCCCCGGCTGGGCGCCGAAATAGAGCAAGGTGGGGGTGTGCTCCCGGGCCAGCCGGAGCAGACGGCTTCCGATCCCCCGCCCCTGATACCCGGGCAGCACCAGCAGCTCAGTGATGGTCCCGAAGAAATACCCATCGGTGAGAATCCGCAGACAGCCCACCAGGGTCTCTCCCTCATAGGCCGTGATGTTGAGCGTCTTCTCCAGGGCGTCCTGGGTCTTTTGGGGGTCATACTCCCCCGGCCAGACCTGATTGACAAAGGCGAGGAATTTCCCCGCCTCCAGGGTTTGGTCGTCCACCCGGTACTCCATCGGTTCCGCCTTCCTTTCCGGGAACGGGAAATCAGGCAGAGCGCTCCGCTTCCGGGGTCTCTGCCTGATTTCTGGATTATCTCGCCTCGTAAATGGCCTTCATGCCCTTAAAGGTCATATAGCAGTCCAGCTTGCCCACCGTCTCGAAGGGGGAGTGCATGGAGAGCACGGGCACCCCCGCGTCCAGGGTGTCGATGTTCCGCTCGGCCATAAACATGGCCACGGTGCCGCCGCCGCCGGCGTCCACCTTGCCCAGCTCGGCCATCTGCCAGATCACGCCGTTTTCATCCAGCACCTTCCGCACATAGGCCACCAGCTCGGCGGAGGCGTCGGAGGCCCCGGACTTGCCCCGGGAGCCGGTGTACTTGCACAGGCCCACGCCGCCGTTTACCAGGGCGCTGTTGCGCTTCTCGTACACGTCGGCAAAGTTGGGGTCGTAGGCCGCCGTCACGTCGGCGGACAGACAGAAGGATCTTTCGTAGCACACCCGCAGGGGGACGTTCCGGCTCTCGCACAGGTCTTCCATAAAGGTGTCGAAGGCGGCGGACTTCATGCCGGTGACCCCCTCGGAGCCGATCTCCTCCTTGTCGGCCAGCATGCACACGGCGGTGCGCTCCGGGGTGTCCAGCTGCAGCAGGGCGGCAAAGCAGGCGTAGGCGCACACCCGGTCGTCGTGGCCATAAGCCCCAATGAGAGAGCGGTCAAAGCCGATGTCGCTGGCGTTGAAGGCGGGCACTGCGGACAGCTCGGCGGAAATAAAATCCTCCTCCACAATGCCGTACTTCCGGTTCAGCAGCTCCAGAACAGACAGCTTCACCCGGTCCTTGCCCTCGTCGTCCAGCAGGGGCCGGCTGCCCACCAGGATATTCAGGCTCTCGGCGGGGATGGCCTCCCCCAGGGGTTTTCTCGACTGCTCCACCCCCAGGTGGGGCAGCAGGTCGTCGATGGTAAACAGGGGGTCCCCCTCCCCGTTGCCGATGGACACCCGAACCACCTGGCCGTTTTTCAGGGCCACCACCCCGTGGAGCTCCAGGGGGATGGTCACCCACTGGTACTTACGCAGGCCGCCGTAGTAGTGGGTCTTCAAAAAGGCCAGATCGTCCGCCTCATAGAGGGGGTTCTGCTTCAAATCCAGACGGGGGGAGTCGATGTGGGCGGCCCCGATGTTCACGCCCTCCTCCAGGCCCTTCCGGCCCATCACCGCCAGCATGACGGACTTGCCCCGGTTCACCCGGTACACCTTGTCCCCGGGCTTCAGGTCCATCCCCCGCTTGTACTCCCGGAAGCCGGCGGCCTCCGCCAGGGCCACAGCCCGGTCCACGCACTCCCGCTCGGTCTTGCCCGCGTCCAAAAACTGCTTGTAGCCGGTGCAGTAGGCCTCCATGGCCTCCAGTTCCTCCCGGTTCACCCGGTCATAGCCGTTCTTCTTGTCATAGCACAGGGCCTCCCGCAGCTGGTCGCCCCGGCTCTTTTCCTTGTCCTTCATGGTTCAGACCTCCTTGTCCGCAAATAGTTTCTCCAACAGCGCCCGCACCCGGGCTCCAAATTCCTCCGGGCCGGCACAGTCGTTCCAAAGGGTGTAGTCGCACCCCTTTATAAAGTAATCGTCCGGCTTCTGGGCCCGCACCCGGGCCCAGGCGTAGTCCTCTGAAATGCCCTCCCGGGCCATGATGCGCCGCACCCGCACCTCCGGGGGCGCGATCACCGCGACGGTGGCGTGACAGAACTCCTTCAGGCCACTCTCCAGCAGGGCGATGGCGTCGATGGCCGCCAGGGGTCTCCCCTCGCGCTCACATCCGTCTACCAGCTCCCGGGTTTTCGCCACCGTGGCCCTCTGGGCCACCGTGTTGAGGAGCTCTAGCTTCTCGGGATCGCCGAAGACGATGGCCCCCAGCTTCTTCCGGTCGATGGTTCCGTCTTCCTCCCGCAGGGGGCCGAACAGCTCCTCCAGTTTGCTTTGTAAAGGAATATCACTTTCCAGCAATTCATGGTACACCGCGTCGCAGTCGATGACCGCGCCGCCCAGCTTCTCCACCTCGTTGAGGGCGGTGGTCTTCCCCGCCCCGGTGGGGCCGGTGATGCCGATGATTTTCGTAATGCTCACCTCACTACGCAACATGAAACCGCATCCGCATACGCTTTTGGCGCAGGGCAAGTAGGCATGCTACATTTACCAAGCACCGGACCAGGCCCAACAGCGCCGCTAGAGTGGCTATCTGAAACAGGCCGCCAAAAATCCATAGAATCTCCAGCACCAGAAGCAGCTGGGTCACCAGCCACATCCCCGGAGTTTTTCGCCAAATTCCAGCCACCAGAGCCAGCAAAACCAGGGAAATCCCTGTACGGCTAAAGGCCGCCGCCAGAAAGAGAAGCCAGACTGCGGCGTTGATTCCGAACCCCAGTACCAGTATCCAATACCAGTCGGCGAGTTCGGCGCGCTTCATATCTGGTTGATGGGATTCCGGTACGGACGAAGACTCCGCTCCCACCAGTCGGTCTAGACTTACCCCGTACAGTTTAGCCAGAGCCTTCAAGCTCTCCACCCCTGGCTCCGCCTGGCCGTTCTCCCATTTGGAAATCGTCTGGCGGGCTACGAACAGGGTCTGGGCCACCTGCTCCTGGGAGAGGCCCTTTTCTCTGCGCAGGAGCCGCAAATTTTCACCCAAGGTCATCTTGCTCACCTCATCTCCATGGTAAGGGAAGCCACGTATCTTGTAAAGCACTTCCCACGCAACGTGAGGTTGCGCCCCTTGGAGCTCAGGCGTTTGCGGGAATCTTACTTTTTGTTCAGCCAAGCCAGGCCCTCGGCCTCAGTCTCCCAGAAGCTCACCTGGTTGCTCCGGTTGCAGGTGAAGATGATGTCCCGCATGGAGGACTGGTAGCAGTCGTACAGGTCGCCCACGATGGCCAGACGCATCTTCTCGTCCACAAAAGCCTTGAGCACCTGGGTCACCACGCCGGTGGACAGGTCAAACATCTCGGGCACAAAGGCGCTGCGCTCCAGGAGCATGTTGTTCCGCCCTGTCTGGAAGCGGACGGTGTGAATCACGTCCAGGGCATCCTTGCTGTCGGCGATGGGGCGGGCAGGCCGGACAATGGCCACGTTTTCCTTGATCTCAATGTTTACCATAGTATTCTACACTCATTTCTTTTGGATTTGAAGTTGGTTGTTTTGAAATTGCGAGGGGGAGGTTCCGCAGCGGCGGCGGGATACGACGGGCGGCCCAGTGTGCCGCCCCTACAAAGGGGAGCAATGCCTGATTCCGTATCCGGCACGGGCGACCGCAAGGGTCGCCCCTACATCCACGTGTCTGAACCCTGGCGGGCGGGTGA
>OOBN01001272.1_pt1 | contig 18855 bp, 15 predicted proteins | sample 1671091 | NCBI WGS metagenome assembly OOBN01 (sample SAMN06348121, study PRJEB24527) | human gut metagenome | biome: human gut; feature: ankylosing spondylitis patient; material: feces | host: Homo sapiens | place: China | collected 2015-10 | reverse complement strand
CGGTGGGCTCAGCCGGAGTCTCTTCCTCGGCGGGAGCCTCGGTCTCTTCAGCAGCGGGTTCGGTGGTCTCGGTGGTTTCAGCCGGAGTGGTCTCGGCCGCGGTGTCGTCCGTCTTGGCGGTGGAAGCGCAGGCAACCAGCGCGAAGACCATGACTACGGCGAGAAGCAGAGCGATGATCTTTTTCATAGATTTTTTCCTCCTCCTGTCCATGTACGGTAGACAAGTGTGCATGGACTTATAGTCGACATTATAGCGAAGTAAAGCGCAAAATGCAAGCCCGAATTGCTTGGTTTTTGAAAAAAATTCACGCAGTGCGGACAAGTGTCTTCGTCATTCTGCACAAAACTGGAATTCTGACAAAAAAAGATGCCCGGCGGCAGGAGATCCTGCCGCCGGGCGGGGTATTTGGGGAGGAGCCGGCTTACAGCTCGCAGTTGCCGACGGTCCGCGGGAACGGGAGCACGTCGCGGATGTTGGAGATGCCGGTGAGGTACATGACGCAGCGCTCAAAGCCCAGGCCGAAGCCCGCGTGGCGGGTCGAGCCGTACTTGCGCAGGTCGAGATAGAACTGATAGTCCTTCTCCTTCAGACCGCACTCGTGCATTCTCTGCAGCAGCGTGTCGTAGTTGTCCTCACGCTGGCTGCCGCCGATGATCTCGCCGATGCCGGGCACCAGGCAGTCCATAGCCGCGACGGTCTTGCCGTCGGGGTTGAGCTTCATGTAGAACGCCTTGATCTCCTTCGGATAGTCCGTGACGAAGACCGGGCGCTTGAAGATCTGCTCGGTGAGATAGCGCTCGTGCTCGGTCTGCAGGTCGCAGCCCCAGAAGACCTTGTAGTCGAACTTGTCGTTGTGCTCCTCGAGGAGCTTGACGGCCTCGGTGTAGGTGACGTGGCCGAAGTCGGAGGTCATGACGTGCTGCAGACGGTCGATGAGGCCCTTGTCGACAAACTGGTTGAAGAACGCCATTTCTTCCGGCGCATTCTCGAGAACATACGAGATCACGAACTTGATCATGTCCTCGGCGAGCTTCATGTCGTCGGTGAGATCGGCAAACGCGATCTCCGGCTCGATCATCCAGAACTCCGCCGCGTGGCGGGTCGTGTTGGAGTTTTCGGCGCGGAATGTCGGGCCGAAGGTATAGATGTTGCGGAACGCCTGCGCAAACGTCTCGCCGTTGAGCTGGCCGGAGACGGTCAGGTTCGTCTCCTTGCCGAAGAAGTCCTTGCTGTAGTCGATTTTGCCGTCCTCGGTGCGGGGCAGGTTATCAAGATCGAGCGTCGTGACCTGGAACATCTCGCCCGCGCCCTCGCAGTCGGAGCCGGTGATGATGGGGGTGTTGACGTAGACGAAGCCGCGGCTCTGGAAGAACTCGTGCACGGCGTAGGCCGCCGCGCTGCGGACGCGGAAAGCCGCGGAGAAGAGGTTCGTGCGCGGGCGCAGATGCTGGATCGTGCGCAGATATTCAACGCTGTGGCGCTTTTTCTGTAAGGGATAGTCGGGCGAGGACACGCCCTCGACCTCGATCTCGGTCGCCTTGACCTCGAGCGGCTGCTTGGCCTCGGGCGTCAGCACGACCGTGCCGCGCACGATGAGGGCCGCGCCGACGTTCTGCGCGGCGATCTCCTTATAATTAGAAAGAGAATTCGCGTCCATCACGACCTGCAAATTGCGGAAGCACGAGCCGTCGTTCAGCTCGATGAATCCGAAGGTCTTCATATCGCGGATGGTCTTCGCCCAGCCGCAGACGGTCACGCTCGCGCCGCCGTACTGCTCCCTGTCGGCGAAGAGCGCGGCAATTCTCACTCGTTCCATAGTAATTTTTCCTTCCTTTTGTGGGTTTTTGCGGGATAATAGAGGTATTATATGCCACTTTCCGTGCAAATTCAAGCCCTGCTTTGTGTTGACTTTTGACAAGTTGTATGTTATGATTCAATCTTACCTCAAAAGGTAAACGTGAAACTTTCACCTATTACTTTACAGGAGGAACTACCCATGAACAAATATCTCGATATTGCCCCCGAGGTCGCCGAGGCGCTTGCCGCCGGTAAGCCCGTCGTGGCGCTCGAATCCACCATCATTTCCCACGGTATGCCCTACCCGCAGAACGTGGAGACCGCCCTCAAGGTCGAGGGCATCATCCGCGAGGCGGGCGCCGTGCCCGCCACCATCGCCATCATCGGCGGACGGCTGAAGGCGGGCCTTTCCAAGGAAGAGATCGACTACCTCGGCAAGACCGGCGCTGGCATCCCGAAGGCCTCCCGCCGCGACCTGCCCGTGCTCGTCGCGCAGGGCAAGGACGGCGCGTGCACCGTCACCACCACGATGATGATCGCTGACATGGCCGGCATCCGCGTCTTCGCCACCGGCGGCATCGGCGGCGTGCACCGCGGCGCGCAGGAGACGTTCGACATCTCCGCCGACCTTGAGGAGCTGGCCAACACCTCCGTCATGGTCGTCTGCGCGGGCGCGAAGTCCATCCTCGACCTCGGCCTCACGCTCGAATACCTCGAGACCCACGGCGTCACCGTCATCGGCTACGGCACGAGCGAGCTGCCCGCGTTCTACACCAGAAAGTCCGGCTTCGGCGTCGACTATCAGCTCGACACGCCCGCCGAGCTCGCCAAGGCGTTCCACGTCAAGCGCGAGCTGGGTCTGCGCGGCGGCCTTCTCGTCACGAACCCCATCCCCGAGGAGTACTCCATGGACAAAGAGGTCATCGACCGCGCCATTGCCGAGGCCGTCGAGGACGCGAAGAAGGACGGCATCCACGGCAAGGCCACGACGCCGTATCTGCTCGCCAAGATCAAGGACCTCACCGGCGGCGACAGCCTGGATTCCAACATCCAGCTCGTCTTCAACAACGCGCGCCTCGGCGCGGCGGCGGCGGTGGAGCTCGCCAAGCTCGAAAAGTGAGATATTTTGTCATCTATCTCGCCGCGATCAATATTCTGACGTTCTGCGTCTACGGCGCAGACAAGCGCCGCGCCAAGATACAGGGCGCGCGGCGCGTGCCCGAAAAGGCTCTGTTTGCACTCGCGCTGCTGCTCGGCAGCGCGGGTGCTCTTTTCGCCATGCGGGTCTTTCACCACAAAACGCGGCACTGGTACTTCAAGTACGGCATTCCGGCCATCCTGCTGCTCCAGCTTGCGGCGGGCGGGGCCGCGTGGTGGTACTGGGGAAAATAATTTTGCGGAAATTTCGGTTTCCGCGGAACAAAACGGCGAAGCGCGCCGTCTAAATAGAATAACGAAGAACGGGAAGATGAAGAATTTCTAAAATTTTTTATTTTCCCGTTTCTTTTAAGGTGCAGGCGTGGTAGAATACGGCTGTATGAGAAGGGCCCTGTGCGCGCGGGGCCGATCAAAAAACGAAAGGATGAAGATCACATGAAAAAATTTCTCTCCTTGCTATTGGCTCTGACGATGGTCATGAGCCTCATCGTCCTGCCCGCAAGGGCAAGCGAGAATCAGGACAAATTGACAATGCCAAGTCAAACGCTAACTACCACAAGGGGCGATAGTACCGGTATCAATATTACCGCTACGGCACCTACAGAAGCTTCTGGTTATAGCGCTCTTGATGGTAAAACCGGTTATACGGCAGGAGATCATCCTACTTGGTCTTGGACTGCTTCTCCCGCTGCATCCGTTGAACTTACGAATGCTAGTCAAGCTGAGGTTACAGTAAAGGGTAAAGTGGCTGGCCAAGTCACTCTGACTTGCAACTATAGTAACACATGGTCGAAATCAGAAGCTGCCGACGTTATTGTTCGCGCCACTGGTAGCGTCACTATCACAGTTACTGATGCGATTCTTGCCAGCGATATTAAGACGGTTACGTTCAAAGGCCGTCCTGCATCAATCAATTCCGCCGGTAAAGTGGTATATTACACAATTGGGGACGAAACTGCACAATTTTCCGATTTCGCATTCACTTCTGATTCTTACTCAAATATTCAAGTTTCAGGAACTGTCGACAGTCTTACTCTGACTTCTGGAGCAGTAACCGGAACTCTTCAAACTGAAAAGAAGAGCGCTTCGGTTACTCTCAGCAATCCCACCAATCCCACCATTTCCAAGAATACTACTGGTTGCGGCACAACCAGCATTACTGCAACTTGCAACGGTTTCACCGCGCAGGGCTATACTTGGTACGATGGCGAGACAGCAATTGATGGGGCTAACAGCGCAACGCTGAATTGGACGCCTGCCACGACCGCTGCGGACGGTAACCATACGATTAAATGCGTGGTCAAGTACGGTTCTGCTGAAAACCAGAAAATTGATAGCGATACCAAGACCGTTACCATTGAGAGCAAGACCTACGACATTAGACCGACTGCATCCACGACCTCTGTTGCACTTGGCTATGTTGTTGCCAGCAACAATCAGTCGACAAGCTTCCCCAGCATCAAACTTTATGATGTTACCAATGCAACTGTGCCTACTGAGGCGAATCCTGCTGCTACCTTTACCTACAGCGAAGTATCTGACCCCAGCAACGCAGTCAGCGTGAATCCGTCGACCGGTGCAATCACTGTTACCGGCAGCGGTACCGCAACGCTCAGAGCGACAACCAGCTATAACGGCAAGACCTACTCGAAGGATCTTATCGTCTATGCCAGCGCGTTGATGGCTGATTTTGACCGTCAGGCATGGTACAACAGCCCGGCTACTTATTATTACAGCGATTTGGTCACTGCTGCAACTAAGGCGCTCAGCACCGGCAATACCTATGGCTCCAATTATTATTATGGCACTGTTAACACCATTCAGACCGTCAGCGTGAACAATAACTCGCTTGGCACTTCGACAAATACCCTCAGCTACGGTGCTCAGAGTGGCTCGATCACCTTTACCCCGTATTACAACGCTCGCGGTAAGGCTCCTGTCACCGTTACCCTTACCACTAACACGGGAAAGCCTGTTACCGTCACCCTGAACATCCCTGTGGTCCCCATCCCGAGGACCTTTGATTCTCTGACGGCCGAGCCGGTCACGACCAATTACACCACCTCGATCAACAACTATCGCATCACCTTCCCCTCGACCTACAGCACCTACTACGTGGTCCAGAAGAACGGCATGACCGCGCCCGACTACGCGACCGTTAGCCTCGGCAACCCGTACAGCGCGGGAAGCCAGTACACCCTGTCCAGCGCGGATTTCGGCACGAACGGCACCTGCACGCTGTATGTCATCGCCACCAACAACTACACCTACGGCAGCAGCTACGGAATGTACTATTCCGGCGCGATCACCGTGACCCAGACCAACTACAACATCAACTACAACGGTGTGGCGGGCGAGACGGTGCAGTTCAAGCACGCGGACTTCACCAACTTCATGAATGAGGTCTCCCAGGCCCGCGGCGACGCCAGCAAGACCGGCTCCTACCCCTATGTCACCTTCAACTATGTGACCTTCAACTATCCCACGAGCACCCAGGGCACGCTGTACTACAACGGCACGGCCATGACCAACAGCAGCTACTCCGGCAGCTTCAGCTCCCGCACGCAGATCACCAACCTGGACAACGTGACCTTCGTCCCCTACGCCAGGACGAGCGCTAAGTCCATCCCGCTGACCTTCACCCTCAGCGTGACCAAGTACGGCGCGAACGGCGCGGTCGTCAACCGTGACCTGAAGTACACCGGCACCGTGGCCGTCAGCATCGTGCGCGAGGACATCAAGTACACCGCCGCCCCCGGCGACACCATCCGCTTCACCGACAGCGACTTCCTCAATTATCTGCGCACGCAGAACGGCTTCAACTCGAACTACTACAGCATCGACTATGTGACGTTCGACCAGAGCGCCGTCAACGCCCTGAACGAGGGTGTGCTCTACGCCTACTCCACCGGCTTCAACGCCGTCAAGACCACCGATAAGTTCTATTACACCACCACGAGCTACAACCAGAACGCCCTGAGCGATGTGACCTTCCGCGCCAGCGCCTACGCCAAGACCGGCACGACCGTCTACATCCCCTTCACCATCTACGCCCGCTACGGCACGACCGGCACCGGCACCCGTCAGGTGAGCGGCACCGTGGCCATCAAGCTCGCGCAGACGATGAACTTTGTCGACGTGAAGCCGACCGACTACTTCTATGACTCCGTGAAGTGGGCCGTGAACAGCAACATCACCAAGGGCACCTCCGCCACGACCTTCTCCCCGTACAAGACCTGCACCCGCGCGGAGATCGTGACCTTCCTGTGGCGCGCCGCCGGCTCCAAGACCCCGACCATCACCCGCAACCCGTTCACCGACGTGGCTCCCTCCATGGGCATGGATTACTACTACGCCATCCTGTGGGCCAGCCAGAACGGTATCGCCGCCGGAACGTCTGCCACGACCTTCTCCCCGAACGCCACCTGCACGCGCGCGCAGATCGTGACCTTCCTGTGGCGCTACAGCAACAAGCCCGCCGGCTACTACTCCAACCCCTTCACCGATGTGAACAAGGCCGAGCACGCGGCGTATTATGACGCCATCCTCTGGGCCGTCGGCAAGGGCATCACCAAGGGCACCACCGCCACGACCTTCTCCCCCTATGGCACCTGCACCCGCGGCGAAGCCGTGACCTTCCTCTACCGCGCCGTCAACGGCAAGTAAGGAGCTTGAAAAAATGCCGTCCCGCAAGGGACGGCATTTTTTATTTCCGGTCTGTAAACTTTCCCGCAAACGCCTTTACGGACGTAAAAAAAGCGTGTAGAATGGCAGCATCAAGAATTTAGGAGTGTTTTTTGTGAACAAATTCCGCGATGCCCTTTATCGCTTCATGTATGGCCGCAACGGTGTGGACGCGCTGAACTGGGCGCTGTTCGCCGTCGAGCTGGTGCTGAGCCTGCTCAGCTCGTTCGTGCGCGTGCAGGCCGTGGCCGCCACGCTGTACTTCCTGTCGGTCGTGCTGATGTTCATTGTGCTCATCCGCATTTTTTCGCGCAACCTGACGCAGCGCCGCGCCGAAAATGCGAGATTTTTGTCGTGGTGGGCGCCGAAGATGGACGCCATGCGCGGCGCGAAGGCCCGCCGCGCCGACAAAGCGCACAAATACGTCCGCTGCTCCTGCGGCGCCTACTGCCGCGTGCCGCGCGGCGTCGGCAAGGTCGAGCTCACGTGCCCCAAGTGCGGCCGGAAAAAGGTCATCAAGGCGTAACAGAAAAAATCCGTCCCGAGGGGCGGATTTTTTTGTAAGAAAACCGGTCTTCCGCCGTCTTATAGACAGAAGGGGGGTGAGGGCGCTGACGGATTTTGAAGAGGTGTACGCCGTGTACTTCGACGACGTGTACCGGTATCTGCTTTCGCTGTCCGGGAGCGAGAGCATCGCCGAGGAGCTGACGAGCGAGACGTTTTTCCGCGCGATGGACGCCCTCGGCCGCTTTCGCGGGGAATGCAGCGTGCGCGTCTGGCTGTGCCAGATCGCCAAGCACCTGTGGTACCAGCACCTGCGGAAACGAAAACCGGAGGAGCCCCTGCCGGAGGACGGCCTGCCGGGCCCCTCCGCGGAGGAGGACGTGCTCACCCGGCAGGGCCATCTGGACCTGCTGCGGCAGATCCATGCCCTGCCCCCCAGCACCCGGGAGGTGGTGTACCTCCGGGCCTTCGGGGGCCTCAGCTTCCGGGAGATCGGGGACGTGCTGGGACGGACGGAGACCTGGGCCCGGGTGACGTTTTACCGGGGCAAGGAGGCACTGCGGAAAGGAGGAGCAGACCATGAAGAACATTCCTGAATTATCCTGCGCCATTGTGGAGGACCTGCTGCCCACCTATGTGGAGAGGCTGACCTCGGAGGAAACCAACATGGCGGTGGAGGCCCATCTGGCGTCCTGCCCCGCCTGTGCGGCCAAGCGGACCGCCATGGGGGCGAAGGAAACGGAAGCGGCGGGTCAAAACGCCGAAGAGACCGCCCGGGAGGTGGACTATCTGAAAAAGGTGCGGCGCAGGAACCGGCGGAGAGTATGGCTGGCGGTGGCCTGCACCACGCTGGTGCTGGCGGCAGTGATTCTTACAAAAATCTTCATCATTGGCGGGCCGGGACAAGCCAATGATGTGGGGGTTCGCCTCGTGGAAATTGTGGATGGGGACACCCTGTCTGTCAATGTGGACTGCCTGTATGCTGTCAATGCCTTCTACGGCTGGGAACAGGATGAGACAGAAGATGGGGTTGTTTCTTTCACCGCCCGTGAAGCGAGAGCCTCTTTCATTCACCCAAACGATCTAGTAGACCTTCGGGTCCCACTGGAGGGGCTTAAGGAAGTCTGGGTCTGTGGCAGGCTGGTCTGGCAGAACGGCACCACTATTCTTGAATCCACACTGTGGATCTACGACGCCCGCACCCCCTATGTAGGCGACGCCACTGCCGTGGGGAACCTGGTCCATGAGATCGGCCTCTGGCTTTCCAGTATGGAGCTCCCCTATAACTACACCATCAGCCTGCAAACCACCAGCGAGCCCTATGGCCTGACCATTCACTTCGACAGCGTCACCGCTCATGTACTGGGTGTGGAGCGCGACATCGACAAGCGGATGTATGCCATCGCTCCCTCCCTGCTGGCGCTGATCGGCAACCTGGGGCAGGTGCAGTGGACCTACGCCGCCCCGGACGGCACCGCAGTGACCCGCTCTGTGACACTGGAGGAAGTGGACCAGGCCCTGCCGGATTGGATCGAAGCCTACAATCTGGATGCCGGCGCGGATTGGACTGCCCCGGAGAGTGTCAAGGATTACGCCACCTCACCGGCAGCCCTGCAGCAGCTGCTGGACCTGACATGTCACGGCTTCTATGTGGTCACGGAAGAAGATGGAACCACCATTTTCACCCCGCAATTCTAAAACAGCGTCAGAAGTGCCCCGTCTCAAAGGAGACGGGGCGCTTCTTTTGTGCAAATGAAGCCGGCTCATTCAATTCCCTTGCCGTTGTTCCACTTCCACTCCCGGATCTCCGGCAGGTCCACGCCGTGATCCTTGATATACTGGCGGTGCTCCACAAGCTTGTCGTTCATCCGCTGGACCAGATAGGCCCCCCGGTTACCCAGGGAGTGCAGCCGCTGGACCACGTCGATCACCAGATGGAACCGGTCGATATCGTTGAGGACCCGCATGTCGAAGGGCGTGGTGATGGTGCCCTCCTCCTTGTAGCCACGGACGTGAAGATGCTTGTTGTGCCGGCGGTAGGTCAGCTCATGAATCAGCGTGGGGTATCCGTGGTAGGCGAAGATGATGGGCCTGTCCTGGGTGAAGAGCATATCGTACTCCATGTCCGTGAGGCCGTGGGGATGCTCCGTGTGGGGCTGGAGCTTCATCAGATCCACCACGTTCACCACCCGGATCTTCAGCTCTGGCAGCTCCTTCCGCAGGATCGTCACCGCCGCCAGCGTCTCCAGAGTGGGCGTGTCGCCGCAGCAGGCCATGACCACGTCCGGCTCCTCCCCCTGGTCGTTGGAGGCCCAGTCCCAGATACCGATGCCCTGGGTGCAGTGCTTCACCGCCTGGTCCATGGTGAGCCACTGGGGGCGGGGATGCTTGCTGGCCACCATGACGTTTACATAGTTCCGGCTCTTGATGCAGTGGTCGAACACGCTCAGCAGGCAGTTGGCGTCCGGGGGCAGATAGATGCGCACCACGTCCGCCTTCTTGTTTGCCACGTGGTCCAGGAAGCCGGGGTCCTGGTGGGTGAAGCCGTTATGGTCCTGCTGCCACACATTGGAGGAGAGGATATAGTTCAAAGAGGCGATATCCTGCCGCCAGGGCAGCTCGTTGCAGGTCTTCAGCCACTTGGCATGCTGGGCGAACATGGAGTCCACGATGCGGATGAATGCCTCGTAGCTGTTGAAGAAGCCGTGGCGGCCGGTGAGCAGGTAGCCCTCCAGCCAGCCCTCGCACATGTGCTCGGACAGCATGGAGTCCATCACCCGACCGTCCGGGTCCAGGTGCTCATCCGGGTCCTCATTCTCGTACCGCTCCCCCAGGAAGCGGCGGCCGGTGACCTCAAACACCGGATGGAGCCGGTTGGAGGCCGTCTCGTCCGGGGCGAAGATGCGGAAATTCCGGGATTCCAGGTTCAGCTTCATCACATCCCGGACGTAGCCGCCCAGCACCAGCATGTCCTGGGCCTCCACCTCGCCGGGGGCGGGAACCTCCACCCCGTAGTCCCGGAAGTCCGGCGTCCGCAGGTCCCGCAGCAGCAGGCCGCCGTTGGCGTGAGGGTTGGCACCCATGCGCCGGTCCCCCTTGGGGGCGAAGGAGCGCAGCAGATCCACCGGCCGTCCCTCCTCGTCGAACAGCTCCTCCGGGTGATAGCTGCGGAGCCACTGCTCCAGGATGGGCAGGTGCTTTTCCGTGTCAGGGCCCATGGAGATGGGTACCTGGTGGGCCCGGAAGCAGTCCTCCACGGGGTTGCCGTCCACCTCCTTGGGGCCGGTCCAGCCCTTGGGGGAGCGGAACACGATCATGGGCCAGCGGGGGCGGGTGGTGTCTCCCGTGGTGCGGGCGTGCTGCTGGATGCGCTTGATCTCCCGGATGGCCCAGTCCAGGGTGGCAGCCATCTGCTGGTGCATCTTCTCCGGCTCACTGCCCTCCACAAAGCGGGGCTCCCAGCCGCAGCCGCGGAAGAACTGCTCCACCTCCTCATGGGAGATCCGGGAGAAGATGGTGGGGTTGGCGATCTTGAAGCCGTTCAAGTGCAGGATGGGCAGCACCGCGCCGTCAGTGATGGGGTTCAGGAATTTGTTGGAGTGCCAAGATGTGGCCAGGGGCCCGGTCTCCGCCTCACCATCGCCCACCACGCAGGCGGCGATGAGATCCGGGTTATCCGCCACAGCGCCGAAGGCGTGGGCCAGAGAATACCCCAGCTCGCCGCCCTCGTTGATGGAGCCAGGTGTCTCCGGCGCCACGTGGCTGGGCACGCCGCCGGGGAAGGAGAACTGCTTGAACAGTTTCCGCATGCCGTCCTCATCCTGGGTAATGTTGGGATAGACCTCCGTATAGGTGCCGTCCAGCCAGTCCTGGGCCACCATGGCGTTGCCGCCGTGGCCGGGGCCGGAGAGGTAGATCATGTCCAGATCGTCCTTCTGAATGACCCGGTTCAGGTGGGTGTAGATGAAGTTCTGCCCCGGCACGGTGCCCCAGTGGCCCACGATGGTCTGCTTCAGGTCGGAGGCGGCCAGTGGGCGCTTCAGCAGGGGATTGTCCAACAGATACAGCTGGCAGGCGGAGAGGTAGTTGGACGCCCGCCACCAGGCGTCGACCTGTTTCAGCTGCGCCGGCGTCAACGGCGGCTTTTTAGACAGGCGTGTATTGGTTTTAGGCTTTGCTGCAATTGTCTTTTGAGAAGTCCGTGGCATATTATTACCTCCTTTTTCTTGTTCCTTTCGCAATTAGTATATCTCTTATTTGAAAAAAGGCAAGCGAAATTGAAAATAATTTTATCTTAATTTACAATTATTTCATTTTAGCATTCCTCTTTTAGGCGTTTTACCCTTATTCTATCCCTTCCGCCGCGCTTGCGTTTTTCCGCCGGATGTGCTACTGTAACGGCATGGAAACGTATGAACTCATCCGCTCCGGCCGGAAGACCCTGGCCCTGGAGATCACAAGGGACTGCCGCGTGGTGGTGCGGGCCCCCCGCCGCCTGTCCCAGGCCCGCATCGACGACTTTGTGGCCAGTCACGCCGGCTGGATCGCCCGGCACCTGGAACAGCAGCGCCGCCGGGCTGCCCTGGCCCCCTCCGCCCCCACCCAGGCGGAGATCGGCGCCCTGAAGGAAAAGGCACGGCAGGTCCTGCCGCCGAAAATCGCCTATTACAGTGAGAAAATGGGCCTGTTCCCTACTGGCGTCAGGATCACCTCCGCCCGCACCCGCTACGGCAGCTGCAGCGGAAAGAACAGCCTGTGCTTCTCCTGTTTTCTCATGAACTGTCCGGATGCGGCCATGGACCTGGTGGTGGTCCATGAGCTGTGCCACATCCAAGTGAAAAACCACGGGCCGGATTTCTACGCGCTGCTGGAGCAGGTACTCCCCGACTGGCGGGAGCGGAAGAAGCTGCTGCGATAACGTGTAAAAGCACAAACCGGAGGCATGGCTTGGCCGTGCCTCCGGTTTATGTCTGATATTACGCCCCCACCGACGTGAGCCAGACCGCCGCCAGCAGCACCGCCAGCAGCGCTGCATTCCAGGCGGTAAACACCGCCAGATACCGGGCGGGGCGGGCCCCCGGGGAGCGAAGATACAGCTTGAGCGTGATCAAACTTGCTAGGGATGCTACCGGGGTTCCCAGACCGCCGATATCCACGCCCAGCAGCAGCTCCCTCCAGTTGTCCGTGAAGCCCGACAGCAGCACCGCCGCCGGTACATTGCTGATGATCTGGCTAGTGAGCACGCCGGTCAGCAAGGTGCTGCGCTCCAGCAGACTCTGGAGAAACCCATGAACGGCAGGCAGCCGTCCCAGGTTTCCGGATACCACGAAGAAGCAGATGAAGGTGCACAACAGGCTCACATCCAGCTTCCGCAGCAGAGCAGGTTCCACTGCGGCCAGCGTCCCAAGCACCAGAACCGTCAGCAGACCATAGGGCAGAATGCGGAACACCGTCAGCAGGCACAGCAGGAACAGTGCGCCGTACAGGGCCAGCTTCCCGGGCTGCCGCAGGGGCTGCGGGTGCACCGGAGGGATCTGGAGATCCCTGGGCAGGACCGGCAAGGCCGCCGCGGTCAGGCAGGCCAGACTGATCCCCGCCAGGGGCAGCACCACCGGGAAAAAATCCCCGGCAGAGAGTCCATAGGCCCCGTAAAGGTAGAGGTTCTGGGGATTGCCCACCGGCGTGGCCATGCTGCCCAGGTTTGCGGCAATGGTCTGCAGCACCAGCAGCGGCACCGCTGCGGCCCGGCAGTCCATCTGGTCCAGAAGCAGCAGCGCAAAGGGTGCAAAGGTGATAAGAGCGACGTCATTGGTCACGGCCATGGAGCAGAAAAAGGGCAGCAGCACCAGGATCACTGCCAGGGCCCTGGGTCCGGTCCCCCGGGACAGCAGATGGCCGGCCAGCCACTGGAACGCCCCGCAGGACTGGAAGCCCGCCACCACCGCCATCAGGCACAGCAGCAGGCATAGCACCCGCAGGTCGATGTAGCCCAGATAGGCGGCGTCCGGCGGCACCAGGACCATGGTGGCCAGTGCGCAGAGTGCCGCCACGGTCAGCACCGCCTCCCGCTTGAAAAATGCCAACAGTCTCATTTCTGTCCCTCCAAAGGCTGACAAAATCCGCGTTCCACCATATCACACTTTTTCCGGGAACGCAAACCTTTTGGGGGAGGCTGTGCTGTTCTACCGCAGGCAGCCCGCTAGCCGCCGGGACAGCATCCACGCCAAGGCCAGCTTCACCAGGTCCGGCACCACAAAGGGGAACACGCACATTCCCAGTGCTGCCCACAGGCCGATGGGCCCCGCCGCCCGGGCATAGGCCACCAGGAACCAGGCGGTGCCGAAGGCATAGCACACCAGCAGGCCCAGCACCATGGCCGCGGCCGTCACCGCCGGACGGTCGCCCAGCCGGGCGGTCATGCCCCAATACAGCAGGGCCGAGGCCAGAAAGCCCAGGATATACCCGCCGGTGGTGCCCAGCAGAACGCCCGGGCCTCCCTGAAAGCCTGAGAACACCGGCAGGCCCACCAGGCCCAGCAGCAGATATGCCAGGATAGCCAATATCCCCCGCCGGCCCCCCAGGGTCCCCAGGGCTGCAAACACGCCAAAGGTCTGGAGCGTGAACGGCACTGTCAGGGGAATGTTGATCCAGGCGCACACCATCAGCAGCACTGCGAACAGGGCGGCGTACGCCAGGTCCACCGTCCGCAGCCGGGTCCTAGTCATGGAAGTCTGTTTCAAATCAGATCGCTCCTCTCCTGTGTCTGGAGGAAGTATAGCAAGGCTTTCCATAATTGTCAACCTTAAAAAAAATAAAGTTTACAATATAGATAAAAAACCAGGAGGCAGTGCCTCCCGGTTCAGCAGTCCGTGTGGGTGCAGATCTCCCGCACCTTGGCCTGAATAGCTTTCAGGTCCACAAAGGTCTCCGGCCGCTTCTCCACATCCCGCAGCAGCGCGGAGGGATGGTAGATAGCCGTCATCTGGACGCCGCCCCGCTGGAACCACTTCCCATGCTCGGCGGTGATCTTGAAGTCCTCCTTGATGATGGCCTTGGCGGCGATCCGGCCCAGACAGACAATCAGCTTGGGCCGCAGCAGCGCCGTCTGCCGCCGGAGCCAGCCGATGCAGGCGTCCTGCTCCACATTCAGCGGGTCCCGATTCCTGGGCGGGCGGCACTTGACGATGTTGGCCACATACACCTTCGTCCGGTCCAGGCCGATGATCTCCAGCATATCATCCAGCAGCAGCCCCGCCGGCCCTACGAAGGGGATGCCCTGCTCGTCCTCCCGCTGACCGGGGCCCTCCCCTACCAGCAGGATCTCCGCGTCCCGGGCACCGTCACCGAACACCACGTGGAGCCGGGTCTCCGCCAGGGCGCAGTTCCGGCATTGTCCGCAGGCCTGCTCCAGCGCCTCCCAGGTATCCGCCATCCGCCTCCCCCTCCTTCGTGCCTCTCTCCGGGGCACCACACCGGCGGCGGATGCCCCTCGGCCGCCCAGCCAAATGGCAACGGCCTCTTTGCGGCCATTGTAACACAAAATCTTCCGCCGCGCAATGAGGTATGAATCTCTTCCGTCCGGACAGACTGGACAGGGAGAGGAGGGGGACGCTTGTCTCTGTGGCTATGGACATTTTGGACATACAGCTTTCTCGGCTATCTGCTGGAACGGGGGTACGCCATCGCCACCCACGCGGACCGGCAGGCCCGGAAGTGCTTTCTGCTGCTGCCCATGTGCCCGGTGTACGGGCTGGGGGCCCTGGCGGTGCTGGCCCTGCCGGAATCATTGAGCGGCAGCTTCTGGTCTCTGGCCCTGTGGGGCGGTCTGGCGGCCACAGCAGTGGAGTATGCCGTACACGTTCTCTATGACCGTCTGCTGGGTGTGCGGTTCTGGGACTACTCCCAGGTCCGGTGGAATCTGCGGGGCCGGGTCTGCCTGCCCTTCTCCCTGGCCTGGAGCCTGCTGGTGGCAGCAGGGCTGCCGGTGATCCAGGCGGCGATAGCCCCGGCGCTGGCCGCCGTGCCGCCAACCGCCACCTATGCCGCGCTGCTGGTGTTCACCGCCGACACAGTGGTCTCCCTCCAGCTGCTGCGCCGGGCAGGAGATCCCGCAGTGCTGTCTCTGGGAAATCTGCGGGCTGCGTAAGAAGCCGGGCATGGGGAAACGTCCATGCCCGGCTTCCTTTTGCGTCCGGCCGGTCACTGTTCCGGCAGGTGGGCCTCCAGCCAGTGCGCCACGTCCGCATAGACCTTCTCCCGGCCCGTCTCCTGGAGGATCTCATGCCGCAGGCCCTGATAAAGCCTGATCTCCACGTCCCGGACACCGGAGCGGCGGAAGCTGCGGTACGCCCGCCGGACACCCTTGCCCATGTCCCCCACCGGGTCGTCCTGCCCGGAGAGGAAGAGGACCGGGGTATTCCGGTTCATCCGCTTCAGGTTCTCTTGCTTCTCAATGCAGGCGATCCCCCGCAGCATCTCCCGAAAGAGTCCGATGGTGGGGTCCCCTCCGCAGAGGGGATCCGCAAGATACTGGTCCACGTTCTCCGTGCTGGCGGAGAGCCAGTCGTATCCCGTGCGGTTGGGGGCAAATTTCTGATTGTATGCCTCGAAGGCCAGCTTGTTCACCAAGGGGCTGGAATGGCGGTCCCCCACCTTTCTGGCCTCCCGGGCGGCCAGGACGCGGCCCGCCGCCACCAGCGCCGGGGGCATCTGCCCCGTGCCCATCAGGATGGCTCCGGCCACGGTGCCGGGGTAGCGGATCAGATACGTCCGGGCCAGGAAGGACCCCATGGAATGCCCCAGCAGGAACACCGGAAGGCCGGGGAACCGCTGCCCTGCCAGCTCCCGCCGGGCATAGAGGTCCTGCACCGCCCAGTCCCAGCTGCCCCTGGGTCCGAAGTACAGCCGGGGCGCCCCCGCCGCCACGGAGAGACCGTGCCCCAGGTGGTCGTGGCCCGCCACGGCAAAGCCCCGCTCCGTCAGGTAGGCCGCCAGGGGCTCATACCGCAGGATGTGCTCCGACACGCCATGGGAGAGCACCAGAACCGCCCGGGGTGCCATGTCCGGCGTCCACTCCACCGCATGGATGCCGGTCCGCCCGTCTGCGGAGGGGAAGGTAAATTCGTTTCTCACCATGGAAAAATCATCCTCTCTGTGCTATACTGTGTGCCATCAGGCGTAGGATGCCTGCTTTCTGGGTCGATGATACCACACTTCCGTCACAAACGCCAGAGGAGGCCGCATTCATGGAAACATACATCGCTGCCCTGGACCAGGGAACCACCAGCTCCCGGGCCATCCTGTTCAACCGGGCCGGGGAGATCGTCTCCCGCGCCCAGCACCCCTTCCGCCAGATCTACCCCCAGCCCGGCTGGGTGGAGCACGATCCGCTGGAAATCTGGGCCACGGAGAAGCGGGCCCTGGCGGAGGTCGTGGGCGCCGCCCACATCGACCCCAAGCGGATCGCCGCCCTGGGCATCACCAACCAGCGGGAGACCACCATCCTCTGGGACCGCTCCACCGGGCAGCCGGTCTGCAACGCCATCGTATGGCAGTGCCGCCGGACCGCTCCCCTCTGCGACACGCTGAAGGCCGACGGCCTGGGCCCCCTGGTGGCGGAGCGGACGGGCCTGCTGATCGACGCCTACTTCTCCGGCACCAAGATCCGGTGGCTGCTGGACCACGTCCCCGGCGCCCGGGAACGGGCGGAGCGGGGGGGGCTGTGCGCCGGCACGGTGGACAGCTGGCTCATCTGGAACCTCACCGGCGGGGCAGCCCACGTGACAGACTACTCCAATGCCTCCCGGACCATGCTGTTCAACATCCACACCCTCCAATGGGACGAGGAGCTTTGCCGGGCGCTGGGCATCCCCGCTTCCCTGCTGCCGGAGCCGCTGCCCAACTGCCATCTCTACGGCCGTGTGGCCCCGGACATTCCCGGACTGGAGGATCTGGCGGGCATCCCCATCTGCGGCAGCGCCGGGGACCAGCCGGCGGCCCTGTTCGGCCAGGCCTGCTTCACGCCGGGCCAGGCGAAGAACACCTACGGCACCGGCTGCTTCACGCTGATGAATGTGGGCGGTGAGCCGGTGGCCTCCCAGTCGGGACTGGTAACCTCCGTGGCTTGGTCCCTGGGGGGCGAGACTACCTATGCCCTGGAGGGCAGCGTGTTCAACGCCGGCAGCACCATCCAGTGGCTGCGGGATGAACTGGGGCTCATCTCCTCCGCCCCGGAGTGCGACCGGCTGGCGGAGAGCGTGCCGGACGCCGGAGGCGTCTACGTGGTGCCCGCCTTCACCGGCCTGGGCGCCCCCTACTGGGACATGTACGCCCGTGGCACCATCGTGGGGCTGACCCGTGGCACCACCAAGGCCCACATTGCCCGGGCGGTGCTGGACGCCATCGCCTTCCAGGTGACGGATCTGGTACAGGCCATGAACGCCGACGCCCCTTGCCCCATCACCACATTACGGGTGGACGGTGGTGCCTCCGTCAGCGACATCATGATGCAGACCCAGGCGGATCTGCTGCGACTGCCGGTGGACCGACCCGCCCAGGTGGAGACCACTGCCTTCGGCGCTGCGGCCCTGGCGGGGCTGGCGGCCGGAGTGTGGGGCAGTCTGGAGGAAGTGGCTGCCCTGCGCCGCAGCCAGCACGTATTTCTGCCCCAGCGGCCCCAGGCCGCCTGCGAGGCCCAGTACCGCCTGTGGCGCCGGGCGGTGGACCGGGCGTTGCGGTGGATTGAAAACGATGTGTAAACAAATCCGGAATTTGTTGCGTTCAGTGGAAAAGTGCGCTATACTGAAGCCAAGTGAGAGGCATGAAACGGAAATGAAGACGATCAGTGCGGCGTTTCGTCCGCAGGTGAAAGGAGTTTATCGACATGGCTTTTTTTGAGGATCTGACCAAAAAGACAAAGGACCTGGCCTACGTGGCCGCCGACAAGGCCAAGGATGTGGCCGCCGTGGCAGCGGATAAAGCCAAGGACGCGGCGGAGCTGACCCGCATCTCCATGGCCATCGCCGGGGAGCAGCGGGAGATCGACAAGAACTACCGCACCATAGGCGAGTGGTTCGTCAGCGAGTACGAGGGGGAGATCCCCGACGCCGTCCGGGACCTGGTAGAGGCCGTCAACACCTCTAAGGCCAAGATCGCCGAGCTGGAGGCCAGCAAACCCCGTAAGGACGATGGCGCCGAGGTTGAGGCAGCGGCTCCCGCCCAGAAGATCTGCCCCATCTGCGGCGCGGCCTCTGACAGCAAGTTCTGCCCCAAGTGCGGCGCTCCCGTAAAGCAGGACGAGGACACCCTCGATACATGGTTCAGTTCCGCGCTGTGGCCGTTCTCTACCCTCGGCTGGCCCGACAAGACCCCTGAGATGGATTACTTCTATCCGACCAACACGCTGGTAACAGGCTACGATATTATCCCGTTCTGGGTTGCGAGAATGATATTCTCCGGTCTGGAGCACACCGGTCAGAAGCCGTTCAAGGACGTTCTTATCCACGGTCTGGTTCGCGACGAGCTGGGCAGAAAGATGTCGAAGTCCCTGGGCAACGGCGTTGACCCGCTGGAAATAATCGACAAGTACGGCGCAGACGCGCTTAGACTTACCCTCGTTACCGGCAACGCTCCCGGCAACGACATGCGCTGGACTGAAACCAAGGTAACGAACTCCAGAAACTTTGCAAACAAGCTCTGGAACGCTTCTAGAT